>Ga0315279_10003954_pt1 | contig 20154 bp, 10 predicted proteins | sample YL17G06_20_MG_FD_203694 | JGI IMG/M metagenome (GOLD analysis project Ga0315279, IMG submission 203694) | Sediment microbial communities from Yellowstone Lake, YNP, Wyoming, USA - YL17G06_20 | ecosystem: Environmental > Aquatic > Freshwater > Lake > Sediment | place: USA: Wyoming | collected... | reverse complement strand
GATCCGGCCAAGCAATTCGCTCAACACCCCGAGTACTTCTCCATGGTCAAGGGCCAGCGCGTCTCGGCGCAGACGCAACTCTGCCTGACAAACCCGGAGGTACTGCAGGCCGCCATCAAGACCGTGAAGGAATGGATCGCCAAGAGCCCGCAGGCCAATATCTTCTCCGTCTCGCAGAACGACTGGCACAATCCCTGCGAATGCCCCAACTGCAAAGCCATTGACGACTCCGAAGGCAGCCACGCGGGCACGCTGATCAAATTCGTCAACGCCGTCGCGGAGGCGATCGAGAAGGACCATCCGCAGGCCGCGATTGACACGCTGGCTTACCAATACACGCGCAAGCCGCCCAAAACAGTCATCCCGCGCCCGAATGTGATCGTGCGGCTGTGCAGCATCGAATGCTGCTTCTCGCACCCGCTCGACAGTTGCACGGAGAAAACGAACACTTCATTCCTGGAAGACTTGAAGGGCTGGAACAAGCTCACCAAGCGCCTGTATATCTGGGATTACACGACCGACTTTGCGCACTACCTGATGCCCTTCCCCAACCTCAGCGTGCTCGACAAGAACGTGCGCACATTCGCCGACAACGGTGTCGCAGGACTATTCGAACAAGGGAACTACTCAACCGGCGGCGGCGGCGAACTGGGCGAACTGCGCTCCTGGGTGCTGGCCAAACTGCTCTGGGACCCGTCGCGAAACGGCGACGAACTTATCAAGGAGTTCATCGCCGGGGCTTACGGCCCGGCGGCGGCGAAAGTACAGCAGTTCATTGACCTGGAGCGCGAGGCCATCGCCAAGAGCGGCGAGCATGTCCGCATATTCGACAGACCCAACCGCAATTACCTCGCCCCCGAGAATCTCCGCGAATGGGACAAGACTCTCGGCGAGGCCGAAAAGACTGCCGCGGCTTCCGGCGATGCGAAACTGCTGGCGCGCGTGCAGCGCGTCAGGCTGCCCGTCTGGTATACGCAGGTGACGCAGGGCCGCGAGCCTGTCACGGTTCTCAAGGAAGCCGCCACGCGCCTGTTGGCGGTGGCCAAGGAGCAGAAGATCACGAACTTCCACGAATGGACCGGCATCGCGATGGACGTGAAGCGCCTGGAACTGCTCATGTCGCGCAAGCCCGTCACGCCCGCGCCCGGCGTCATCATAGGCGAAGACAACGAGTTCCGCCTAAACCGCGAAGGCGAACTCTCGATGCTGGTCGCCGATGCGAAAGCGGAGGATGGCGTCGCCGCCAAACAACCGGGGCGCACGCTGGAGTGGAGCGTGGTCTGGGACATCCCCGTGCCCGTAGCGCAGGCGTCCCCGCCTGCAGCGGTCTACATTTTGCGCGCGCGAATTCGCATAGAGAAGAAGAGCGACACGGGCGCGGCGTTTCACGTCGGCGCATATGATTCCGCTGCGAAGAAGGGCCTGGGCGAGATCACCATCCAGGCCAAGGACGTGCCCAACGACGAGTACAAATGGTTCGACGTCTGCGAACTGGAGATCAAGCCCGGCCGCTATGCTTACGTCGCCCCAAACGACAACGAGGCCAACGTGACGGCGATATATACGGACAGGTTTGAACTGATACCGAAAAACAAGTAAAAAGGAAAAAGAAAAAGGCTGCCGCGCGAATATGAGCGCGGCAGGGATTCCACCTTTCCGTTTTTACTTTGGACTTTTTACTTCGCCAGGCTTGCTGCCGCCATGCCCGCGTGGTTCTCCGCGGCTTTCTTGCCGGTGAGCGCCTCAACCGCTTGGGCGAGGCGTTCGCATTCGGCGCGGGCAAGTTGGCGGTCAAGGGGCCGGGGGGAGGAACCGGCGAAGCGTTCGAAGTTGCCGCGGCAAATCTTGGCCACCACGTCTTTGGGCAAGTGCAGGCCGCGCATAATGCCGTCTTCGGGCGGACCGAGGAGGAAGTCGGCGCCGGGCGGCAGGCGGAACTCGTCGGCGGTCTCCAGCCAGCGCGTGACCAGGCCCACGCGTACCGTGCCTTCTTGCAGCGTGTGCCCGCTGAACAGGTCCGTGCCAAAGATAATCCTGTCCGCGTACTTGATGAAGAAGGCGCGGGTGGCCTCAACGTTCTTGGAAAGGTTGTAGTACATTTCGATGCCCGGCGCGAGGTCGAGGTTGACGCCGGGGAAACGGTCCAGCAGCGCGCCGGCGCGCGGCAGGTCGGCCGAAAGGAAGTAGAAGTGCGCAAACGTGACTTTCAGGCGCGGGTGCCGCTCCAGGACGCGCTGAATCTCGGCGTACAACTGCTCTTTCTTGACGAACGTGTCGTCATAGCCCCAACCTCTGGCGCGGGCCCACTTCGGCGTCAGGGCCGGGTCCCAAAATTCCTCGGGATCCGCGACGTGCCACAGCAGCGGGCAGCCGGTCTCCTCAACGCGCGCGAAGTAAGACGCGAAGTAGGGGCCGTCCACGGGTATGTCGAGCTGCTTGCGCGTGGCCGGCTTGTTCTCCAGCATCTTGATGCCATCACAGCCCAGTGCCCGCAGCAGGTCAACCTGCTCAGCCAGCGAGGGCGCTTTGACGCCCCCGCCGCTCCAATGCTGGGAATGGTCCAGGCTGGCGAAGACGTAAAACCGCGACGGGTGCTGGGCCTTTGCCACCCAGGCATCGGGGTTTGCGGTCACAATGTTGCGCTCCGGGATGCAGGCAATCCCCAGGCGCTCGCAACCAGCCGCCGTGGCAAGCTCAAGCAGGTGGCCAGTTTCCTCGGCCTTCCAGAGATGGACGTGGGCGTCAATGCGCCAAGGGTTAGACTTCATCAGAACTCCTTTCCAAAAACCGAATCCGAAACTCGAAATCCGCTAACCGTTCAGTGTCCTTGCGGGGGGCGTCAGCAAGGCACGGCCGATAGGACACATAGGACGCATAGGACCAATGGAGCAACTCCCTTGCGGTCGCCGGTCGGACTGAACGCTTACCAAAAAGCAGATCACCTGGAACCGCAGCGCTTTCGGCTTGAGCCTTGGAGTTTCCCCTTTTTGAGTTTCCTTCGGATTTGGGATTTGGGATTTGGGTTTTCTCTCCTATCTCACTTCCACGAACTTGTCTTTGGGGGCATTGCAGACAGGGCATTTGTCCGGCGCAGCGCCGGCAACGGTATGGCCGCAGATCTGGCAAACGTGGTAAGTCACCTGCGGGAGGTCCTTGCCGGACTTGAAGGACGCGAGGGCCTCGGAGTAGAACTTGAAGTGTATCTGCTCGGCGGCCATGGCGCCTTTGAAGGTGATTACGGCGGCTTTGTTGCCCTCGGCCTCGGCCTCCTTTATGAACTCAGGGTACATCTTCTGGAACTCGTACCCTTCGCCATCAATGGCGACCTGTAAGTTCTCGTCGGTCTTGCCAACGCCTTTCAGCACGCGAAGGTGCGAGTGCGCGTGGACCGTTTCGGCCTCCCCCGCCGCGCGGAACAGCTTGGCGATCTGGGGAAAACCTTCCGCCTCCGCCTTCTTCGCAAAGGCCGTGTATTTCCGGTTGGCCTGGCTCTCACCCGCAAACGCCGCTTTGAGGTTGTCTACTGTTGCCATGAGTTTCCTCTCCTTTACCTGCCCCCACGGGCGGGACGCCCGTGCTACACCCAAGCTAGGACTTGGGACAGGTAGACTTGTACCGCCGGGACGGATGGTTTCAAGGTTCAGGTTTCAAGTTTCGAAGAACTCAAATAACGCGACAGGTGAAAGCCAAATCTGCCGATATGGGAATGATGCACATGGCCGCTGGCAGGCGTGATCCTGTACTTCCTGCTCGGCCAGAGCGCAGCAGACAACTGAGAGTTTGTGGCTAAACAGTTGACACCTAAGGAGGCCGTAATGCGAATGGGAACAGAACTCGTCCTGCAAAGCCTTGCAGGAAAGGCAGGACACTCAATTGGCCGCAATACAGTTGTTCTTCTGGGCAGCATGGCTATTTGTGCGCTGGTGTCCCTGTTGCCAGGCGGACCGGCCCAGGCCGGCGAAAAATGCCTGAAGCAGCCAGTCTTTCTGATTTGCCCTCAGACGGCGAAGCATAGCGCGTGGTCGCTGTACCTGGATGTTGACCTCAGCGATCACAGCAAAGTCGTGTCGCTGGGGATCGAAAAGCTGGCGGGCCAGAACTCGAGTGGCGCTTCGTATGCGGCCGTCCTGGCGGCGCAGAACGACCCGAAGCTGGAGCGCCAGCAACTCGCGACCCTCGATGCCAGGGATTTCGGTTCCGGGGAATTGCTTGTCAAAGAGGACGATGCGCTGCACGTCGCGCTTACCCCGAAAGCAGACGGGTCTCTCGATCTGATGCTCAGCCTGCGCGTGGCCGCCTCGGATCGCTTCGTCATCGGCGGCAAAGAGAAGGCCAAGCGCGCCGTGGCGCTGAAATATGATGGCAGCAGCGGGGCATGGCATGCACAAGCCGAGACGCTCTGCGACAGCACGGGCGCGAAGATCACGACCGCAACTTGCGGAAGAATAACAGGCATTCTCTTCCCCGTCACAGGGACCGGCATCTACATGATTGCCGGGGTCTTTGACGACGGCGAGGGGGCGCTTCTGATGGAGCGCTAGTTTCTTAGGTGACACAGGGCCGCTCGCCATTACACTTGGCGCTCCTCGAATCCGGCTGTGACAACATGGAGCCCAGGCAGCCCGATGAAGACTGAAACTCAGGCCGACCCCAAACCCTTCGCCATCGGCGTTGGCGAAGTGCTCTGGGACCTGCTGCCGTCGGGCAAGCAACTCGGGGGCGCGCCGGCCAACTTTGCCTACCACGCCCATGCGCTGGGCGCGGAGGCGCTGGTGGTCTCGCGTGTAGGCAACGATGCGCTCGGCCGCGAGATTTTCGACCGGCTTCGCGGCCTGGGCCTGCGCACGGACGGCCTCTCCGTTGATCCCGCGGCTCCGACCGGCACGGTGAGCGTGGCGCTTGACGCCCAGGGAGTGCCGAATTTCACCATCCATGAGAACGTGGCGTGGGACCTGCTGGAGGCGGCGTCGGCGGGAGAGCGCGAGGCCGCGCGGGCCAATGTCATCTGCTTTGGCACCCTGGGCCAGCGCCATGCGGCCGCGCGCGCGGCCATCCGTGCGGTCTTGCGCTCAAGCCCGGCATCCGCCTTGCGCATTTTCGACATCAACCTGCGCCAGCGGTTTTACTCGCGCGAAGTGGTTGACGAATCGTTGCGGCTGGCGAATGTGCTCAAGCTCAACGACACCGAGTTGCCAGTCGTCGCCGGCCTATTGGATCTGGCGGGCGACGAGCGCGCGCAGCTCGAACAACTGTCCGCCCGCTACGGTTTGCGCGCGATCGCGCTGACCAAAGGCGCACAAGGCAGCCTGCTGCTGGCCGGCGGGCGGTTCGTCAGCCGCCCGGCCGCGAAGATCAAAGTGGCGGACACCATTGGCGCCGGGGATGCCTATACCGCGGCGCTCGCCCTCGGATTGCTGGCGGGACACGAGCCTGAGCGCATTGTGGAACGCGCCCACCGCGTGGCCGAATTCGTCTGCACCCAGCCCGGCGCAACACCGGCGTTGCCACCCGAGGCAATCGGATTTTAGATTTTCGATTTTCGATTTTCGATTGCATTTAGTTGGAAGTTCAAATCGAAAATCGAAAATCGAAAATCGAAAATGTTCTCTCTGCGCCCTACTCGGCAATCTCGGTCAACTTGGCGTTCTTGCGGTCGAACTTCAGCGCCCAGATGAACTTGCCGCTTTCCACGTCGTGGAGCAAGGCGATGCCCAGCTTCGCATCGTAGTGCAGGGCGCAACTAAATCCGAACTTATGAGGCTGGCCGTCAGAGAAGGTTAGGCCCACTGCGTAGTATCTCTTCGCATTCGGATCGAAGACCACGTTGCTCTCCTGCCCGTCAGGGGCCTTGAAGCGCGGCATGAGCAGGAGCAGGTCGGCGTCGGGGATAAAGACCCACTCCATGCAGGAGGCGAGCTTCTCCGGCCGTTCGGGCACTTTGACGTCCAGCTTCTCGGCATTGCCGGTCTTCAGGTCGTAGCGCAGAAGGAGGCGGTCTTTGGTGAACCAGAGGCAGTCGCGTTTCGAGTCGTAACACAGGGGGTTCTCGTAGCCGATCCCTTCGAAGGGCCGGCCGTTCCAGGGCAGCTTCCTCCAACACTTCTGTGTCCACTCGAAACGGAAGAGGCCGTGCTCCGAGAAGGCCACAACCCCGTTAGGAGTTGTCGCCAGGCGCGTGTCCAAGCAGCCCTTATGCTCCAGGCCTGGATACGGGCTGGGGTCCCACTGGCGCTCGGCCACGTCGTAAGCGCGATCCAGGAAGAACACCCTCCCGGAAGGCGGGTCGTAGGCGTAAGAGCGACAGGGGATCCCCGGGACTTGGGGCCGGTCCTGGAAGGAAAGCGCCGCCTTGACGCGACAGGCGCCCGTCGGCTCGGTGGACAGGTCTGGCGGATAACCCAGCGTCCAGTGGTTGGAGCGGACGCTGTAGTGGTCCACGTCGGTGCCCATGTAGCTGTGGTACCCGCCGCCCCACCAGAGGAACTGCTGGCGGTCGGGGTCGTAGGCGGTGGTGTTGTTCGAGGCTCGGCAGGGCACTGCCTTGGAGGCGCTGATTGCAGTCCAGGTGTTGGGCGTGAGGTGCTTGAAGAACGAAGCGGCTGTGGCCGTTTCGGGCCTGGCGGCTTTTTCCCATTCGGCGGGCTGGGTGGAGAAACTCATCGTCGCCGCAGGCACGCCGAGGTTCTCGGTCCCGGCGCTGTCAGCTTTCGACGGATCCACTTTGCAGGCCCAAGTGACGCGGCCGGGCGTGTAAGTGTCCACCATGATCAGCAGGTCTTCTGGGGTCGCCGCGCCGGCCCAAGGGCTGCCGGCGCCACCGAAGCAACCTTCGGCCGCACCGCGCGGGGCGCCCGCGGAGTTGCGGCCGTCAGGCCCAGGCGGCAGGCTCAGCAGCAGCTTCCATTCGTTGGCGGCCGTATCGTAGACCCAAAGCTGGTGCGGGAGGTTCTTGTACGAGCCGTCTATGGTGTAGCCGCCGGCCAGGACCACCTTGCCGCTCCTGGGCAGATAGAGCAGAGCGTGCCCGGCCCGAGGCGAGGGCGAGAGCCTGGGGTACTTTTGCTCCCAGGAGCGGGTCTTGGGATCGTAGAGCCAGGTGTCCGCGTAGCAGCGGTCCAGGCCGCTGCCGCCAAAGAGGACAATCTTGCCGTTCCTGGCGTCGTAGGCCAGTTGTGAGTGCGCCCGCGCGGGCGGTTCGGGGGCCAGCGCCAGTGCGGCGGCCTCCACCTCATCATCGGCCGACTTGACCTCAGCGATGACCTCGGCGCTCATCGCGCCATCCAGTTCGCTGGCGGCGACCTTGAGCTTGGCCAGGGCCTGGCCAAGCCTGGCCGCGCCCCGCTTGACTGCCTCGGCCTCGGACCCGGCCAGCCTCGCGGCGTCCAGCTCGCCGGCGAGCTTTTTCACGGACGCCGCAAGCGCCGCGGCGCGCTCGGAGAGCTTGGCCTTGGCTTCCGCCTCGCTCTCCGTCACGAAGAACCGGCTGCGGCAGGCCGAGGTCAGCGCCCAAGCCGGGCGGCGGAGAGCGGTTGCCTTGGCGTGGAGTTCTCTGCGCTCATTCGAACCGGGCTCGACCTTCTTCCAGGCGTTCTCGGAGATCTTGTCGACCCAGGTGCCCGGAGTGCCGCCATTCTCGTCGCTTGAGCCGCCGATGGAGAGGATCTCCTTGTTGAGCGGGTCATAGCACATGTTGCCCCAGACCATGCCCCAGGAGCCCTTGCTGAAGGGCGCCGCGCCGGTGTCCTTCCAAGCCCGCTCGGCCGGGTCGTAGCAGATAGTCTTGTCGTAGAGATAAGCGAAGAGCCTCCTGGAGTCAGGGTCATAGACCCACTGGAAGTGCGCGCGTGAGTCGGTGCGATGAGTTGACAGGAACATGGCGATGCGCGAGACGCCGTTCTTGTCCTGGGCGATGAGGCTCTTGAGATCATCGCCGCCGATAGCCGGCGCGTCGGTCTCGCCGGACACGTTCTTGTAGGGCGCGCCTGGCGGGTAGGCATTGGTCCACGTCCGGGCTTCGAGGTCCAGAACCTCGACGTCGAAGTGGCGCTTGGCTCCGCCCCACTCCTCACCCGGCGCTCCGCCGGCCAGAAAGAATCTCCTCATGCCCGGCTCGTAAAAGAACATCGGCGAACTGCGGCCGCCGGTGGCGAACTCATGCAGCTTGACCCAGGTGTTGGGCGTCAGGTCCTTTGGCAGTGGCGCGATTACAGCGGCTTGCGGTGGAGTCTTCACTTCAGGCTTGGGTTGGTCCAGTGGTTTCGTCACTGTCAGCGGCAACGGGGCTTTGACACTCGGCTGGTCCGGTTCTGTCTTCTTCCCTGCGCCAGGCGTGGCGCTTCGGTCCTCGGGCTTGGCAGCGGTTTCCTTCTCCCCACCGCCACCCCACATCAGCGCCAGCAGCAGAATCAACACCGCCAGCCCAAGCACCCCATAGGCGACGTACTGCATCTTCTTTGCGGGCCGCGGCATTAGTGCAGGTTCCGCCGCGTCTTCGCCGCGCCGCGCCCTGCCGCGCCGTTCTACGGGTTCATGCTGCCGCGTGCCCGGGGCGAGCATCGGCCCGGCGGCGCGGCGCTGAGGAACAGCCCCCCTCACCCCGCGTTCGCCCTGCTCACGCCGGCCCTCTCCCGCAAGGGGAGAAGGAGCGCGCAGCCGCATCGCCACGGACGATTTCACCGCCTCCAAGGCCCGGCTTGAGGGCGGTTTGCCATCAACGACGAGTTCGAGGTCAGCCAGCAGTTCATTGCAGTCCCGGTAACGGTCGCCGGGTTCCTTGGCCATCATGTTCTGGATGACATGGACGACGCTGTCGGGAACGTCCTCACGGATGTCTTGCGGGTTGGGAATCTGCTCGTTGAGGTGCTTCATCATCACGATGGCCGCTGTGGCGCCACTGAAGGGGGTCTGGCCCGATACAAGGTGATAGAACGTTGCGCCAAGGGAGTAGATGTCCGTGCGCCCGTCAACGGCCTTCTCGCCCTTGGCCTGTTCGGGCGAGATGTAATGCGGCGTCCCCAGTGCCACGCCCGTCTGCGTATAGAAGGATTGCTCCATGCCGCCGGTGCTCTTGGACAGACCAAGATCCAGGATTTTGGCGGTGAAGCCCTCGGCGAGAATATGCTCCTCGATCTCGCCTTCGCGCCGCGTGGGTTTGCAGATGAAGATGTTCGCGGGCTTGATGTCGCGGTGGACAATGCTGTGTTCATGGGCGTGCTTGAGGCCCCGGGCCACCTGCAACACGACACTCAAGGCCTTGTCCCATTGGATGACCTGGTCACGCTTGAGGATCCTGTCGAGGGTCTCGCCTTCGCAATATTCCATCGCGTAGTAATGAACGCCCATTTCCTCGCCAATGGTGTAGGCGGTGACAATGTTGACATGGTTCAGCTTGCCCGTGGCCTGGGCTTCACGCCGGAAGCGCGTGAGGAACTCGCGGTCATCCGCGTATCTCTTGGGCAGGACCTTGACTGCGACCTTGCGCCCGGCGTTGATGTCGTCGGCCAGATAGACCGCGCCCATGCCGCCTTCGCCGAGCTTCTTGAGCAGCTTGTAGGCCCCAAGCTGCCTGATCCCACCGGCCTGCTGGGCCTGGACTTTCTTCTCGATGGTTTGCCGGGTGGAGGGCGTGATAATGCCCCGTTGAACCAGCACCTCGCCAAGGGAGAGGATGACGCCCTTCCTCGCGCTTTCCGCTTGCGCGGCCCTGGCAGCCTCAACTTCTTCAAAGGTCGCCAGGCCCATTTGCTCAATGGCCCGGGCGAAGGCTTCGTCGGAAACGCTGGCCGCCATACTTTGCTCCTGGCCCGCCAAGGGCGCCATGAACGTATTGCGGATAGTATGCAACGACGCACATGGGTTAGAAGTGAACTCTCCCACTTTTATGGCGCCGAGCGAACGCCTATCAAGGCTTGGCGCTCTTGGGCGGTGCCAGCGCGGCGTTCATTCCCTTGCGCCAGGCCCAGATTCTCTCCCACTGCGTCTTGTCCGCCAGCGCGGGGTCGAAGCGGCTGGCATCCACGTCAATATATAGCGGCGCTCTTCGGGCCGGGTCGTAGTTGGGATTGGGCGTGTTGGCTTGAGCGTTGACCTCCTTGCGCCAGGCGGCCAGGGCCGCGCGCATGCTAGTGACGCGATCCGGATTCTGCGCCGCCACGTTGTCCTTCTCACTGATGTCGCGGGCGAGGTCGTAAAGCTCGGCGGCCTCGTCGTCGTAGTACTCGACCAGCATCCAGTTGTCCTCGCGCATGGCGCCGCTGGGGCGGCTGCCCTGGTTGGTGTAATGCGGGAAGTGCCAAAAGAGGCCGCGTTTGGGGGCGGGGCCGCGCGCGGTCAACAAACCGGCCAGGCTCTGCCCATCCAGGCCGCCGGGAACAGCAAGTCCCGCCAGCTCCAAAAGCGTGGGAACCCAATCGGTGTTGATGACCGGCGCATCCACGACCGTGCCCGCGGGCAGGTGGCCCGGCCAGCGGACGATCAAAGGGATGCGCAGTCCGCCTTCGTAGACGAAGCCTTTCCCGGCGCGAAAGGGCGTGTTGTGGGTGACTTTCGGATGGGGCCCCTCAGGAACATGCAATCCGCCGTTGTCCGAAGTGAAAACAACTATGGTCTTGTCGGCGAGCCCCAGGGCTTCCAGTTTGGCCAGCAAGCGCCCGACGGTGTCATCAATTGTCTCGATTACTCCGGCATAGACGGGTTCAAAGGCCCCGGCGTTCTTCTCGATGCGGAATTTTTGCGCGTCGTAGGGAATGTGCGGCGCATTGTGGGCCAGATAGACCAGAAAAGGGCGGTCCTTATTGGCCTCGATGAACTGTTCGGCGAATGCGGTAAGGTCATACTCGCCCTTGCCTCCCTCGGTGGCCGAGGGCTTGGTGTTGGCCTGGCCGGCGTGGTACACGTCAAAGCCGTGCTCCAGCGGCCCAAAGCCCTTGCCGCCCACGTGCCACTTCCCGATGGCCGCAGTGACGTAGCCGGCTGCCTTGAAGTAATTGCAGATCATTTTCTCTTCGAGCGGCACCTGCATCTGGATTTTGGGATGCAACACCTTTTGCGACACACAGTCGGGGCGCCCGGGGAGGTAAGTCGTCAGATGCAGGCGCGCGGGGGCCTTGCCGGTGAGAATGGCCGCCCGCGAGGGGGAGCAGATCGGTTGGGCACAATAGGCGGAAGTGAAGCGCAAGCCTTGTCCTGCGAGCTTGTCCAGGTTCGGCGTGTTGTGGTCCTTCCGCCCGTAGCAGTGCAGATCATTGATGCCCAGATCATCGCAGAGAATGAACACGATGTTAGGCGGGGGCGGAGTGTCCGCGGCCCGCGAGAGGGTGGTAACCAGGCAGCAGATGGTGAGCGCGGCGATGAGTGTTTTCATGGCTGGGTACTCCCTTTGAAACAGCTCTTGGCTCTTAGCTCTTAGCTCTTGGCTCTTAGCTCTTGGCTCTTGGCTCTTAGCTCTTGGCATTGGCCTGCCGCGTTGTGCCAAAGAGCCAAGAGCCAGGAGCCACAAGCTTTCAACCCAGTGGTCACGAACTTCCCGGACACGGTACTCAATGCAACACGCGGGCCTCAATTGTCAGCTTGTCCATTCCCGCGTCCTTCTCGTAGGTGAGCAGCACCGCGCCGTCTGGACCGGCCGCCAGCGCCGGGTGACGCGCCGCGGTTCCTTCCGGCGTGTTGCCGGAGGCAACCACCAGGGGCGGGTCGTCCAGAAAGCGGGGCGCTTGGGGGTCCACGCGGCTCACGACCACCGCATAGTTCAGTTCATTGTTCTTCTTGGGGGTGCGCCAGCCATAGTCCAAGGCCACAACCACGTGCTTGCCATCCCACGCCGTGGCCGCCTGCCAGAAGGAGAAGTGGCCTTTGCCTTGCTGATAATCGGCTCCGCCGGCGGCGAGCAACTTCTGGAGATCGAGGAGCGGGGCGCGAGGCGGCGGGGGGTTCTTCTCATCGCTGCGAGCGGGGATTTCATCGCGCTGGCGCAGAGACTCGTCCAGGCGCAGAGCGGCCATGCGCGCGCTGGGGCTCCAGCCTTGCATCCAGTGGTCAAAAGCCACGGCCCAGCCCTCTGGCGTGCCGCAAACCGCGACCCGGCCTTTCGGCTCGCACGTGAGCTTGACCGGCGCGCCGATGGCGGAGCACTCGGCGGGATCAACGCGCACAGCGTAGGCCGCGGTCTGATTGGCGTGCACGTCGCGGAGGCAGGTAATCAGGCAACTCTTCCCGTTACTCGCGATTGCAGGATGGAAACGTGAAGACAGCGGCTGCCACCAATAGTGCCGCTCACCCAGCCAGCTTTTCTCCGGCGGCGTGGCCTTGGCAATGCGCGTCTGGTCTTCGACGTCCAAGGCCCGGCCATCGGCATCAAGCACCTTGCCTTCCGGCGAGACCCGCGCGCCGTACAAGCCGTACACCGGGTACTGGCGCCCGTCCATCCAGACGACCAGATAATTGCCGCCGCTGAAGGCCACTGCCGGGCGGGCCTGGTTTGACGGCCGCTTGGCCACCGGAAAACCGTCCGGGTCGAGCACCTTGCCATTTTCGCTGACGCGCGCCGCGTAGATGTCGTAATCCTTCCCATTGCGCAGGTCCTGCCATACCACCAGAAAGTTGGTCCCATCGCCAGCCACGGCGGGCCATTCCTGCAGGTCATCCGCGGCACAGACGCAAATGCCAGCGGGGTCGAGCGGCTTGCCACTGACAGCGTCCAAGCGGGCACAATAGATATTGGCCTGCGGTTGGCCGGCTTGGCGTGTCCCGTCAGACCAGGCCACCAAGTACACCGTTTTGCCCAAGGCGCAGGCCGGTTGCCTCTGCAAGCGCCGTCCACCGGACCCGGCATCGGGAGCCACCGCCACCGCTGGCGAGGCCCGAAGGGCAGGGGCAGGGACCGTCTCGGCCGCACCCAGGAGGGACGCGAGGAAGAGCAGGAGAACAACGGCGCGGCTTGAAACCGCAGATGAACGCAGATAAACGCAGATAAACGCAGAGAAAGGGATTTTCGATTTTCGATTTTCGATTTTCGATTTTGGCGACCCGCGCGGGGCAAGCCCAAATCGAAAATGCATTCTCTGTGTCCTCAGCACTGCTGACGCTCCCAATCTTCGCTAGACAACAGGAAAAGCTCAATCCAAACCCTCAACCCCAATTCCTTCTCCGCGCCTTCGCGGTTGCTGTTCAATCGAAAATCGAAAATCGCAAATCTAAAATTCCCGCCCCCGCGCTACCGCCCCGGCGCAAAGGTGAAGCGCACGACCCAGCCGCCCCAGCCGTAATCGCCCGTGTAAAGATACAGGCGCCCGTCTTTGTCCAGGCACTGCGCGGCGGCCATCTGACGCCAGCGTTCGTCACGTCCGCCTTTCACGAACGGCCGGAAAATGCCGTCGCGATAAAGGGTCATGGCCCGGCCGCCGGCGATGCGCCGCGGTACGGACTCGTCCCCGCCGCACGTGTAAATGACCGAAGCGTCGGGCGAGTAAACCGCCAGCACGGTGTGAAAGCCGGTCTGCGCCAGCGTGGGGCCGTCCGCGCCCTGCTCGTTACGCTCCAAGCCCGTGAAGCGCTCAGCCTTGCCCGTGCGCGTGTCAAAACGCAGGATGGCCGGCCCGCCGCCCGGCATGAAGTAGAAGACTCCGTCCGGCGTGAGGTGCGAGCCGCCGACATGCCAGTCTGCCAGAGACGTCTTCTCGCCGAGCATTTTCTTGAGTTCCGCGGCGTCGGCCAACATGGTTCCCTGGCCTTCCTTAACCTGGAAGATGCCGCCCCAGGTGGCAAAGCAAACTGCACCGTCAGGAGTGAGCGCGAAACGGGAGGCGCAGCCGAATTTCATCTGCGTGGCGGGGATCGTTTCGCCCCTTTTGGGCATGCGTTCGCCGCCTCCCGCGAGCGTGCTGACAAGGCAAGTACCGTCGGCCTGCCGCTGAATCTTGCGCAGGCGGCCTGCCTGGGCCTCGGAGACGTACACCGCGCCCGAGGCATCGCAGTGGACGTCAGCGTCGCTGTAGCTGCCGACTCCGAGATCGAACTGCGCCTGGTCAGCAGGGCCGTCGCGATTGCCGCGGGTGCCGTCGCCCGCGAAAATGCGGGCCTGGCCATCGCGAATGCGGAAGATGAGGCTGTTGTTCACGTCGGTTTGGAAGTAGTCGCCGTTGGGAGCAAACGTGCCGCCCATCTCGCCATCCCAGGACTTGAGCGCCTCAAGCACCGGCCCGCCCAGGCCGCCGGCCATTGAGGCCCGCAGGAACGCGAAGTGCTCACAGCCAGTGACGCGTCCTCCGGCCTGCTCCGCGGCCGCGTCCTCGCCATGGGCGCTCTCCTGGTTTGCCGCGGCTAGAGCGACTGAGAGGAGCGCTGAAATGGTCCGCAAAGAAGAGTTTCGCCACCTCATACTACGCCTCCGCTGCCGATGCCCTTGGTGTACGCCGCGCGGCGAGAAGTGCAAGGGAAGAGGCGAAGGGGTGGGAAGGTGAAGAGGTGAAGATGCCTTGGCGGTGTGGAGAACTTTTTCTCGCCCACATTCCTGTAACTCCTTAGAAGTCTGGCAAAAGCGCCGAAAACTGGTGGATTTCTGTCGAGAACTACCAACTTTTTGGTCCAAAAGTGCAAACTTTTTGGCCGGAACTGCCAACTTTCTGGCCGGAACTGGTAACTTTCTGTTGAACGGGTGGCGAGTGGCGAGTGCCGAGTTCTGAGTGACGTGTGGCATATCTCAACCGGCCCCTGTTCTTGCCCCGCCTGAGCGGGCGCGCTGGTTTCTCGACTCGGGAAACAGTTCCCCGTTGGCGAACGCAGCATATATCATGCCACAATACTAATAATGCGTTAGACTACGATGTATCATGGCTGGACTAGAGGGGGGACAGGGAGCCAATCCGGTCTGGGATCGGATGGCCGTGCGTCTCCGCTGGCCCCGAACTCCCGCAACGGGTCATGTTGGCCATGTCATTATGACCGTGTAGTGCTATTTACCATGCCATGTTGGTCCGGTATTGCATAGACGGGCCACCAGGCCAAACCGCCTGGTTGCGCAGGCAGGCGCGCACGCGCCAACGCCAAGGTGCAGCGCTCCGTCGCTGCTATCCTCTCGCCCCTATTCTAGAGCATCCAGTCCTCGAACCTGAGTTCGTCCTCGGCCTCTTTCAGCCTCTTCATTGCGTCATGGGTGACCAGAACCAGATTGTGCTCGACGGCTTGTGCCGCAATCCAGAGATCGTTCTCTTGGATGCCCAGTTCCCTGCCCGTCGCGGGGTCCCGGAGTTGCTCGGGCAGCATGGCTTTCTTCCTCTTGTCCCACGGGGCGAATCTCAGGAACAGCTTTGCACGGAGATCGCCATAGTACTGGGTGGTTGTTTCGGAGACGTCAAGCGGATAGGGGAACTTATCGCGAATGAACTCTTTGTATTCGGCCTGGACCTGGGTTTGGCCGTCCGGGGCCTCAACTCGGTGGCCGTACTCGACTTCGCCAAGGCTCACCACAGACATTCGAATGGGGGCCTTGCCGGCAAGCGCGTTTATGTGCTCCAATACCTTGGCCTCCTTGCGCCACCAGAATGTGATGATGTTGGTATCCAGCAGATAGCCGTCCATACCTAACGCGACTCCTCAACGCGATATGCTTCATCGGCGGCTTCCAAGGCGGCAAGAAGGCCGGGAGGAATCTGCGCGGACGCAGTGCGCTTCCTCAGTTCGCCCGCGGTTGAGTGCTGGAATTCCGGCGAGATGTATTCGTGAAGGGAGAAACAAGGGATGAAGTCCGCTGGATAGTACCGGTCAAAGGCGAATGGAACGCCGGGCCGCTTGTGCCCTGCGAAATAGTCGAGAAGTTGGCGTTCCAGCCGTGGTGGCAGGTCATAAAGCCGCAGGACGAGTGCTTCCACACGCAGGAGGAGGTCGCGCGCACGTGACTCGTTAGGTTGTGGCTGGAGCGCTTCACCTTGCGGGCGGAATTCAGCGAAGTATGCGCGCACTGCATCTGCCACGAGATCAATGTCCTTGGCTGAGGCGCGCGGTACGGGCATCGCACAGATTGTTCCGGCCAGAACATTGCGTTCGGTTGTACGTGTGGCGATGTACGCGTTAGCCACAGGGCTGTTGCAGAGCGCCCACAGGTATTCCAGTGGTGTCCCGGCATTCTTGGGCCTAACCGCCAGAAACCGGCTGGTGACCGGATGTCCCTCTGCGTCGAGGAGGGCTTTCAGGCGCCAAGGGCCGCGGCTGACGCGGCCATAATTGACGAGGACCTGCGCGATCCCGACGGCACATCCCGTACCTGATCGGCGGATTACCGAACTGTCCAAGTTGAGGTAGACTGATGATGGGAGTTCGTGCAATTGGATATCTTCCCGATCATTGATCCGGGCGAAACCGCTCCTTCCACCGGGGAAAGAATGTGCCGAAATTGTTGGCGTTCCTGCTGGCAGTGAATCAGCACCCCTATATTGGAGTCCCTTGCCCACATTCGCCGCTACGGAGAGCCGGGCATGTGAGGCAAGCCATTCCCAGACTTGCTCCAACTCAGGAATCCGCAAATCAGTCTCAGGCGCATTCGCGAAACGAGCCTGCGCTATCTGACGTTGGACCGTGGCTTGGTACGAACGTTTGAACAGGTCAACATCGGCCTCGCGAATCTGGCGGTAGCGCACTTGCGCAGTTGGCTTCGGCCGGTGCCTGTATCTTCTCGCCAGAAGAACCGCCGATTCGGCCTCTGAGAACTTAAAGACCTTGTCAGGGAAAAGGGCAATCTCCTGCAATTCGAAGTCCCTCACCAATCTCTTGCGAACGTCGGCTGCGCTCTCGCTGTGAAGGAATCCCTGCGGTACGACAACGCCGACTACCGCACCCGGACGCAACTCCGGCAGGATGCGGCTGAGCATCTCAGCGGCCTTGTTCCGTAGAGGTGTCGAGCTCGGTTGCTTCAGAACCTGACGTTCTGTGGTACTGAAATCCTCAAACGGCGGGTTCGCAAGGATGATCATGGCGCGGCGCGCACTTTGTGCCAGGCAGTCCCCGTCGAACATGCTGCCGTTGGCCAAGTGCCAGCCATCCGGGTTAGGGATGTCCGCGAGAGTGAGGGAAAGCCGCGCGATCTCCAACGCAAATATGTCAAGCTCGATCCCGAAGAGGCGCTTTCGGAAATAGGTGTGACGATCCTGCGCCGTCATCGCCGGCGGCAGCAACTCCCCCAACAAGCGCATGGCAGACACGAGAAAACCAGCGTGGCCGCAAGCGGGCTCGAAGACCACTCGGTCCTTGAGAGGGATCTCTTTGATCCACGGCTCCAGCCGCCAAACGATGTAATCCACGAGGTACGATGGCGTGCTGTGCGTCCCGAGTTCGCGTCGGGTTTCCTCGGTAATCAGAGCACTTTCGTAAACCGCAGCCAATGCCTCCGTGGTTACGTGAGTCAGGGGCGCGTAAGCGGCAATCGTCCGAGCCGCCTCTTGGAGGGCTTCGCGTCTGGCGTTCGCAATCGTGGCTTTGCCTGTTTGGTAGCCGTAGTGCTTCCTCACACGCTCAAACACGTCAACGATGTCCGTGAGATTCAATGACTTGAAGCTGGACACCCCCTTGTCGCGCAGGATTTTGGCCGCGAGCAACCAGAATGCAGTCTCAATGAGCCATCGCCCCTGCTCTGGCTCCGGTTCGGTCCAACGAAGATCATGCTTCATGTCCGTAATGACACGTTCAATCAGCTTTGTGAGTTTCTCGCCAATCTTCTGCTCAATCAGAGGCATAAGGCCCACGTCAACGAACTCGAGTTGACCACCCCCGAGGCGCCCTCTGGTTTTCGCGCGGTAAATCGTTTCGGGATTGAAGTCAGCTCGATGCTGCCGGAAGAAACCAGAAACATCATCTGACTGTACTTTAGCCTTCTGCACCGGCCCGCTGACTTCCTGCCTCCAGCATTCGAGTAACTTGGGCTGAAAAGCCAGCACGATGGGCGTGGCCAGTTCGCGGCAATCGGCGGCGGCTTTCGGCGGGTCGTCCGTGGCGTTAACGACGGCGATACATGCGGAGCGGGCGTCAGTTGGTTCGTGGGCAAAGGCGACGAGAGGGACCGTTGCACCCTCGGCAGCCCCGAAGGGGTAATCATCCTTCAGCAGCGACGGCAAGAAGCGGCATTGCTTCTCCAGATGACCTCGCAATACGCGTACGTTCAGCGCTGCAACCGGAATGGCGATCCCCTCCGCACCCATCATAAGTCTACTGAATTGTCGCTGACGTGCACGAAACTTTCCTGAGGCGCACCAGTGGCGCGTCAGAAAATCTGTACGGAAAAAGCCTCAAGTCGTTCATCTCACTTTGCGTTCTCTGCGCCTCCGCGGCGAACAATGCGGGTTAGTCGCTGAGCTTCAACGGTGTATCCGGTTTGAAGGCGGGACCGAGCTTGAGCGGGCATTTGGCGCCGCGGAGGCGCACGGTCATTTGGCCATCGCTCCATTCCCAATCCACTTTGTTCAGCCGCGTCGGAAGCCCCGTCACACTCATGGGCTTGTCGAGCCACTCCTTGGGGATGCCGGGGCCGATAAGCAGCACCGGTTCCGGGCCGGACTCGTCGAGGCAGGCGAGCATGCTGAGCTGGAGCAGCAGCATCTCGGCGGCGGTCCAGTAATGCGGGGTGACGTGCTGCGGCGCGACCCAACCGCGCGCCTCTTCCCAGCGATGAAACGTGTTCTCCTCGCCGCTGCCTTCCCACCAGGTGAACAAACCGGGCGAGGCCTGGTTGTCCCAGAACCAGCGCAGGTCGCTCCAGACTTTCTCGGGCTGGCCGAGCATGAGCCACTGATGCGCTTCGGCGACGGTGAAATAAGTCCAGAGCGGCCGGCCCTTCAGCCGGTCTTGGCCGTCGTGCGAGGCGGCGCGGCGGGCAGCGAGGAAAGCGCGGTACTTGTCTTTGTCCGAAACCACCCACGTCGGAAACAAGCCGCAAATGTAAGTTCGCTCATTGCCGGCTTCGGATGTATCAAATCCCCTGGCCCAGGCCGCCTTCAACTCCTCGGCGCGAATACACCAGGCTTGGGCTTCCGCTTCCTTGCCCAGGCGTTTCGCGAGTTCCGCGGCGCAGTGCAGGCCGTGGCAAGACGCGGCGTTGACAAACAGAATTGGGTAGTGCCCATCCATCCTGCCGGCAATGAGACCGTCCTTCGCCGGGCCGCAAACGAGATCGAGGTCTTTGCGGTCCTTGTGCCGGGGAACAATCGGGCCGAGATAGGGTTTGCGCAGGGGCGCGGCGGCGGAGAGCATTTCGAGAATCAGTCCGGCCTTGCGCTGGACGTGCGGCCACAGCCAGCGGTCGAATTCCTCGTCGCGCGCGACGGCGGCGGTCTCTTCCAAGGCCCAGAGGGCGAGGCCCGGACCGTCCGCTTCGGCGCCGAAGCCGCCAAAGAAATCCTGTTCGGAGAAAGGCCGGCAAAGCTGCCTGGCCGTCTCGTGCTGGCCGGCGCGGGCGAGCGCGACGATGGTATGCGCGCCGTCGCGCAGCCAGTTGAGCGGATAGTTGTTGGGGTCGCCCGGGCGCGTCTCGTTGTTCACCAGGCCCATCATCAAGTGCGCCACCTGCGCGTTCAGGCAGGCCGCGAATTGCTGGTCGGGCAGGTTCAACTCAAGGCCCGAGGCAGTTGAGGAATAAGCCAGGGGCGAGGCCGGCGGCGGCAGCTCATCGCGGATCGTGAGGGTCCAGTCTTTCGCGCCCCGCAGCTCCAGGCGCGCAAAACCCCAGCCGTCTTCGCTCGTGCAGACGTTCACACCGGCGCCGGAGACTTTCCAGTCCGCAGCGCCTTCGTTGCCGAGGGAAACCGACGCCGGCGCGGGTGAGAGCACAATGGTCCAGCGCCGGTTGACGCGCAGCCGCTTGCCGTCCCATTCACATTGCTCAATCGGACCGCCTGCCGGACCGACACTGCGGATGGCCAAGACAACCTTCTTGTCGTCTTCGGTTGTGAGGTCCAGGTTGAGTTGCCAGCAGCTCTCGTCTTTGAGGGACCAGCGCGCGCGGTAGTAGGGCGTGATGGTTTGGATCGCCGGCAGCTTCTGGCCATCGAGCCAGACGAGATTCTGCTGGACCTGGTTCAGCGGCAGGCTGTCACTGGTCGCAATGATCTTTCCGCCGCTGTCCGTGATCCAGACCGAAACTCCGAAGCTGGCGAAGCGCGGACTGAAGCTGCCCCC
>Ga0315279_10003953_pt1 | contig 20155 bp, 18 predicted proteins | sample YL17G06_20_MG_FD_203694 | JGI IMG/M metagenome (GOLD analysis project Ga0315279, IMG submission 203694) | Sediment microbial communities from Yellowstone Lake, YNP, Wyoming, USA - YL17G06_20 | ecosystem: Environmental > Aquatic > Freshwater > Lake > Sediment | place: USA: Wyoming | collected... | reverse complement strand
CCTTCCAGAACCCACGATGTTCAAAAGCAGTTACTAACCCTCTGATGACTTCATCATCTCTGATTCTGTCAATCTTGAAGAGTTCTTTGAAGTCCTCAATTGGTACGTCATGCACAAAGGCTGACTCGTAACCATGTGAGGCTTCAAGATGACTCTGCATAAGGTTCTTGACTGATTGAACGTCTGTGTGGTGAACCAGATAGGCACACTTGCGACAACTACAAACGTAGAGCATATCCATAGGTTGCCCACCCGTTAGGGTTGTCAGAACCCTTAAAGGCTCTGTGAGAAACGGTGTAGAGAAGCGTCTGTCTGAAATAATCAGTAAATTCTAAAGGCTTTATTCTGCTTCAATCGGTTTATTTCTTAGCCTTTCCCATGCAACAGCAACTTTAAGAATTTGGGCTTTTTCGCTGTTCTTACCTTAAGCTGAACCGATAAACCCTCAGCTTAAGACGTTCAACGTCTAAAACTCCAAATAGGCAATTTAAAGCGTACAATTGTCTTCTTAGCACAGCTTTAGAGGTATTTTCGCCTTAAACAGCAATTTTAAGGCTTATGTGTCAAAACATGTGTTTTTGTCTTCTTTATCGGGCGAAACACCCTTATTTGCCAGCTTTTTGTATTCGGGCTTTAAATTGAGCCGTTTTTCGCTTTTCAACGCTGTTTTTTATCATGCAGTTAAGCTATTTTGCATAATTGCATGATAACCAAACCTCAATGAATTTAAAAAATACATAAATTTGTCGGTTAATTCAACTTAACAGAAAATATGACAATCTACGTAGTTTGGGGGGTATCTCCACTGCATTGAGTGCATTCAAATCTATGTACTGAATGTTAAATTTCGGAAATTTCCCAAAGTTTCCCTTAAATTCTCCATGAATGACCGCTTAGCTTCGGGTTCAACCCATTGCGACGGCTTCAGTACCCTTTATCGGCTTAGGCTTATGGGGTCTACCCCTTGCAAGCGGCGGAACCTTCAAAACCCTTCTCCTGTATCTCTGTCTTCCCAGCCTCGATACTGGTATAGGTGCACCAGTAACAGGATCCGGGATCATGCGTCCCATCCTCAAATCCAATTCCGCTTGAGGGTTCCGCCACACTTTGCTGTTGATGTTAGACATCACCAGCCGATAATACCTTCGTGGTTCCGGCTTTCCGACCTGCTCCTCTCGCACAAACTCGATCAAGCGCAGTTGTGCGCAGACCCACCAGTATTTTCTGAAGCTGTCGTATGAGGGCCCCTGCTGTCCTATTGCCTCCACTTTTTGACAGAAGGCTTTGTAGGCACTGTAAACGTAGTCTTCTCTGCCATGCTGGAGGTGGGATTTGATGAAGTCAGCGGTGCCTGGCCGCGGTATCCTTGTTTTCAATTGTTCCAGTTTTTGCGCCATTTTGGTTCAATCCCTATTTGGTGAATTGAAAATATATAAAGCAATTCATCTACAATCCATGTGGTCTGTATGATGTTGTCACTTCATGAAAAAGAGCGGTTGAAACAATTCTATTCGCGCGCGCCACATTGCCAAGAGCTTCAGAAGACCTCTTCCTGGCGCTTCGGTTCCTGGATCTGTGGAAAGGTCGGCAAGCCATGTGGGCCGCGGGTTTGTCCGATGGAAGACCCGATGGAAGAAAAACCCGAAGTTGAAGGCCTGCTCGAGCCGCGGAGATCTGAACCTGTCGAAAGTGTAAAGGTCTTCCCCGAAATGGGAACAGGCGGGGGGGCCCAAGCGACTGACAGGGAAATCAACGTCATTCAAAAAAACCATGTGAAAACGCATACACGACCTCGCCTGACACCGGGCAGCACAATCAAAAGGGCATTGGTAACTTTTGTATCGAGGACCGGAGAAGTACGACGGTGGCCATTTGATTGCGTCTTTTCGCCGCGCCGAAAACCTCGCATTTTGGAGTTCCAAGGGAAAGTTCAAAGGAAAAACATGAAAAACGCGAGATTCTACTTTCCATCAGAAACTACGGAAGAAAATGCCAGAAGCCTGGTCGGAAGCTGGTTTGTGAATTTGCAGGTTCATGACCAGAACGCAACTCTCAATGTGATGGGTCCTCCAGTGCCTTACTCTATCGACATTCTGGATGAGGATTAAGAGTTAGTTCACAGAAACTCTACCAATTTTTCAGCATACTCGGTTTTAAGCAATGCTAACCATCGATTACGGGCTTGTAAGCTTTCTTCGTCCAATTCGTCGTCAGAAACCGTTAGATCGAGAATTCGGCTCTCTCGAAGGTGGAGCAAGTATGGATCAAGAATCTTCTGTGCAAAACTCTTGTTGACTTTGAACAGCTCCTGGGCTGTCCTAAAAGCCCGCTCGCCCACAACAGCATCTGTTTCTTCAAAACCCACGGCAGACAACGTCTCGAAGTCAACCAACAAATTGAAAAACGATTCAAACAAAATTGCGGTTTCACGATTGCAAGCGGACGAAGCCGCTGGCGCAAGATATTTTCTGACCGTTGTTGGGCTGACATGTAGTTTTTCAGAGATTTCTTTTTGAGTGTAGCCTTCCTTGTCGAAAGCCTTGGCTTGGTCTATTACACCTTTAAGAGTTCGTCCCATGCCCTTGTCTAATCTCCAATTGAGTTTTATTTGCTCCTATATTTATTGTGTTTTGTCAGCTTTTAAGCTTGAATTAGGCTTGTGCATCATCGAAATGTTCAAGGGAGTTCTGTTTTTGCATTCAAATGCGTCAGTGTTTTTGGGTTGCATTGAAATGACTTCGAAACCTCAAGCTTGGTAGCGCAGCGCCCGGGTCCCAACGATTATTATGCAGCCTCCATTTTTCGCGAAACATGCATCGCAATATTCGTCCGAAACATTGCGGCCTTTATGAGAACAAAACCTCATTGCATGTCACCCCCTCGTCTTCGTCGGGTGCATGCCGAACGGCGTGAATGGTCACCTTCAGCAGATCACCTTTCTGGATATTCTGATTCTGTTCGCCTTCCAAGGATGCAATTCCAACCTCCAGCCATAACGTTCCTCCCACTCAGGTTTTGACGCGTTCTCCAAAAAAGATGGCCCGCGAACCAGGGTTGACGTACTCAGGGCATCGAGCAATTCAGTGAGTTTCGCGTAGCCTTCTTCGTCCTTGACTGCTGGTTCCCACCAAGACAAGATAGCGGAGCCGGGATGATGTATTTGGCAACTCATACGACCACAAGCTTCCCTACCTTGTTGCTGGGCGCCAGAACGCCCTCTTCAAACGCCTTTGCGATCACTCGCTGAGCGGGCCTCTCACACGGGTTACACAAGGTCATTTCTCCATCCTCTTTGTCTTCCTCTTACTATGTCCGCCCTGTCCGTCGCGTCCAGCCTCCCCAAACTTTCTTTCTATGTATAGAAAAGACCATGAGGAATAAGTCTATGAAAAGACCTATTAAAAATGTAGAGGCTATTAAAAGTTGGACATAGCTGGACAGGGTGGACGCGGTGGACATATAGGGTTTAGCATAGTTTTTCTTGGCCTCCGTTGAGGGTTTCGGTTTTTGCTTGCACGGTTTTTAGTTTCAAGTATCGCCATGCCAACTCTCGTTTCGGTTTCTCTCCCTCATATTCTGCCTCTACCTTCAGTTTTGCGCGTTCGGCTCCAGAAGCATATTGCATTATTGCTTTTGTCAGCTCGCCTTTCGGGTGGCTCGGTATCTTTTCTCTTATGCAGAAGTCTGAGAAGGCCCGATAAACTACAGCGTCAAACTGGTAGTCTTCATAATTATTTGTGATTTCTATACACTCCAACACGAAAGCCTTGCAACTGTCAGATTTTTTGATGTAGGATTTTCGGGTGTCTTCTATGCTCATGCGATCCGTAAACTCTCCTTGTTTCATTAACCGTTCTAAACCATCAAGCGCATAGTTCAGGTATCCGGTAAGTTCGCTTTCTACCATGAGTTTTGATCTGAGATTTTTATCCTCTTTATGTTCCTCTGAGTCAGGGCTAAAGATATATGGAAAGTCCAGCATTATCAGCCGTCTATACCATGCCAAATTATCTTCTGACGCATCTACTGGTGGAGCGGCGTTGCAACTAAGCATCAGCTTCGCAACTGGTGCGAAGTCGAATGGGTCTTTATGTTTTCTCTGAACGGTTAGGCTGTCTCCAGCGATTATCATTTTGGCTATGCCTGCATGCTTCAGTCCTTCGCTTGGCATGTCAGACACAAAATTAACCATCTTGTCTTTTAGCTCGGCAGCCGCGAACTTGTCGTAGCATAGGGCTTGCAGGGTTTCGTGGCTCATGTTCTTTCTGCCTATCAATGCGCTGTCAACGTCTACCAGAACGCTTTTACCATTGTTTCCGATACCGTTCAGAAGTAGGGCCACATGATAGATGATTTTGCGGAGTAGGCAGTAGCCTAAAAACTCTTGGTGTTGGATCTGGTGTTTCCGGCTCATTACTTCACCTACGAATTTCTGGATTAACGGGTATTTAGCTTCTGGATTGTATTTGTGTGGCACCTTGTTTGTTATGTAGAAGTTGGGGTTTTGTGGCGACAGCTCCCGGGTTAGCACGTTCAAAACGCCATTCTGCACTACTATAAGTTCTGGTTGCGTGTTGAACTCTACGATTTTGGATGTGTATTTAATGAAGTTTTCCACTTCGGCGTAGTATCTTGCCTTGGTATTGTCGTCTAGTCGCTTGGCAATTTCCCTTTTTATGAGCTGCTCGGTTTTGTCCGTGTAAATACCTTGCTTCTGGCTGAAATAATAGAGGCTTTCGCTTTCTTCGTCGACGACAAAAGCGTAGTCCTCCATTATGTCCTTGGCTAAGATGATCGGGTTGATTTCTGACTGGGTAAGCAGTTTCTCGTCTATGAGGCCCTGAGCTGCCGCTAAAGTTATGACTTGCTTGAATTTTTTGCCGCGTAAGGCTCCATGCTTGGCTTGTTCACACTTTATTATGCCTTCCTTCATGGCTAAGTATTGAAGCGCGCCACCACCACTATTATGACGGAAACAATACCAAGCGTTACGTTTGACGTCAACACAAAAGTTCTTTTCCGTTGTGCTGTCATGGATCGGATGCGGCCCTTGATACTCGGTTGCGCTTATCTTCGTCAGCTTAGACAAGTTCACTAACTTATCAATTCGAAAGCTAGATTTGTCCTGTTGGCTCTCAATCTCCGTTTCTTCGGAAGGTTTGAACCCATGCAGTTTAAGGATTTCATAGAACTTTTCTTCCATACTCGACACAACTGTCGGGCTGTTGTCGTTCAGCCTAACATAGCCTTGGCTTGGGGCCATGATGCACAGCTTGTTTTCCGCTAAAAGCTCCAACGCACATTCGTCATGGAAGATACTAACGGTCTGAGCCTTGGTTCTCGAATAATAGACGCTGTGTGTTCCCTTGTTAGCTGTCTTTTCCCGTTGGGTTGTTGGAAGGTCCTTTAAGATTTCGTTTCCTTTCTCTATTATTTGGCTGTCCAGTCCCTTTACGTCATGGTCAACAACGGAAAGGAATAAGCCTTCGTTGTTTGGCTTTCCACAAATAACCGCGAAGCCGTTAGCGCGGTCTAAAGGTAGGCTGTTAAATTCTTGTCTTGTTTGTCGCTCTGTCAGCCATTTTTTCCATTCTACTAAAGGCTTCTTTTCTGGCAATTCTAAAGGCACAATGTCTAAGCCGCTTTCATAGTAGGCCGTTGCTGCTGCTCGTAATTCCTCTATGATGGCTGGCTCAGTCATTGTCTATGCTTCCCTGGAAAGGATCTCGTTTGGTCATGTCTGTTTCGCCTCAGTTTTCGGCTTCGGTTTTTGTCTGAAGATCCGCTCGGCATAGAGCCAGTATGAAAAAACGTAACCTTGGCCATGATACCTGTTGGAAATGGTCGCATTGGACTTTGACAGGACATTGAAAGCCGTGTTGAATTTGTCGGGAAGGTTGTTCTTTTGTGAAGCGGTTTCATACTCGCCCAGTCGCTCACCTTTTTGCGGTTCAAACGACAGGCATGCGATCGTTTCCTCCTTAACAGTGACAGCGGGCTCTTTTTCGGTTTTCTGGGTGGGCTCACCATTCTTCATTAACCCACCGGCCTCGAGCGCTGCACAAATCAAGTGAAGACCTGTCTCTGTTACACTGGCATCAGTCTCGACCTTGGTCAGCCTTTCGCCCAGCTGTTCCAGGGTCCTCTTCAGTTCTTCCAGGGCCTTCTTGAATTCTTGGAGCTCGCCCTGAATGACTATTCTGTCAAGCGTACTCACTGGGCAAAACCTCCTCGAGCAACCTTGAGGACCTGATTAAACGCGAAACTTAGGAGCGTGAGATCCTGCAAACAATATCGGCAGACGTGCATAAGCCGATCGCCCTCAGGCCCGAAGGTAACCTCAAACTTAACGGGGTTTCCCGTTTGAGACCCGCACAAAGCGCAAAATTTATCAGTTAAGGTTGACAGACTAATGGCAGAGTTGCTTGGTGGGTCCCAATACCGCTGCCTCGCACTCGATGGTCGGGTTGGCGCCCGGCCATAATTAATTTTAACCATCATTGCTTACGGCCTCTGTCTGCTTTGTCTTTGGGTCGAAAAGCTGGCTGTAGAGCTGGGGGGCATCATGTTGGATTTTTTGACGAATGGAGTCACGAATCAGGTCGCTCTCGTTCATGTGAGAATCAAGGGCTACGAATTTCTTCATCAGTTCTTTCAGAGTTCGCGGGACGCGCGCGGTTATGTGCACTTCTTTTTCTTCCATTATTCCATCCCTGATATTGTGTTCCAATCGGAAGGCATAAATACGTTTTGCACAGAACGAACTATGTGGTTCGGTCTGAACATGCCCGCTACTCGTGTTAGCCGCTCTGGGGGGCCTTATGGCCAACAGAAACAACAATTCCGAACAGAGCTCAAGATTCTGGATGCCTTGGCTGAGACTCTGAACGGTTTTACATGGACCGCTTTGCGTGAGAAGGCACTGATCTCAAAGGCCGTAATGTCCGATGCTGTTAAGAGATTAAAAGAGCCAGGATTTATTGAACAGCGAGAACAGCAATACGTCATAACAAAGAAAGGTGAAGAGCGGCGTCACGATTTGAGGGAGCATTTGAAAGACTCTATTCCAAGCACAAGCGCCATGATAATTTTCAATGGGTCAGAAGAGGAAGTTTCATTTGTTGGGTCAGCTTATTTAGGCAAGGCCAAGCCTGTCAAACAGTCTCAATCAGAAGTTGAGCAGGAGCGAAAGGAATTAGAATCTGACTTGAAGAAATATTCAAAGCAGCTTTCTAACTCGTTGACTAAAGGAGTACCTGGTTTTGAAACGGCGACTATCATAGTCTCAATCAAAAAAGTGAAAGAAGCTCCACAATAGAGAGGAGGAGAAACAAAAGATGGGAAAGAAAAGAGAATATGTTGTCGCGTTGGTTACGGATGATAAACACGCGTTGCGGCCTCGCGAATGGGCTTACGTCGAACGATTGTTTAGCAGATATCCAGGGCTTTGCCGGTTGGAGGCCCCCAGCCGAATGTATCCCGACATCTAAATGGAGAAAAGAAAATGGCCAAAAATCAAGTTAAACGTTGTTCTTGCGGCGCAAATATTCAGTTTGCGTTCACAGCTGACTTCCAGATTGGAAGCAGTGGCCATGACCTCAAAATGCTGATTCCAGAAGTCAGCGAAACAACACTTCCCCTAAATGTGTTTATCTGCCCAAAATGCGCCAAAATCTCGCTTTTCGTGGGTGACGCAATCAAGACTACTCTGTTGCGCCTTACAAAAAAACATAATCAATAGAGATGAGAATCGGGGATCCTCGTAGTATGCATCATTAGAACTGAATTTCGAGATGTCCTCGAGGTACCAGCACGCTGGGTTGCTCGTAAGCCCACAGACTCAGATTGTAGACTCGGGCACAAAAAGAGCCATGACCCCAACCCTCAGGCCAGGGTTGAAGTCTTATTAACGTCCAAACTGATACTATGAAGGCGAAAATTAGGGGGCTTGTTAGGCAACTTGCAGAAAGCGAAAGAGTACAAGATGACCATTTCCAGAACGACCATCGACAAGCTTGGAATCAAACTGTATGACAGCCCTTCAGCAGTTGTCTCTGAGCTGATTGCCAACGCCTATGACGCGGACGCCGAAAAAGCAACAATCGAAATTCCTCTCGACAGGTGGCTGGCAACGATTCAGGATGGAAAGCTGGCCGACAAGGGGTTTGAAATCGTCATTCGCGATGACGGAATCGGGATGAAGCCGGACATCATAAACGACTTCTATCTGAAGATCGGTACCGACCCACGGAGAGATCCGAAGAGGGGTCCGCGGACAAAGGAAAAGGAACGATTGAGGATTGGCCGAAAAGGAATAGGCAAACTTGCGCCGTTCGGCATCTGCAAGAAGATTGAAATCACCACGGCAGGAGGGGACAAGACTGCAAAGGGCTACGAAGTTGCCCATCTCATACTCGACTATGACGCGATCAATCAGGAAACAGACCAAGACTACTATCCTCAGCCGGGAGCGAACAACCACGGTTTCTCCAAAGAAAGAGGAACCACGATCCGCTTATACGACTTCCATCATCGTCGGACGCCAGACGCGGAAACCTTCCACCGGCAAGTGGCCAGAAGATTCGGATTGGAGCAAAAAGACTTCAAGATCACCATAAAAGACACCACGACCAACACTTGCTTTGACATTGGAGAGCTGCCGGTCGAGATTGATGAGGACACAAAGATAGTCGTAGACGGCCGGCCCGTGGAGCTTGACGATGGAACGAAGCTGCCGGTAACCGGATGGGTTGCGTACTCGAAACAGCCCTACTCCAACGAAGAGGTCTCCGGAATCAGAATATACGCGAGGGGAAAATTCGTCTCCAACGCCGGAATCTTCGGTCTACGGTCGGGCTTCACCGGAGAATACACGATAAGATCGTACGTCATAGGCGTGATTCACGCTGACTGGATTGACTCCGACGACCACGAGGACCTCATCCGCAGTGACAGACAGGACATTCTTTGGTCATCAGAGTGGGGAGAGGCTTTCAAGAAGTGGGGACAGACCCTTGTAAAGGAGCTCGGAAAAACGGCGTATCCTGCTAAGAAGAGAAAGGTGGCGGACAAGTTTCTGGAAGTGTCTGAACTCCAAAAGGAGGCTGAAAGGCGTTTCGAAGACAAGGCAGTTAGAGACACGGCCGTGGAGATCGGTCGCATATTCGGTCGAGGACTGAACGAGGAGAACCTGAAAGATACGGAGTACGTCAAGAGCGTGAGGGAGCTGGCGCTGTCGATTGCCCCTCACAAGACGATGGTTGACAAGCTGAGGGAGGCTGAAGCCTTTATGGATGAGCGCCCCTTGGAGGCTATCGCCAAGCTTTTCAACGATGCAAAACTTGCTGAATCCGCCTCTCTGGGTATGATAGCCCAAGAGAGAATCGACGCGATAAACAAGCTGAAGACCATTCTCGACAAAGCCACGGAACCCACGGAACACGACCTCCAAAAACTGCTGGAAAGTGCCCCCTGGATAATCGATCCCCGATGGACGATGCTGCAGGCCAACAAGACCTTCAGCAGCTTCCGTGAACGCTTTGAAAAGTGGTACGAGGACAAATACAAGGTCAAAATCTCGACGACCACGGAGGAGGAGGAAAAGACGAGGCCCGACTTCATAATGCTCCACGTAGGAATAAATGTGGAAATCATCGAAATCAAAAGGAAGGGGCACAAGCTGCAGAACGAGGAGTTTGCCAAAATCGAGGACTATCATAGCCGGATAACGGAATACCTAGACAACAACCCTACTTTCAAAGAGCAGTTTCCGAAAGTTCACGTTACTTTGATTTGTGACAACCTAAGCCTTGATAAAACGCATCAGAATGCATACGATTACCTTCACAGTCAAGGGATTCTAGTGAAAAAGACATGGGATGAGATCCTCACAGATACCGAAACCGTAAACCAAGACTTCCTAGAAGTCTCCAGATACAGGAAGGTTGATGACGCGGCCGGTGCTTAAGTAAAACCCGATTCAACGATGTTTCACGTAGTAGTCGCACAGGTCCGTCAGGGGGCATTTCTCGTGCAGGGGCCTCTTCCTACAGACCAGCGCCGCGAAGTCCAAGATAGCCTCGTTATAGCGTACTCCCTTTCCGGCGGGAATGAGCTTTCGAGCAGTTTCTTTCAAGGCGGGGTCGCCCGTTCTGTGAACCTCCGGCAATCCGAATATCCGTGTCAGGACGCGGACGACGTTGGCGTCGATTATTGGAACGTCCCTGCCGAAACCGAAACAAAGCACCGCTGACGCCGTGTACTCTCCTATGCCTGGAAGAGAGAGCAGATCTTCGGGTTTGCTGGGAACCTTGTCCCCGTACTTTTGGCACAGAATCTTGGCGGAATCCACGAGCCACGACATTCTTTTTCCCAGTCCAAGCGTTTTATAGGCCTCTCTCAGCAGAACGGGATCTGCGTTGGCCAGTTTTTCAGGCGACGGAAACTCGGCGAGAAAGCTTGGAAGAACCTTGGCAACGCGCATTGCCGGTGTACGCTGAAGGAAGAATTCCGCCACTAGTACTACGTACGGGTCTCTTTTCTTTCTCCAAGGAAAAACTCGCCTGTTCTCACGATGCCAGTTCAGCAGGATTCTGGCGAGGGCTTCATATTCGCTCGTCATAGATGCTTTCCTGCGTTACAGAAAATCCTCGAAACTTTGGCACACAACACTGATAAGAGGGGGAGGCACGGCGTTTCCGATAAGTCGTTCTGCCGACGCGAATTCCTGCGGAAACATAACCCCGTCCCCAAAAGATTGAAGTCTTGCGGCTTCGCGGGGGGTAATCGCCCTGTCCTGCTCCGGATGAATAAAGCGGCCGCTGCTTGGCGTCGTACAGCGGCACGTGATGGTGGGGGAGGGCTTCTCCCAACACAGACGTCCATAAACGCTTTCGGCTCCTCGGCCCTTCTTTTCCGCCAGCTCCAAGTGGCAGGGAAGCCACAGTTCTGACGGCAGGCTTCGGCGGCTACCTCCGTTTTTCGGAACATTCCGGATAATCTCTAAAACTTTTGGAGAGTGGCATCGTGCCACGTGATTTGGGACCGAGGAACGCTCCCCAAGTTCCAACGGCGGAAGGTCTCCAATTCCGTCCCGCACGGTCTTCCACGGCTCTTGGTCATCCGTGATTTTGTCTGGGCTTGCGTGTGTTTTTGGAGGGAAAGTAGGCGTCTTGCCCATACTGTGCTCTTCCTTTATGGAGAGGGCAATGACTCTTTTCCTGAACTGCGGAACGCCGTAGTCCGCTGCGTTGATGATGCCCCATGTGGTGACGTAGCCCATCTTCTTCATCCGTGAGAGAAATCTCCGGAAATATCTCCTGTCGGCCTTCCTCACTATGCCGAGGACATTCTCGAAGATGACGGCTTTCGGCTGAATTTCCTTGACGCGCTTCAGGAAAACATTGACCAAGTCTTTCCGGGAATCTTCGCCGGTGGGATACGTCGTCCTTCTGAGACTGCTGAAACCTTGACAGGGAGGACAGCCTACGACGAGGTCGATATCGTCTTTCTTCAGTCCATAAAACTCCAGAATCTGTTGGCCGCTGAAAGACCTCAGGTCCTGACAGATCGGAATCAGCCCCAGATTCTCGGAATAGGCTTTGCACGCTACGGGGTTGATGTCGATGGCGGCGACTACTCTGTGGCTTGCCATCTTCAGGCCGAGTGAAGCCCCCCCGCAACCGCAAAGCAGATCTACTGCGTTCATCAGGTTAGAGTGTTTAAACTGAGTTATTAAGAATTTCTTTGACTGCCCGCTCGGGGATCTATTTTACACCTGAAATATCTCGCAGGAAACTCGGGCCTTACATTAACATTTACGGAAAAACAACCTGCCTGCATATCTGATATACGTTTATTTCCTGAACGATATCGAAATGAAGGGACCCACATCATTCAATGAATGGGAGGGAGCTCTTAGGCTGCTCAAGTCAGCCTTGGGCATCGGAAGGCACAAACTGCAGAAATTCATCACTCACGTGTATGTTGACGTGCGTACGCTCTTTTGAAATGAAAGTGCGTTTCTGTGCTGTTAGCCCCTGTTTTAAATGCATCGCGAATTTTCTGGCGCCATCAGTTTAGTGTGAGACTTGAAGACTTTGTCTCTTCTCGCATTCATGGATAGACAAGGAGATGGCGACTCCGAGGAGAATCACATATGCCAGTGCGATCCATTTTGCCGCTTGAATATTGAAGTAGATCAAGATTCAATTCCCGACTGGCACAAGAAGGAAAAGCCTAATCATGATCATCCTGAAAAAACGCAGCCTCGTTGTCCTATCCTCTGAGTTTTTGCTTGAAATCCCAAGATATGTGTTAAGTTGTTTGTGTTCCTCAATATCGATGCCGAAAATAGTCGCTTCTCTGTACAGAAAACCTACAAGTGAAAACAGGAAACCCAGCCACGGCCACACTGACTTAAATATGGGAATATAAGCAAAGCCAAGATCTTATCAAGAAAGCCAAGCGTGATTCTGAGGGAAGGGAAAAAGGATATGGTAAAAGTTGGTCCTTACAACATTGATTTAGTTCCACAGAAATCTTGGGGAAAAAGCCTCTATCAGTTAGCACGCACAAAGGGTTCAGGTTTTAGAAGTATATGGGATGAAGAGGAAACGATATGAGAACGACCCCTGAGATTGCGTTGGTTTAAATATGGAAAGGTTATCTGTCGACGGAAAAGTTGAGTCTATTTGGGTACAAAAGCATCAACAAGACTCATCGAAAAAAGAGGGATATATAGAATCTGGGAGAGGCGTTTGTCCATTCGAAACTCAGCCTCATTAAGTTATCCTTTCCAATTTCTCAATATGCCACTTGGCTTTCTCAGCAATCCTAAACGCGATGTCCAAAGCCTCTTCTGCATCCTTCGCCTCGACAGTTTCCGATATTTCGATGTGCCCCCCTTCTCTTCGCCCTCGTAAGAAAGTTACTTTATATTTGGATCTCTGCTTGCCTTCTAAGCTCTCAACGACTGCCATTCTACGCCACCTTTAACAACTTCTGAAGCGCCGCCTTGAAACCATCCACGAAAGCGTCAGTTATGTCGTATGAGTCAGGCAGTTCGTGTATGATGCCTTCAACTTTTGTCTTCCAGAGTCTACATTCTTCTCTCTCATAAGTCTCACCAGAAAATGACCGTCGGCGTTGAGTGCTTGAAGTTTCTGCAGAACATAATTCCCGCTTCCAAGCAGCTGAACATTAAACCCGACCTCTTGAAGGACTCTGGAAACCCGCAAAATCTCCCTCTGAGGCCCATGCCTTTTCCTTATGAGGTATTTTGAACCATTCTTGAGGATTGAAAGAGCCATTCTCTGTGAAAAGAGAATTTAAATATAGTAAGGCTTGCATCTTCTGATCTTCAAAAGGTTCGAACTTTTCCAAGTATTCTTGCGCATTTTCTGGATGCTTTGTTTCTTCTACTATCAGCATTCCTTTGCTTCTTTCTATTTTATCGGCTTGACCAACTATCAGCATTAGTAGGTTTTTCTTGCCATACTTCATTTTGGTTAGAAACCTAGTGAATATTCCCTCACGAGCAAACTCTATGTCCTTGTTGATATCTTCTAATTCCTTTTGAGTTAGAGGAACAAACTCAAAATGCTCTCTTTCATATTCTACTTCCTTCTCATGCGATTTTGTTCCTTCTATAGTCACCTTTGTTTGAGGCGGTCTTATACCTTTCAGAAAGTGCTTAATTTTGAATTCGCAAAATCCCATAGAGTCGCAAAAATCTGATACAGAAGAGACTATCAGGGGGTTGCCATCAGGCGTTTCTCTTATCTGAATCATAGAAGAAAATTGAGAACTCAAAGATAAAAACTTTCGAAACCCTTGTTGAAACTTGTTTTTCTAGTCCTTGTTTTCGCTTTCTTCCTAACTCTTTCGCTAAAAACCTTCAAACCCTTGACTGTGACCGTTCGTACATCTGCCTTTTTCATCCAACTGAGAACCACAGCTGCCTCCAAATTCTAAAAGAGGAATTGATACCATTTTTGACCATTTTCGGAACAGGCATGCGCGCGCCAAATGTCGAACCAAGATAACCTTTAATCCTGAAGACTGATTATGGTTTCAAACGAGAGTTGTCCCACTTTCAGGTAGTTAGAGAATGAGCAATAACACTGAAGAGCAGACAGCAGCAATATACGACAATAATCGTTTTCTTGGGATACTTGCATCAGCGGGTTCTGGAAAGACAAGGACTCTGGTGCAGAGAATAGCTAGAGAGATAGCTGAGTTAGACTCTTCTCCTTCGGAACTAATAGCATTCACATTTACCAATAGAGCAGCGGATGACCTAAAGACAAAAGTCTATCAGGAGATCAGAAAGAGAACAACGTTGGCCCAGTTTTCCGAGATGTTCGTTGGAACTATCCACGAATACTGCAACCAATTTCTGAAGCAATTGGACGATTATCGCAATTTCGACGTCTTGGACGAACTGCAGCTAGAATCGATGACGTACCGCCTCCACGACGAACTTCGTTTGGACAAAGTATATGGATATTCAATTGGGGGGAACATTCAGGCATTTATCAGAGACTACGAAGTGTATGAAAATGAGCTCTTAGATTTCAGCGACTTGCCCAAGAAAATAGATGAATGCATTCGACAATTCTGCAATATCCTACATTCAAATCGCCTGCTGACTTTCGGTTCGATGATAAGGTATGCTTGCCAAGAAATTGAGAAACAAGGCGGCCTGGATCAGCTTAAGCATCTATTCGTAGACGAATATCAAGACATCAATCCCGCGCAGGATAGATTGATCAAGACAATGGTGAAGAAAGGATCAAGGCTAACCGTCGTTGGAGATGATCTACAGAGTATCTACCAGTGGCGGGGCTCGGACGTGTTGCGAATTATCGACTTCAAGAAGGAATGGGACGGAGAAACCCACATTCTCTCCCTCAATTTCAGATCTAGAAAGGATATTGTAGAAGCGGCAGATCGTTTTTCAAAAACGATAGAGCCGAGGTTCAAAGAGAAGAACAAATCGATGATTCCCACAGTTGACGACAGAAAGAATGGCCAAAACATATGCTGGATCCAGTCTAAGACGGAAGAGGAACAGAACTCTTGTTTACTGCGTATCCTCGAGAAAGCACTCCAAAGCGGATATTCTCCAAGCGAAATCGCAATTCTGTTAAGATCAGTGAAAAGATCGGGACAACCAATTATCACTGAACTTAACAAAAGGCACATTCCAGTGTTCTGTCCGCAGATTTCAGTAGTTGAGACTTCGCTAATAAACAAAATGTTCGTGCCTCTTTTCCGACTCTTTTCATTAAGGGAAGCGAGAAATGGTAAAGAAGAACTCGAACATGATGAGTTGTTTAGTAGGTTTATTACATCTTTCTATGAACTCCAACCTGACGAAGACAGCAGAAGCCAAGGCTTAGAGATTACAACTGAATGGGCACAAGCTGTTAGACTCGGACAAGCTAACGCATATAACATCAGATCATGGCTTTACAGATTCTTTAACGCAGCTAGTCTGAGATGGGCTTTTGAGGATGTCAATGCACTTATGCAGATAGGCTTACTGACCAGAATAATACGCTCTGCTGAGGAAACAAACAGACGCAATCTGAAGGGAATTCGTCGAAAGAATGTGAGGGATGTATATGCGCATCTCTCCTACATGTTGGAAAACTCGGAAGAGGAATCTATCTCGACAGATAGCAACTCCATTAAGAATGTTGATGCTGTTTTCTTATCTACGGTACATCAAGCCAAAGGATTGGAATTCCCTGTAGTTATCATTCCAAGCATATCTTACCGAAGATTTCCTATCCGTCCAAGACGACATCAAACATCCTTTAGCGACAAGGTTGCATCAAGGTATGGAACTACTGATTCGGACGAAAGACGGCTATTCTATGTAGCACTCACAAGAGCGAAAGACCATCTCATACTTCAAGGTTTTATGAACGACGGACGTTACTCGCCGTTTCTTTCCGATGATGGAGAGCATAATCTAGTCGAACCAGCAGAGTCGCCCAGTCGAGTTGAATTCTACAAGAATAGATCTGCAAAAAGGAAGACTGATGAGATCATATCTATAGGCATATCTGATCTAATAATGATGATGGAATGTCCATTCCAATACTATCTGAGAAGAATTTTCGGAATCTACCCTGCGGTTGGCGATGAGCTGGGATATGGCCGATCACTTCATGAGATTATCCAACGGTCAATCGAGAAAGGGAAGTGGAAGAGCTCTGGAGAAATCAAGAATATAGTCGAACAATTCACGCATATTCCTTTAGAGGGAGAAAGGCAGCAAAACATTCACAAGGCGGCGATTGAGGAACGCGTCAACGGTTTGTCAAAGATCAAAGAACTTACGAATATCAAAGACATCGAGATTCCAACGAGATTTTACATAGGTGATGTCGAGGTCATTGGTACAGTAGACACTTACACCCAGAATGACGTAGGCGAGATTACGCTGATAGATTGGAAAACCTCCATCTCCGATGAATTTGTATCAAGATACGAGAAACAGCTCCAATTATATGCGCATGCTCTAAGAGAACAGAATATGACAGTTGTTGGCGCAAACATAATTGATGTCAATCAAAGCTCCACTTTCCAACGCGTAATCAAAAGAGACGTTCAAGTCGATAGCGCGAGCGAGACAAGGATCCTTACGGAAGTAGCAAGAGAGTTGAAACGTCTGAGGAGCTTAAAGTTTGACCCTTACCCATCACACGAATCATGCAAGATTTGTGATATTAATCGAATCTGCAGATATTCGGTGGAGAGAGCATGATGAAGAGGGTCACTAAGACAAGCGACATTTGGAGAATCAGCGTCTCTAATGAGATTGAGAAGAAAGGCGTTCTATATGCAAGCAAGTCCCTTCCGTGGACGTTCAACAGAATGGGTCTTCAGGAAGGCAAATGGACTTGGTACAGACGAATGATGAGAATCAGCATAGGTGTAATGACTCAAGAGGCCCTTCTGGGTGCTCTGAGAAGAAAGGGCCTCCAAATGGAAAAAGAGTGGAAGGATTATCGGACAGAAGACACATTTGATCTGAAAGCGCCCAACGGCACCAGGATAGATGTAAAAGCTCTTAATCACTACACAGATTACGGTGGCGTTGCAAGACCCGAGTTCTCACTTGCTTACCTTATCCAAAATCGCGACTACTCAGGAAATGAGTGGGCGAAATTCTTCCCATGGTTAGTGCCACGTGATCAACTGAAAAGAGACGATCTATTCATTTTCGGGTTGCTTAGTTCCAAAAACTACATGGCAGAAAGAATAGGTGGTAGAGATGAAGACTTCATAATTACGAGCCCACCTGCCGCTTGGGGAAGCTTCCTGAACAATAAGAAGATAATCTTGGCTAGGGAGGAGGACGGGAAAGGACTGGACCTAAGACTTAAACTAACAGAGAACACAACTCTTGCAGAAGATTCAATCAGATTTCATGTAGGTTATGAGAAATCTGGCAAGTTCTATGAAGAAAAGCTAGTCCTAAAAAATGGGCAATCAGGTATGATCGATGGAGTATCCTCATTGGCATATATCAGAGTACAAAAGCGAGACTTAGCTGTGTTCATTGGCAAACTGCTAGTCCATTTCAAAAACCATTTCAAAAAACCTATTATAAGCGGACAAAAGCTCGTGGATCTAAATCGAGCTCCTTCTGATCATTGGGTAGTCACAAAGGATATGTTTGCAAATCTCTATCTCCCCAAACCAATGACACTCTACTTCTCCGGTTGGATTGAGCGCAACCAGTTTGAAACACTTAGACAGAATTATCCTTCATATGCGCATCCAGTAGACAGTGAGAGCAAAGAACGAAACCAAGCTGGAAGATCCACTGAAGGTGGTTTGATGTTTCTACACAGTTGCTGTTACGTATACCCCAACGTTTTTGGCGGGGGATTAAAGAATAGGAATTATTATGTACTCACCCGAGACCTCAACGGTATGGATGAATTGGCGGGAGCCATACAGAATTAAGCCACGCCCCGGTAGTTAATATGGTAGCGACCTTGAACCGAAAGAGAGATGGACCAAAGAACATCCTTAATAACCTAGATTACAAAACGTGGCTGCAGTTCCAAAAGAGCTTTGAAAGGTGCAGGTTTGGCCCGAATAATCTACCCGTGGATTTTGACAAAATAGTCAAGAGCTTCATCCTCTTCTTCACAAAAAACGCGGTTGATGGACGTCAAACAACAGTATTAACGAACATTCCAAGACCAGGGCACATAGACAGGAAGATGATGAACGTCGATGGTGATCCCCTAACCATAGATTGGGTGCAAAGAGCTCAGAGTACAGATTCCCAGAAGATGGATTATGCGGTTCTGCTCATTGATTCCTTGTCTAGGGAGAAGCAAAAAGAAGTCGATTCTTTATGCTTTTTCCTTGCTCACGTCCTGAATGAAAGATCTTATGCTACATTCTTCTGTCCTGAACACAGGGATCTTTATCCACTCATTTGGACATTTGCCAATACAAGCAGAAGGTATCTTCAGCTCTGTGACGAGAAGATTTTCCTCGACGAACAGAATACAATGCTACCTCTATATGCTCTCCAATGCAGAAATAACGCAGACAAACTGCCACCTAAACCTCTTGACCATCATATCACAACATCTCCCATCTCAGTCACAAAATACGTCGTCCCTCGGCCTGCCCCAAGAAAGAGAGAGGAATTCGCTCATCCTGCCAAGTTCCCAGAAGACCTCATAAGAGTTTTCGTGGACACATTCACTAAGAAGAATGACTGGGTTCTTGACATAATGGCAGGAATGGGGTCTGCTCTAATAGCAGCATATGAAGCCGGACGCAACAGCCTAGGAATCGAGCTAAACCCGGACTTCGTCAGAATTGCAAAGGAGAGAATAATGAGAGTCAACCCCCCAACACGTCTTCCTGGATTCGCACCACCTTATGTTACAGAACTAATACATGGCGACGCGCGTAACGCAATAGAATTGCTCTCTAAATACAAAGAAAGAATCGCCTATTGTGTCACCAGTCCTCCGTACTGGGACATGCTGCATAATCCGGGAAGTGAAGGCCAGAGAAATAGACGCCAAAGGAATCTTAGACTGGTGTATTCCAAAAGCGATCTAGACTTGGGAAACATAGAAGACTATCAAACCTTCATTATTGCGCTCAGAGATATCTACAAAAAAGTGGCATCAATACTCAAAGAGAACGGTAAGCTGACTATAATTGCAAAAAACGTAAAGAAAAAAGGACATCTCTACACCTTTCCCTGGGACCTAGTAGATGAGCTGTCAGGAGAAGAGGGGAAGTTCGACTTCGCTGGATATACTCTCTGGTGTCAAGACGACGTCGCGCTCAAACCCTTTGCAATAGGTCATCACTGGGTTAGCAACATTCTACATCACTACTGCTTACACTTCAAGAAGAGAACTTGAATATCCGAGCATCATTCAAGGTCAGTTTAACTTCACTCTCCGCGGACAGTTCAAGTCGTTTCTTCACTGCCTTTTTAACGGTCTGAAACTACGATGATTACAGGAGGTCCATACCGGAGGATACTTGCGTGGTTAGGAGGCGCTGAATAGGATGGTCAAGATCCAGACTAGAGTTTCAAAAAGAAACTACCTGAGGGCGAAACGCACCTACGAGTACGAGCGTATGTATCTGTACATTCCGAAGAAATATCATGAGACAGTAAAGCCGTTCCTCAATCAGGATTTTGGCGTGAGCGTAGCTGCAGAGAAAGGCTGTATCGTCATCACTCTCGCACCGCAGAAACCAGTTCAACACGCGGAAAGCCCGTCTTACAAGACCGCCTTAGAAGCGCGTCCCGAAACCTGACTCTTTCTAGCTTCCTAGCGCGTATGCCTGTTCCTAAATTAGTTTGCGAAGTACCTTATGCTTCTGGTTTTGCTTCGTATATGGATGACGACGTGCCTTGGGATACGAGAAGCTACGTTCGGAAGGCACGACCCAACTCCATCGCACTTGAAAAAGGCGAGTTTAGGAACACACTAGCGCGCTGTTCCATACTCGTTTAAATGTTACCGCTTGTTATTTCTGGAATTGACTCATAGCTGTGGAAAGAGGTGATTTATACATGCCAACTGAAGGAAGAGGACGCCTGTTCAAAAGAAAAGACGACAAATTCCTGATTTACCTTCCG
>Ga0315279_10003952_pt1 | contig 20155 bp, 15 predicted proteins | sample YL17G06_20_MG_FD_203694 | JGI IMG/M metagenome (GOLD analysis project Ga0315279, IMG submission 203694) | Sediment microbial communities from Yellowstone Lake, YNP, Wyoming, USA - YL17G06_20 | ecosystem: Environmental > Aquatic > Freshwater > Lake > Sediment | place: USA: Wyoming | collected... | reverse complement strand
AGAGAGACTCTTGAAGCTCGCAAAGATGGAGCGAGCGATCAATAGGATTCCAGTCTAGGTGTGATCACATGTCAAGCGAAGGAAAGGCAAAGGACTACAGCTTAGCCGAACTCATGGCAGTTCTTGCGGCGAAAGAAATCAAGGATGGCGACAAAGTCTTCGTTGGAATTGGAATCCCCATGATTGCGGGATTCCTTGCAATTCATTCGCACGCCCCGAACGCAGTGCTCATGTTCGAGGGTGGCTATCTTGGTAGCCACCCACCGGTGGCATGCACCGACGTTGGCGACAGCGTGCTAGGTTTTGGAGCGCCATACGTAACGAGCTCATGGCGCACGTTCAGCGATCTCCAGCACGGTTACTGTGACATAGGGATAATCGGAAGCGCCCAAGTCGACATGTACGGTAACGTCAATTCAACCGCAATTCTGGGCAACGGCACTTACGAGAATCCCAAGGCTCGACTGCCAGGCAGCGGCGGAGCGAATGACATCGCCTCATCTGCCGGGCGCCTGTTGATCATGGCCAGACTGGAGAAACGACGCTTTGTGCCTCGTGTAGACTACGTAACGTCTCCCGGACATGTTGATGGCTACGAATCACGACGAAAAACGGGACTGAAGGGCGGAGGGCCCGTGGCCGTAATAACGGATAGAGCGATCTTCAGATTCGACAAAGATACGAAAGAGATGTACCTGAGCCACCTTTACCCCGGCGTGAGCGTGGAAGAAGTCAAGAAAGAGATCAGCTGGAACCTACGCGTGGCCGAGCACATAGCAACTGTTGAACCTCCGACAAAAGCCCAAGTCAATTTCATGCGAAGCTATGACCCCACAGACGTGATCTTGCGCAGGAGACGTTTGTTCGAGAGCATTGACTTCCCGTCATGGTCTAGACTAGCCATGAGCGACTGGAAGAAACGCACTCGACGTGCCTAGCGTGTACATCCTGCTCCCACAGGAGAGCTCACCCAGATCGCATTTACCCTCGTGAATTCTGAAGAGATTTGAGTAGAATTCTGAAAAAACCGCTAATAATCGACGACCAAATCCTCGCTCAAGAGGTGAGAAATAGAAATGAGCGCTATCAACTCCGTTCTGCAAGCAGCGCCAGGATTCTCTCGACAAGGCTCAGGCATCATGATGGCCGATTCATTCATCTTCGGAGCGATTACGGCAGTTTCAATACTTCTGGTGACTGTGGGTGTCTTCTACGTTTTGATAAAACTCGGAAGATTCCTTGACGCCTTGAAAGACAAAGCGTAAGCTTGCTCTGGGGAACAACCGGTCTTTTCCTTTCTTCTATTTTTGATGTAGAGTGTACTCGTCATGAATACGATATGGTGGGGCCGGTGGGACTTAATTGTAATAGACGGTGGGGCTACTTTCCAATCGCCCCATTTTGAGCTCCTTCTCTAGCCAGCTTTCCCAAGAGAGCCACTCAACTTCAATGCGTCTGGCTGGAAGTCAATTTCGATAGCAAGTTTTGCATCCTCTGCCTTCGGTCTTTCTATTCCAGTGGCCGTGCGTTCTATCTTGCAACGGCCATCAACTTCTTCTCCATGTTGGCAGAGGCCCACGAGGCAAAGGTTCCGCTCTCCAAGGAAAGACTGGGCCTGCTTATGGGGGAGAGACAGAACCTGAAGGGGTTGCTTGAGCTAGAGAGGAGGGGCCAGAGACAGAAACTGCAGTCGTGATCGTGGCCCGAAGCAACTTAGATGTGTCTCGGTGGCAGCGGGCAGGACCCGGTCTACTTAAGGTACCTAACATTCATCTGGGGCCAGATAGAGGCTAGGGAGGTCGAGCCGTTGTCGCCTAGAGTGCGTGTCTCTTGGTCTGGGCGTCGTGGTTTGAAGCGTCATCCGTCGTCGCTTTCGTGTGTGATTCTTGGCGCGCTCGTCGGGCCGGCACGTTCCCACACGTTTGATGTGTGTGGGGACGCTGGTACGGGCACCCAGATTTCAATCGTCGTCGGGGAGTGGCTTCGTGTGTGTGCAGACAAGATGGATCTTGCGTGCCAACACGCCGCCTTTTGTGAGCAAACATAACGAGAACTGCGTCCGAAGAATCTGCATGTTTTTCTGAGAAGATTCTCCGGTTTAGTTGTGTCTTTCCGCCGATTTCTGGCGAGGAAGTGCAGGTCAGCGGCGAGGGGCCCCGCGCTGGCATTTCTTGAGTAGTCTTTAAGACGTCGAACACGAGTAGTATGGACCCAACAGAAACCCGGTCGGGCGAAATGACCTCGAAACTGGTGGACCTTTTCTGTGGAATCGGCATGGGGTCCCTAGGGTTCGTCAGAGTGGGCTTTGAGATTATCGCGGCCGTAGACATAGACGCGGGCGCCTGCGCTATCTACGAGGAGAACCTCTGCTTCAAACCAATAGTTGCCGACTTGCGTCGTATTAGTGGAGCCGACATCCTCAAGCGAACAGGTTTGAAGCGTGGCGAGCTGGACGTGTGCACGGGCTGTCCACCTTGCCAAGCGTTTTCAACGCTTAGAAGAACAAGGCTTCAGGAGGGTCAGAGGGATCACAGGAAATCGTTGCTCCGCGTGCTTGCACAACATATTGAGGACCTTCTGCCGAGAGTTGTTGTTCTTGAGAATGTTCGCGGGTTGACATTCGGAACCAACAGGAGATTTCTGAACGACTTTCTAAGTCAACTGGAAAGGCTCGGCTACCGTTATGATTTCGGGGTTTTGGACGCCGCGAATTTTGGCATTCCTCAGCATCGACATAGATTGATCGTTATAGGAAGCAGGGAAGGCACCCCATCGCTTCCGCAACACACTCATTCGAATCCGACAGCTGCTGGCGGAAAGGCTCTATGGAGAACGGTAAGGGACGCGATCTCCGATTTGCCTCCCCTTAAGGCAGGGCAGAAGTGTGAAACGGATCATCTCCATCAAGCCTCTGCACACTCGGAGACTGTTCTTCAAGTCATAAGTAGTATACCGCATGACGGCGGAGGGCGTCGAAGCCTTCCGCGAAGACTCTGGCTACCGTGCCACAAGAAACTCGCCGAGAATGAGGCTAGCGGCGCTGGGAGCATCTATGGCAGAATGCGCTGGGACACGCCCTCCCCAACGATTACGACCAGGAGCCACACCCCAAGCTGTGGGCGTTTCGTGCACCCAAGCCAGGATCGAAGTATCACACTTCGAGAAGCGGCTCGGCTGCAGACAATCCCTGACGACTTTAGCATGCGAGGGAGCAAGGAGGAGATAGGACGATGGATCGGCAACGCGATGCCGTTAGGATTGTCCGAGGTCCTGGCAAGAGCCGCTAACAAGTGTTTGTAGGATAACGTGTGTTGGCATTAGTGTGCAAGTACCTCTAAGCGCCCTGCCCCATTTGGCAAGACAAGTGGAACCGCATTCTCAATACCCCCGGCCAATTCCTTTAGCTTATCTGGACCTTGCCCTTCCTTACAGATCCTTGTGGCGACATGCCGTGCCGCGGCGCCGTGATAAGTTCTCCAGAGCAAAACGCAGCCTAATCATGTCTCGAATACGGAGCAGGAACACTAGGATTGAACTGGCCATGAAAAAGGCCCTACGCAAAGCGGGCGTTACTCTCAAAATGCATCCAAGAATGGTCGGGAATCCGGACTTCCTCGTTGGTGAGAATATCCTAGTATTCTGCGATAGCAGCTTCTGGCACGGGAGGAATTGGAAGAAGCTCAAGGCACAGTTAGCGAGAGGTTCAAACTCGTCGTACTGGATCACACACATAGCCCGAAACCGGAAACGCGACCGACAAGTCAATAGTGTTCTGCGCGCGCAAGGATATCACGTGATGCGGTTTTGGGATTACCAGATAGCAAAGCGACCCGCTAAGTGTACGGAAAGAATCAAGAATGTATCCTCGAAACTTTAGACAAAGTGGGAAAGGCTTTCAGAGACTTTGCGTACTAGGTACGTATTCAGGAGGCGGAATTCCTGCAATCCAGTAGGCTGGAGATGAAGTACGCCGGAGGAGGTATTGTCTACCACCTCGGTCTCAAAATGTACCGTGGACCCATAACCTCCCTGACAGAACTGATTGCCAATGCTTGGGACGCGGATGCAAAGAAGGTACGTGTCAAGATACCGCTCGGTAGGCCACTTAAGACCCGCGACGAAATTGTGGTAACCGATTACGGAACCGGAATGACATTTGATGAGTGCAACGACAAATACTTAGTAATCGGACGGAACAGGCGAGCTGCAGAAGGGAGGGGGGTCTCCGCCAGTGGTAGACAGCTCATGGCTCATAAGGGGCTCGGCAAGCTCGCATGTTTCGGCATTGCGAACACAATTGAAATCAAGACCGTACACAAAAGCCGACTGACGCACTTCGTCATGAAGTTCGAGGAAATCGACAAGCTCAACCAAGGAGAAACGTACTATCCGAAAATCTTGGCCGACAATGTAAGAACGAAGTTGCGAAGCGGTACGACGGTAATCCTGCGCGACATTTCAAAAGAGATAACGGTCAACAAGGATCAGTTCCTAAGGAGCATGGCAGCTCGTTTTACGGTCTTGTCAGACAAATTCAGAGTCTATGTTAACGGAAGACTGCTGAAGAGAGAACTTGGAGTGAAGATCCAGTTTCGTTTTCCTGAAAAAGCTGAGGATGACGTAGAAGCCATTCAAGATGGCCTCGGCATAACTCGGCTGTCTCCTGGAATCATCAAATGGTGGATCGGTTTCTCCCCGGAGCCGATCAAGACGAGGGAACTGCAGGGAATCAGCGTGCTGACGAATGGGAAAATGTCCCAAGAGCCATGGGCTTTTGATCTTGCTGGTGGAACAACTGGTCAACATGGCTTGCAGTACATCATAGGAGAAATCACGGCTGATTTTCTGGATTCGGGACTCGAAAAGGACAGCGATCACGTTGGTACGAACAGATGTGAGGTTCTCTGGAACGACCCGGAAGCCAGACCTCTCTACGATTGGGCTCAGAAGAAAATCAAGCACCTCCTTAGGGTCTGGGCCGAAAGACGCGCTAAGGCTCGAATCAAGGAGGTGAGGCAGCAACATCCAGAGCTTATTACGAAAATAGAGAATTTTCCAGCAGCCGAACGAAAGGAACTCAACCAAGCTCTCAGGAAATTGGCAGAGGTTCCAACCATAACGACACAAAAACTCGTTGAGGTGTTCGACTATGTTGTTGACGGGTACACCGACAAAACGTTGACAGAACTCCTGGAGAATCTCAAGGATATGGGTGGCGAGGACCAAGTAGCCATACTTGATCTTCTGAGAACGTTTGATGTTCTAGAGGCGATCAGGGTTCACAAAATCGTGGTCGCTCATGTCAATGTCATTAGAACCTTCGAGCGAATGATTCGTCAAGGCGTTCCCGAGAAGCCCGACATGCAGGAGCATCTCCGGAAATATCCGTGGCTCCTTGGACCAAAATACGAAACTATGGAGCATGAGATCACTCTTGACAGACTCTTGAAAAAGCACTTTGGGCTGGCAGGCGAAGGGAAGGCAGGCAAACGACGGGCCGATTTTGTGTGCTTCAGAGGCGGCAGAGATGTGCTTGTCATCGAGCTGAAGAGACCTGGTGAACTCGCTGGCAGACAGGAGTTGAGTCAGATCGCGACTTATGTAGATTACCTCCGCACATGGGCATCGACAACCACAACTCAAGGAGTCCTTGGACAGAACATCAACCCGCAAGACATCAGAGGCTATCTTATTGCATACGACTACGGGACGGATTCGACGCTCACCCCCGAAATTAAGCGTCTTGAAAAGGACGGCATTTTCATTCTCAAGTGGGACGATGTCCTTCGCAGGACGAGGGAAGAACATGCTGAGTACCTCAAAATCGTAAAAGCAAAGGCTCCCAAGGACGATCCTCGCATAAAAGAGCTAGAAGAAAAGGGCCTTGCTGACAATTGAGTTTGAGAACCTCCGCCGATTACTGTCCCGTAGTCATGAGATACATCATCTTCCTCACAAGACAGGTGCAGCTTTGTGCCGCAAGCAAGTAGGCCCCATGCCATCTCACAGGATTGGCTCATTCAGTGCACGAATCCATCCCCGCTCTCGGCGCCACGGCAACATCCGAAATACGCTCCATACAACGTCGAGGCAGAACCGGTAGGACAAGCGTTGGGAAGGTGACGGTGCTGATGGCTGAAGGCACAGTCGACGAGGCATACTACAGCAGCAGACGCAAAGAGCAACAGATGCACCACCTCCTCGAGACCGTGAAGCGGAGAGGCCTCAAAAGCCCCAGAAGACGAAAAACCACACTCCTCGACTACATCGAACCATAGAGTCACTCTGGCAACGGAGTAATCACGTGGCCTAGAAAAACCAAGAATGGCCTGGCGCTTCAATGCGAAGCGGTCAGGGGAAGATGTTGCCTTCGTCCGGGATATTGCCGGTGGTTCTCTGTTCCTGAGGCTCTCTTGGAGGCTGTCGTTCGGGGAGCTGAGAATAGTTGCCATCGCCCGTTCTATACAAGGCCAGTCTGCCGCTGGTTTCCCAGCTGTTTCCTGTAGAATGTCGAATCTGAATTGTCAGTACTTCAGCGGTTGGATCTTTCTTTCCGGCCCATACAGCGAGAGTGAGGTAATCTCCGCTTGGAAGACGGCTGGAGAACCGAGCTTTTGGTTGTGCCCCGCTCATTTGTCCTCAGAGTCCACTGCACTGGGTCAGCCTAGTCACGAGCTACCCTATGAAGGGGACTCAAACAATCGTAAGAAGCATTAGGCCACGTCATCATAGAATCAGATAAGAAAATGTACAGGCTCTGGGTCGTCTGGGTCGCGGCCTAGACTGATGAGCCTGACGCTTCCTTGACTGAAAGATGACTCTTGACTGGAAATGGAAAGATCTTCGCTGAGATTCTTGTCTCATAGCGCGATTAAGTGACGGCGGTCTTCACACGACCAGTTTATTGAAAGACTGAGGTGGAAGAACGTTTTCCACGGGTAATCCAACATCAGCAAGCAACTGCCGACCCGGGCCCACACAAAAATGGATCCTAGTCAGCCGGGGTTCAGCTATTGTTCCAAAATCCTAATGAGGGGATCTGAAAGCATCTGATTACCAAGGTCTGGATTGAGGTTGAGTGAAGACGAGAGACGCGGGGAGATCGAGAGAGAAAGAAAGGAGAAAGATGACCATTTCACACACGCTGTTGATTCGCCCATTCCTTCTCAAGCAAGAGAAGCCTTTGCCGGTCTTAACTACTATCCGGTCGATGCAAAATACAGGCTCGCAGTTCAGTTGAAGGAGTATCCTTCGCCGGAGACAATCTTCATGGGTACCACAAGAGGTGGACGACAAGAATACGTGCGTGTCGGGTTCTTCGAGTTTCCCTTGGATGGGAGGCTTCACCGACTTCAGGTCTACAAGAGTGGGTCTTCAAATCCTTTTCCGTCTGAGTCCTTCTTTATCTCATTCAGAGATCGCACGTCCGGCGTTGAAACCTATGGTGCTGGCCGTTATCTTGAAATCCCGGTCAGTAGGTCCGGAGCATACGAACTCGACTTCAACAAAGCACACAACCCGCTGTGTGCATATAGTGACAACTTCAGCTGCCCTATTGCACCCAAGGAGAATTGGTTGGATGTAGAGATAAGGGCCGGAGAGAAGGTCTATCGGCAACACTAGAGCTGCCCATCTGTAGCAAGATCACTCTGACCCATTTCAGGTTTGTCAGTATCGGGCGTAACCCAAGAATGACTGCACAACCCAACTAGGAGGTTCATTCCGACCTCAGTGAGCAGAGTCGTGCACAAGTCTCACGAATTTCGCAGCGCGCGTTTCAGCAACTATCAGATGAACACTTGGTTCATTGATGCTCTCATATCGCCTCAACGATAGGTGCCTTGTTTTCGCACTTGCGAACATAGGGCGCAACTTCCTTGAAAGCCTCAACATGAGCGTCGATGTCTTCGGGTTCATGTTGCGCAGAGACAGTCCACTGCTCGTCAGGAGAAGGACCGGCCGGAATCACTCCTCTATTCATCATGGCGAAACAGTAAGCATACCACTTCCCAATATCACAGTCTTGGAATGTCCTCCAATTTACCACGTCATGGCCCGTGAAGGCAACCGCACCACTCGTGCCGCCCCAGGTCACTTTGGCGATCAAGTTCACGTCTTCGATGATTTCATTGTAGGCTTTGGCGAGTTTCTCTGAGCAGGCCGTGATTTCGTACATGCGGTTCTTGGTCAGGATCTCTGTCAGAGTCACGATGCCGGCAGTGACCGATAACGGGTTAGAGTTGAAAGTGCCGGCATGAGAAACAAGGCCTGGAACAACTGTCTCCATGATTTGTTTTCTTCCGCCTATTGCCGATATGGGAAGTCCTCCGCCAATCGCCTTGCCCATCGTTATAAGGTCGGCCTTAATTTTGAAATGATCCTGCGCTCCTCCATAGAACTTGCCGCACGTCTTTATTTCATCGAATATCAGCACGGAGGAATAGTTATCTGCTGTGCGGCGGACGGCTTCAATGAACCCGGGGGTAGGTTGCACATAGCCCATGTTCATTGGAATTGGCTCCAGAATTATCGCGCCTACTTCGTCGCCATGCTTCCGCATAATACAGTCAAGGGCCTCGATATCGTTGAACGGAGCGACCACCGTGTTCTGAACAACGGACCTTGGAATTCCTAGAGACGCAGGTACCTGATTGGGGCGCTTCGGATCTCCAGACTTTGCTCGTGCAGGCTTCACGTTAACTAGAACTGCGTCATGACCTCCGTGGAAGCAACCCTCAAATTTCAGAAGCTTATCACGCCCTGTGAAAGCTCTTGCGAAACGTATCGCATACATTGTCGCCTCCGTCCCAGTCGTCGAAAGCTTGACCATTTCAACGCCAAACCTTTCACAGAGTAGCCTCACATACTTGTCAGCATCTTGGAATTCAAATCCCAGGAGTGTACTGTTCTCAAGTTGCTCTTGGAGCCTCTGGACGATGGCGGGGTGACTGTGCCCAACGACGAGCGCGCCGAACCCCATGTTGTAGTCTAAGTATTCGTTCCCATCGACATCCCACAACCTACTCCCCTTTCCGCGTGAGAAGTAGTGAGGATACGGCTCTGCAAAACGATAGTTGCTGTGGATGCCGAAAGGTGTCACAAGCCTGCTTTCATTGAATTTCTTGTGGGATTTCTGCGTCTTGGACTCAAGTTGTCTCAGCTCATCGCTTACCGGGATGCCCATCATAGATCCCTCATTTGGCTTTGCTCAGCTGGCTAGTCCGTCCGTAACGTAACGAAGTATCTCGCTTTGCGTCATGCGAGCTACTCCGAGCTTGTCCAGGTCAATGCCGATTCCTCGAAAATCTTTCCGAATGGCGACGCTCGCGATGTTGATCACTGAATCAGTCGTTGGCGTTGGCACGCCAAACTTTTCACCGAAAGAGGAAAGAGGAACCAGGCCAAAAGGTACATCTTCTCTAACATCACCGTACTCATAGAGGCTGACCCTAGGGCGCCAAGTGGCATGCGATTTCAAGCTGTGCAATGCTTCATACATCGTTTTGCCGGTCGCTCCATACCTATTGTAGATTGCTGTCATGAGCTCTGGAAGGGGGGGTGAGTCGATCCCTATCGCCTTCGCAACAGCAACACGCTCTTTGTCAATGGCCTCCGCGACACGTGCGACGGCTGGAGTAATCCCATAACCGAAGAAATCGAAATCTCCATTCGTTTGCTCCCAATGGCCGGCGTTCATTATTGCATTCACAGCGTGAAAGGGAACGTTCAGATTGCTCAAGCTCGTCCACAGCACGTTCTCTGCTGCGACAGTCTGTGGGTACAGCTGTTTCACAATTCTGACAACTCTCTCAGTGCTTGTGGCTGGCATCGCAGCAACCCAGAGTCTTTGCTTCACAGCCCTCACGAAAACGCCTCCGTTGGAAGTCTTTTCCGTCATGTAGGGCATGATTGAGGCCTCAGCCAATGTAACATCAGAGCGCCCAATCTCTCTAGCTCTTGGAAAGAACCGCAAAGAAGACCAGTAGGATGTCCAATTCAATACGATTTGGTTCGTGGAGAATTGCTGAAGACATGCATCCATGAATGCATCATGGGCGAAGGCCGGGACGGCGAGCATGACGATGTCAGCACCATTGACTGCCTCCTGAACGTTCGTAGTCAGGCGGTCCGGCATGTATAGTCCCGTCAATTCCCCAGTCATGTGTATGCCTCCCCGCCTACGAACCGTATCGATGTTCGCTGAGAACTCTGGCAGGTCAAAAAGACGAATTTCGTGGCCTATTGACTTGAGGTGGCCCGCTAGTGTACAACCGGCCGCCCCGGCACCCAATATTGCTATCTTCATCTCACTAGTCACCAACACAACAACTTCGCACTTGCTCAGGTTCTCATTATGCTTCTACTCTGAAATGTCGCACTGCTCCACCCCGCTCGAGGTCTATCACAAATCCTCGCAGGAGACCCGTTGAATATTCACTTCCGGGGTTCAGGCAAAGCGTCCGCCCTATGTTCGCTTCACCACCAGATTCATGGATGTGCCCGAACAGACCTATCATTGGCTGATAGTGTTCTACTGCCTTCCTTACGGCGGTGCTTCCGGCAGGAGCAGTCAGTATTCCTGCTAGGGATGGCACGGGGCGAAGCTTCTGATCAAGCTTCGGTGCTGAGTCGAGTCTGCTGTTAAATGGAGGTGTGTGAAAGTTGAAAACTGCCCGATCCATGGCGCGTATCTTTGACGCGAGTTGGGCGATCCTCTTCCATAGGTCCTCTTCACTACTTTCTCTCGGAGTCTTCCAAGGAGTGGGATTAACGTATCCCAAACTGATCATTTCGTGATCCGCGTCAAGATCAACCACTCTCTCCGAGGGGTTCACTATGACCGTTGACGCGCTTATGATGTCGTCCACTTCCCACATGTCATCATTGCCCGGCATTATGAAGCACTTCACGTCTTCTCGGGCCAGCTTCTTCTCTGCGATATCGACCCAGTTCTGAACCCTTTCCAATACTAACTTGGAAAAGAGTTCTCGCTGCCTTTCAAAGGAAGCCCTGACTTCGCGAAGTTCGGATTCTGGAATAACGACTGGGTAGTAACCAACGTTCGCTATCCGTTTCTCTAAATCTGCAAGTTCGGTATCATTCTTTGCCTTCTCAGTGTCGCCCAAGAAATCGGCGACATACTGTCCTTTGCTAGTGGGCAATATTGGGACAATGGCCTTCCCTGTGATGTCCCCGTTGATCATCAGCACGTTAGCCTTGTATCTATTTGAGGCATCAACGAATTTTCTGAAGCATCTCTCAGATCCGTGAAGATCGCACGTAAAGAAGATCCGAGTGGGCATTTCGCTACTCCGGCGGCACCGTCCTGAAGATAGCGTCGACATCTATGCCTTTACGTTTGTTGTATTCTCGTGATGCAACCCAGATCGCAATCCCAACGATAGCTATTACGATTACATGTACTATCCCGGTGGATGTTGAGTAGACGACCCATTCGGCAGCAGATGAAACGCCTGCATTCATGACTGGCCACACAAATGCTACGCCGTAGACTACGACTATGAAGATCAACCAGATTGCTCCCAAGATAGATATCGCTGGGACACCGAGGATTGTCCTCCTGACCGAACTTGGGGCCAGCTCATAGAGATCGGGCCTTCTCTTCGGCAATAGAATTGCGTTGAAACCGGGCATGATCACACTAGGTGCCGCAAGCAGGATTATGTACCAGAATAGAGACGAGGGATTCGCTCCGAACAGCGCCAGTATGAAGTATACAAAAACACCGACGCTAGACAGAACCATCAAGCGCAGGGGACTATTTGTTCGAGCGTTCACTTCAGCGAACCATTTTGGAACAACGCGGTCCATTGACCACGCAAAAATTATTCGGGATACAAGGACAGTCCACCCGGAGCCGAGGAGAACGAGGAGAATCAATGTCCCGACGCTGGCCAAAGAGGAAAGGATTCCAAGATCTGGTCTTGCCATGGCTGTCATCAGCATCATCCAAGGTTGAGCCCCGCCAAACGGGGCAGATTGAGGCGCGAACCAGAACAGAGACGACCAGGCCATGTTGAGTTCGTATCCATAACGCACTAGGACCACATTGACAAGTACGACGTTGACAAGCGCGGCTGCAAGCAATCCAACGAAAACAGAGATCATCGCGTTACGTTTCACGTTTCCCTTCAGTTCGCCGGCAAGGTAGATTGAGTATTGAAAACCAATGTATGTGAAGACAGCCATTGACACGATCGTTATCAGGGACATCCACTCGAAAGTCCCAATCATCATGCCATTCTCCTGTGCTAGTGCGATGACGCTAGAAGGACTCATTCCTGTGAATCGCTCAAAACCACTAGCGTAGCTAGCAGCATCACCCGCAAAAAGGGGCACTATCATTAGACATGTCAAGACAGCTGAGACTAGTCCTACGTAACCAAAAATCCGGTAGTAGGTCCCTGAAGATATGAAGTTCTGCGCAAAGATGAATACCAGAATTATCAAGCCGATGGCAACAAGTCCTGTCTTCGATACAACCAATTGAGAGGCCGCGAACCAAACTTGATCTCCGGTAGTAACCCAGAACGTTAGGAATGTTGATGCGACCGCCAGACCCGAGAGCCAGAGGACGTAGCCCACCAGGGCAAGACAGGCAAAGACGAGTGTCCAAGCTTCAATCCATCCGAGAATCGGGCTGGTGATTCTCGTAGTGAAAGTGTAGTCCCCACCTGTTCTAGGCATGCAAGCAACAAGGGCGAAGTAGATCAGGCAGAATGGAATGAAAGCCACTGTTGCGATTCCCATACCCAACGAGTAAGATGTAACGCCAAAGATGACGAAAGCAGGTAGCACGGCTGGTGTTGCGATTTGATTTCCAGCAGAACCGCCGAGTGCACACGCAACGTTGTACACGGAAGAGCTCAGAGTGCTCATTTCCCTTACGAGGCCTGATGCCGCACGCACGAACAATGTCTTCTCTTGTGTCATTGCACAACGCATCCTCCTAGCGACTACTCACTATATCTCCAATTCTCCGTTCTCAACAATCGTAATGTTATCCAGCGTCAGAGTGGGCTTCGAGATCAAGCCGTCAAGGTGATGTTTCGCTGCAACTGTTCCGCCTGGAATCGAAAGGTTTGATCCTATTCCAACATGAATCGCTCCTCTTACTCTTTCTGCTATGAGGAGTAGCTCTGACATCCAAGCCGTGTCCAGCAGACCCAATCCGAACTCAGCTGGACAATTGAAGATGTTTTGGTCTCCAAGCGCTCTTGCCCAACTTTCGAAACGCTTTGCTTCTTCCCCGCCTCTGATCTCCGTAATCATTCCCTTTCTAACGGTGAGTTCCATATTCGACTTCAGAACGACCGGAGTCATGATTCCGCTGTCTCCAAATGTTCCGTCGAACACCAGCTTTCCCTCTCCAGTGCCTGGTACCGCACACACAGATGGGTTCCCACCAGGTAGGAATGACCATTCTCCTTTATCCTTGACGACGCCGTCGTCGTCCATTATTGTGTCAACGATTCTGAAGGTTAAGTCGGTCCCTGTCTGCGAAGTTATATGGACGTTCTTATGTTCCTCGTACAGCTTACTGACGGTTGCCACTTCCTTGAGCATCTTCTCAACGTCAAAATCATAAAGTCGAAGAAGTGTGTCTACGGTTGGCTTGTAGACAATCGCTTCTCGCGTGTATTTGTGAACCTCTTCTGCAAAGGGGATGTAGCCCCAATCGTAGAGTCCAGTTACCCGAATGAGCACATCAGAAGCGAAACACGCCTGCTGTACAATCTTGGGAGGAGGTTGCCAAGGTCTTGTCGCAGAACTCATGACAAGCATCTGAGCCCTGGCACCTACAGCATCCGCAGCCCCCCACAACGCCTGAATTATCGATGGTTCGACAGATGTGTCTGAGAGTACCAGCGCATCTTCGCCCTCTTTCACGCATGCGAACTTCTCCACAATCGTACGCGCTACCTTCTGTAACCTAACGCTCTCCAAGACTCCTCAACCGATTGCTGAGCCTCCTAGGATGTACTTAAGACTTCTTGCGAATACAAGGCCGTTGTCTTGTCCTGGCTCCCGGAACGAGCCAACGCTTCTGCACAGTGACCGAACGACCATGATCATGGTCGGTATGACAGCATCTTGGGGGATACTGTCTGTGTGGACGTTGTAACCGCCTATGGGGAACCGGCTCAACTCACTACTGGTGTGACTATCTCAGTATTCCACCAAGGCTCGTTCCATCTCTTCTTCACGAGAGGAAGAGCGTGCATAATAGTTGTTACACCTTCATGGACTTCTGTGATCTGTCGCTCCGTCAGGCCCTTGCTTCTTAGCCAGTCAGCCCTGTCCAGAATGTTCTGAAGGTTTAGGCGGATCGTTAAGAGGAGCTTCTCATCCTTTCTCGTCATATCAACCATCTTATCTGTACTGACGCCGTGCAGGTCGGCGCAATGATCGAGAAGGAGCGAACACACATCTAGGATGTCTTTCTCCTCCATGCCTACAATCAAACGGTCTTTTCTGTACTCGTAGGGAAGAATCCTGAAGGCCTGGCCTGCCTGTTCGAGAAGGTGCGAGTCTTTCTTCTCCAAGTCAGTAATCAGCTGGGCTTTGGAGATGATTAATTTCTCTAGGCCGATTGTGTACAGGTTCTCGTGAGCGGAATCAAACTCCTGGGAGACATGGATGGTGTGCCTCATCTGAAGTTTCTCCACGAATATGTCTGTCTCTGTGACTTTTGGCTCATTGTTACCAACCCAATCAAGAGCTCGTATTCGATAGCGCCGGCGACCTCGCAGAGCATTGAACATGTTATCGGCCTCAGTAAGGAAGTAATGATACTTGGTACCAGCGACTTTGGCAAGGTGCGAAAGGAGAAGAACGAACTTACTCCCCTGGTTCTTTGGAACGATGAAGTCCAAGTCGTGAATTCCTCTCTGAAGCGGGCCTGACGAGAGATTTGCGGAAGGACTGAGCATCTTCACAGCCCCTCCCCCTATGAGCAGTGCAGAGATGGGTTTGTCAATACCTTTCTTCCGGGCTAGATCTGGAAAGAGCGTTGGAGCATTGAGACCTGCCCAGATGGATATCACGGCCCGTTCCATAGCAGGATAACTCAGGTCGATGTAGTTAGGCAGATCGAGCTTCTTCCTGACTTCTTGGGGGTCTACGTTGCATGAGATAGGGACCTCAATCTGGTGAACAGTCCCGTCAAATTCCTGGTAGAAGGGGATCTTCTGCAAAACCTTGTCTCCATTTCGAAATATCCTGAATCTCCGGCCTGCTCCGTATTCTAGGATTCGTCACCATTCCAGTCGCAGATCAGCCTGACGATCGTTTTCTTCACAAGCTCTATGTCACTTAGGTAGATGAACTCGTCAGCGCCATGGAAGTTGCATTCATCCCGAGTTGGACCGAAACAGACAACCGGAATCTTTGCCTTCGCAAAGTAATGCCCATCATTTCCTCCTAGTTCTCCGCCTAGCGGAATCCTTCGGCCATACGCTCTTTCGGCCGCTCGAGACAACTGCCTGACTAGAGGATGTTTTCGTTCCGTGAAATAGTTTGTGGCGTCCTGTTTAGTGTATTCGAGCTTGGCATTCACCTTGCTTTCGGAGCAGAGCCTACTGAAATAGTTGGTAAGACCTTTCTTTGCTGTGTCGTAGTTCTCGTCCGGACAAACACGGAGATCGAATCTGGCTTGGCATTCTCCTGGGATAATGTTCTCCTTTTCACCCGCCGTGAGCATGGTGAGTGTGAACCTTCCCCATATCCGCTTGTGCAGCGCCCCCGGTGGAGCGGGGATCTTGGATCGAATTCTCTCACGCGTTTTCGCATACTTGGAAAGCTGTCCGAGAAATGGGATGGCTTTCTCTATGGCGTTTTCAGCAAGGTGAGGGTAGCCCGCATGGCCCTGTTTGCCTTTCACAGTCACCTTGCCCCATAGCACTCCACTGGCGCCAATCGTAATATACTCGGGTGAAGCATCCACCACAATCGCAGCGTCACCCCCGATCTTCATCTTGTTAACTAAGTATCCAACACCCAGTTCACCTCCCACCTCCTCATCGGGCGAAACAAGAAGCACGACATTCGCCCTTGGAGCCATCGACATAAGCTCGCGCATGGCGCTCATCACACAAACAATTGATCCCTTGTCATCAGCGGCCCCTCTACCAAAAGCTCTGTCACCTTCTACGGTGAGTCTGAAGGGGTCATGTTTCCATCCACTTCCAGCACCGACCACGTCGTAATGAGTCGCGAACACAATCGTTTCGGGTGCACCGGCATCTAAACGGACAACTAGGTTGGGGCGTGGTTTCCCGTCAGCAGAAATTCCTGCCGAGTCATGAACCTCAGTCTCAAGGCCGATAGATTCGACTTCTCTCTTGACCAAGCTTGCACACTCTACATAACCCGCTTTCAGGTTCGAATCTGAATTGATCTCAACAAGTCGAGAAAGAAGATCCACATCGTTGTTACAGAGCCCCAATCAGTGCACCTCCGTTAGCATAGAATGAGTTATTCTACTAAAAGGATGTGGAAGAGCAACGTCTCCTCGCTTGTGACACTCACAGATTCGTTTGCCATCAATCAAAGCACAGGCCATCCCACACGTAGGTGTGTGATGAAGGATGCTTCGTTGCATTGAGTTTTGCGAAGTAATGCTCGATTACTCCCGCTTGCTCGAGTCTGTGTATCCTGTAGTCAATGGTCGACTTTGGAACGCCCAGATTCCCGGCAATAGTCTCCAAAGGAGTCCTACAGTCCTCTTGGATCGACTTCAAGATTCGTATGTCTGTCATCGAACCTTGGGCGCCTTTCAGGGTTAGTGTTCGCAACCCCCTTGTTCTCCACAGAGGCGAGTGGACTAGACTCCCCCGTCCCGACTTCCTTACATCGCATTCAAGACACTGCTCCAAAGTGCTGCTCTGAGCTTTCTCTTCAAGATACTTTCGGATGGTCTCTCTTCCTCTCGGCCTCGACCTCTGCGATCGCCTCGCTCATAATCTCAAGCCCGGCGTCCAGGAGCTCTCGTGTTATCGTGAGCGGAGGTGCAATGCGTATGGTCGAGTCCCCTCCTGAGATCGCCAAGACTCCCTTCTTGAAGCACTTCTGCAAGACCTCGTCAACCTCTTCCCCTGCAGGCTCCCTTGTCTGCTGATTCTTGACGAGCTCCACACCTATCATCAAGCCCTTTCCTCGAACATCCCCTATCATTTCTGAACTTCCCTGCAACTCTCTGAACCTCTTCTGAATGTAATCGCCTTGCTTGGCCGCGTTCTCCCAGAGCCTCTCTTCTTCAATCACGTCGATGACCGCCATAGCGGCCGCGCATGCGACAGGGTTAGCAGCAAGTGTGGTGCAGTGAGCTCCAGCCTTCCAGTCCATTATCTCAGCCTTCGAAACAGTGGCACCTATTGACAGTCCGGCTGCCATGGCCTTTGACGTGCAGAGAACATCCGGCTCCACATTCCAGTGCTCTATTGCGAACCATTTGCCTGATCTAGCCATTCCAGTCTGGACCTCGTCAGCCACGAGCAGAATCCCATATTTGTCCGCGAGCTTCTTGAGTCTCTGGAAGTATTCAGGTGGCGGGACGACGTATCCTCCCTCGCCCTGCACAGGCTCAAAGAAGAAGGCTGCAACTTCTTCTGGCGGAACATAGCGGTGGAGGATCATCTCATCGATGAAATCTACGCAGTAGTAGTCGCATCCTGGATAGGTCATTTTGAATGCGCATCTGTAACAGTAAGGATACGGTACATGTGTGACGCCAGGCATTGTTGGAAAGAAGCGTGCCATTTGTACCGGCTTGCTTGATGTCAGGCTGAGAGCGCCGATAGTCCTGCCATGAAAGGCGCCGATGAAAGCAAGAAACCTATGCTTACCTGTATGCCACTTCGTCACCTTTATGGCTGCTTCTATGCTCTCGGCGCCGCTGTTCCCAAAGTAGACTTTCTTTTCAAACTTGCCTGGGGTTTTGGGCAAGAATTTCTCTGCAAGTTCAACCACGTGGGGATAGTAGAAATCTGTGTACGAGTAGTGCATGAATTCTCCGGCTTGCCTGCGTATCGCCTCGACAACCTTCGGATGGCAGTGGCCCACGTTCATAGCTACGAGTCCGCTATTGAAATCAATATACTCATTTCCATCGATGTCACGTACGATGCAGTCTCTAGCTGTATGTGCCACGAATGGATAGCAGAAGGGCCTATTGTACGGCGACAGAACCTTTCTATCGCGATCCAATACTTCTAAAGCCTTCGGACCCGGTGGTGTGACTCTTATCTGGGGATACTTCGCCAAACCTAGTCGCCTACCCTCGATAGCAAACAATATCTCCAATGGGGTCTTAAGGCTTCCTGAACAATGTCCAGAATTCTCTTGCGGAAATTGGACCGAAATCCTATTAGATATAGACACGTTAGCGAGATCCGATGTGGTATGGTTCAGGCAACCGACCATCCGAACGTTGTGAAGCTGACAAAGCAGTACACATATGGGACATGGCGAGCGCAGAAGAGCTGGATACCTCGCGAAATTGTGAGTGCTGAGGGATGCTACTTTACAGATGCTTCGGGTCAACGACTACTTGACTTCTGTTCGCAGTTGATGTGCTCGAACCTGGGACACGGAAACAAGGTCGTGATTGATGCAATTTGCGAGCAGGCCAAGAAGCTACCTTATGTGGCCCCGTCCTTTACTACCGAGGTACGCGCAAGATTGACAGAACTTCTCATGGAGGTTATGCCAAAGGGTCTTGAGAAGTTCTTCTACGCCACTTCTGGGACCGAAGCTAATGAGGCTGCTTTCAAGATTGCCAGGCAGTACACTGGAAGGTACAAGATAATCTCTCGTTACAACTCCTACCATGGGTCAACCGCAGGGTCGATCGCAGCCACGGGTGATCCGCGCCGATATCCTATCGAGCCTGCTGGGAAAATGGACGGTGTCATCTTTGGGCCTGACGCCTACTGTTATCGCTGTCCTTTCCGGTTAGGGTATCCTGAATGTGGCATCACTTGCGCTGACTACGTCGAGTACATGATCGAGCACGAATCGAACGTCGCCGCTGTTATCGTGGAACCAGTCGTTGGAAGTAATGGTGTGATCGTTCCTCCTGACGGGTATCTACCGAAACTACGCGATATCACAAAACGTCACGGGGTCTTGCTGATCTGTGACGAGGTCATGTCAGGGTGGGGACGAACGGGCGAATGGTTTGCAGTGGATCACTGGAAGGTTAAACCGGACATTCTGACGACTGCTAAGGGTGTTACCGGTGCGTACATTCCGCTTGGCGTTACCGCAACCACACGCGAGATCTCAGACTTCTTTGAGGAACATTACTTCGCGCATGGCCATACCTATGAGGCCCATCCTCTAACATTGGCTGCGGGAGTTGCAGCGATCGGAGAGTACAAGCGATTAGATCTCATTGAACGCTCACGCGAGATGGGCCAGTATCTAGGAGAGCAGTTGAAAGCATTGCAGGACAAGCATCCCTCGGTGGGAGACGTGCGCGGGCTTGGTCTATTCTGGGGACTCGAGCTGGTTCGTAACAGGAAATCGAGGCTGGCCTTCAACACGCGTGAAGACAAACTCCAAGGCAAGTTTATGGTTGCTGACAGCGTCGCAGCAGAATGCATAAAAAAGGGCACATTCATCAACTCGTGGATCAACTACCTGATCATAGCGCCGCCCCTGATAATCAGGAGGGAAGAAATAGACCAAGGCACCACCGCCCTTGACAGCGCGCTCGGAGTTGCAGACGCAGAGATCACCTAGCACCGTTATGGGGCAGTTTCTGCACTCCACGTTTGATGCGTCAACGCAAGCACTTGCACCTGACCCATATCCGGTCGTCGGCCGCATGCCCTGACAAGTGACGTTGCCTCTGGAATCCCACCGCAAGCCTAATAGCCAATCTCTCAATTGGATGCAATCCAATTTCAGTGAAGGTATATGGTACAGGCGACAAAGACTGAGCCGCGCAGGGCCGAGCTTCCGATCATCAAGAACTACGTCAACGGCGAGTGGGTGGAGTCGAAGTCTACGCGAACCCTAGACATCATCAATCCCGTCACGACCGAAGTGCTAGCCCGAGTTCCTGTGTCCACAAGAGAAGAGGTGGAAGAAGCCATTCGATATGCCGTGGGAGCATTCGAGGAGTGGA
>Ga0315279_10003951_pt1 | contig 20177 bp, 23 predicted proteins | sample YL17G06_20_MG_FD_203694 | JGI IMG/M metagenome (GOLD analysis project Ga0315279, IMG submission 203694) | Sediment microbial communities from Yellowstone Lake, YNP, Wyoming, USA - YL17G06_20 | ecosystem: Environmental > Aquatic > Freshwater > Lake > Sediment | place: USA: Wyoming | collected... | reverse complement strand
GATGATGCACTTGAACCCGGCCTGGCGGGCGGTGGCGGCCATCGGCAGCACACCGCGCGCGTGGCGCACAGCCCCATCCAGCGAGAGTTCGCCGACCACCATCATGCTGTCCGCCGCTTCAGGAGGCAGGAATCCGCTGTAGATGAGCACGCCCAGCGCAATGGGCAGATCGTAGGCTGGCCCCTCTTTCCGGACGGCAGCCGGCGCCAGGTTCACCACGATGCGCTTGCGCGGGTACGGGATGCCGGCGTTCTTGACCGCCGCCTGCACCCGTTCACGGCTCTCCTGCACGGCCGCGTCCGGCAGGCCGACGATGGTCATATCGGGCAAGCCCTGACCGGTATCCACCTCGACCTCGACCACCACGCCATCGAGACCGACCACTGCGCAGGAAAATACGCGGGCAAGCATGTTGTAAGTTTAGACGAGGGCGAGGTAAAAGTCAACTATCATGGAAAATGCAGCAGCCGATTATTCCCCGCATCGCTGACCCACACACCACCGGCGTCATCCACGGCCACGCCGACCGGCAGGCCAAAGCCGTTGATGTCAGAGCTGCATGTCCCCCAAGCGCGGACGATTTGCCCGCTCACTGTGAACTCCAGCACGCGGCAGGCCTCCGGGTCGGTGACGTAGATGTGCTGCTGTGCGTCCACCGCAATGAACGGTTTATTCTCCACCGACCCGCCGTACCAGCCACTGACCGCCCACTCGGAAATCGGCATGTAGATCAAACCGGTTTCATCCGGGGCGAAAACCTGCACGCGCTGGTTCCAGGTATCGGTGACATACACATTGCCATCCCCATCCAGCGCAATGCCGACCGGCTCATCGAACTGTCCCGGCCCTAGCCCTGCCCCTCCAAACTGGGTCAGGTAGCTGCCGTCCGCGTCGAACACGACCACGCGCTTGTCCCCCGTATCCACGACCAATACGCGCCCGCGCGCAGCGCCTACTCGGTGCGCATCCACAGCAATGCCGCGCGGGCCATAGAACACATCCGTCTTATCCGGGCCGAAGGTCTGCCACATGGATAGGAACTGTCCATCCGCAGTGAACTTTTGGATGCGATAGTTCCAAGTGTCCGCCACGTAGACCGTCCCATCCGGCGCGACGGCCACACCCCACGGCTCGTTGAACGTGCCGCCGGGGGCGTCTCCTTGGGCGGCATCACCGTATTGACCCCAGACTTGCAGCACCTCCCCACTTGAACTGAGGTGCTGGATGCGATTGTTGCCCGAATCAGCCACGTACAGGCTGCCATCCGGCGCGACGGCCACCGCGCGCGGCGACTGGAACTGGCCCGCGCCAGAACCAGCTGCGCCGATGTCCTGATCCGGCTTAATCTGCACGGTCACGCTGGCGAAAGGGTCTGTGACCAAAGCCTCTTGCGCTGCCAAGCCATGCGTCCAGATCTGCACGGCGATATCCTTGCGGATATAAACACGCATCCGCTCGACTGTGTTCCAATTGGTCAGGGTGAAGGCATTGCTCTGCTTCAAGGCGGCATATTGGGCGTAATCGCGGTTGAACCAGATCTGCCAGATGGCGCTGCGCACGGCCGGGTCTGTGAAAAATGGGCGGATGTGGCCCCAGGCGCGCACCAAGTACTCGCCCAGGTTCATCGGCGGCGCGTCCGCTCCCAATTCCAAGCTGCGCTCGTTGTCAATCGAGGTCCACTTCAAACTCCAATAATCCATGTTCGGCCACCACAGGCGGTTGTAATCGAAGGCCACGTAGTTGTCGCGGACTATCGGGGCAATTTGTTCGTAGTGCTCAGGAGCGACCGCAATAATGGCAGCGCGGCGTAGATTGTTGGTTGGGGTGACATCGAAGTCAATCCGGTTGGGATAGCGACGCATGTACCACCAGTAGGGGTAACGCACCTTATTGTCGTACGCCACGACGATGTCCAACCCGCCGGTCGTGCGCTGTGAGATTTCCTCGATCTCGCCCAGCACCACTTTCGGATCAGGTGCAGAGTGGGCGTAAACCAGGTACTCGAAGGGGTAATCGTAGTTAATGTAAGCGGCGCGGTAGGAAGCCCGGATAGTCAAGACGGCCAGAAAGCCCATGCACGCCAGAAAGAGCACTTTCAGGTCGTGTCGCCAATTCCACTGCATCACGTTCTTCCAGGGCGTCGTCTCGACCAGCCAACCAACCGCCCAGGCCGCTCCCAGGATCATCGGCAAAGCGATGTGGATGGTCAGCCAGGGCATTTTCTCACCCGCCAGGCTAAAGGCAACCAAACTGCTGAACGACCAGTAGACCACCAGCAGGATGGTCGGCACTGGTTGGTCGGCCGAAGCACTCACTTGGGCTGATATTAAGGGCTGACAGGGTGCTGCCTGCCACAGTCGCTTGCAAATGGCAATGATGACTGCCGCGAGTATCCCGAAAGCAGGCAAGAACTCGTACATAGGTATTTGCAACAGGCCGTAATAGTACCAGGGTTGGTCGCCCCGTACCTGGATCACCCAATAATTCAGCGCGCCCATGAAGCCGCTTGCCAGCCCCTCTGGATTGGTGAAAAAAGTGGTGTAGAGGATGGCGAAAATGCCATAGAACAGGGCTGCCAGGAGCGGCCATGTCCTGCGGTTCCACCAAAGTCCCAGCAGCAGGGCGATGACCGCTAGAGCGCCAATGGCGATCACCGACCGCCAAATGCCGGCCGGGGAATAATCCAATGGATCGAAACCGGCCAGTTTGATTGGGAACCCGGCCAGCAACGGCAGGACCAGCGTGCCGAGCAGCATGAGCAGGTCGAAGGAGCGCTCGGAGCGGATGCCTGTCCATCCAAGCCCGCGCACCAGCGCGATCCCGGCCATGATCCCCGCCAAAAACCCGCCCAAACCCAGGGCAGCCACGTAAGCCAGCATAGTGGAGGCAAGAGGCTTTTCCGCGCTTAGATAGAGCCAGGCCGCGCCGGCCAGCAGAGCCAGCATGGCGGCCAAGGCTAGCAAAAAGGCCGGCCGGTATTTCGGGAAAGGCCATTCGCGGCGCGCCAGCCGGTCCAGGAAGTATACTGCCAGGAAAACCAATTGCTCGGCGGCAAATATATACGCAGTAGCTTTATCGGTGAAGTGCAGCGCGTTGACCAGGGCAAACAGGATCAGGGTCCGAGAATTGCCGCGTTCCAGGTAACGCAGGATGGCGTAAATGGTCAGCAGTCCCCACATCACAATGAAAATTTCGTTGCGGGCGTAGCGTCCATAAAAGAGCATGTAGGGCGAGATCAAGAGCATGCCGCCGGCCGCCAACGCGCCAACCCGTCCCAGATAACGGCGGAAGGCGAATAGCGCCACGCCGATGGTGGCGATGCTGAAAACCGCGGCCGGGATGCGCGTCGTGAAGTCGCTATCCCCGAACATAGCAAACGATAAGGCGATGAGGTGGAATTGCAGCGGGCCGTGGCTCATCGGGTCGTAACGGTAGCCGCGCCCCGCATAGAAGTCGTAAGCGGGAATGAAGTGGTTAATCTCGTCGTGGCTGGCTGCCCGCGCCCCCAAGTCATAGAAACGGGTCACGACCGCCAGGATGAGGATAAGGATCGCCAGCAGCGTTTCGGTATTCCAGCGTAAACCGCTGATAGGGAAATCCAGCCAGTTTCTGCCCTTCTCGGTAGGAGCTTCGGTCACAAGGTCGAATTGTATCAAAAAGGCAGCCAGATTGTGCAGCCAATTTGAAACCTGCGGTAAAATACATCCAATGGACGAACCCGCCCTCATCCATGACGCCCAGCGCGGCGATCTGGAGGCCTTCAACCGGCTCGTGCTGGCCTACCAGGACGCGCTCTACAACACCGCGCTGCGCATCCTGAACGACGCAGACCTGGCCGCGGACGCCACACAAGAGGCCTTTCTCTCCGCCTTCCGCGGGCTGAACGGTTACCGTGGCGGCTCCTTCCGCGCCTGGCTGCTGCGCACCGTCACCAACGCCTGTTACGACGAGCTGCGCCGCCGGAAACGCCGTCCCACCACGCCCCTCGAACCCGTCAACGAAGACGACGATAACGTCGAATCCCCGCGCTGGCTGGCCGATCCGAATCTCTCCCCTGAAGCTCAACTGGAACAGGCCGAACTCGAACACGCCATCCAGCACTGCATGGATGGCCTGCCCACTGATTTCCGCGCGGTGGTCGTCCTGGCTGACATCCAAGGCCTGGATTACGCCGAGGTCGCGGCGGCGCTACGCAAGCCCATCGGCACGATCAAGAGCCGCTTGGCGCGCGCCCGCCTGCGTCTGCGCGAGTGCTTGCAGGCCTTCCGGGAACTTTTACCTGCCGCCTTCCGTCTGGAAGAGGAGCGTGATATATGACGGCAGCCTCCTTCCGCGACGTTGAACGACTATCGGCTTACCTGGACGGGGAACTATCGCAGGCTGAACGGGCGCGCCTGGAATCCCGCCTCGCGTGGGACGCAGGCCTGTCCGCCGCGCTGGACGAATTACGCGCAACCCGCGCCTTGCTCCGCCGCACGCCGCACCGACGCGCGCCGCGCAGCTTCATCCTCACCCCCAAGATGGCTGGCCTGCGCCCTCCGCTGCCGCGCGTTGTACCGGTTTTGCGATTCGCCTCCGTCCTCGCGACGCTGCTGCTCTTCGTCACCTTCGCTGGCAACCTGCTCGGCCCAATCGCAATGGGCGCACAGGTCCCTGCTCCGCAGGAAATGGCGCCCGCTTACGGCGGCGGTGTCGGCGGCGGCCCGGCAGAGAACGCGACAGCGGCTACGGATAAAGGTTTCGAAATCGAGGCCACACCAACGCCTGAAGCCAACACCTTGCTCGCGCCCGCGCCGATGCTCGAAGCGACCCCTATGCCAGAAGCCCGCACGTTGGAGCAGCCGACCTCCACGCCTGAAATCCTAACATTGGAACAGCCCATCCCCCCATCTGCCCCCCAGGCGATACTGGAAGAAAAGGTGAAACCACCTTTCAGCCTGAGTCCATTGCAAATCGCGCTGCTGGCGTTGGCTGTAATTCTTGGAAGCATAGTCATCATTCTCCGCTGGCAGTCGAACCGAGCGTTTGCGAAAAAGGTAAAAAGTAAGAAGTAATAAGTTACATGTCCCTTTCCGCCGAAATCAACTACTGTCCCCGCTGTGGCAAAGGGATTAGCCACGAAACGCGCTTCGGCAAAATACGACCTGTCTGCCCGCAATGCGGCTGGATCTACTTCGCCAACCCGAAAGTCGCCGCAGCCGTCCTGGTCGAGCAGGTGACAACGAATGTTCCTCATGGCCGCGTGCTACTCATCCGCCGCGCCAACGATCCTTTCCGAGGCCTGTGGACCCTGCCGGCCGGTTTCGTAGACGCCGCAGAAAATCCGGCACGTGCCGCCGAGCGCGAGTGCCTGGAAGAGACCGGCTTGAGCGTGCGCGTCACCGCTGTGCTGGACGTGATCGCCGGATTGGAACATCCGCGCGGCGCGAACATGATCATTTTCTACCGGGCGAAAATCCTCAGCGGCCAACTCACCGCCCACGATGACGCCGACCAGGCCGCCTTCTTTCCCCTCGACGCTCTGCCTCCACTGGCCTTCGAAGCTACAAAACGGATTTTAGAGCGCCTGCGAGATGAACGCACCTGAGATCGTTCAGCGCTACCTGGCCATGGACGGCCTGGGCGTCACGACTGATAGTCTACTCATTTCCCTGGATGAATCCATTACCGATAAAATGCCCCGCCTGCTCGTCCTGAACTACGAGCAGGGCTACAGCCTTCTCCCTCGTCACAATTTGCCTGCCCATCTCAGAGACACCTTGATGCGGCTCTCGCCGGAACTTGCTTTCCACGATCACAAAAGGATCAAAGCCATCCTGGCTGCGGGCGTACCCTGCCCCGAAGTCTGGACCGGCCGCAGCTACACCTTCCCCGCGCTGAGAGCCGAAGATTACCCTTCCAGCGTCGTCCGCTTGAGCGAGGCCCAGCGCGTTTTGATCGTCAAATACGACCCCAACTTGAATCCCAGCCAGGTCACCGCCTGCGCCATGCTTGCTGACGGGCAAATCGTCTCGGCCTGCGTCTCTTCCCGCGAGAATGCCATCGGCGCGGAGGCTTGGGTGCAGACCCTGCCCGTCTACCGGCGACGCGGCTACGCCCGTCAGGTGACGACCGCCTGGGCCTTTCACCTCCAGCAAGAAGGTAAAACACCGTTCTACAGCCACCACTCGGATAATCTACCCTTACATGCCCTGGCCCACAGCCTGCGATTAAAATGGTTCATGTCCGATGTGGTGTACAGGTAAGAAAACGGTGAACGAATTAAGCCATCTGCCCGCCTCCGTGCTACAATAATACAAATAAGGAGATGCCTATGACCATCCTGGATGTCCGTCCTTCCCCCATCGCCGGTACCTGGTACGAAGGCCGGCCGAAGGCATTAGCCGCAGAAATAGATCACTACCTCGACCAGGCCGAACTGCCTGAACTGCCCGGCGAAGTGGTCGCCGTCATCGCACCGCACGCCGGGCACCGCTACTCCGGCGCGGTGGCCGGTTACGCCTTCGCCGCTGTGCGCGGCCGGGCCCCTGACCTGGTGGCCGTCATCTCGCCCATGCACCACCCGTACTTCGAGCCGCTGCTCGTCACCGCCCACGCCGCTTACGCCACGCCGCTGGGCGAGATCCCGCTGGATAAGCAGGCCGTTGCCGCGCTGGACGCCGCTCTGCACGCCAGTCTCGGCTTCGGTCTAAGCCCCGTCACGCGTGACGCGGAGCACTCGCTCGAAATCGAGTTGCCCTTCCTTCAGCGCGCCCTGGCAGGTGAATTCAAGCTCCTGCCGGTGATGGTGCGCGAGCAATCGCCCAAGGTCTCCGAAAAACTCGGCCAAGCCCTGGCGCAGGTTTTGAAAGAGCGGAATGCCCTGTTGGTCGCCAGCACCGACCTCTCGCATTTCTACACACAGGACGAAGCCAACGCTTACGACACTGAGATGCTGCGACAGATCGAAGTTTTCTCGCCAGAGGGCATCTTCAAAGCCGAGCGCAGCGGCACAGGTTTTGCCTGCGGACACGCCGCGGCAGCCGCCGTGCTCTGGGCGGCGCGTGAGCTGGGCGCGGATACGGTCAAGGTGTTGCATCACGCCACCTCCGGTGACGTGACTGGCGATTACAGCCAGGTGGTCGGCTACGGCGCGGCGGTAGTGCTGAAAACGAAATAATCATTTCTTGCAGATACCGCGATACCGCGATATACTTATATCAAGCAATCCTTCAAATGAGCCATACTATGCAAGCCATCTCTCTACGCCTCGAACCAGCCCAGTATAAGCGGTTGCGGCTGCTATCTTTTGCTAAGGGCAAGCCGATGTCGCTGCTTATCCGCGACGCGCTGGAAGAGTATTTGAAGGAAAACCAGCAAATCAAGCCGGGACAGGAATGGTTTTGGTCGGAAGCCTGGCAGGTGGCCGAACGCGACGTGGAAAACGACCTGGCAGCCGGCAATTTCGAGACTTTCGATAACATGGACGATTTCCTGAAAGATTTGAAGTAAGTCCATGAAGCATCGCCGCACGCCGCGCTTCTTCAAGGCCTTCGCAAGCCTGCCCCCGGAAATCAAAGAGCAGGAGCGCAAGGCCTTTGTGTTATTTCAAGAGAATCCTTCACATCCGAGTCTTTCCATCGAGCGCATCGAGGGTTATCCTGGCATCTGGTCGGGACGGATTACGCAGAAATACCGTTGGACATTTCACTTCGAAGAAGATTCACAGACAGGGGAGCGCATTTGTGTACACCGTATGATTGGCGCGCACGATGAAGTCTATCGAAAGCCGTAAACACTCGCGGTTATAATCCCTTTCGATGTATGCCAAGATCGCCGTCAACGTCCCCACCGTCACGGGCGTTTTCGATTATGCCCTGCCCCCTGAACTAGAAGGAAAAACCGGCGCAGGACATCTGGTCACTGTGCCATTTGGCAAACAGACGGTGCAAGGAGTGGTGCTGGAACTGACCGCCGAGCCATCCGTGGCCGAGACCAGGCCTGTCCTCGATCTGCTCGACCCGCAGCCTGTGCTTGCTGCCGTACAAATCGAACTCTCCAGGCAACTGGCCGAGGCAACGCTCAATCCCCTGGCGGCAATCATTAACCTGATGCTGCCTTCCGGCCTCAGCCAGCAAGCCGATGTCCTTTATGCCCTCCGCAATCCGCAATCCGAAATCCGCAATCCGAAATCCACAATCCAATCTCGTTTGTTGGACTTGCTCCAAAAACGCGGTGCGCTGCGCGGCCGTCAAATTGATCGTCACTTCAGCCGGGTGGACTGGCGTAAATCTGCGCATTATCTGGTGAGAAGCGGTGTGATGACGAGTCAATCCGTCCTGCCGCCGCCGAGCATTCGTCCCAAGTTCGTCCGCACGGCGCAGCTGGCAGTGACACCAGAAGCTGCCGAAGCCGCCATGCCCAATCTCGGCAAAACCTCCGAAACGCTCAATCGCCGCCAGGCAGCCCTGCGTTTCCTCATTTCCGCACCGGAACCAGTCAACGTCTCGTGGGTGTATGCCGAGTCAGGCTGCAACCTGTCCGATTTGCAGGAATTGGATGAGCGCGGGCTGGTCGTCTTGAGAGAGACGGAAATATGGCGTGATCCGTTACAGAGAATAGAGAGTAGAGGATTAGAGAGCAGTTCGCCACCAGAACTGACGCCCGACCAGCAGAGAGCATGGGAGCAAATCCTTCAGGCATTTAACTCTTTCAGCCATCAGCCTTCAGCCTTCTTACTTCACGGAGTCACCGGCTCGGGCAAGACCGAGATCTACCTGCGCGCCGCAACCGAGGCCATCCGGCGCGGCAAACAGGCCATCGTTCTCGTCCCGGAAATCTCGCTCACCCCGCAGACCGTGCGCCGCTTCCTGGCGCGTTTTCCGGGGCAGGTGGGGTTGGTGCACTCGAAGCTCTCCGAGGGCGAGCGCTACGATACTTGGCGGCGGGCGCGACTCGGCCTGCTGAAAGTGGTCATCGGGCCGCGCAGCGCGCTCTTCAGCCCACTGCCCAATATCGGCCTAATCGTGGCGGACGAGTGCCACGATGGTTCGTATTATCAATCCGAGCCCCCGTTCTATCATGCGGTCGAGGCGGCAAAAGTATACGCCCGGTTGTGCGGGGCGGTCTGCATCCTGGGTTCAGCCACGCCGGGTATCGAACAGCGGTATCAGGCTGAAGTCGGGGTAAGCGTCCGGCTGGAATTGCCGAGGCGGATTGCGGACCTCTCACCTTCCCCGCTGCTCCCTTCCTTTCCCCAGGCAGGGAAGAGAAAGGGGGTGGGCGGCGTTGCCGGACAGGGGATGGAGAGAGGTTCAGGTCTCCCCCCTGTTCAGATTGTTGACATGCGCGAGGAACTCAAATCCGGTAATCGTGGCATTTTCAGCCGAGCGCTGGCTGAGGCGCTGGCTGAGGTGCTCGAACGCAAGGAGCAGGCCATCCTGTTCCTCAACCGGCGCGGCACGGCGACTTATGTCTTTTGCCGCGAGTGCGGTTATGTGGCGAAGTGCCCAAACTGCGATAACCCGCTCACCTATCACATTGAAGGTTATAAGTTGAAGGTTGAAAGCTCGACCTTTCAACAACCTTCAACCCTTCGGGCTGAGCCTCAGGGCGAAGCCTTCAACCTTGTATGCCATTATTGCGGCTACCACCGGCAACTTCCCAAAACCTGCCCGGCGTGCGGCAGCGACCAGATACGCCAATATGGGCTGGGGAGTGAAAAGGTGGAAGCCGAGGTACAGAGGCTTTTCCCGCAAACCACTACCCTGCGTTGGGACTGGGAGACCACTCGCCAGAAGGATGCCCACGAGATCATCCTGAGCCACTTCATCAGCCACCGGGCGGATGTGCTGGTCGGCACCCAGATGCTCGCCAAGGGGCTTGACCTGCCGCTGGTGACGCTGGTCGGGGCGGTGATGGCCGACGTGGGCCTGAACCTGCCTGACCCGTTCGCCGCCGAGCGCGTCTTCCAGGTGCTGACGCAGGTGGCCGGCCGCGCCGGGCGCTCGGCGCGCGGCGGTCAGGTCATCATGCAGACCTTCCAGCCGGAGCATTACGCCATCCAGGCCGCCGCCGGTCATGACTACGACGCGTTTTACACCCGCGAATTGGAGGAGCGGCGCAGGCTGGGCTACCCGCCGTATTCACGCCTGGTGCGGCTGGAATACCGCCATTACGACGCGGCGAAGGCCGAGGCCATCGCCCAGCAAATGGCGAAAAAAATCCAGCAATGGCTGACCACTGAACACCGCACACTAACCACTGTGATTGGCCCCGTGCCGTGTTTCTTCGCCAGAGTCGGCGGCTATTACCGCTGGCAGATCGTGTTGCGCGGGCCGGAGCCGGAGTCGCTGCTGAGGGGAAAGACGTTGGAGGGCTGGCGGGTTGAAGTGGGACCGGTTTCTTTGCTATAATAACTGCATATGACCGAGATGAAGATCAAAATCCAGAAAGAAAAACTGGTCAAATTCTGCCAGAAACACCATATCCGAAAACTGGCCTTTTTTGGCTCAGTTCTGCGCGACGACTTCACGCCCGATAGCGACATTGACGTACTGGTGGAGTTCGAACCAGGTCACACGCCCGGCTTCAGGTTCATTGATATTCAAGATGAGCTCTCGGTTTTGCTGGGCGGGCGAACAGTTGACTTGGCAACCCCAAAGTTTTTGAATTACCGCATCCGCGAACGCGTGCTACAAGAGGCCGAGGTGCAATATGCTCAAAGATGATGGGGTTTATGTTGGTCACATGCTCGATATGAGTCGCAAAGCCGTCGAAGCAGTCGCTGGGAAAACCAGAGATGCTTATGACAACGACGAGATTCTCCGCATGGCTTTGACCCATTTCATACAAGTGATTGGCGAGGCGGCGAGAAAAGTATCGCCTGAATTTCAATCCACTTACCCACAGGTTCTCTGGCACCAAATTATCGGCACGCGTCACAGAATTGTTCACGATTACATGAATGTGGATGAGGATTTGGTCTGGGAAGTTGTGACCCATGATCTGCCAGAACTCATCAAGTCACTGGAGAAAATTCTGGCAAGAATGTAATGCTTGCCTGGAGGGGGTTCTCTACTACTCCATCAAGAACCCGAAATAAATGTCAGCCCAAAGAGAAAAACGCGCCGCCGCGCTCAGTTCTGTCATTGCCGCTGTCGGATTGACTTCGTTCAAGATCATCGTCGGCCTCCTGACCAACTCGCTGGGCATCCTGGCCGAAGCTGCCCACTCCGGCCTGGACCTGGTCGCGGCGGTCATGACCTATTTCGCCGTCCGCATGTCCGATAAACCCGCCGACCGGGAAAACCATTTCGGTCACGGCAAGGTCGAGAATCTCTCCGCCCTCTTCGAGGCCGGACTCCTGCTCATCACCTCAGTCTGGATCATTTACGAAGCCGTGCAACGCCTGTTCTTCAAGAGCGTACACGTGGAGGCCTCCGTCTGGTCATTCGTGGTGATGGGCACGTCCATCGTCATTGACTATTCCCGCTCGCGCATCCTGTACCGCGCCGCTCGCAAATACAACAGCCAGGCCCTGGAAGCGGACGCGCTGCACTTCAGCACCGACATCTGGTCGTCGGCGGTCGTCATCCTGGGCCTGATCGGGGTAACACTGGCGAAGAACATTCCTGGCCTGGATTGGATGAACAAAGCCGACGCCATCGCCGCCAGCATCGTGGCGCTCATCGTGATCTACGTCAGCGTGGGACTAGGCTGGCGCACCATCCAGGCGCTGCTCGACGCCGCCCCCAAGGGACTGGTCGAGAAGATCGAGCAGTCAGCGATCTCAATTCCGGGCGTGGTGGATGCCCATGCCGTGCGCATCCGGTCTTCGGGCGCGCTGCCGAGTAGGCCTTCGGTGGTTCATTGACCTGCACGTGACCATGAACGGTTCCTGCACTCTGAACGAAGCCCACGCGGCCACCGAGGCCATCGAGAAGGCCATCCAGGCAACAATCTCCTCGGCCGACGTGACCATACATGTCGAACCTATAGCAGCGTCCGCTGTCGAACCACGATCCTTACAGAACAGGGGCAAGCGAGCAAAAAGGAACACGAAGCAAGTGCAAGAAAAAGGATAAGTTTGTTGCCCGGCTTCCACAACCCGAATCGAGTAGTGAGCGGCGGCTAACCGCTCCCTCTCACACCAAAATCGTACCGGTTGTTGCCTGAAACATGTTCCCCACACGCGTGGGGATGAACCGAATGCAAGTATCCTAAGAATTGTGATACAATTGCAGTACATATTGAACGGAGGCTGTTATGATCAAAACTGCAACAATCACTGTGCGTCTCGACCCGCAGGTAAAAAAGAGCGCCGAAGCTGTATTGAAGACCCTCGGCTTGACTACCACGCAGGCAGTTAATCTGTTCTTTACCCAGGTTAGCTTGAATAAAGGGCTGCCCTTTGCGGTTGAAGTACCCAATGCCGAAACTTTGAAAGCGATGGAAGATGTCGCCCTGCATCGAAACGTGGAAACCTTCGATAGCGTGGGAGCCCTGTTCGCTGACCTGGAGTCTTGATGCGCACCATTGTCCGCTCTACTGCCTTCAAAAAGGATTTCAAGCGTCTGCAAAAGCGCGGCCTTGACATGAGTCAATTGCAAGAAATCATCGTTGCACTGAAATCTGGCCAGACGCTCGAACAGCAGCATAAAGACCATTCCTTAAAAGGAGCCTATGCCGGGTTTCGTGAATGTCACATCACCCCAGACTGGCTGCTGATCTACCGAGTAGGCCTTCGGCACTCTGACCGTTGACGAACTTGGCCTTGCCAGGACAGGCTCTCACGCCGACTTGTTTGAATAATGGTAGCCAGCCAGCCCTGGCGGGCTTGGCCAGGGTAGGCGACCATAACAGGAAATGTCTTTGCTGAAGCGAAAATTCGAGTAGGGAGCGGCGGCTAAGCACTTCCTCTCATACCACCGAACATACGGGGCGTACAACAAGAAAAGCGCCCATTTAGGCGCTTTGTGCTCCTCGCCGAGGACTTGAACCTCGAACCTAGCGGTTAACAGCCGCCCGCTCTGCCAATTGAGCTAGCGAGGAAGGCAGGCGGGATTATACGGTTAAGCTAATCGGGTGTCAAGTCTTGGTACTTGATGGCGCTTAACCGGCTGAGTTTGTCCCAGCGATGGGTGGCCACGATCTGGCGCACGGTGCCGGTCAGGCCGCGCACCACCAGGCTGTCGGTGCGCGCGCCAGTGCCAAAGTATTTGACGCCGTGCAGCAACTCACCTTCGGTGATGCCGGTGGCTGCAAAGAAGACATCTTCAGAGGCGACCAGGTCGTCCATGGTCAAAACCTTCTCGAAGTTGTAACCCATTTCACGCCCGCGGCGCAATTCGTCCTCGTTGCGGGCATAGAGCTTGCCCTGGATCTCGCCGCCCATGGCGCGCAGGGCGCAGGCGGCCAGCACGCCCTCGGGTGTGCCGCCAATGCCGAAGAGCACGTCAATGCCCGAATCCGGCCAGGCGGTCATCAGCGCACCAGCCACGTCACCATCCGTAAGCAGGCGGATGCGCACGCCGTTGCGGCGCACCTCGGCGATCAACTTCTTATGGCGCGGGCGGTCGAGGATGACGGCAGTCAGGTCTTCGACAGCCTTGTCCGTGGCTTTGGCAATGGCTTGCAGGTTCTCCGTCACGGGCGCTTCGATGTTGATCTTGCCCTTCGCATCCGGCCCGACAGCAATCTTGTCCATGTAGACAAATGGGCCGGGGTCGAACATCGTCCCGCGCGGCGCCATGGCAACGGTCGAGAGGGCGTTATAGGTGCCATGTGCGAGAGGACGGGTGCCATCAATCGGGTCAACGGCAATGTCCATTTCCGCGCCGCTGCCATTGCCGACGCGTTCGCCGTTGAACAGCATCGGCGCATGATCCTTCTCGCCTTCGCCGATGACAATGATCGCATTCATCTGGATGGAATTCAGCACCAGGCGCATCGCTTCGACCGCGGCGTGGTCGGCGGCCATCTTATCGCCGCGACCCATGAAGCGACCGGCCATCAGGGCAGCCGCCTCGGTCACGCGCACCAGTTCCAGCGCCAGGTTGCGGGTCGGTTCGAATTCCATGCTGCACCTCCTGAGTTTGAGTTCTAGCGGATAAACCAGATGATCAAATAATAACCCAGCACAGCACCCCACAACCAGGAATCAACCCGATCCAAAAACCCGCCATGGCCTGGGATGATGTTACTGGAATCCTTGATGCCCGCCTGCCGTTTGATCATGCTCTCACCCAGGTCGCCAATCGTTGGGAACACGGACATCACCAAGCCCAACACGCCGCCCTGCCACCAGGTCACTTCCAGACCGCCGATTGCACGCCAGAGCAATGCCAGGCCCACACCACCCAGCGTCCCAAAGAAAACACCGGCCCAGTACCCTTCCCAGGATTTCTTCGGGCTGAGGCGCGGACTGAGCCTATGCCGACCTAAGCGCGAGCCGACAAAATAGGCAGCCGAATCGGCGATCCAGACCGAACCTAAGGAAAGCAACAGCCACCATAGACCGCCATCCAGGCTGCGCAGGTCGAGCAGGTAGGCGCCGATCCAGCCCAGGTAGACGATACCTCCCAGCGTGACGGCGAAATCTGTGGCAGCCTGGTCGCGCCCGCGCTCGTAGGTGATCAGGTGAAGGGTCATTGCCAGCAAGACGAACAGGGACAGGGCAGCAGGCGCCAGGTCAGGAAAGAACGCCCGCGTCGCCAGGAGAAACAAAACGCCGCCCACGGTCAGCAGCATGGACGGCGATAGGTTCACCGCTCGGAAGATTCTTACATATTCCCAGGAAGCCATGCCCAGAAAGACCGCGATCACAACAAAATAGGGGATATGCCCAAATATAATCGCCGGGATTCCAACCACCGCCAGGACAATAGCGGTGATGATGCGTTTAAGCATGAGAGGGATTGTCCTCGACAGAGGAAGTAAGCCCACCAAAGCGGCGGTCGCGCTGAGCATAGGCATCCAGCACCTTGCGGAATTCCTCTTTGTTAAAATCAGGCCAATACGTAGGAGTAACGTACCATTCGGAGTAAGCCGCTTGCCAGATGAGGAAGTTCGAGATGCGCAGTTCGCCCGAGGTGCGGATGATCAGGTCCGGATCTGGGGTGCCTGCGGTAAAAAGATAGCGGTTGACCAGTTCCTCGTCCACTGCTTCCGGCTTGATCCCATCCTTGATCATTTTACGGATAGCGCAAATGATCTCATCTCGCCCGCCGTAGTTGAAGGCCACGTTCAGGATCAGCCGCTGGTTGTTCTTGGTCAATTCGATGGCGTCCAGGACCTTTTCCTGGATTTTCGGATCCAGGCGTTCCAGCCGCCCGATGTGACGCAACTGGACACCCTCTTGGTGCAATTCGGCCAGTTCCTTGTCAATCACATCCTCCAGGATGTGCATCAAGCCGTCTATTTCCTCCCTCGGGCGGCCCCAGTTCTCGGTCGAGAAGGCGTAGATGGTCAGGTATTTGACGCGAAACTCCACACATGCCCGGATGATGCGGCGCAAGTTTTCAGTGCCGGCGCGGTGACCAACCAGGCGCGGCAGACCGCGTGAGAGCGCCCAGCGCCCGTTGCCGTCCATGATGATGGCGACATGTGTTGGGATTTTAGAGCCGGAGGGCGTATCATTGTCTCCCATAGTTTGGCCTAGACTTCCATGATCTCCTGTTCTTTGCGCTGGCCGATCTTGCCAATATCTTCGATATAACGGTCGGTTACTTTTTGCAGCTCTTCTTCACCCCGCTTCAAGTCATCTTCGGAGATGAGCTTCTCGCGCTCGAACTCACGCATATCATTATGTAGATCACGACGAATGTTGCGTACGGCAACGCGCCCCTCTTCGAGCCGGTTGTGGACAACCTTGACAAGCTCGCGGCGGCGTTCCTCGGTCAGCGGAGGCAGGTTCAGGCGGATCTGCTTGCCGTCGTTGTTGGGCGTCAGGCCCAGATCGGAGGCCAGGATCGCCCGTTCGACAGCCTTGACGCTGGACGGGTCGAAGGGGCGGATGAGAAGGCTGCGCGGCTCCGGCACGCTGATGGCAGCCAGTTGGATCAGGGGGGTCGGCGTGCCGTAGTAATCAACGGCCAGTTTTTCCACCAATGCCGGGCTGGCGCGGCCGGTGCGGATGCCTGCCAGGTCTTCTTCCAGTTTCTGGGCCGCGGCACGCATATGGGTCTCGGCTTCCTTGAGGATATCCTTAATCAATGTGACCTCCTGGTTGATTTGGGCAGTAGATCAATGCCCTAAGGATACCCTAAATTGCTGAAATACGCCACATATCGAGCAGGGTTCACCAGCCGCAATTGGGGTAGCCCGCAGGCTACCGTAGAGGGGAATTGTATTATGAAGTTACCAACGTGCCGACCTGCTCGCCACGCAAGGCGCGCTCCAGCGCTTGCGGATCCCAGAGATTGAGCACCAGGATGGGCAGGTTGTTCTCCATGCATAGGGAAATGGCCGTGCTGTCCATCACCTCCAGGCGGCGGTTCAGGACCTCGATATAAGTCAGGTGATCGAACTTTTTGGCCTTGGCGTTCTTCTTGGGATCGGAATCGTACACACCATCCACCTTGGTGGCCTTGATCAGAACGTCGGCGTCAATCTCCATGGCACGCAGGGCGGCCGCCGTATCGGTCGAGAAATAAGGATTGCCCGTCCCGGCGCTGAGGATGACCACACGCTGTTTCTCCAGGTGGCGGATGGCGCGCCGCCGGATGTACGGCTCGGCCACGGAGCGCATCTCGATGGCAGATTGGACACGCGTGTAAACGATCCTCCGTTCGAGCGCATCCATCAACGCTAGGGCATTTATAACGGTGGCTAACATGCCCATGTAATCGGCTGTGGCGCGGTCCATGCCTCGATCCAGTCCCTGCTTGCCGCGCCAAAGGTTGCCAGCCCCGATCACGATCGCCACCTCGACCCCCATCTGGTGTACCTCCTGGACGCGGCCGGCAATGGCCTCGGCCTGCAGCGGGTCAATTCCGAAACCATTCGGCCCGGCCAACGCTTCGCCGCTTAGTTTGAGCAAGATGCGATGATATTTCAGATTCGTCATTTGCACTCCTTACCCCTTTCATCCCCCCAATAATGGGGGGACAGAGGGGTGTGAAAAAGGCCAACCATTTGGTTGGCCTTTCGATCACTCAGCAGCAGTGCTTTCGCCCAGTTCCCAGCGCTGGAAGCGCCGGATGACCACGTTCTCACCGATGGCAGCGACGTTCTGGAGCAAAAGCTTCTCGACCGTGATTTGCTCGTCACGGATGTAAGCCTGCCGCAGCAGAACGGCCTCGTCTTTGAATTTTTCCAGCCGGCCCTCGACAATGCGGTCGAGGATGTTTTTGGGCTTGCCTTCATCGAGAGCGCGTGCCTTGGCGATCTCCACCTCATGTTCTAACACGTCAGTGGGTATGTCTGTTTCCTTGATGTACTGCGGGGACGCAGCCGCAATTTGCAAGGCGATCTCGTGTGCGAAGGTGCGGAACTGCGCCGAGCGGGCGACGAAGTCCGTCTCGCAATTGACTTCGACCATCACACCCACGCGCCCGTTGCCGTGCGAGTACAGTTCCACCATGCCCTGCGAAGCCGCACGGTCAGCGCGCTTGGCTGCGGTGGCCAATCCCTTTTCGCGCAAAAAATCCAGGGCCTTCTTTTGATCGCCGCCAGCTCCTTCCAACGCTTTGCGACATTCCAATACGCCTGCACCGGTGGCGGCGCGTAATTCTTTGATCATGTCAGTCGTGATTTCCATACCAGTCACTCATTTCTCTTCTTTGGCTTTGGCTACTTCTTCGTTGACGATCTCTTCTTCTACAACGATCGCTTTCTTGGCCTTGGCTCTAGGTTTCTTTTTGTCTTTCTCCTTCTCCTTGGTTTCAGTCTCTACTTCCACTTCCACTTCTTCTACAACTTCAGGAATCTCGCGTGGGGTCAACTTAGCCAATGTAGCTTCACCGAGTAATGCCTCGTCTCCGAGTTCTTCCTCAGTTTCGACGACAGCAACTTCCCTGACCGGCGCGGCCCCGGCCTCAGCGGCCCGGGCAGCCTCAGCCTCGGCCTCCAGTTCCTCGTCCTTGCGCATGGCCTTGCCTTCCTCCACCGCATCGGCAATCTTGCCGACCAGCAGCTTGATGGCGCGGATGGCATCGTCGTTAGAAGGGATGACGTAATCTATGTTGGAGGGATTGCAGTTGGTATCCACCAGGGCGACGATGGGAATGTCGAGCAAGTTGGCCTCGTGGACGGCGGCATCTTCGCGGCTGACATCTACCACGAAGATCAAATCGGGCAGGCGGCCCATCGTGCGCACACCGGCCAGACGGGTTTCCAGGCGGGCGATCTCGCGCCGGATGAGCAGGCCTTCCTTCTTGGTCAGGCGCTCAATTTCGCCGGTCTCGATCATCTTCTCCAGGCGATCCAGCTCCATGATGCGTTTGTGCATGGTGGTCCAGTTGGTCAACATGCCCCCCAACCAGCGCTCGGTGACATAGGGCATTCCGCAGCGAATGGCCTCGTCGTGGACGGTCTCCTGCGCCTGGCGCTTGGTGCCGACGAAGAGAATTATGCCGCGGTTTGCGACAGAATCGCGGATGACCGCGTAAGCGGCATTTAGCGCCTTGACCGTCTGCTGCAAGTCGATGATGTGGATGCCGTTGCGCTCGGTGAAGATGTAAGGCTTCATCGCCGGGTGCCACTTGTTGGTGCGGTGACCAAAATGCACGCCGCTCTCGAGCAGCGCTTTCATTGAAACTACTGCCATCTTTTCTCCTTAGTTACTGTTCCATTGCACCAGCAGAGCCAGGCACGGAACTTGTAGGTTTAGCGGGGATGATACCCTAGGAGGGTTATAACCCGCTCAGGGACGCTTGATGCCCGTCCCAGGCAAGATAAGTTCCCCGAAGGGGAACGGCTCGCCCCTTGAGCCTAGTCGAAGGGCGAGAGCGGCGCATAGTATACCACAAATTTCTGCAACGAAGCCAGTCAGGTTGCATCCGTTGCACGCAAAGGTTGTCAGTTGTCACCTGGCAACGCTCCCGACGGTTTCGTAATCCTGCGGTGAGTCCAACAGGTGTCACTTACGTGCCGTATACTGTATACTAGCTTTTATTTGACATATGACAAAGCCGTGAATGATCGGCGGGAGAGACACAACGTGGATATAATCTTCTTGCTCAGAGGATTCATCATCGGTCTGTCCATTGCCGCGCCGGTCGGGCCAATTGGCGTATTGTGCATCCGGCGCACGCTAAACAATGGGCGCGCGGCTGGACTCGTCTCCGGGCTGGGAGCTGCCAGCGCGGATGCAATTTACGGCTGCATCGCAGGTTTCGGCCTGACTTTTTTATCCAACTTCCTGGTCGGACAACAATTCTGGCTGCGCCTGATCGGCGGAATATTCCTTTTCTACCTGGGGGTGAAAACTTTTCTGTCGAAGCCAATGGATCGGGCCGCCGCTGCGAAAGGCAATGGCTTGGCTGGTATGTATGCTTCGACTTTCTTCTTGACCCTCACCAACCCTATTACGATCATTTCCTTTGCGGCGGTTTTCGCTGGTTTGGGCCTGACAAGTTCAAATGGAAACTACGCTACCGCAGCCTTGCTCGTCTCAGGCGTCTTTCTAGGGTCCGCTTCCTGGTGGCTGATCTTGAGCGGCTTGGTCGGCATCTTCCGCGCCAGATTCCAGACGCAAGGTTTGCAGTGGGTCAACCGGATCTCAGGTCTCATCATTGCCGGCTTTGGCCTGATCGCGCTCTTGAGCTTGAGATGAAAAGCAAAAAACGCCTCGACCCAATATCGGTCGAGGCGCTGCCTTCTGACAAGCATATTTCAAGCTGGCACAGCTTGCCCGTACAGCTTATTGCGGATCTGCACCACCTGCCGCCGCAATTGGTCATCGCGCTCGAGCATGTCGGCCACTTTGTCGCAGGCGTACATGACCGTGGTGTGGTCGCGCCCGCCCAGGGCCTGTCCTATCTGAAGCAGGGAGATGTTCGTTTCCCGCATCAGGTACATGGCGATCTGGCGCGGCAGGGCAACCATACGTGAACGGTCAGGGCTGAGCAGCCGCTCGACGGTCAGGTTGAAGGTGCGTGCGACCACGTCTACCACGGCATCCGGCTTGACGTCGCCGCGTTGAGGCAGCAGGTCGGCCAGCGCCACTTCTGCCAGTTGCGGAGTCATCGCCATGC
>Ga0315279_10003949_pt1 | contig 20191 bp, 21 predicted proteins | sample YL17G06_20_MG_FD_203694 | JGI IMG/M metagenome (GOLD analysis project Ga0315279, IMG submission 203694) | Sediment microbial communities from Yellowstone Lake, YNP, Wyoming, USA - YL17G06_20 | ecosystem: Environmental > Aquatic > Freshwater > Lake > Sediment | place: USA: Wyoming | collected... | reverse complement strand
AAAGCGGGGGACTCGACATTAGATGAAGCGATTGCCGAGACGAAGCATGGAGTGTTTGTGAATACGGTTCATTACGTGAATCCTGCTGAGCCGACGAAGGTTGTTTTGACTGGGTTGACGAGGGACGGGACCTTTCTTATCGAGAATGGTGAGGTTGGTAAGCCTATTGTGAACATGCGGTTTACGGACAGCATGCTTTCAGCTTTCAAGGATATTCCGTTGATTGGGAAGCGTGTGGAAACGTTGAGGATGACGGCTGTGCCGATGCTGAAGGTGACGAAGCTGCGGTTTGTGGGGCTTTCAGCCTACTAGCTTCTTCCATGCATACAGTGGGATCGTAGGGTGCAGAGCTGATGTGCGCGGAATTTTTTTCAACCCCCCTATATATAGGTTCAACATGCTTTTGGCGCTGAAAAACTCCAATACGGACCCACCCTCTCTAGGTTTTTTGGTCAAGCTGTAGTTTTGTCGTTGGGCTGAAATGCTTTGTCGGACAATTGTGTAGTGGAGGGTTTCCGTGTGTATTGGTTTCATGATCTGGTTAGGTCTTTGGCTTGTTTGGTTGGTTCTTTGTTCCTCGTGAGGATGAGAAATGCTATGAGGTGCATTTGCTGCGCACGGGCTGGAGAGGCACGGCTAATGGGAAGAAGCAAGACAATGGTTCCAAGAACAATGGAAACAAACACTAACACAACTGCGGAAACACGCAGGGGAGACTATGTGGGACAAATGCAGAACCAGAGAATGGCTAGGATCAAAGCTCAAAGACTGGGGAAATCCTCAACTTAGGTCATCTATCAGTTTTCACACTTTGTTCTCTATTTCATCTCTAATCTCTCTAACCTTTTCTAACGGTTTTCCTTTTGGATCTTCAATATTCCAGTCTGTTACCTTGTTGAGCCATGCTGCTGGACAGAATCCCTCGGCACTGCATCCCATCACGATTATAATGTCTGCTTCTTGAACCATTTGTGCAGTTATTCGCTTGGGCTTGTTCTTGGAAATGTCAATTCCTTTTTCTTGCATGACTTGAATGACTAGAGGATTAACTTCGCTTGATGGCATGGTGCCAGCACTCACAGCCTCGACCTTGCTGTTGCCGTAGTGTTTTGCGAAACCTTCTGCCATCTGGCTCCTACCAGCATTTTCAACATAAACAAAAAGTATCTTCTTCAACTCTCACCACGCGGTCTCTAGGATATAACAACGTATTTAAATATGTTACTTGCTCTTAATGGTTTGAAAATCATATGCTTACGTCAAAAACGAGTAAAAGACTGAAACGATTAGCAGAATCGGGAATTTGCTCGACTGAGGATGCTTCAGAGTATGCAGATGATCTGAAGAGATTAGCCGATAAGATTATGAGCGCTGAAAGTGCAGAGAAGAAAGGCAAAGTTTTCAAAGCCCTTGCCGTCGAGACCAGGTTAAGAATTCTCAGCCTTCTGGTTACGCGTGAAATGTGCGTCTGCGAAGTTATGGTTGCCTTAGATTTGACACAACCCACAGCATCCCATCATTTAAGAATCTTGGAAGCTGTGGGGCTGGTAAAAGACAGAAAGGAAGGAAAGTGGGTTTTCTACAGCTTGTCTGACCCCTCGCAAATCAAAAATATGCTCAAACTGAATATGTGATAATTGGTTGTTGAAACAACATATTTAAATACTTTAATATGTCTCTACCGTTATCCATCGCTCATCTGGAAGGGATGAACCTTGACAGAGTGTCCAAAGTCTGAAAAAACTGGAACTCTTGGAGTTTTTGAGAAGTATTTAACCCTATGGATAGTTATATGCATAGTTGTTGGTTTGCTAATTGGAAAATATCTGCCGGAATTTGGGCAGTTCATGGATTCTTTGAAGTTTAGGCAGCTGTCGATTCCAATAGGTATTCTCTTGTTCTTTATGATGTATCCGACCGTAGTAGGAACGATTCTCTGACATAAGAAAAGCAGCAGCTAGACCCAAGCCCTTGCTTGTTACGATAATTGCCAATTGGGTCATTGCTCCACCATTGATGACACTTTATGCAAACACCGTCCTAGCTGGAAACCCACAATATATTGCTGGCGTTATTCTTCTGGGTCTATCTCCATGCACAGCCATGGTTATGTGGTGGATGTTTCTTGCAAGGGGTGATATGGCACAAGGATTGATCAATACTGCCGTTAATGCTCTGTTGATGCTCGTTCTTTACGCTCCTTTGGCAGCCTTGTATTTAGGAGTAAGCAGTATTCCCGTTCCATGGGACTTGATTGCCATAAGTGTTTTGGTCTTTATTGCTTTGCCAGTAGCTTCTGGGGCAGTTTCAAGGAAGCTGATAATGGAAAGAAAAGGAGAGGAATGGTTTGAAAGCAAATACATCCCATCAGTCGGAAAAGTGTCCATCATTGCCTTGTTGACTACTTTAATAGTCTTGTTCTCGTTTCAGGGAAAAATCATACTTGAGAACCCCGCGCTAGTGGCTTATCTTGCCGCTCCCAATTTGATGCATTATGCAACCATGATTACGTGGACTTACCTTCTTGGGTATTTTGCTGGATGGGCATATGAAACTGCTATTGATACGACTCTTATCGGGTCAAGCAGCCACTTTGAAGTTGCCATAGCGGTTGCAACAACTCTCTACGGCATAGGGTCTGGAGCAGCATTAGCAACAGTAATAGGACCGTTGATGGAGGTGCCGCTAATGCTCTCACTCGTCAAACTGGGATTATACACAAGAAAGCATTTCCCAAGAAAAAGGAAAAGCTATAGCTAACCCGTCCTGAGTCCTGGCCAAAATAGATGCCTTCGAAGCAGAAGCGCGCCAGTAGACTCGTTTGGCTTTCGCCAAACTCCTATCGATGCGAGCAAGGCCGTTTATCTGAAACCCGCCAGAATTGATTGATTCGTTGCGTCGCTTTCCCTTGGAAGCAAGCATCGTCTTCAATCCAGCAACAAGCTTCGCTATTCTTTTTCGCCTAGTGGATTTGACAAGCATTTGCGATAGCAACGCGATTATCCATAACTTCCCAACAACAGAAGTAAGAAGGATTGTATAGATTCAAGCATAGGTCGATTGATGAGACCTAGCCAGCCCTCTTTTCCGAGAGTCATAACCCAGATTTCAGTATCCATCCCTACGGGTACGTTCCCAGGAAATACCACAGATCAGCTGATGGTGAGAAGAACCAGAAAAGTAGAAGCACTTGGCAGGTGATGCCACAACGACCCACATCAAGATTCTCTTCCAAATGCGATTCTTGCGATGCAAAAGCCTTGAAAGGCTGATAGTTGAAAGAGGGATAAATGAGGCAAACACCATTAGACGCGAACTAAAGAAAAAGCCCCTTGGAAACAATCGGAACCGATCGAGGAGACCAAGTGTCTTGCCTATTGTGGCCGCGTCAGAATTTGGGATTTTTCCCCAGCCAACTAGGAAAACGTTAGGGCTTTCGATAGAGGAGAATATTACAATCAGAGGTTCTACAAACCACACGACTATAGACACGAAGGCAATGGCGCTTAGCAACATCGTCGATCATTTTTTGAACAGACTTTTCTCAAGCTCTAGTGAGAAACCCAGCAATGCGAAACTTGCTAGACCAAGAACAACCAGTGTTAGATTTTGGTCAGAAAACCCATAACACTCTTTCACTAAGCCGTACGCCATATCCTCGAATTCGACTAGCTTATTTGCGGTAATGTAAGAGGTTAGTTCAACGGAATAGGAAAAAAGCGCAGAACTCTGCTGTATGATGTACGCGAAAAATAGGCCGACATAAGAAGAAAGAACCAGAATTGTAGCATGCAAAAGGATTCGGTTAGAACTATCCTTGCACTGAGGGTCAGATTCCACCATTGACTTTTCATCCTGCTAGTACATTCTACACGGTCACTTCAAATGCGGAGAACTAAGTTGCTGGCGTAGTTTTCCATGGCTTCAGCAAACTTTGCGATTGTTTCTTGAGCATAAGGTTTGAGCGTACTGAGGTTCCTGTCTAGTGTATCCCCTGACACAAACTGCTGAACAGCAAACGTCTTTGCCCCTTTCACGAGTTCGCCTATTCGGGCTATATCCTCAACATCCACAAAGCCTGGCACAACCGTTGTTCTCAACTCATATTCAACTTTTCCAGTTTTCAGCATCTCAAGAGTACGCAAAAAGTCTGCAGTACTTTTCGCTCCCAGACGCCCATATTTCTCCAAAGAAGTCTTCACATCCAAAGCTACGTAGTCCACATATGGCAAGCATTCTTCTAGCACATCTGGATAGAACCCGTTCGTGTCAAGCTTAACCGTGAACCCTCTTTCCTTCAGCTTCTTCAAGAATTTGGGTAGTTCTTTGTGTAGCGTTGGTTCTCCGCCTGTAATGACTACTGCATCCACGTATTTCTTGCGTGCTTCAAGCATGCTCAACGCCGTTTCCTCATTCAGAAACGGGGGTTTTGGGTCTACGACTATTCTCCAGTTGTGGCAGTACGGACAGCGCAAGTTACAGCCAGGCGTAAAAAGCACTGAAGCCACACGATCAGGAAAGTCCACGAGGCTCGTCTTCTGCAGTCCACTGAACTTCATGCTGTGGTCACGCTACGATGGGAGCAGCCATTGGTGTTTGGGTGGATTTGTCGAAGGTTCTGCGTATAGCGAACTCGGCCTGTTTCCCATCATTCCACTGATCAACAGGCCTCAAATACCCAACCACACGCGAGTAAACCTCACAACCTGCTCCGCACGTGGGGCATTGCTTGTGTTCTCCACTCATGTAGCCATGCGTCTGGCAGATGCTGAACGTAGGCGTCAACGTGAAATACGGCAAATGCGAATTCCAAGCCACACGGCGTATCAAGTCAGCGGCAGCCTTCCACGAATGCACACGCTCACCCAAGAAAATGTGAAACACTGTTCCACCCGTGTAGAGCGTCTGAAGCCGTTCCTGATGCTCCAACGCCTCAAACAAGTCACCCTCATAATCCACAGGCAACTGTGAACTGTTCGTGTAGAAAGGCTCCGCCCCCTTCGCCACTTGCTTCTCGTTGGCCGCCCGTATTTCTGGATACTTCTTCCTATCAATCCGCGCAAGCCTGTAAGACGTGCCCTCAGCAGGCGTAGCTTCAAGATTATAGATGTTCCCCGTCTGCTCTTGATAGTTGGATAGTCTTTCCCGCATGAAACTGAGCACTCTTGCCGCGAAGTCGGCACCTTCCAATGAAGCTATACTGTAGCCCAGCAGGTTCAGTATCGCCTCGTTCATGCCCACCAAACCAATCGTCGAAAAGTGGTTCTTCCAGTACTTCCCATACTCAGCCTTCACATTCCGCAAATACCGCCTAGAATACGGATACAAGCCGTTCTCAGAAAGACTCTCAAGGGCCTTCCGCTTAATCTCCAAACTATCCCTAGCAATCTCCATAAGCTTCTCCAAACGCTCAAAAAATTCATCCTCATCCTTCGACAAATATCCAACCCTAGGCACGTTCAACGTCACAACACCAATCGAACCTGTAAGCGGATTAGCACCGAAAAACCCGCCACCACGCTTACGCAACTCACGATTATCAATACGCAAGCGGCAGCACATACTACGCACATCTTCGGGCTTCATGTCACTGTTTATGAAGTTACTGAAGTACGGCACACCATACTTCGCCGTCACTTCGAAAACTTTTTGGGCTATAGGTGACTCCCAGTCAAAATCCTTCGTAATATTGTACGTGGGAATCGGAAACGTGAAAACCCTGCCCTTCGAATCGCCCATGCTCATGACATCCGCAAATGCCGCATCAAACATCTCCATCTCAGCCTGCATGCCGCCAAAAGCTTCACCAGGCTGCCCGCCTACAATGGAAGGCTCATCCTTCATAAACTCCGGAATCGTCAAGTCCATAGTCAAGTTCGTGAACGGCGTCTGGAAACCCACTCGCGTAGGCACGTTCATGTTAAACAGAAATTCCTGAAGCGTCTGCTGCACCTCCCTCTGATTCAGCTTGTCAGCACGGATGAACGGAGCCACATAAGTGTCAAAGTTGCTGAAAGCCTGAGCACCCGCAGCCTCACCCTGAAGAGTATAGAAGAAGTTGACAATCTGCCCAAGCGCAGTTCTGAAATGCCTCGCGGGCTTGCTTTCAATCTTTCCAGAAACACCGCCGAATCCCGTCATGAGCAACTCCCTAATGTCCCAGCCCACGCAGTATGCTCCCAGAACACCCAAATCGTGGATGTGCATGTCCCCAGAAAAGTGGGCATCCGCAATATGCGGCGGATAAATCCGCGTGATCCAGTACTTCGCAATAACCGTCGAAGACAAGTAATTGTTCAAGCCCTGAAGCGAATAGCTCATGTTCGAATTCTCCTTAACCCGCCAATCCTCAATATCCAAGTACTGGTCAACCATGTCCGACGAGCTTAACAGCGAAGCCAATTCTCGCATGTCCTGATGCTGCTTACGATAGAGAATGTACGCCTTAGCCGTCCGTGCATGCCCATTCTCAATAATCATCTTCTCAACAAAATCCTGAATCTCCTCAACCGTCGGGCAGCCGTCTTCGCCGAAACGCCTGTTAAGCTCAACTACGACCTGATCGCTGATGCGCTTGGCCTGTTCGCGATCTGATCCACCCACAGACTTAACAGCCTTCCAAACAGCGTTCGTTATACGTTCCTGATCAAACGATTCCAGTCTACCATCACGTTTTCTAACAAACTTCATGCTCTAACCTCTTTCAACACCTTTTGAAAATCTTCAGGTTCATCAAACTGCTTGTAAACCGAGGCGAACCTGATGTAACACACTCGGTCCAGCTTCTTCAAATACTTCATAACAAGGTCCCCAATCTCACGCGAGCTAACCTCTTCTTTTCCAAGCAGCATCAAATCCTGCCTCACATGCTCAGCCAGCTCATGAATCTGCTCCATCGTTACAGGTCTTTTCTCACAGGCCTTCTGGAGACCCCGTACAATCTTGTTCAAGTCAAACCTTTCAAGCCTGCCATCCTTCTTCTTCACCATAAGCTCAATGGTCTCAACATACTCGTAGCTCGTGAAGCGCTTGCCGCATTTTTCGCATTCCTTCCGTCGCCTGACCGTGTTGTCTGGCGAATCCCTCGTTTCGAGGGTCTTGAGGTTCTCAGACCCGCAATATGGACACTTCATAAGACGCTTCACTGATCCTTAGTGTTTACGGAACCAAGGCAGACGCTGTATCTAGCGTTTGGTTATTTAAGGTCTTTTCACAACAATGCTGCAATCATGGACTGAGCATCATGAAAGAATGACGAGCAACGTAGACATAATCAACGTAAACATAACATGGCAAATCGAAGGGTTCTGGCTGAAAGAACCTCAATTCATAGACTTGCAGAACATGCTTAAGATTTTCGTACAACCGACCAACAGAAACTCAGACCAAAGCAACCTTTTTCCTCAAGATAAGCGACCACTTTCTCGTCATTCTCCATCGGAACCCAAATTCGGCATAAAGCCGTCGAGCGGGAACGTTTCGCTTCAAGACCGAGAGCTCCAGCCACTCTTTGCCCAGCCGTGCAGCTGATTGCTCAGCACAGCGCAGAACGAACGTGGCAACCCCAAGCCGACGATACTCCTTTGCAACACCCAAGCTTCCGATGAGCAAATTATCCGGCTCTTCACGAAAAACAACCACGCCAACCACGCTTTCTCCCAACTTGACAAAGTACCGTCTTGCCCGGAAAAAAATCACCTCAGCTGCGAGAACGTAAGGGACAGCCACCAAACGAGTCAAAAACCCAGAATTCCCGAAAGGCAAGGCCACTCCCTGTTCACTGTCCTTAAAGAAACGAAACTCAATCATATTGAAGAAGAAATGTTGCGATCTCTTGACAGGCGTGATCCGAAGAGAGCGATGAAGGCTCTTCATAGAAGACAACGCTTCCCAAGCTTCCGTGCTGTCCATCATTATTTATTCTTTTGTTTTGCCCACACCTGACAAAGCAAACACTAAGCATGAAAGGAGCAGTACGAGAGCAAGGGAAGGAAAGACGCCAGTATATTGCAGGCTCGTGGCAAGTATGAAGCCGCTGATTATGGGTCCTATTGTCTGCCCGACATCCATTGTAGTAGCGAGAAATCCCATGGACGCGCCCACAAATCCCTCAGGCACGAGTTCACTGATTAATGGTGATGTGGAGCTGGTCACGGTGGCAAAGCCAAACCCGTAGATCATAGCAAGAAGAATGAGAACGCCGAAATCAGTCACGTAGGGGATTAGAAACAGCGGAAAGGCGGAGACTACGCATCCAAACACTATCGGAACCCGCCTTCCAATCTTGTCCGAAATCCTCCCCATGTAAGGCCTTGCGAAGATCGCCACTCCAAACACGCATGTTGCGACCAAACCGGGTATCAGCAGGCTGTAATGAAGAAGCTTCAGATATCCTGTAAGAAAGAACTCAAAAGCGCCGAAGGCGTAGTATTGACTTGCCTGAATCAAGCATACGATGAGGATACTTCGGTTTCTCACGATTGTTTTCCAACCAGAGAATAGATGTCTGACAACTTCGCCTGCCTTCCTTTGCGAGACTGCCTGCCGTCTCCTCTCCGCCAAGAAGGGGAAAGCCATGACGAAAGCGGTCACTCCCGCAACTGCTACCGCCAGATAGAGCTGATGAAAACCCTCGTTGGTCACTAGGAGAATATATCCGCCTAAGGTTGGTGCAACAATTCTTCCAACGTATGTTGCTGAAGTGAAAAGTGAGATCCGCTCTCCCCGTCTAGTTGGAAACAATTCAGCTATTGAAGCTTCAGCCACTGGAACAAAGATCGCCGTGGCGAATCCATGGTAAAATCGCACAAGTAGGAGTTGCCACCACGCTGTGATGAAAAGATAAAGAAAAGGCGCTGAGGCAAACACAAAACCAGCAAAAAGCAGGAACTTTCTTCGGCCGTAAATGTCCGAAAGCGAAGCAGCAGGTAAGCTGACCAAAATCCCTGGAATAGTTGATGCTGAAGAAATGAAGCCGCTCCACTCGGTAGGAGTTCCCAGAGCAGTAGAGAAAGGATTCAGAACAGGGCTTTTGGACATTGTGGAGCTCAGAATTGCGAATCCTCCCATTATGCAAAGAGTCCAGAAGACCACGTTCACGCTGCTTCTTGTTTTGGAATCCATTTGAAAGCCTGCTTGAGTCCTCAATTACTGTTTTCAGAGCTAATAAGAATAGAGGGAAACACGAAGTCAATCTGATAGCAGACGCAGATCAGCTTTGAGCAATGCTCTTTAGGGTAGTGTAGAAAGCGTCCATCACCATGAAGGCTTTCGTTAAGGTTTCTGTGTCCGTCTGCGACGTCTTTTCAAGTCCTTTCAGAATATAGCAGACGCCGAGAGTTTCCTTCAGTCGCATCTTTTCTGGGCTTTCTTCGTGGAATTCATAATCCCTTATTATCTCTCTTATCTTCGAGACAATAGGGTCGTTGACATGGTATTTCTCAATAAGAGCGTCAAACGTGGTTCTTTCGCCTTCTATTGGGTTGATTTCTGCTTTTGGCAACATGAATCCTATGGCTCCCTTAGGGATTTCTTGTTCTTTTGTGATGAATTCGAAAACTGCGTCTTTGTCTATGAAGCGTTTGATAAGCCATGCTGAGGCGCATCTGTCAACGTGAGGTTTTTGGCGTGTCACCCATAGCATTGCAATCAGTGTCCAGTAAACAGAAAAAAGAGTTGTGGTTTATTCCATCAGCTTCTTTCTGAGGAATTCTCTTCGGTCTTTCCTGTCCATCTTTTCAATTTCAGCCTTGAACTTTTCACGTATCAGCTTAAGCTTGCAGAAAGTGTAGAAAGCATCGTACACGGGTCTTGCCTTTTCTATGGCTTCATGATCATCCCTCACAACGATAGAAATGCCAGTCATAACCGCGTCCAATCCAGCAGCTTCAGGAGCAGCCTCAGCCTTGTCTGTATCAGCAGCCCTTACAATCTTTGCCACCTCAAGAACCGCGGGGTCCTTGATCTTGTACTTCTCGACAACGGCGTCGAAGCTGCACTTTTCGCCGTGATGACCCAGCTCAACGCTAGGAGCATCATAGGGTATTGCCTTCTCCTTCTTCACAACTTCCTCAATCTTCTCCACAGGAACAAAGATGAACTCGGCTTTGGGATCAACGAATCTCTTTATCAGCCACGGACACGCGGTCCTGTCGACGTGAACGTATTGACGAGTCACCCACTTCACCATTCTCACCTTCATCCTCTATTGTTCGGAAGGGAATAAACGCTTTTTGATTGAAACTCACCACGTAGGTCTCAAACGACAGTGTTAAGGCGCAGAAGCATTGATTAAAGGCAGTGATCAAATGGTTATGCATGCCTCGATACGGTCATGGTAAGACTTTGATCTTGAATAGGAAAGCATCCTTGATTCTTCAGCCCAGAAAACCATACAATTTCGACGCTAACTTTCACAAGCCGTCTCATTTTCCATCTTCTGACAATGTTTGGGAAGAAGGAAAGTATTGGATCACCATGGTTTGGCAAGGAAAAAAACTGGGACTGAAGTTTGAGGATGAAGGAAGAGCTGAAAAGCCGAAGATATAGCTGACCGTGTTTTCGCAAAAGGCACTGTCACAAGACTATGTCAGGAATCTTGTTCCAGAAATACGGTGGAGATTTAACTTTGACCAAGACATATCAGATTTCTGCAGCCGTTTCGAAAATGACAAAATTTTAGGATCAGCCATCAGAAAGTGGAGAGGAATGAAGCCTATTGCGGCAAACTCTCTCTATGAGACTCTGATCATATACATTGTTCTCCAGAATGCTGTCTTGCGAAGGAGCGTTCAAATGCTTGAAAATCTGTTCAGCAAGTTCGGAAAGAAAGCGGAATTCGATAATAAGGTTCTGTCAGTATTTTGGGAACCGAAGAAAATGGCGAAATCCACAGAAACAGAGCTGAGAGCGCTCAAAGTTGGATACAGAGCCAAGTTCTTCATGAAAATCACGGAGCAATTTGCAAGTGGAGCCATTGACGAGTTTGCTTTGAGAAAAGTATCAAGGGATGAAGTCAAGAAAGAGGTGCAGAAGCTCTATGGAATAGGACCTGCCTCCACGGAGTATTTGCTGTTTGAGGATTTCTATTTTCTAGACGGCTTGGAAAGGGTTCCGTCTTGGGAGCAGAAGATAATGTCCAGACTGTTGTTCAATAAACAGCTAGTGCCAGTTGAAGAGATTCTGAATTTCTTCAGAACTCGATATAAGGGCTGTGAGAAGCTAGCTTTTCATTACATTTGGGAAGACCTCTTCTGGAGAAGAAAACACGAGCACATTGAATGGCTGGAGAAAGAAATAAGACTATAACCATCTCTTATTAACATGATCTTATCCGTGACAAGCATATTTACGACACAAAGTCACAACTAGGAAGAATCAAGCCGAACAGAAGAGGCAACAATCTTGGTGAAAGAAGACTTCATGTTTCAACACTTGGAAACAGACGAAGAAGTAGCGCATCACCTGGAACTTATGCGAAGTGTTTTCGGGCAAGACAGCCGCGTTGATTTGCAGGTCAAGAAGTGGATTGATCACCACCCAAGGTTGACGCTTAAGAATTTCTTTTTGATCAAGCATCAGGGCAAGATGGTTGCCTGCCTTAACCTGATTCCTTCAAAATGGAGCATCGGAAGAATCCCACTGAAAGTAGCTGAGCTGGCATGCGTTGCCACGCTACCAGAATATCGACATCAAGGACTTCAACGAAGACTAATGAACGAGTACCATAAGCAAATAACAGAACAAGGATACGACCTATCCGCCATCGAGGGCATTCCCTACTACTACCGCCAATTCGGATACGAATATGCGTTGCCGCTCGAAGAAAATACAAGGATTAAGCTTGAACAGGTTCCCGACTATGAGATCAAACATAACATCCGCCCATTCACGAATCAGGACATTCCCAAAGCTATGAAGCTTCTGACCCAGACCCAGCAGAAGTTCTACGTTCACAGTGTCCGCGACAGTGGCGTCTGGAAGATGCATCAGGAAACAGGTATGGTTGCTGAGTACAAGTTCGAAGGATACGTTGTGGAAGAGAACGGAGAAATAACCGCCTATTTTAGGATTAGTGAAAAACCCGAAAACAAGGAGTTGCTACTGAGAGAAATCATTGACATTGACCAGCCCATGGCTCAATCAATCCTGAGATTCCTCAAAGACATAGGCAACAAGCGAGGACTTGAAACTCTCATCGCAAGCATCAGCTATAACGAATCTTTCATAGAACACGTGACCTCGATCGGCGGAGTTAAGCTTCCGCCTTACGCTTGGCAGATACGCATCATAGACTACGTTGGGATGTTCCAAAAGATGAAGCCACTATTCGAAAAACGCCTTGCAGCTTCCACATATCGCCACCTGACCGAGAAAGTGAATTTCAACTTCTATCGCCATGTTATTCAGGTGACATTCGAGGACGGCGTTGTTAAGGATGTTCAACGTGTTGAAACCACCAAAGACAGGACAATTAGGTTCAATCCGCTCGTGTTTACTCAGCTGTTGCTCGGATATCGGAACTTGGAAGAACTCCAAACCATTTACCTAGACTGCTTCGTTCGACCTATCCACCAACACCTAGTTGATGTTCTATTTCCCAAACTGCCCTCCTACATCCACACTGATTACTAGCAGAAACTCCGCATAAACGTTTATTATGGTTCTTGACCATTGCTTTAAGGACAAAAAATGACCGTTCGAATTCGAAGCTTCACCGATGAAGATCTGCCAATTCTCGTCAGACTTGTGAATGCAGCCTACAGAGAAGCATATCAGTTTCTGCCGTACACTGGGGAAAAACTCTGCTTAGCGATGAAGGAAGCCAAGCTTCAGGTTTTGATGGCCGAAGAGAATGGCAAAGCCATAGGCTCCGTAGCCTACAACGATGGACATTGGGGCGAAGAAATCGAGTGGTTATATGTTGATGATGCTGTGAATCGGAAATCCTCAGAAAACATGTTGGTCAGCGAGATTGAGAAGTACGTCAAGAAAGGCTCGGTTTTTGCGGTTGTGGACGCAGGAAGCCCCAAGATTGACGAATGGGCTGAAAGAGGCTACATCCTTCAGAATGGGTTGTACCATATGGTTGCGCCGCTTGATGGCTTAAGGCCTATTCCACAAGTTTCAGAAATCGCGATTTTTCGCAGTTTGGAGCCGAATGAAGAGAAGGAGTTCGTGGAAGCCGTTAACGCGGGGTTTGGCTCTGAAAGAGTTAAAATGGGCGATATCGAAAGGTGGAAGACTGAAAGTCCGCCCTTCAGTGAAGAATGGATTCAGGTTGCAGAGGATAATCAAAAGATAGTGTCAGTTGTTGTGGCAAAGCTAGACACATATTACAACACTTCTTTCAAGGCGAACAGGGGCTATCTTGGCCCAGCAACGACGCTCCCTGAACATCGAGGCAAAAACCTTGCATCAGCGCTTACGGTTCGAGCCATGAACTTTCTGTTCGAAAAAGGTGTGGACAACGTCGCATTGTATACTGCGGAACAGAACACTCCGTCAGTTACTCTTCTGAAAAAGCTTGGCTTCAAAATATGCCATCACTGGCAATTCATGCGAAAAGCATTGCCAAAGAAAGAATAGAAATTCTCATCAAGATCCAAGAGTTTGGAAAACGATAATTTGGAATTTTTCGAAAAAACGTTGGTGGAAAAGGTGTTCAAGGGATGCTTGCTTTCTGGTCCACTGTCAACTCCCGTACTCTCGTTTCTATGAACTCTGCGACCTTGTCTTGGCTGTAGTTTTTCTCTTCTCCTTGTTTTCTCAGCTGATCTTTGATCGTTGCTAGCACTTTCTCCACGTCAAATGGCTTCATAATGTAAGCGTCTGCTTTTCTGTTTACAGCGTCTATCGCGTTCTGCAATGTCGGATAGCCCGTTATGATTATTTTTCGCATCCTGGGAGTCGTGTCCTTCATCCGCATCAAGAGTTCAGTCCCTTCCATGTCCGGGAGCCGAATGTCTATCAGCGCTACGTTGTAGAATTTCCTTCTCGTAGATTCTATCGCCTTCTTCGCAGTGCCCACTGACTCGACTATGTATCCTTCATCTTCAAGGATTGCCACTAGCACTTTTCTTATGTTTTCGTCGTCGTCAACAACGAGGATTCTGGCGGTTTCACCCATATTTTTTCACCTCCTTCTTCTTCTATTGCTGGTTCTATGGGAAGCGTGACAGTGAAGGTTGTGCTCTTTCTTTTGGCGCTTCTCGCTGAGATTGAGCCTCCGTGGGCTTCGATGATGCGTTTGCAGATCGGCAAACCGAATCCCATTCCCTTTGGTTTTGTCGTAAAAAGCGGAGTCCAAAGCTTCTGCAGAGTTTCCGTAGACATGCCTGCGCCGGTGTCTGAAAAAGTGAACTCCAGCTTGCCGTTGAGCTTTGCACCTCTTATCGTTAACGTTCCGCCTTTGGCCATAGCATCCACAGCGTTCTTGATTATGTTGACAAAAGCCCTTGTCAGCTTCTCAACGTCAGCTTTCAATTTCGGCTCATCTTGTGTCAGATTCTTCAACCGAACGTTTCTGGGGATTTCAACAAGCGACAAAGCTTCTTTTACTATTGATTTAGGACTGCATTCAACCAAATCCAGCTTGATCTCTCTCGAATAATCCAAGAGATCGTTTATGATCTTGTTCGAGTAGGCAATGTTCTTCTCTACAAGCTCAAGCATCTCCTCTATTCTCCCATCAGCCTTGCGACCCAACTGTTTTTTCACGTAGTAGGCGGCACCTGCAATGCTTGTCAAAGGATTACGCAGATCATGACCAACCATGCCAGCCAATTCACCTATGACGGCCAATCTCTGAGCCTTAAGCAGTTGCCCCTGAGATTCCTTTAACTCTCGGGTTCGCTCCTCAACTTTTTGCTCAAGCAACTCCCTTGCCTCTCTTAACCCTTCGATAAGCTGGGCGTTCTCAATGATTATGGCCGCCTGATGCAAGAAAAGCTCTAAAGGAGTAAGCGATTCCCCTGTTGGCTTGCGACCATCAATCGGATCATCCATACTCAAGATGCCAACGATTCTTCCTTCAGGAGTGCGAAGTGGTGCATAAAACATGTCCTGCGGGTGCCAATCAACCATCTCTTCCAAAGAAAGCCTGCTGGGAACTCCAGCGTACGTCGTTGCCTCTTCAGGCGATGTTCCGCGCGGGACGCCATGAACCTTTTCTCGAATCCATGGATTACTCCATGGAAGATAGTAGAATTCGCCAATTTTGAATCGTTCAAAGTTTGGTCCTAGTCTTTCCTTCCAAACATGTCCGGGCGCTTTCCGTTCTTTCAAGAGCCTGTTCTCTTCTTGCGTAAGCCCTGCGGTGACAAGGTCTGTTCCTTCTAGGTTTTCATCCCTAAGGGAGATTACAACTCTTCTCCACCCGAACTTTTGAATTGCTCTTGTGATGACGGTTAGCCTTTCGTGCATTTTCTTGACGTGCATGATTTCCGTTGTGTTCTTCATCAAGTACTCCAGTTTCTTTGAGATTTCCTTCAGCTGATCCTGTTTCCTGAGGTTGCTGATAGCAATTGCAGCATGCGAGGCCAATATTTCGAGCAGCTTTCGGTCTTCTTCGTTGAAGGCTGTGAGCTTTTTGCTTTCTACGTTTAGAACGCCTAGGACATTTTTTCTCAATTTAACGGGCACTGCTAGTTCGGAGCGTATGCCTTCTCCCCCTTTCACGTACGCCTTTTCTTTCTTGACGTCGGAAAGGAAGACTGGCTGGCCTGTTCTTGCTACTTTGACGGTTATTCCTTTGTTCCCGTTCATTGGTAACTTGACTGAAAGCTCCTTTGAATGCCCACGATGTGCCTTTAGGCATAGTTTCTTTCCTTCAATTACGAAGATGTCGCCGAATTCGAATCCTAGGGTTTTTTGCATGGCATCCAATGTCAGCGTGTAGACCTCTTCCATGTTCTTAGCCATGTTTAGGTTCTGGCCATACTTGTTCAAGGCTGAGAGTTGCTCTTCGAGGCGCTTCCTTTCTTCTTCCATTCTTCTTCGTTCTGTAATATCAATCAGCTGTGCCATGGTGCATTTTCTGCCACTTCCATGCCTTACGACTGATGATTTGATTTCGACATCTCTTTTCTCGCCTTTTTTTATGACTATTTTGAATTCATATTGGGACGGCGTTCTTTCTCCTTCTTGTCTGTGCAAGTATCTTTCTTGGACCAGTGCTTTGCTGTTCTCGTCAAGGAATTCTCTGAAGTCATGTCCGATTATCGCATTCTTTGAACACCTGCCCATGCGTAGGATTTCATCGTTAGCATAGACGATTTTGAAGGCGTCATCTAGGATCAGAATTCCGCTATGAGAGTTTTCTACGAGTGAGCGGAAGAATTCTTCGCTTTCGCGCAGTTTCTCTTCCATTTTCTTTTGTTCAGTAATGTCGATTGAAAGGCCGTACTTGACATATTTGCCTCTAGGCCATTTGATAGCTTTGTATATGCCTCTATACCAACGTTTGCTCCATTGGTTCTGATGGTCCCACGTGTAGGTTTTTCCAAGGTTTTTTCCGAAGACGTGCCTATTGGTGCATTTCTGGCAGGGGCTGTCACGCTTTTGGAAGACTTTGTAGCATTTCTTACCTATGATCTGCTTGCCGAACAGTTTCTGGGTTTTCTTGTTGGCAAACAGTATCTCGTAGTTCTCTGGGTCCAAGACATAGATTACTTCGCCTATTCCGTCGCTGAGACCGCATAAGCTCTCTATCATATGGTCGTGCGGTGATTTTCCAGTTTTGCCATCTTTTTCCTCTTTTCTTATCGCGTTTTCACTCTCCTGGAGGAACCAAGCGTTTTCTTGCGTTGTTCATGCATTCTAAAAAGTTGCCGTTGCCTTCATCCTCAAAGTCTAACCCTAGTTTTTCATAGAGACGTTGCGCGATGAGTTTCTCAAGATAAGCGGCTCCGGGACCGAAGATTCCTTCGAGGGCTTTTGTGAATTCTGTTAGGTTAGCAGGAATATGCTCCTTTTTCAACTTGAACGAGGATTCTAGGTGGTAGAATATGGCTTGTTTTGGTGAATCTCCTAGTGAGGACAAGCTTTCTTCCACTGCGTCTAAAAGGATTTTGCTGAAGTTGTTTGGAGGCAAGCTGAACCCTCTAATGTTGAATAGGGGATGTGCCATGAAAGTTCATGAAGCTTTGATAAATGACTTGTGAAGTCAGAATCTGAATTCGAAACCCTAGCCTCATCAAACACGATTGAGGCCTGCTATCCTAAGCCGTGCGGTTTCAGCATTCTTTCTTGGAAAAGCTTTGTCTGGCTGCCTTCACGTAGTCAACAAAAACAAGCTTCTTACTTCCATCCCATTCAAGAGGCTTGCCAGTCTTCTCGTACAGTTTCTTCATGATTAAGATCTCGAGAAACTTGGAACCTGAGCCAAAGATCTTTTCAAGCCCGGCTTCAAAATCCTGCACGTGCGTGGGAATTTCGCTTTTGAGTATTTTAAACTTGGTTTCAAGATGGAAATAGATCGATTGTCTGACTGAGTTTCCAAGGGAGGAAAAAGCGTCATCTATGGCTTCGATCAGAAGTCTCTCGAAAGCTTTCTTTGTCAACTTTGGGGTTCCTTCCGCGGACGCTTGGTGTCAAACTACAACAGTTGTTTTAGGAGTATATTGCTTATTAATTTTTAGATTTGGCTCATGGTCTCATTTGGGGATTGCACAAATTAAAACTCGAACAGAACCTACTGGCTAATTAAGTTTGCAGTTTTGAAGTGAACTTGTTTTTCATTCTCAAGATCACTTGCAGGTTTGCCACATCTTCTATGGGTTCTTGGATAAGATAAGATGGCCTATTTTCTGCATTCTTTCCTGTATTAGGCTCAGTTCCTTCGCATAATCTATCAACGATAAGCGCAGAGTTTCGCTTTCGCTTGTTCCAAGTCTTCTGGCTAGCTCATCGAGGATTTCTTTCTGTTCTTTGCTTAGCACGACTTGGACTATGCATTTTCTGGGCATGCACGCGCTAATTGACAAATAGCGGAAAAGCATGGACTTTTGTAACAAAATGCTGTAACAAACGTGTAACAAGTCGGATTTTTCTAGTTTTTCCAAAAGACAATATACATAATGGTCTTTTTTAGAACTTTTCACTCAGTTGTGACGTGTGACCCGTTCTCTGTGAATTGAGCTTCTTTTCATGAACAAACTATGACTAATTCCTTGAATTGCGTATAACTCATAATACGCAAAGAAGTGCAAAAGGCTTTCGAATGTTTTGCGGACAAAATCAGAATAGTTCACGGATGAAACTAAATCTGTTTGCGGACAAACATGAATGAAAGCGCAAAACGTGGCGATTGTCTACCTGACGATAGACTCTACGTACTGATGCTGAAGAAAGAATCAATCCTTCCTTCTGCAGAGACTGACCCTTGACCTGGCTTTTTAGCGGCGCGCGCGTGAACCTTGGGCTTTTCAGATGCGTCAGGGAACTTTTCCTGTGGCGAGAAAGGTCAATCCCATGGCAAATGCGCCCGGATGGCTCAGTGCAAGCTGTATTTCCCTCATCGCTTCTTCCCAATCTTTTGCTGTGGTTACGCCTTCTTTTATCATGGCATCTTTGTCCTGCTCTACTATTTGAACTGTAACATAAACAAGCATCTTCAGTGCATCAGGATTCTGCTGAGTGGCATACATTGGAAGAGGATAGATGTTTACCGAATTCAAGCCAGCCTCTGAAAATATCGAGAAAAGCTGTCTGCCTATGTAACGGTCGTCCCCCTTGGCTTTTGCCCATTGACCAAACCTTGACCACAAATCGAAAAACCTTGGCGCCTGCGGAAACGAAAGCATTGCGCCATCATCAACATCAGAAGCTGCAACAATTCCTCCTTTCTTGGTAACTCTTTTCAACTCTGCGATCGTCTTCACTGGGCTGCTCACATGCATAAGAACCAGTCTGCAGAATGACGAATCGAAAGTCCCATTCTCATACTTCAGATTGTCAATGTTGCCCAGTTCAAACCGTATGTTTTTTATGCCTTCCCTGGACGCTGACTTTTTTGCTTCATTAATGAATAAGGGATCAACATCTACACCGCAAGCTTCTTCTGGGAAAAGCTTCAAGGCCATTCTCCTTGTAACGGCGCTCGTTCCGCAACCAGCATCAAGAACCTTCATATTTGGCTTTAAATCCAAAATTTCAAGTTCCTTCTCAATTATCTTTTCAAACGCTTTGGCCTGCGCTTCGAGCCTAATCGATTCTTCAAGTTTGCCAGCATACGCATATTCACGTGGCTTATCACTCAAAGACTATTCCTCGAACAAATATGCCTTAGGTTGAAATATAGGCATTTTCATGCACCACTGGCGTACGATTAAGGTTGACCAACCTAGCGCGCGCGGAGAGGGTTTATATGATCGGTATGGCCCTTTGACTGGGACTCACATCAAATACGTAGAGAGAAAAATCGATGGAGGAGGCGAAGCAGTGAATGGAGTTCGCATGGATTGCCTTAGCCACAGGGGCATTTGCAATGTTCATTGTTACGTACTTGACTTGGTCTATTTATCAGCAAGATCCCGGGACTCCTCAAATGCGAGAAACCGCCAGATATATAAGAATTGGCGCCAAGACTTTTCTAAAAAGACAGTATAGGACGATTTTGTTTCTTGTCATGTTGCTGTCATTTCCGATCGCTGCGATTTTTGGGTTGGAGACCGTTTTCTCTTTCATCTCTGGGGCGCTGCTTTCACTGGTCGCTGCGTACATAGGAATGAACGTGGCTGTTAGAGCGAACGTTAGGACCGCGAACGCTGCTAGCACGTCGCCGGAAAAAGCATTCACGCTTGCTTTTAGAGGAGGAGCCGTGATGGGGCTTTCTGTTGTTGGATTGAGCCTCATCGGAGTGAGCGTACTTTATCTTCTGTTCGGTCATAGGGACCCTAATCTTTTGGTTGGATATGGATTTGGTGCCAGCCTAGCAGCTTTGTTCGCACAGTTGGGCGGCGGGATATTTACAAAAGCAGCAGACATAGGCGCAGATTTAGTTGGCAAGATCGAATTGCGCATTCCAGAAGACGATCCTCGAAATCCGGCGGTAATTGCAGATCAAGTTGGCGATAATGTGGGCGACTGCGCGGGAAGAGGCTCAGACCTGTTCGAGTCGATAAGCGATGACTATGTGACTGCAATGATAATTGGGAGCACTTTCCTGAGCGTGTGGGGAACAGCCGTATTC
>Ga0315279_10003947_pt1 | contig 20197 bp, 26 predicted proteins | sample YL17G06_20_MG_FD_203694 | JGI IMG/M metagenome (GOLD analysis project Ga0315279, IMG submission 203694) | Sediment microbial communities from Yellowstone Lake, YNP, Wyoming, USA - YL17G06_20 | ecosystem: Environmental > Aquatic > Freshwater > Lake > Sediment | place: USA: Wyoming | collected... | reverse complement strand
CTATGCGTCTCTTGATCTGGCGAATGATCTCCCGACCATCGCCGAGGCTACCTAGGTCAAGATAGGCCTGTCGGCCCAGGTGCCTCTTTATGGAGAAGATGGTGCCGTCGGGATTGGCGACGGCCTGTAGTTTGGCCAGTTGGCCCACCAGGCGCTTGCCGTCCTTGAGGAAGCCGACCACCGAAGGCGTCAGCCGGCCGCCCTCAGCGTTGGGTATGATCACCGGTCGGCCGCCTTCTAGATAGGCCGCGACGGAGTATGTGGTCCCCAGGTCAATGCCCACCGCCCTTGGCATCCTTCTTCTCCTGGCCATCAGCGAGCCGCCGTCGCCCGCAGCATTTCCTCCTTCACCCTGGCGCTGACCCATCCGCACCTGCCGCACCCGTCGCGCACCAGTTCCTTGACTGGCGCCTCCTGCTCGCACTGGGGGCAGGTGTCCGCCTCCTCCGGCAAAGCGAGGGCTGGCATCTCCTCGCAAGTCAGCCCCTGCGCAGTCATTTCTCTCTCGATGGCTTCCTTTAGCTGGCGCGTGTCCAAGGCATGCAACCAGGCTGTGTCGCCCCCATCCAGGAGGAGGCATAGATGTTCCCGCTCAGTTGCGGTGAAGTGCTTCTCCCTTCCTATAGCAAGCCCCTTTATACTGCGAAGAGAGGCCTCGAAGAGCACCTCGCCAAAGGTTGGAAGGTACAGGGCGATCCTCCTATCGGTGAGATAGAAGTAACCCTGCCTCCAAGAGGTGTAGATGCCTTCGCTATAGTGGTATGAGCCAAGCATCTTCAGCACGAGCTGCTCCCCCGAAGCCAGGGGGAACTCCCTGTCCTTCTTGTTTTCTCGCTCCCAGGCGCGGATGCGCTCGTCCCACTCCTGCATCACGCCATACTTGAGCATCGTCTCCATTCCGGCCAGGGCAGCTCTCAGGTTGACGCCGATCAAAGGGATGCCGGCGACAGAGACAATGATGTCAGCGTAGAGCACCAGGCCCTTGTCGAGAATCCTATCTAGCAGATCGACCAGGGTAGCGTGGGAATCCCGGGTCGGTTCCATCAACTGCCTTTCCTATCAGGTACTAACGAAGCTGTACGGCGGCCACGGCCCGGTGAATCGAACCGAGAACCCTTCCATCTTGTCGATGCTCTCCAGTTCCTCCCCTAACTCCGTCGATTTGTCCCTGTCCACCAAGCACGACAGATTCATGATCATCCGGCTGTCGTGGCCGGTTCTCTTGGTTTTTTCCACTCTAAGGTCGCACACGTGCTTCTTGATCCGCTTGTAGAAATCCCTGAAGCATTGGTCCGCTTTGGCTTCCATCTCCCTTTTGAGGGCATTCTCTAGCTTCAGCCTGTATATGTAGGCGAGGCCTCTTGGCTTGGAGCGGATCTCATCCTCCAGGCGGCCCATGGTCGCGCTGGTTTCGGCGATGCTCTTGGCAATGGTCCGTGCGTCCCAGAAGACCTGCACCCCATACTCCGCCTTGCCTCTCACCGCCTCCATCTTGCGCTTAAGGCTTTGGTAATCCGTCGCGAGCCAGGTCTCCACGCTCTCTCGGGAGTCGCTGCCTTCCTGATCCCTGACTATGGTATCGAAGCCCAGGGGCAGCACGGTGCCCCACTTCTCCCAGGCCCTATCCACCACCCGCTGATGCGCCCTCACCCAGCCTTTGACCACTTCCGCGTCGGACGACTGGTAGGGCTCAGCGGCACAGTCATGGACTATCGCACAGATGTCCTTGTAGGGGATGGCATAGACCTCCCGGCCATCGATTCCGATAGGGCCCAGGCTCACCTTCTCCCCGCTATCGGCCACACAGTAGAGGTATCTTCCCTCTACCTTGGCCGCAGCCTCACCTTCGCTTGGCGAGGCAACTCGAATGGTGTCACCGTGTTGCATGGGCCGGGCTTCCTTCTGGTTTGACTTCTTTCTGCCACTCCTCAGGGTTTATGAACCTATTGATAACGTCGTCCACGATGTCATCCAGGCCGTCCCGCACGGATTTCACGCACTCGGTGATCCCCTGCTCTTCCTTTATCTCGTCGATGGCTGTATCCAGGTCCATGAGCGCCTCTCCCAGCCTCTCCATTTCCTCTTCAGTCAGGCTGCCCCCTTCCATGCGCTTGATGGCCTGAAGCTTGAGGGCATCCTTGATGATTTCCACCAGAGCGATGACCAGCCCCAGCACGCCGTGCTTCAGGTTCTTCTCATCGATATCGACCACCATGGCTCGGGGCCGGCTACTCTTTCCACAAGGTGAGCTCTAGGATGCCATTTCGGTACAGTCTTTCCACCCTTCCTTCGGGCGCGCAGGGCAAGACTGTTTCCTTGTGATACTTGTGGGCGGGTGTATTGGCCGATACGACAAGGCGAGCGCCATGTAGGTCTATCTCGACGTCTTCTTCCTCAATGCCCGGCAGTTCGGCAACTACCTTGAGGTGCGTTTCCTCATCAAAGACATCGACCGGGGGCTCCTTCGAAGCGACTTCCTCTCGCTCTGCCACCGGTGCCCGGCGCCTTGCCGGCGGAGGCCTCTTGACCATGGTTCTTCCGGAGGGGCCGGTCTGAAAGGAGGACCACCTATCCCCTTCTTCGACTCGCTTCAGCGGCTCGCTCCCCAGCCTGGCTTCGAGCTCCGCGTCAATAGCGCGCAGCCTCTCCCGAAAAGCTTCTGACTTTTCTAGACCCTGAATGAGCCTGTCGAGGCCGGGGAAGACGCCGCCCAGCTCCCTGAGCACGCTGGCAGCCGTCCCTTCAGCGGTGCCTTCGGACTCTTCCTCCGCAGTCACTGCCTTCAGCCTTCTGATCTTCTCCTCGAGTTCCCTTATCCGTTCCTCCTGCTCGGCCATCTTCTTTTCGGCCGCCCTTTTCTTCTCGCCGCCCTTCTTCTTTCCGCCCGTGTCTTGCATTGCCTTCACCCTTGCCCCTGAGGAAGAGCCACTACGACGCCTGGGTCGCTGGTGGAATGGCCCTGGCCTTGGCGCTTATCCAACCGCACCAGGGACAGCCGCTGGCGAGGAGATCTTCGGTAGGCACCCTTTTCTCACATTGGGGGCAGTTCTCTTTGGCCACCACCGCTTCCTGCCAGGCAGGCGTCTGCAGATTGGTCCCCGAGGGAAACTCCAGGCCGTATCTAGCCGCCGTCTCGAACGATGCCAGGGCAGCCCTTATTTTGATACCGAGCAGCTCAACCCCGGAAACCGACACCATGATGTCGGCGTTGATGATCAGCCCCTTGTCCAGTATCCTGTCTACTACGTCTGCCAGGCCTGTGCCGTCAGTGTCTCTCTCCGCGTCCAGGGCCATTAGCGCTCACTCCCTCCCAACTTCGTTCCTTGCTCGTTCCTTGGGGGCCTCTTCCTTCAGTCGTATTCTCGTCTTTCCGCTGCGCTGGAGAGAGCCTTATTCATTTACCACGACGTTGACGAAACTGTAGGGCGGTGCAGGGCCCACATACATGAACTTGACCCTGTCACCATGTGTCGCCATCAATTCGTCCACCTGAGTGTCGAACTCCCTCTCCCACCGCCTGTCTACCAGGAAGGCGGCGTTGCATATCATGTCATCACCGTGGGTCTTGTTCAGCCGCACATCGACGGAGATCCTCCGCAGAGGAGCGATCAGGCCTTCCCCCTCCTGGGCCTTCTTTTCCTCCAGTAGCGCTTTCATCCTGGCACCCAGCGCTCTCTTGGCGGCATCGGCTTGTTTGGACGAGGCTCGCGCTATCTTCTCTTGTAAGGCCCTAACTTCCTCGTCCTCCTCGACGATCTCTCGAAAGACTGCCTCGATATCTGTCCAGAGGGCTTTCAAGCCGAGCTCCACCCTGTTGTCCAGGTATCTTAAGAGATTCCTGAATTCGGCATACCTCTTTTTGAGGAGGGTGCGAATCTCGTCTACGCTAGGAGCGACGGTATAGAATCGCACCGGGAGGACTGTGCAGTCTTTCATTACCTCTTCGATCACTTTTTCGTGCCTGGTCATGGTTTCCCTGCTAACCACGTACTTGTTGAGGGGCACGCTGCTTATCACTGCACTGAGACCCTGATAGGAAATGGTGCTCACCTCGTCGCCGCGACCGCCGATGCCTATGGGGCCGAAGTTCCTGGTATCGCTAGCTTCGATTAGACAGTAGAGATACTTGCCTTCTTCCACCATCTTCGGCGTCCGGATTCCTTCCAGGGAACCTGGGCTGATCCTGTGGCGGGATTCGCCCTGAACGGCCATCTCTATGCCTCATTCGGTCCCAAATGGCTGGCTCTAGGGGCAATGCTTCCAGATCAGATCGAGCAGCCGCTGCCCAATCTTCGGCTTCTGCGGGTTGTCACCGCCGGTCGCGCCGCCTCCGCCTCCTCCGCTTCCCCAAGGCCGAGGGTGGTTATTCTCTCGTTCAACAGGTTCCTCTGGTGGGTCAGCCAGTCTATCTTCTTCTCGAGCTGCGCCCGAAGCTGGAGCAGGCTGTCGAGGAAGGAACGTCGCCCTTGTTCCGTCAACACGTATCCGCTGATAGCTGACGAGGACACTGGTTCCAGCCATTCATGCCTGGTCAAGAAGTTCAGGAGACACTGAGCATACCCGGTGGAAATGCCCATCTTGCGGGCGATGGTCACCTTGTCCACGAGCTTCAGTTCCAGGGCCAGCCTTAGGATCTTCAGCTCGTTAGGGCTCATGTCTTGCATCCTCTCCCGGCCGTGCGGTCAAGCGCAGGCAAAGGCTTTCTCCGTCGGGAAGTGCCTAGACGCCAATGGCATGGTCTATTCGCTGGTAGAGGTGCTTGGCCATGTGGAGTTGCCTGTTCTCCTCGTATTCTTGGGCTATCTTTAGCAGTCGATCGTGGGCCTCCTGGGCCTCCTTGGCCTCCGCGTAGTGGTCAAGGACGTCGAAGTAGGCGTGTGTCGCCTGGTAGATATTCCCCTGCTCCTGATAAGCTCTGCCGCTTCTCATCAGGAAGCCCACGGTGGCCGGGGCCGCCTGTCCTGTGCGCTCGACCATTGTTCACCCTCCTGGCGATCAACTCCGATACCCGGTGTTCTACTCTCCCTCCTCCTCGTACGATTCGCCGCGGAGGCGGGTCCTCTTCTTCTCGAACTGGACCATGGTGCCTTCTTCATCCAATAAGACCAGGTATGTGCCGAGAACATCAGTCGATTCCGGGAGCCGGGCCATCTCCAGCATGTCCACCGAGACGTGCCATCCCTCGGCGTCCTTGTAGCTTCCCACCACCGCCACCGGCTTGAAGCCGGTAATCTCGGCCAGTTGCTGCCTGGCCCGCTCCGTCAGCTCTGCCATCTTCAAGGTCATGTCCCCCTCCTTGCCCCGGGGCTGTCCACCACTCGCGCTCCCTATCATCGCCGCGAAGCAGGACGCTCAGGGTTTGTCGACGTGCCCTATCCGGGGTCTCTAGCCCGGCTCCTTGACTTTCCGAATGAGGCTCAGCCTATTGAGTAGAGCCTTTTCCTCCGCCGCGTACTGCTCGTCGTCCATCTCATCCAGCTCATAGCGCATCTGGAGGTCCAGCAACTGCCCCTGAAGCTTGTCCTCGTCCAGCTCCTGCCTCTCCACTTCCTCCACGATCTTCTCAGCGACCCAGTGGATCATCCTGGGAGCACCGAGGATGGGCAGAGTCAAAACGTCCAGCAAGAGATTGCTGCCACCCGTCGATGCCGGGGCCGGCCTTCTCCGTTTTCGAAGTGGCTTGCGCAACTGCTACTCCTCGTCCCAAGTGACGACAATCTCGCAGAAATTAAAGGGTGGGGTGGGTCCCACGTATTTGAAGACCATCCTCTCCCCCAGTTCCTCGCCGAGCTTTCTTACCGCCTCGTCGCAGGCCTGTTCCCGGGCCTTGTCGACCAGGAAGGCGGCGTTCAGAACCATCCTGTCCATGATGACCTTGTTCTCTCGAATCCGCTCGGCCATGGGGCGGATGCGGGAAAGGATCCTCTTCGCCTCTGTCTGCCTCTTGCGATCGAGCGCCGCCCTCACTAGCTCGCCCACACGTAGCCTGTCGAAGTGGGTTGCGTCCGGCGCGCGCTCCATGTAGGGCATCAGAGAGTCGCGAAGCCTTCGTATCGCCCTGTTCTCGGCGACGATCTCGCCGAAGATGGCCTTCTCGTCGCGCCAGAGGGCCTTGAGGCCCAGCTCAACCCTCTCCTTCAACTGGTCGTGCAGGTTCTCAAGCTCATCGAACCTGCCTTCCAGGAGCTTGTGCTGGATATCCTGCACGGGCGTGGCTGCGTCCTTCCGGGTAACGGTGCCGAATCTTACAGGAAGGACGGTGAACCCCTCGTCCATCACCCGCTCGATGACTCTCTGATGGGCCATCATGTTCGCCCGGGTAACGTCGTACTTCATATCGGGCGAGTCGCTGACCACCACGGCCAGGTCCTTGAAAACCACCGTGTGCACTTCGTCGCCGCGGCCGCCGACCGCCTGTACGCCATTGAAGCTGCGTTCGCGGCTGCACTTGATGATGCAGTAGAGATACTTTGCCTCTTGGTTATCCTCTATCTGCCGTACAAACCGAGCCATCTGGCTTGTTGCACCACGCTACCTAGGTCACCTGGGTGGCCGACCGGCTTATGGAAACTAGAAAAGCCTGGCTGACGTCTTCGGGGGCCAAGGAATACCGTCGATCTTGGCCGGCTCGGTCGCCCGTTTGGTTCTGTCCCCGGCAGTAGGCGGTCAGGAGGGCGAACGCTTCACGCACCCGGGTGAAACCCTCGCCTCCCTGCCCGTCATCAGGATGGGCGTCGGGGTGAGCCTTTGCCGCCAGACGCCGGTAGGCTTCCTTGACATCTGCCTCCGAAGCTTCGTTGCCGAGGCCGAGCAGTCGCCTCGCCTCTTCGATCTTGTCAGCGCTGGGTCGCACCAACTCCACCGTGCTAAAGCTGTAGGGCGGCAGGGGTCCAATGACGCGGAAGCTTATCCGGTCGTCGAATAGCCGGTCCAGCTCCCCTACCCGGCTGTCGAACTCCTCCTCCCGCTCCCTCTGGATCAAGAAGGCCACGTTCGTCACCATCTCATCAGTAACCAGAGCGTTTGGCTGGACGTCCAGAGCCATCGCCCTGAGGGATTCCACCGTGCGTTGCCGATATTCGTCCCGCCGCCGCTCCAGGAATTCCTTCACGATTCTGCCAGCCCGAATCTGCTGCTCCAGAACCTCCGCCGGAGGTCTGTTGACTATGGATTCCCTGAGCCTCAAAATTTCCTCTTCCCGTCCGATCTCTTCCAGAACGCGCTTCAAGTCCCAGGTGGCTGCTACCTCCATCTCCACCTTGCCATCCAGCCGGGTCAAGGCTTCGGCAAACTTCCGGTGTCCCTGTTCAATAATGCGTTGCACTTTGCTGTCACCATCGACGAGGGTGCCAAACTTCACCGGCAAGATGGGGTAGTGTTTCATGACGCGCTCAACGACCGCCTGATGAGCCATCAGGCAGCGCACGAGATTCTCCCTGGAGAGGGAGACGAAGTCTTCCCCCAGATAATTGCTCACCACACAACCGAGGCCCCGGTAGACTACGGTGTATACTTCCTCCGGCCTGGGAGGGAAGCCAGATAGGCCAAAGCTCAGCGACTGGCTGGTCGGGATGATGCCGTATACGTACTTCCTTGCCATCGCGATCTCCCTGTGGTTAGCCCTTTCGGTCCTTCCTCACTCCCCTATCCTCAGCGATCCGGTGGGGCCTCTCTCCTCCAGTTGCTTGTTCCTGCTCCACCTCTCTGCCCATTTCTCCAGACCGAGCCCCGAGGGTGTGCTTTGCCTCCTGCCCCTGGCCCTGGCCCATTCCCGGGCCTTCAGGTGTTGGGCGATGCGACCTACCGTCGCGGCGTTGACCGCCACCGCTTTCGAACGGACCTCGTCTCCCAGTCTGTGCGCTCGCCACTGAATCCCTTCATCCGTTGGGTGAGTCTTGGTCACAGCCTGCAAACGCATTCGTCGCGGAGATACCACCGGAGCTACCTCCCTGCCCTGCCAAGGCGCTCTAATAGTTGACGGACATCCGCTTCCAGTTCTTGTGCGGGGGGGCTTTATTCCCAGGCGGCGCTTCCGAGCCGTTGCTTTGGGTTGCCTTTTGCTGTTTCTCAGCCATTTCGCTGCTGATCTCAGCCAGGCGTCGCTGTATTCGAGTGCTTCGTTTCTCTAGCGAGGCAGCTTCTTGGGTGAGCCTCCCCCTCTCTATTTGCAGGAGGTACAGCTCCAGGTAGTAGCGTTCGTTGCGCGCGGGTACGGAATGTATACCCCTGCTTAGGCTCGAATGGATGTCCAGCAAGCCCCTGGGGCGTCGCACGCCCTTGGGTTCGCCCGCAGTCGCGCCGGGTTCGCCTTCCGGAGCCTCGCCAGGTCTGGCGAGGTTGCCACGAGGCCGCCGCACATCCTGTCTAGAGGCAGCGAGCTCTTCCTCGTTATCCATGCCCTGTGCTCCCTTCCCGCCTGGCACCTTCGGCTTCCTTGCCGGCTACGCTGGGCGGCTGGTCCTGCCCGCGGCAGGCAGGCCTACCTGGCGCTGTTTCTCGCCGAGATCATGATGCTCTTCTTGGCTAGAACCTTTACCTCCACTAACTGGCCGGGCTGGAGGCCCGTCTGGCGCCGGATACCGTCAGGAATGGCTACCTTGCCGTCCCTGTCCACTCTGGCGAAGACTCTCATCAAGATCACTGGCGACACCCCCTTTTCAGCCACGGCTTGGCCGGCGGGCTGCCGACCACTAGCAGTGCTGGTCAATCAGCTTGCCCACCAGCTCTCTCACCTTGGCGCTGTGAGCCTTGCTGCCAACCCTGCTCGTCTGCGAGGCCAGGATATCCAGGCACAACTTCCGGAAGACCTCGTTGCTGGCGTCCACGGAGCTATGTAGCACCCCAAGGGTCTTGCCGATCATGATCGGCCCGCGGATGGTGGGGGCGTATTCGCACACGCCGGACTCCCTGAGGGCCCTAACGACGCGAACAATCTTCTGGGCATCGCGGCGGCCCAGGCCAGACTTGGCCGCCGTTATCGCCACCTCGGTCTCTTCGTCGAAGTGGTCCAGGTCCAGGGTCACCATCCGGTCCCGCAGGGCGTCCTGGCTTCGGTAGACCCCGGCGTACTCCTCGGGGTTGCTGGTGAAGATAGCCGTAAACTCGGGGCTAACCCTGAGGTAGTTGTCGCCGTCCCCACGAGCGGCGGGCAGGTCCAGCATCTTCTCCTGGAGGACAGAGAGGAGGATGTTGTTCGCCTCCGGGCGGGAGCGGGTGAACTCGTCGTAGATGAGGGTGAAGCCGTACTTGCAGGCCACCGTCAGGCGGTTATCCACCCACTGCCTTACCATGTCCTCCTCGGTCTTGAGGACGGAGTGGATGAAGTTGTCAATCACCTTCCTCATCCGGTAGCCGTACTCTCCCCCTACCAGGTCGGAGGTGCTAAACTCCTCGTCCCCGTGGATCATGACCACCGGCCGGCCAATCTTGCTGGCCACGTGCATGGCCAGGGTGGTCTTGCCCGTTCCTGACGCCCCTCGGAAGTGAACGGGGAATCCCGCCGCGATATAGGCCAGAGCCCGGTCGGTGATCTCCTTAATGAACTTCGTCTCCACGAAGTTGGCCAAGGGACGGGGCTCCAGCACGGTGGTCACCCCCTCTTCCCTGACAACCATGGTCTCCTCCCTTCTGTCGCTGCTTCCTCCAGGCTCCCCGCGTGGGGCCTCATTCGGCTCGACGTAGGGGCGATTCCTGCCTGCCCCCGCCGGAGGCGGGTCCGCCTCTGGAGGAGGCAGGCACGGCGCGAATCGCCCCTACCTTGGCCTTCTCCTTCACTGTGATTACCCCCGCGCCCTTGCAGAGGACGCAGGGCAGGTAGTCGAGGTCGGGTGGGTCCGCCCCCGTCCCCTGACAGCGAGGGCAGGTCTCCGCCGGTTGTCGGATGCCAATCATCCCTTTGCCGCCGCAGGCAGTGCAGGTGAGCCGCTGATCACGGTGTACGCCGCTCCCGCCGCAAAAAGCGCAGGCCACGGCAGGCTCCCCGATGGTTACGGAGCCCCTGCCCCAGCACACCTGGCAGGTGGATAGCTCGGACAGGAGCCCAAACGGGTCCTTGCCCGCTCCGTCGCAAAAGGCACAGGCGATCGTCTTTGCAGCCATCGGCCCTCCTTCTGCCTCTAGTGCCCATCCTGCGGATTTCCGCCGAAGGCGGATCCGCCTCTGGCGGAGAATCCCGCAGCTTCGCGGAGTCGAAACTTGAAGCTGCGGGATTTATCCCGCAGGGTTGAACCATCACCCATACCCCGGGCTCTCCTCTGTCACTACGCTAGGCGGTTACTAGATAGCGAAATACACCAGGTCGCGCTTCTCCACCTTGTTGTCGTCGATCAAGCCCCGAAGCGCGGTCGCTATCTGGATGCGGGCCATGCCGAACTCTCGCTCCATGTCGGTCAGCCGGGCCCCATCGGGGTGCTCGGCCAGGTACTCGAAGATCACGTCGCGAAGAGTCACGGCCTCGGCGGTCGCGGCTGGCGCCGTCGGGACGGCCTCCTCAACTGGCGGCGCCGGAGCGGCTGCCCTGGGGCGGGCGACCGCCGGCCTGACAGGACGGGCCGCTGCGCGAACAGGCGCAGCCCCGCCCCAGATCTCCGCGTGGCGGCCGGCGCTGAGCCTGTGAAGGTGCCCCAGGAAGGCTTGGTGGTCCGCCCGCATGGTGGTCACCTCGGACCGGCGGCCGGCGCTGAGCCGGTGCAGGTGGCCAACGAAAGCGTCAGCGTCGGCGCACATCGTGGCCACCTCCGACCGGCGGTCGGTACTGAGATGGTGAAGGTGGCCAACGAAGGCGTCGGCATCAGCGCACATCGTGGCTACCTCGGAGCGGCGGCCGGCGCTGAGCCGGTGCAGGTGGCCAACGAAGGCGTCAGCGTCGGCGCACATCGTGGCCACCTCCGACCGGCGGTCGGTACTGAGATGGTGAAGGTGGCCAACGAAGGCGTCGGCATCAGCGCACATCGTGGCTACCTCGGAGCGGCGGCCGGCGCTGACCTGGTGCAGGTGACCGACGAAGGCGTCGGCATCGGCGCGCATGGTGGCCACCTCGCGGGCCAGGGCGGCGACCTCACGCCTTCGGTGAGCATCCCCTTTGCGAAAATCGCCGAGCCTGGAGGCCACTTCACGGGCCAGGGCAGCGACTTCTTTGCGGCGTTCAGCGTCGGCCCGCTGGAATTCCTGAATGAGGCCCATTACTCCGCATCTCCTTTCTACCCCCAGAAAGGGGGCCCGTTTTCCTGTGATGGCTGGTCCCTGGCCCGCATCAGCGTCGGGACACACCAGCGACTCCAGCGGCTTACCCCCTGCGTTGGCTCTGCCCTCTCAGCGCTCGGTAAGCGGGAGCCCGGCTGGCGCTCGGGGCAAGTGTGCCCCGACGCCTCCCTGCGGACCCGCCTTCGGCGGGGCCAGTCTAGGCCGCTGCGGCCGTGAGCCCCACCGCCTCCGCGTACTTCAGAAAAGTGTCCACCCCAGCCGTGACCACTCGGGCCTCGACGGCCAGGAGCTCGATACCGACCAGGCTCACGCGGACCCAGGCATCGATCACGATGCCCTTGTCCAGGATCCGGTCCACCACCTCGACCAGGCTTGAGGACGCGATCGCCTTCTCGACTGCCATTCAGCTCACCTCCCTTCGCAGATGGGATAAGCCCCAATGCTACAGACAGAGCCGCGAACGGCTCCCCTGCTCACTTCTTCTGCCTGTAGGCCTGGGGGACGGCGTCCAGAGAGGAGGAAGGCGCTCCGGCGCAGTGGCGAAGCGGCTTCGCGATGGCTCTGACACCTGTGGACGCCAGAGAGAGAACGTGCTTCGCGCCGATGGTCGGCGAAAGGTACGTCTTCCGAATCGTAAAGACTCCCGAAGCCTTCTCCTGTTACATTCTCTTCTCGTCGTCATTTAACTCCCGTCCTCCCTTGGCCTTACAACCCCCACCTGGGCCATCTTGGCAGTCCCCAGATGGATACCCCCGAAATGAGCGCTACCCAGATGGGCAAGAGCCGGGTTTCATTTGATAAGGCCGGCCCGCGCCGCCTTCAACGTGGCGTGAGTGCGATCGGAGGCGCCCAGCTTGCCGATGATGCTCTGGACATGCTTCTTGGCGGTGTCTTCGGCAATGGAGAGGGCTCTGCCTATCTCCTTGTTGGTGCGTCCTTCCGCCACCAGCCTCAACACTTCCTGCTCTCGAATCGTCAGCTCGTCGTGGTCGTTCGTGCTGAGCGAATCCCCTCTGCGTTGTTTACCGTTGGGACCTATCAACCCGGAGATGGCCTCTGACAAAAGACTGGTCTTGATTAGGGTCCCCCCATTGGTGGCGGCTCGAATAGTGTGAATTAGGAGATCGCGGGAAACGTCCTTCAGGAGGTAGCCGCTGGCCCCCGCTCGAATGGCATCGATAACGTAGGCATCGTTGGCGTATATCGTAAGCATAATGACCACCGTTGAGGGGCGCTCAGCCTTGATGCGTTCTGTAGCCCGTATCCCATCCAGATTGGGCATGACAACGTCCATCAACACCACGTCTGGCTCGAGTTCAGCCACTTTGGCCACCGCCTCCAACCCGTCGCAGGCCTCTCCTACTATCTCTAACGCCTGGTCGGTCCCCAACATGGTGCGAAAGCCCTCGCGAACCACGGGGTGGTCATCCACTATCAGTACCCTTACAGGATCCATCGCATCCCCCTATTCAGTGATGGGCACCTCTACCCGGACCTCGGTACCTTTGCCAGGCGTACTCCGAATCGCGCAGGTGCCTCCCAGTAGCTCGGCACGCTTGCGCATACTGAACAGCCCCGTGCTCTGGCTCGTGGCAGCCAGGTCGTGCTGCTTGAGATTGAAGCCAACCCCCCAATCCTTCACCTGCGCCACCAGACGGCCGTCCGTGCCGCTCAGCTCAATACGCATCCTTCGGGAGTTGGAGTGCTTCCTTACGTTAGCGACGGCTTCGTGCACGATCCTATAGAGAGCGATCTCGGTATCTTTAGCCAGCCTGGGCCAGTCGGCCTCAAATTCCACCTTGCAGCCGGTTTCCTTCTCGAACTGCTTCAACTCCTGGCGCAGCGTTACCACCAGACCAAGGTCCCTCAGCGTAGCCGGCGTTAGACTCTCAATGACGTCCCTGGCCTCCTGGATGGCCTGCCTTATCAGGGCTACCGCTCTCGTGATGAGCTGCTTTGCCTCTGGCATCTGGTACAGGGGCGTGTTTTCCAGGGCTTGCAGGTACTGGAAAGCAGAAGCCAGGGTTTGGGCAACCCCATCGTGCACTTCCAGGCAGATCCGTTCCCGCTCTGTCTCCTGGGCGTCGATGCTAGCCTTGGCCAGCCTTATCACATCCTTTTCTTTTTCTTGGAGTTCCTGCTGTAACGCGGCATTGTCGAGGATGCAACCCAGCAGGTCGGCGGCTAGCTCGAGGGTGCGTAGCTTGTGCGAAACGTCTTCGTCCCCAGCGAACGAGGGAACGTTTGCTTGCAAAGCGCCGAGGACCCCATCTCCGCTCCGGATGGGTACACAGATGAGAGGCAGTTCCTCTCTTCTATCGATAAGGAGGCCGGGGACCTGCAGGGCTTGCTGGTGGGTCTCAAGAGCCAATGGTTTGCCTCGGCTGGCTACCCAGCGAGCGACAGTCATTCCCCGTCTGAGGGTAGGAAATGGCCCCCAGGAAGCGACCTTTTGCAGGCTACCATCTTGGCCGTCTACCAGGGCCACCGCTCCCCATCTGGCGGCAACAGCTTCTAGCGCCGAGCGGAGCGCGTTCTCCACCGAGGCGCGCAGGGAGGACTCTAGTGGGCCCAGGTCTACGCCATTCGGCATTGCAAGGTCTCAGCGTTGCAGGGCCGTGTGTGTCAGCCGTTCACTTCTATCTATTAGAAGGTGCTTTTTCATGTCTTGTTAGTGCGGATGTGTGAAGCTTCCATGAAGGATCGGTGAAGGGCCTCACACTTGTACAAGGCGCTCGGCAACTCGCCCCTTACCACAACGGGGTTGACAGACGCCAGGGTTTTCCGCTACGCTGTCTGCTAGAAGCTCCGCTAGCAAAATTCGGATTGGTCTCCAGTACGTAGATGTGGCTTGGCAGCCGGACTCCCGTCTGCTACCAGCCACTTGCAGGGAGGCACGAGACATGGATTGGGGTAGCAGAAGGATCCGCTCGGCTGGCCGAACCAGCGGCAGCGTGGAGATCACCCTGCCGGCTGAGATGCAGGCCCTGGAAGGCGTCGAGTGTCGCCTGGTGCTGAGGGACGGGGCGAGGCCGGAGATCGTGCTACAACCCGATGTCTCTCTGGCGGAGAAGGTCTTCGCTGAGCTCTGGGAGAGGTTGCGGCTGGCCTTCCAGAAGATCGGCGACATCGGCGACTTTTCCCTGGCCGACTTCGATGTGGGGCTCCTGCCGGCCCGCTACTGGCGCGACAGGCCTCCCCTTTCCTATCAGGACGCCCTGGCCATCCACCGCTCTCGCCAGGAGAAGGCTGGCCCTGGCCGGCTCCGCGAGGGCAGCGGCGTGACCCACGTGGTCACCTTCCTGGCCGTGGATGCCGGCTACCGCCTGGGCTTGGAGGGGCGGTTTGCCCTGGCCTTCGGGGTCGTGGTCGGCTACTTGGTCTCCGGCATGAGTGCCGGTCACGGGGCCGACTTCGAACGGGACGTCGCCCTGACCCTGTTTGAGGGTGCAGGCAAGACGGCCCTGGCACCCATCGGCTCTCTATTCCAGAAGGAGCGCTGGGAGGAGGCCCAGGAGGGCTTCAAGCGGGTCTACGAGCGGTTCCGGGAGTGGCAGAAGAATCCGGCGACCTACGAAGCGGCCAGGCAGAAGTGGTGGGAGGCGCTGACGGTGGAGACGGGCGGCAGCGTTTCCTCGGTGGAGGACTATGTGCGGAGGACCAAAAGATAACCGGCTGTAGCAGAACTGGGACATCAATCGTCTGTTGAGAGGCGACAAGTCAGCCCAGTGAGGCTGGGCGAAGGGAGGATGGACATGGTGGAGAGGAAGATAGGGTCGAGCCGCCAGGAGCGGCGCAGGGCAGGTCGCGAAGAGATAGGCGTCGATATCGGCCTGGGCGGCATCTTCAAGGGGATCGGCGACTTCATCGACCTGCTGTCGGAGATGGTGGAGGCGGGCGAATCGGAGGTGAGCCGCACCGGGGAGTTCAAGGTGAAGGGATTGGGCGAGAAAGCCCGAGGAGTCTACGGCTTCACCGTGAGGACCGGCATCGGCGGCATCCCCCGGGTCGAGCGCTTCGGCAACATTCGGTCAACTGAAGAGGGGCCGGTCGTGGACGAGGTGCGGGAGCCGCTGGTCGATGTCTTCGATGAAGGAGAGACGGTTCTCGTCGTCGCCGAGGTGCCTGGTGTGGTGGAGGAGGAGATCACGGTTGAGGTGAGGGATGACGTCCTCTCCCTGGAGACGAAGGGAGAGAGGAAATACGCCAAGGAGGTTCTCCTTCCCTGCCCGGTCGACGCGGCGACCATGAAGAAGGCCTACAAGAACGGAGTGCTGGAGCTGCGCCTTGGCAAGGCGAAGGATAGGTAGGTTTCTCGAGCACGTTAGCCTTCACCGGATCGCCGGCACGGAGCTGCGGGTGGTTTCGGATATGGAGTCCGGCCTGGGCCCGTTTATCGAGGTGGAGCAAGAGGTTGTCGAAAAATATGCCGCCAGCCCCCGATGGCAGCAGAAGAGCGTCACCCTGTTCGTCCTCAAGGACCTGGAGCCTCTGGTCAAACAGCTATCCGACGGAGTGGCGCTGCCGCCCGGCGGCCTGGCCATCCTGGGGCACAGGCCCATCGTGAACGTCTATGACCTCGAGAACCCCAGCTCTTGCCATGTCTTCGTCAACCAGAAGGCCATGGAGAGGGAGGGATATTGGGGTGACCGTGAGGCGGTGAAGGCCCTGTTGGCCCACGAGCACGCCCACCCCCTGTCCGAGTGTGAGACGACCCGTTCTGCGCGAAGGCTAAAGGCAGACCTCTCCAGCGGGAGCACACGACCATTGTTTACCTCGGAGGAAGAGGGCCCAGGATGGCAGGACAAGGTAGACCGCTTGTTGGCCCTAATAGTGGACAAGCTCTGCCTATACGCCCCCAGAGAGGTCTTCGCCAACGATGCCACCATCGAAAGCAGCTTCAGCGCCTCGCTGCTGCATCTGGACAGGAAGAACATGATTAGCGCCGCTGAGGGCCTTCACTCCAGGGGGGCTCTGCAGCAAATGCTGCAGGACGAGGTGGAAACAGGAAGCCTCACCCCGGCCGGAGCGGACCTGCTGCTGGCGATAGCCGATATGAAGGGCTACCTGGACCTGGCCATGGAGACGGCCTCCTTCTACAGACAGAGCAAGGTCGCTGAGGCGCAGGAGCTGGAGGAGATACTGTTTGCCCAGGTGATGTCTCACCTGGAACCCCCAGTGGCTGAGGCGTACCCGAAGCTGAGGGATGCGTACACTGGGTTGCCCCATGACGCCTCGCCCGAGGCTCTGGTGGAGCTGGAGAGGGCACTAATACGCATATTGGCGCAAGTCTTGAATGAGAAGGGGTTGAGACTGGAATGCCGACTAAGCGTGATCCCCCAATAGATAGCGACAACGGACAGAAATCCCTCACCCTACGCGTGGCGGAGGCCCAGGCCAGGGATGTAGGCCGCGGCATCGCCCGCATCGACCCTAATGACCTGGAGCGACTGGGTGCGGCCATCGGCGATATCGTCGAGATCGCGGGCAAAGGGCGAACGGTGGCCAAGGCCATGCCGACCTACGTGGCTGACCGAGGCAAGGACCTCATCCAGATCGACGGCATCCTGCGAGAGAATGCTCAGGCCGGCCTGGACGAGAAGATTTCGGTCCGGGTGGTGGACCACCAGCCGGCCAGAACCATCGTCCTCGCCCCCCTTGACGCCCTGAAGTCCTGGCCTGAGGGACGCTACAGCCGCTACATTGCCCACCGGCTGGAGGGTCTGCCGGTGACCGCCGGCGATCGGGTACGTATCGATCTGTTCGGGACCCGTGCCCAGGACTTCACCGTCGCCGAGGTTTCGCCGAAGGACGTCGTTGTCATCCAGCGCTCCACCGCAATCAAGTTCAAGGGAGAGGGTGCTCCCTCCCTGCGGAGCGCCATATCTTACGAGGACATCGGCGGTCTGCACAAGGAGATCCAGCGTATCCGGGAGATGATCGAGCTGCCGCTGAGGTACCCGGAGGTGTTCGAGCGGCTGGGCATCGAGCCTCCGAAGGGGGTGCTCTTGCACGGTCCCCCCGGCTGCGGCAAGACCCTCATCGCCCGGGCGGTGGCCCACGAGACCAGCGCCTACTTCAATCACATCAACGGCCCCGAGGTCATCCACAAGTTCTACGGGGAGAGCGAGGCCCATCTGCGGAACATCTTCGAGGAGGCTCGCCGCCAGGCTCCGGCCATCGTGTTTATCGACGAGATCGATGCCATTGCCCCCAAGCGGGAGGAGGCCCGCGGCGATCAGCAGGTAGAGCGACGGGTGGTAGCCCAGCTCCTCGCCCTTATGGACGGGCTGGAGTCGCGGGGGCAGGTCATCGTCATTGGCGCCACCAACGTCCCCAACCTGCTCGAGCCTGCCCTGCGCCGCCCCGGCCGCTTCGACCGTGAGATCGCCATTAGCATCCCCGACAAGGATGGCCGACGGGAGATCCTGGATGTCCACACCCGCGGCATGCCCCTGGCCGAGGATGTCGACCTGGAAAAGGTAGCTGCCATCACTCACGGCTTCGTGGGCGCGGATCTAGAGGCCCTGTGCCGAGAGGCAGCCATGATCACCCTGCGCCGCATTTTGCCGGACATCGACTTCGCCCAGGCTTCCATACCCTACGAGCGGCTCCTGGAGCTGGAAGTGACCATGGATGACTGCCTGGAGGCCCTGAAGGAGGTGGAGCCCTCGGCTATCCGCGAGGTGTTCACCGAGGTGCCCGACGTGCGCTGGGATGACATCGGCGGCCTGGAAGACATCAAGCGGCTGCTGGTGGAGACGGTGGAGTGGCCCCTGAAGTACGGCAAGCTGTTCCAGCACGCCAAGACCTCCCCACCCAAAGGCATCCTGCTCTACGGCGCGCCGGGGACGGGCAAGACCCTCGTCGGCAAGGCCATCGCCAGGGAGAGCGAGGTCAATTTCATCTCCGTGAAGGGGCCAGCTCTTCTCTCCAAGTGGGTGGGTGAATCTGAGCGGGGGGTCCGCGAGGTCTTCAAGAAGGCCAAACAGGCCTCGCCCTGCATTGTCTTCTTCGACGAGATCGACGCCCTCGCCCCCCAGCGGGGGGCGGGCGCTGGTGACTCCCACGTCGCCGAGCGGGTGGTTAGCCAGTTCCTGGCGGAAATGGACGGGATCGAGGAGTTGAAGGGGGTGGTGGTGCTAGCGGCCACCAACCGCCTGGACATAGTCGATCCGGCCCTGCTACGGGCCGGCCGCTTCGAGGTCCTTGTCGAACTGCCCGCACCCGACCGGGCGGCCCGACTGGCCATCTTCCAGGTGCACACGCGTGACAAGCCCCTGGCTCCCGATGTGGACCTGGCTTCTCTGGCCGACCAAACCGCGGGCCTGGTGGGAGCCGACATCGAGGCCATCTGTCGCCAGGCTTCCATGCTGGCCATTCGGGAGTTCGTGGAGAAGAACGCCGACACAACCGACTATGGCCGCTTCCGCATCGCCAGGCGCCACTTCGAGGAGACCATGGCGAAAAGATAACCTATTTCTACGCCGTCATCCCAAGGACGAGGGGCTCGTCATAATAGTGACGGCAGCGGAGAGGGTGAGAACAGGTCTCAGGCAGCGCGGCTATTGGTGGCCTTTCGCTTGCTCTTCTTGCGCTTCAATCTTAGCTCGATGATCCCGTTGTTTAGCGTCCAGGCCAGGCTGCCCTGTTCCACCTCGGCCGGGAGCCCTACGTCTCTCCTGTACGCTCTGTACTTTCCCCCAGCCCGAAGCTTCAAGGTGTGATTCTCCAGCTCAACGCTAATGGAGGCCTCCTCCGCTCCAGGAACCTCGGCTATGACGAGAATGCAGTCTCCCTCATCGAAGATGTCCACGAGAGGTTCCGCCGTCTCTGGGACGAGTGGTGTTGAGGGCCCTCGAGCCGTCAGCGTCGGCCGCGAGTGATTGCCGCCTGGGAAGCTAGCCCCATATTGTCGCCGAGAGAGGCCTCGGCTGGCCCCCTTCGATGAGAAGCCTCGGCCTATTGCGGTCGATGTCCTGGGGGGGATGCTCCTGAGGTTTGAGACCCTCCCGGCTGAGCGCCCGATACTGGCGAACGGGCCCTGGAGCCTTACACCTCGAGCGATGCTAAAGGCCTTCCCTATTTCCGGCGTGTCGCCCCTTCTGAGCTCTCTCAATGCTCCACCTTCCCAAAGGGCGCGCACGGCCGGCAGGTTCGGCCCTTAAAGGTCTGTCTGTGGCGTGCCTCGGCAATCTTGCTATAGAGCGCGAGCCACGTCCTTGCAGACTGGCATGCCTATTATCTGCTCCAACTTTCCATAACGCAATCCTTCGGCGGTCGGCAAAGGGTGATATTTTCGGTAAAATCGCAGCGGATATCAGCAGGTTTGGCTTTGGATGTCCGCCGTCCTTGTACAGGCCCCCTACCCCGCGGTCAAGCACCTGCTTGAAAAGCAGAAGACCGCCCTTCGGCGGCCCTCGCTACGCATGCGTTGTGACGTCACATTTCAGGTTGGAGCGGGAGACGGGGATCGAACCCGCGACCTCCTGCTTAGAAGGAACAGCGTCACTCCACAGGCTGGGGCTAATTGCTAAGCCCTGAGATTCGAAAATGGCAGTGAACCCAAGGTGAGAACAGGGTGATTCAAGGGTTTGCAGCCGCAGCGGGCCAGCCCTCTCTGATCACCCCAACCGTTCTTCCATCGGGTCCGCGGTATCTCGCGCTGGTGCACAGCCCCTTGCCCACCATCTGCGGTCGTGGCCTGTCTGGTGGGCAATCTCCCCAATACTCAGATCCTGAGCTCGCAACTCCAGGATGTGGAACACGTCCCCACGTCCTAGCACTGGCGTCACCTCCACCCAACAGATTGGGTGGAGAGTAACACCCGCCAGGTGGGGGATTTTTGACCCGGCCCAGGCGGGGGACCCTGCAACTGGCCGCGAGACGTTCGCGCTTACCCCAGATCTCTAATCCACGTCCCATGCTGCCCCCTCGTCCCCCGTCACGCCACCCGTGTCCCTCCGACGTTCCAGGACGTTACAGGCCAAGCTCC
>Ga0315279_10003946_pt1 | contig 20201 bp, 18 predicted proteins | sample YL17G06_20_MG_FD_203694 | JGI IMG/M metagenome (GOLD analysis project Ga0315279, IMG submission 203694) | Sediment microbial communities from Yellowstone Lake, YNP, Wyoming, USA - YL17G06_20 | ecosystem: Environmental > Aquatic > Freshwater > Lake > Sediment | place: USA: Wyoming | collected... | reverse complement strand
GTTTAGTATTGCAGACGAAGGCAATTCGTTGATTCGCGCTTTAATGGAGCAGTATGGCCTCTGGCAAGGCTTAACTATTTATCTTATCCAGGAATTTGCGATATTTTTTGTGCTTTGGATTGGTATTTTGTATCTCTTTAAATATTTAATGAAGAATAGAGGTGAAGATATCAAATTGAAAATTGATATCATTGTTTTCAATCTCTTCATTCCGTTCATTATTATGGCAAGTGCGTTATTGCATCTCTTTGGTGGCATTTCGTGGATTGGGGTTATGATGGCAGGAGAGATTAATACCTTTTTCCCAATGCAATTTATTGTGTACGTTACAGTAATTTGCGGAATTATTCAAGCCTATTATGTATTCAAACTGACTTCAAATAGTCGCCCCGCATCAAACAAGCTGCCTATTTCGGAATAAACCAGTGCTTTTTGATTTTTTCATGAAAAGGAGCATATTTTCAAACATGCGCTCTAAGAGTTCGCGGTATGCAGAGCGGTCGTAGGACCGATTGGTACGTTCCAGTAGTTGGGCAAGGAGCAGGCGGTCTTGGGGGCGCTTCGCTTGCGCATTGGTGAGAAGATACTGAACCATTTGCCCTGGCTGAGGGTTCATACCCAATCGCTTGCACTGCCAAGCGGCAAGAGCTTGGCGCGAACTGTTTTGATATGCCTCTGGAAGGCGGGAAAGTCGCATTGTGAGGAGCAATGCTGCCGGATCAACATCACCCTCCATGACACGCTTGGTATAGTGCTGCAAAAGTTTGTACGCTTTCGGCAGTAAGGCTTGGAATTGCTGCCAATCATTCGCTTTTGCTAAAAGCCGCAAAAGCGCATCTTGCGCCTGCTTGATGAAGAGGGGCGTGTCGTGCCGGCGCAGTTCTAGGCCCCGCACCTTGATCGTCCCATCGCGAAATACGCCATAATAGTGCGTGAGCGCCCCTACACCGGGAAAGGCTTTGGTCGGGAGAAAGACGACCCATTTGTAAATGCCCTTGTGTTGCATTTCGATGCCAGTTGCGGCAGTCACGGCGTCACAGTACTGCTTATAAATTGTATCTTCCGTTGATCCCTTTAGCCAGAGTGAATCGACAATTCCATGAATGATTTCGAGATTAAAGTCATCTGCAATATGTGCTGCCTCCAGCAAAATTTTTCGCGCCCATGCCGTCACGGATTCGTGCGCTTCAATGCGTCCGAAGCGAGAATTCCGGTAGCCTGTATAGCCGAAACACGTTACTAAGATCCATTTCAGGGCTTTTTCCATGCTTTCATAGCGCTCCTTCTCAGGACCCTGCTTGGCAAGAAGCTTGTACGCTTTCCGTTTCGTGAGGATGAGTTCCAGTGCTTGGGGCACGAGGCCAATCCGCTTGTCACAGACATTGTATCCCAGCTCGGGAACGCGGAGAGGGGAATCCTGACAGGAGCAAAGGACAGTTTCCGGCGAAATATTATGGTTGAGCATAATGGTGGGATACATCGAGGAGAAATCGGTTTCGGCGACATTCTCAAAAAAGCCGACAAGCGGCGAAAAAATGAAGCCGCCCCGATCACTCTGGAGCATCTTTAATCCAGTTTTAAAGTGCTCTGCTGTATTCGTTTTACTCTGTGGAATCAGTATTCCGAGCTGATGCGCCTTGTAGAACTGCATGGAGGTCATGGCCTGCCCGATGGTAATCCGCGAGACCAGTTGAAGGGGGGAGAGTGTCACCCGGGCTACTTCGATCATGCCGGGGAGACCCTGTAACGGAAAGGCGTGCGTCCCATTGGCGGTATCGATATGGAGGCGGCCATGAAGGTAAAATTGGCGGGGCGACCGATAGTATATAATTCCATAAGAAAAGTAGGAGCCTGAGCCGTGCATGGTGCGCAGGCATCTTTGGAGGGGAAAGCTATCTCGAGATAAAGTGAATGTATCTCCTAAACCGTATTTAGAAGCTCGGGCAATTAAATATGGAAAAAGAAAGTTGTCCCCGTTCTCAGCCTCAATGATATCAGGGTCCAACGTACGTACCGTCCGCATTAATTCCAGCAACATATCATGCTCATTGAGACGCTCAATAATAATCTCTTCTCCGTTCAAAAGCCGAATCCATTTTAGTGGGTCTCTTTCACTGGCAAGGAGAGATGACGTTTTGATGCCGACTTCAAGTTTGAGCCGGGTTAAGTCCGGGATGTCGTATTGAATGGTCTCTCGACTATCGCACAATTCCAGTGCATCAAGGGTGTCCCCATTGGAAGTGTACTTGATTTGGGCCATGGGAAAGAAGCCAGTTTCATACATCCATTTCTGAACGAGAGGAAAGTCAACATTACAGAGTTCTGCTTTATCTAACGCCTCAATATCATGCCAGGTTTTTTGAAAGCTCGACAAGCGATCACAAGTAACCCGGAAAACAGGGCGACTTTCATGAGCTTGAATGGGATGAAATCGTTGCACAAGTTCAATCTGGTCCACGTGCGGATGCGAGTTCAGCATCTGTTCTATCTCCGGAAAAGACGTTTTTTGTGGCACAACATAAAATGAGGGCTGGTATTTAATCAATTTTCGCGCGATTTTCGTGGGATGCTTAAACCACAGCGCAATGCGATCGCCTTCAATGTTGAGATCTAATAGCCACGGCTGCAACTCAAGATTCACCCGCATGCTGACATTCATTAACCTGGTCCAGCGAATCTACGCGCATTTGCGCATTTTAAAAGCTTTGTGTCCTTGAGCGTCAGTTTAATCTGCTGTTTCATTTCGAAGAGAGGGAGATAACTGTAAGTTTTCTTACAAGATATATTTATAGGTTGAATTATGAGTATATACTTATATGGAGTTTAAAGATAGAGAAAGAGAACTTGAGTTTTTGGAGAAGGAATGGAAGGGTGAAGGAGCTCGATTTTTGGTACTTTATGGAAGACGCAGAATAGGAAAGACCGAATTGATCAAGAAATTTACAGGTGCCAAGCCGAATATTTATTTTCTTGCAAGGAGAGAGGCAGAAAAAGAAACAATTAAGCGATTGAATAATAAATTAATTGAGGTATTTAATGATAAAAGCTTAATCTCAGCCCCTTTAATAGATTTAAGTGGTTTTTTTGACTATCTTTCTACAAAAACTGATACGAGGTTTTTGTTAGTCATCGATGAGTTTCCGTTTATGATAGAGCGATTCTCTGATTTACCGTCGATACTGCAGGATATTTGGGATAATAAACTAAAAAATACTCAAATTTTTATCATTATTTCTGGATCATCAGTTAGTATGATTGAAGAAAATGTATTAGGTTATAAATCGCCTTTATATGGAAGAAGGACGCATCAATGGAGGCTTGATGGTATTGAATTTAAGTATCTCAAATATTTTTTCCCAAAATATTCATTAGAAGATCTCATTAAGGTCTATTCTGCCATTGATACGATTCCAGGTTATCTCACCAAATTTGATCCAGATAAACCGATTATGCAAAATATTATAGACCAAATTCTTAAAAAGGGAAGTTTCCTTTATGAAGAAGTTGAATTTGTATTAAACGAAGAATTAAGGGATCCCTCTAATTACATGACGATCTTGAGTGCGATTGCAAGCGGAGCCTCTAGTTTTTCTGAAATATCGAATCAGGCATCGCTTGATAAATCACTTATATCGAAATACCTAAATGTTTTGGAGAGAATGCAAATTGTGAAAAAAAGCTTCCCCATTGCGGTATCTTTCAAAAAAGTGATAAGACCAAGCCAAACACACCATAAAATAGCGGATAATTTCTTCTCCTTTTGGTTCAGATTTGTCTATCCATATAAAGATCAGTTAGAATATGGTAAAATTGATTTTGTTACTGAAATTTTAAATCGAGAATATAACACATACTTGGGATATATATTCGAGAAAATTTGCATAGACTTCTTTTTAATAGATAAACGATTTGGATTTCAGAAAGTTGGGAGTTGGTGGCATAAGGACAAAGAAATTGATGTAATAGCTATTGATGAAATGAAGAAAAGGATTGCATTTGTAGAATGTAAATGGAAGGATGATGTTAACGCAAATGAAGTCCTTAAAAAATTAAAAGATAAAGCGGAATTTGTTGATTGGAATAGAGAAAAAAGACTTGAGGAATTTTATATTGTAGCTAAGAGCTTTCAGGAAAAACTACCAAATTGCTTTGATTTAGATGACTTGGGAATGGTATTTTTATAATAAATATCAATTAGGATTGCCATAATTGTGGCTCTACCAGGGAACATCCTTCTTATTAAGATAATATCCAACGATATTCGCTAAGACATGGATGAGGGGGGTAATAAGGCAAATTACTAGAAGGTAGATTGGGGGCATTTGAAAAAAAGGATAAGCTAAGAGATAGGCTACGAGAACGAATCCCAGTTGATCAACGAGGGGAAATTGCTCGCCTCGGTCTTTCCCAGCGCGGCGTTTGAAAAAAGACCCGATTAGATCTCCCAAACAGGCGCCAATGGAAAGAAGAATGATGCGCCAAAATTTATTAGGAAAGGAAGGTTGAAGAAAAATCGTGTTGAGGTCAGAGAGTGTAACATGTTTAACTAAACCCCATTGACCTGCACTTGCAGCTATGCTGAGGGGCGAATAGAGAAGGACTAGTAACCAACTAATCGCCACTCCGATGAGAAACCCTCCGAAAAAGCCTTTCCAGGTCTTCCCTTTCCCAAAAAGGCGGTGGCCCATAAAATAGCGTCCGAAATCCATTGGAGTCCCCGCTCCACGAAAGGTCCCTGCAATGGTCATCCCCGCATTCGCAATAAATGCTGGCGCCATTCCTAGGACACTCATCCCCAAGATGATAAAATAATCGTAAATACTCCAAAAAATAGCCATGAAAATAACACAAAGGATATTAGCGATCCCAATTAAAAGGCAAAAAATTTTGACATTCCGAATTTGCTTAGGATCCAATGGTTCTTTTCCTTCTGCGGATTTCTCATCTTCTTTATTCATCAGCAATACCTTCAATACTTATTACCTAAGCATTTCTGCGTAATAATTACATAGAGAATTGAATTTATATAACGAGAGAGTGTCAATAATTTTATGGGTTTTGGTTGATTGATTTATTGTGATAAAATATGTTTTAGGTATTTGATGACTATAAATTTATGAAGTAAAACATTTTGGGAATTTAGAAGGTGAGAGAATATGGAAAATAATCCATACGAAATGGCATTAAAACAGCTTGAAATTGCGGCAGAAGAATTAAATTTGGAACCTTGGATTCATGAGATTCTGAAGCATTGCATGCAGATTTCAGTAGTATCCGTTCCTATTAAAATGGATGATGGAACTGTAAAAGTGTTTGAGGGATATCGCGCACAGCATAACATCGCCTTGGGACCATCAAAAGGCGGTATCCGCTATTCGCCAAATGTAACCATGGATGAGATGAAAGCATTATCTATGTGGATGACGTGGAAGTGCGCGGTGGTTGGATTACCCTATGGCGGGGCAAAAGGGGGCATAATTTGTGATCCGTCAAAGCTATCGAAAACAGAGCTAGAACGATTGACCCGCCGATATACCTATGCAATTATTAAGATTTTAGGACCTCATAAAGACGTGCCCGCCCCGGATGTCAATACAGACAAACAAATAATGGCATGGATTATGGATTCCTATAGCATGGGAGTTGGTGAAACGACACTAGGAGTTGTTACAGGAAAGCCGCTTTCCATTGGGGGATCTTATGGACGTGAAGAAGCGACGGGGCGAGGTTTATCTTATGCAACCCGTGAGATTTGTAAAAAAATGGGAATCTCACTCGGACCAGAAGTAAAAGTCGCAATTCAAGGGTATGGGAATGTCGGTTCAGTGACAGGTAAAATCCTTGCAGGCGAGATGGGGTGTAAATTACTAGCCGTTAGTGATATAAAGGGAGGCATTTATAACGAGGATGGAATTGATTCACTTGCTTTAAAAAAATATGAACGGGAAACAGGCTCTGTCGTTGATTTTCCGGGTACAGAACCTATTAGCAATGCGGACCTACTCGCTTTAGATTGTGATATTTTAATACCAGCTGCCATTGAGAACCAAATTCGCAAGGATAATGCCGATGCAGTCAAGGCAAAATTAATCGTGGAAGGGGCGAATGGTCCAACGTCCCCAGAGGCAGATACAATACTTGAATCAAAAGGTATCACGCTAGTTCCCGATATTTTAGCAAATGCAGGCGGTGTTATTGTCTCCTACTTTGAATGGGTTCAGGACCTTCATTCCTATTTCTGGGATCTTGATCGAGTGAACCAAGAACTTGAACGCCATATCGTAAAGGCCTTTGATGAAGTCTATGACCTCTCGCGAGAAAGAGAGATCTCGTTAAGAACTGCTGCCTATATGATTGCGGTTGGGAGAATCGCTGAAGCAATCCGTGTTCGTGGCTTATATCCTTAATTTTTTTTAAATTTTTAGTTCGATGCATTATTTTATTTAAGATTTCTTTGACGGTAGAGAATAGAGAAGAAAATAATAATAGCCACAGATAAACCAATGATGGAGACTAATAGTTTAAGTCCATTGAAAATTGCAAAAATAACGAGGCTAGAGGTTGTACTTGGGAATAGAATTGTATGGATTTTTAAAAATGCAAAAATTGCGGTTATTCCAAGGAATACGAAAACAAGAGAGCGCGCGAAAATGATGCGCGTTTTATAAGCAGATGGACTTGTAAATATAACAAAATTAAAAACGCCAAACCGTTTTATATCAGGCTCCAGAACTTTATCGGCGGATAACGAGAGATTATATGCGCCACTATAAGAAGAATACGCTAATAAGCCAATTGTAATAGCCAAAGAACTGACCTGAAATAATTGGTCAAAAGGAGGAATGGAAATTAGACTGGGATTTGTTAAAAATTTGATAAGATCACCGTTATAGAGTGATATTGCTTGAGAAAACATATTTTGATAGTCTGTAGGTGTATAGAGGAAAAAGTAATAGACAAAAATAATACTTATAATGAATAAGGTTGATAAAAGCCCGCCTAGAACCCTGAACAGAGTCAATTGATTGCACTTTTTCCCGAAATCCCGGAATGAGCGGTAAAGTGAGCGTGCAATGCCAATTTGAAAGTAGCCAAAGATAAAAAAGAGCGGAATCAGGATTAAATAAATATAAAAGAAGAAAAATCCCGATCCTACGAAAACTTCTGCTGCATCTTGATTAAGAAAAGGCTCGTATGCAGTATAAATGGCATTGCTGAACCGATTAAAAAAGTTATACTGGAATGTGACTGCTAATCCTATCGCAATTATAATCCCCATAATTTTGAGTTTTCCTTTTAAGAGAATATCAAACCCTTTTGTTATTAAGGGGATAAAAACAAGCACTCCAAACCAAATTACAAGGAATAAGGGATTATAGTAAGAGGAAGTGTCAATAGAATCCGAAAGATAAACACTAGTATCGCGCACTTCAATGAAAACAAAGTTGTAAATAATCAAAAAAGAAGCCAGTACTTGTGTAAATAAGATGGATAGGCAGATTAATGCCGTTCGTTTTGTAAATCGATACCAAATAAGGAGTGTAATAACCCAGGCACTAATGAAAATGAGAGCTATTATGATAGAGGGACAAATAATAGCAGATGCAGTCAAAAATAGAGGGATTAACACAATTATAGGAGAAACTATGATAATATTTAGCAATCTGGCAGGTTCATTGTTGCGATAATAGAAGGTGGCAATCAAAAATAGGAAGCAAAAGAGAACTGGAATAAAAATTATAAGAGCCCATAAAATAGCAGGAACTAATGAATTGGCAGATGCATTATTAACGAAAGAGAAAAAACCATATTGGCCTGAAGGGCTTCCAGCTATTAAATAATCGTAGATATCATGATTTTGGGACAGAAAATCGGCAAAAATAAAAATACTAATGGCAATAAAGCCACCCAAACTGATGAGATAGGTGAAAATGATTAGAATAGAGGGACCTATTTTCATTTTTTGGCGATTGAAGGGCAACACTTTTTCAAGGAACCAATTGGCGAAGCGAATAATGGCATTTGGCTTTCGTCCAACCCGCATATACTCCTCTACGGTCATAGGAACTAGAGCTATAAAAGTAATGAGGATTACATAACCATAAACCATTAAGATTCCAAAAATACTAGAGGTAAGCAGCAAAACTCCGGCAAAAATTAGTAAATCCACTATAAATACAATAAAAATGCTTAATTTTAGATAACTTTTCTCCTCTAATTGTTTTTCAATACGTTCCGAGGCTTTCTCTAATTTTTTTTGCTCTTTCTTCGCTATTTTTGATAATTTTTCTGTGCCTGAGTTTTGCGTATTCGACATCTGGAATCCCAGCTATTTATTTGAGTTACAATGAGGCTTTATGTTTTTAGTTTTACTCATGGATTTCAGAAATTGAAATATCGATGGTAAAATAAAAAGAGAATCAAAATGTATTAAATTCAAGGGGCATAAGAGTATGGTCCAAAAATTACCCTTTTTGTTTGAGGAATATCCAGCATTGCGCGAAAACTTGCCATTTATCTCACTTATTCAAAAAACACCTGTACAGCAATTGAAAGCAATCGAAGAAACGTTGAACTGCACTTCAGAATTATGGATTAAACGTGACGACCAATCTACTGAAATTTATGGAGGGAATAAACCCCGAAAATTGGAGTTTTTATTAGCGGACGCATTGGCAAGACAGAAATCTCATATTCTAACAATGGGCGGCTTAGGATCTAATCATTGCTTGGCATCTACAATTTTTGCAAAGCAATTGAATTTATCACCCATTCTTATCTTATTCGATCAACCGTTAACGCCAGATGTACAGAAAAAATTGTTGATATTTCGGAGTTTGGATGCTGAAATGTTAGGCCCTTATGGTACTATTTCATCATTATTTCAATATCTAATTGTACAACGGCGAAGAAAAGACACTTATTTCCTCTCAGCAGGGGGATCTTCTCCTCTTGGAGTGGTTGGGTTTGTGAATGCTGCCTTTGAATTGAAAGCCCAAATAGAAAATGGAGAAATGCCGAAACCTGATCATGTATTCGTTACTTGTGGGACTCTAGGTACAATGGCGGGGCTACTACTTGGGTTCAAATTAGCTCAGGTCGATACAAATCTAATTGGGGTTCGAGTTGTTCAAAAAATTGTTTCGATATATAATTGGACCTTCTCATTCGCCAATGCCATTCGGAATCTTGCGAAGAAAACCTTGAATTTCTTACGAACCTATGATAAATCGATTCCGCAACTTAAATTTAAAGAAAAACCCTTGGTCCTTGATGATTATTATGGAGGCGGATATGGGAAAGTAACTCCAGAGGGTGCGAACGCAGTAGAGTTGATGAAAACATATGAAAATATTGTGTTAGATACAACTTACACGGGTAAAACCTTTGCAGGCTTACTTGATTTCATCAAACGTAAGGAACTTTCAGATAAAATAGTGCTCTTCTGGAATACCTATAATTCTAGAGATATCGCGGGATTCTTATCACCTGAAGTGACTTACCAAGATTTGCCCGCGTCATTTCATAAGTTTTTCAAATAATTTCTCTTAAATCTATAGCACGCCTACACTTAATCCTTGCTTGATAAAGCTAGTTACCGTAGATAAAAATTTAGAGGAGGTTATTAAACTCGGCTCCCAGACGCAACTATAATAGCATTTGGAGCAGTCAGAACAGAAATAACAATTATTTTGTTGAATGGGGAGTTGCAATCCTTTTGTATTGATGGAAATATTAGTCCAACTATACCTACACATATTCCAATTTCCATTAATAAGCAACTTTCGATAGGGAATTGAATTAATAATGTATCGACTTTTGGATTTGAGCAAAATTTTACCCAATGCAATCCGCGTTTCTTTCTGGGCAGGTGAGAATGGCTGAATATTAATATTTAGTTGAAATTTTTCGCAGAAAGAAAGCATTTCATCAACAAGGTAGAGGTTCCCTTCGGGTAAATTGGGAATATCATTCTTTCCAAATATTGTCATAGCGAGCGCATGTGGGATCTTATTCTTTTTTAAAAGTTTAATTGTCCTTACAATGCGGTTGAATAAACCCTTCCTGTTCCGTATGGTGTCATGGAGCTCACTTGGTGCATCCAATGAGATACCGAAAGCTGGTTTTTGGGGCAGTTCGAGGAGATCATCAATATGTTTCTCAATTAAGAGCCCATTGCTGGAAACTTGGGTTCGGAGCGTATATTTTGAGGCAATCTTTATTAAATCAATGAAGTTAGGATGAACAGTTGCCTCTCCACCAGTAATTTGGAGGTATAAGGGACGGTAGACTCGTAGAATGTGTTCAAAACGGTCCAATGGAATGAATTCTTTTTTCATACGGGCTTCTCGAATCACATAGCAAAACGGGCAGCGTAAATTACAGGCATTAGTAACCTCAAAGATTAAACTTAACTTCGGACGAAGCCAAGTCAAAATTGTCCCTAGTACCATCTTCTCATTCTACTCCTTTCTTCGCAATTACAAACAGGCGTCTCATCGTGACACTCAAGAGTTCCTCAGCTCGTTGGTTTATAATATCTAACAAATAACTTAAATATGAATCCCTTTTTTCAAGGGGTAATTGGGAGAGAATTGGAACTATTGAGGCGGTTTTTAGGAAATCCAGTACCTCTTGGGAAGTTTGAAACTGTATCTCCTGATCTTCCTCCCAGATTTGCATGTCAATATACCCAATTGAGGAGAGAATTCGCTGCAGTGCTTTAGTACTTATAAATTTAATGGGGTAACTCCAATTTCTAAAAAATTCCGAGAAACCTAAAGGCTGGATCGGGGCCATAAAAGCCGAAATGAATTTGTCCAAACTGCCTTTCGCCGGCATCTGGGCAATCAGCCGCCCTCCAGGCGCCAAGATCGTATAAATTTTTTGATATAATTCTTGAGTTTCTTGAATCCAATGCAGGGCGGAATTACTGAAAATGGCATTGAATTGCATTTCAGGTTCGTATTGAAGAATATTTTCACATATAAATTGGGTATTTGTTAACCCACTTTTCCAGAGATTTTCAAGCGCTTTAATAATCATATCTTGGTTATAATCGACTCCTATAACAAGGCCTTCAGTGGTCATTTTTGCTATTTCTAAGGTCAATCGCCCTGGACCACACCCAATATCCAAAATATTCTCATCATTTTGAACATTAAGGAATTCAATAAGTTTTAGACCCAGATTGTATTGCACCTGCGATTTGGAATCGTAAAAATCAGCTTCAAATTCGAACATTCTTAAGCGGACCCGATTTTAGCTTTGTTAATTAATCAATTTTTCAATATCTATATATTTAAATTTCATTTAAGCAAATGGTAATTTCGGTGATAAAGATTGGAAGAAATGAAGTGCTATGAAAATTTTCCGAAAAAGATGGTCATTTTAACGGTCTTTTACACGGTGATAATGTACGGAATCGGAGCTTATATTCTGGCATGGCTCCCATTCGGGTTCCTTTGGTCTATCCTTTACATAGTTTATGTTATCATAATGGAGATTTTGATTCTTAAAAAGAGTTGCGTAAATTGTTATTACTATGGGAGGTTGTGTGCGTTTGGAAGAGGAAAGGTGTGCGCTTTATTTTTCAAGAAGGGAGATCCTGAAAAATTTGCAGCGAGAGAGATTAAAATGCGAGATTTATTGCCAGATTTCATGGTCGTAATCTTACCAGTGGTGGGTGGAATTATTCTATTAATCCTGAATTTTAATTGGATAATTTTAGTGCTCTTAATTATTTTAGTTCTACTCTTCTTGGTAGGAAACCCCTTTATAAGAGGCTCAATAGCCTGTAAATATTGCAAACAGAAAGAACTTGGGTGCCCTGCAGCAAAAGCATTTGACAAAATGAGAGAAAAGAAAAACTAAATTGAGGACGATCTCAAGTAATGTATGATATTGTAATTTCAGGCGCCGGACCGGCTGGCGCAATGGCTGGAATGGTCATTGCAAAAGCAGGATATAATGTCATTGTATATGATAAAGCAAAATTGCCGTGGCGAAAGCCATGTGGTGGCGGGGTCCCAGAGCATGTTTTCGCCGCGGGATTACTGGATTATAATGAATTAAAAAAGAAAAGAATAATAGATAAAGACACCAAAGATTTGTATTTACGAGCACCAAATGAAAAAGAGCTCCTTCTTAGGACGCCGGGGGAAACTGTAGTTGATCGGAAAATCTTCGACCAATTCTTACGGGATAAAGCAACTGAAGCTGGAGCTGTAATTCAAGATCAGACTTCGGTTCGAGACCTTATAAGAGAGCAAAATGAGTTCATAAATGGTGTGAAAATCCAGTCTTCGACGGGAACGGAAGAAATCTCTTCCAAAATAGTAATTGTAGCAGATGGAGTGGGATCCAAATTGGTCGTGAAGGGAGGACTTCGAGATAAATGGGATCCATCTGATATTGCAATTTGTGCAGTTGCAATCATTGAAGGTTATATTGAAACAGAACCATTAAGTAATTCTATGCAGATTTATATCGATAATAACATTGCGCCTAACAGTTACGCTTGGCTGTTCCCCATGATAAATGAGCGGGCTAATATTGGTATCGGCATTTGGAAAAAAAGTGAAAAAACGCCGATGGAATTATTGAAGCGGCTGGTGGAACAACCATTTTTCAAAAATAAGGTAGATGAGTCAAAATTCCGTTTTTTTTGGAAAAGTAATTACCCCATTCCCATGCAAGGAGTGAAAGGAAGGACCTATGGAGATGGGATTATGGGAATTGGTGATTCAATGGGATTTGTTGCGCCAATTATTGGGGAAGGGATATTCTCAGCGTTACTTACTGGCAAATTGGCGGGAGAAACTGCGATTAAAGCATTGGAAGCCGAGGATTATTCGAAAAATATCTTAAAGGAGTATCAACGTAATTGGGCCAAATTCGGGCTGAAAGAAGGCTATAATTTCCAGCGAACGATGCGTGATGCAATTGTTGATAATGTGGATGAAAATTTTAACATTTTAATAAATTGGGCACTTGAAGATGAAGAGAATAAGGCATTATTAGCTGATTTATTCACAAAAGGGACGAGTCTTGTTGGTGATATCAATCCCGAATTGATGTCCAAATTAACAACTGAATTATTACCTAAATTAAAAATAATAAAGAAGATTTAATTTGTCAAAGGGAATTTTTATGGGAAATTTTGATTGGAAATTTCCGTATGCATCCCAAAAGATGCCAGTTCTGGCTCAGAACATCGTTTCCACCTCGCAACCCTTGGCTTCGCAAGCTGGACTTCGCATGATCTTAAAAGGGGGAAATGCGGTAGATGCAGCGATTGCCGCAGCCATCACGCTTACTGTGGTAGAGCCATGCATGAATGGAATTGGGGCGGATGCCTTTGCGATTCTCTACGATGGTAAACAACTGATAGGATTGAATGCCTCGGGCAAATCCCCAGCTGCTTGGACACCGGAACATTTTTCACATTACAAGAAGATGCCCCTGCTAGGTTGGGATACGGTTACCGTGCCAGGAGCTGTCTCGGCTTGGGTCGCCCTCTCTGAGCGCTATGGACAATTGTCTTTTTGGGAATTATTCGAGCCAGCCATCGAATACGCTGAAAAGGGGTTTCTGGTCTCACCAATCATCGCTGAAAACTGGAAAATGGCCGCAGGGTTATATCATAGATTTCCCGACTTTCTCGAGGCTTATGGGAAAATACCGAAAGCCGGAGAACTGTTCAACTTTCCTGCACAAGCTAAATCATTGGAACAAATTGCTCAAACCAAGGGAGAAGCATTCTATCACGGTGAACTTGCAAAAAAGATTGTTGCATATGCTGAACAAACAGGTGGTTCCATAACATTAGAGGATCTTGAAAACCACAAGGCACTATGGGTGAAGCCAATCGCTATTGATTATAAGGATGTAACGGTCCACGAACTTCCACCAAATGGACAGGGACTCGCCGCTTTAATAATGCTTGGTATCATTAAACACTTAGATCTCAATTCTTATGAGCCAGACTCCATTGAATCCTTGCATTTACAAATTGAAGCCATGAAATTAGCCTTCGCCGATACTTATCGGTATGTGGCAGATCCAGATTCGCTTGAATTTGCCCCGGAGCAGTTGCTTAAAGAGGATTATTTACAACAGAGAGCAACCCTCATCGAGAAGACAAAAGCGCAGAAACCCAGCTACGGCACCCCCTCCTATGGTGATACGGTCTATCTAACCACCGCCGATGCAAATGGAATGATGGTCTCGTATATCCAGTCAAATTTCTTATTTTTCGGGTCCGGTATTGTCATTCCCGAAACCGGAATAAGCCTTCAAAGTCGTGGGAGCGGGTTCACCTTGGAACAAGGGCATCCCAATCAAGTGGGACCCAATAAGCGCCCATTTCATACCATTATTCCAGCATTTGTGACTAAAAACGATGAACCCTTAATGAGTTTCGGGGTTATGGGGGGTCCCATGCAGCCCCAAGGACACGCACAAATGCTGATTCGCATTTTTGAGTATCATCAAAATCCACAAGCAGCGAGCGATGCACCCCGCTGGTGCGTTGCGGAGGGGCTTCATGTCAATGTTGAGGATGGCTTAAAAAAAGAAGTTGTAGAGGGGCTCACTCACTTGGGTCATAAAATTGCAAGAGCTCCGCCGGTAGTTTTTGGGGGCGCTCAACTCGTATATAAACTTGAAGATGGATATTTAGCTGCGTCAGATCACAGAAAAGATGGACAGGCGGTTGGAATATAAGATTATATTAAGGACTATAAAACTCAGAGGTCCAGAAGTAAATTTTTTATTTATTCAAAATTATTATTTCATAGAATCTCATAAAATGAAAATTAAAGATGAATATAATGGAAATAGCTCCAAGGATAATTGTAGATAAGAGAATATGTTTTGGAAAACCAGTAATTAGTGGTACACGCATTCCAATAGACCTTATAATTGGCAAACTTGCAGGAGGGATGACTTATGAGGATGTTATGGATGAATACGATATTACTCGCGAGGATATACTCGCCGTGCTTCATTATGCCGCTAAAACCCTATCAAATGAGGGTCAGATTATAAGGTTATAATACAAAATATTAATAAATTAGGATGGATGTGATGAAAATGGATACAGAGGAGTTGAATAAATTTTTAATGGAAGATCTCAAGAGAGAAGTAGAAAAGCGATGGAGCGATAACTATAGCGGGTTCGAGGAGGCCAGTCCCCCCGATGGTCAAATTATTACAGAGAAGATAGCACCATGGCTTTGGGTCAAGGCGCGTATAGAATATGAAGGGGCATCATGGACTCCATCTACGGATCGGGCCTCAGGTGATCCAGAGGACGCTCATACTTGGCGTGACTGGATTGGCCTGGCTGAATCTGCACCGGATAAAGTTTCTATTCCAGAAGAACTCGATAACTGGGCTTTATTATCAACGACCTATAGCCGTACATATCGTGATATCCAGATCCCTGATCCTTGGGGATTCCACAGTGGACGCTGGGTAGAAGCCCTCAGTGAAGATGGGATCGTGACAGTGCGGGTGGTGACTGAGGAAAGGTTCCAGGATGTTTCACCCGAAACTAAAACTACCACCGAGTATATTGATTTAAAAAATAATACCCCGTGAGCCGTATAAATTTAAAAAAAGGGAGAAATTTGGGCTCTTAGCCATTTTTATATATAATACCAGTACCACCAGCGGGATATCGAAAGGAAATGGCGTCGGATTCGCAGGATTGGTAGCAGGCACCGCATTCTAAGCATTTATCTTGATAATCCTCGACTATACTAGCTACACCTGCGCGTATTCGCCAGAGATTCATGATGCATACGATGATGCACCGACTACAGCCCGTACATTTTGATTGATCCACCGTAATGAAATCGCCAGTGCCTGGAATGCGTTCTAATAAGTCATTTGTCTCATCATTCATCTTCATTCACCTCATTTTTTCTTCTTTGGGCGCATGCCCTCTACGAATTTGAGCAATTGCGGGAAGATGGATAAATCGTCACTCATCACTTTTGAGAGCAATGGCATCACGTATTTCATAATGAAGGGGAGCGCATCGGGTAAATAGCCTTGTATTTTGTCGATAATTTGCCGGACTCGAACTGTGTGCGGCTCGCTCCAGTCGTAGATTCCTCCTAATGCTTCCATTAACAATGGAACGAACCATTCCATCGTTTTTGGAGAAAAAGGTAGTGCACGCCAGATGCCTTGCAATTCTTTTCCCGCTTCAAATTCAACCCCGACTGTTGTTTTTTTCCAGAGGTCATCGTAAACATCCAGAGCCCGTTTCGAAGTATCGCCATCGGCAATAGCTTTGGCAGCGACTTCGGCGGCAGTTTTTCCGGTGATCATTGCAGGGTAGATCCCTTCCGCTTCCAGGGGGCATGGAAAGCCACCCGCATCGCCAATGAGGATAACATTATCGGTATGAGTATTAGTTGGATAAGAGGCCCAGGGGAGCAAGTGAGCATGGAGTTCTCGCGGTTTGGCGTCTAATATTTTAATTAGGCGTTGGAAATAGGGAATGTTTACAACTCTATTTAAATAGTATAGCGGATTTTTGTCCCACCATGACATCCAATTACCCAGACCGAGGTGAAATCCATCCCCGAAGAAAACCTGATAGGCAGCGGGGTGAGTGGCGCCCCACCACACGGCTAATGTTTCTTCTCCCATGATTTTATCAATGTTTTCACGGGGCACTGCAAAGTCCCATTGGGGCACTAAGGTCACCTGATCATTTTGCCATTTATACCGTAAGCCTGCCTCTCGCGCGACCATAGAAACTACACCATCCGCCCCTATAACTATTTGCCCGTGATATTTTTCGCCTTTTTCATCTTCCACCCCAATGACTTTCCCATCTTCCTTTATCAGATGGGTGATTAACGTAGAAGTCTTGAGTTCGGCTCCTGCGGCAGTTGCCATATCTGCCACCCAGGGATCGAACTCACTGCGATAAATATTCAGGGTAATGAAACTCTTAGCGGGCTCGTAGGTTACCGATTCGGTGGGACGGGCCATAACCATCCCCACAACAACATCATTTTTATTGATGAAATAATTCCGTGCATATACACCAGGTCTTATGGATGGACAAATCTCCGGAGTTAATTCCTTCATGAAGTCGAAATCACGCCACAGCCGGGGTCCTAGCCCACAGCCAGATGAATTCTTCTCACCAGATTTGCGTCCGCGCTCAAAAAATATGGTCTTCAAGCCTTTTTCGGCGGCGACCTTCGCAGCAATGCTGCCGCCAGGGCCGCCTCCAACGATTATTACATCATATTCTTCCAAAGGTTTCCCTCTATAATTTTATTCGATTAAAATCTTTAAAAAAGTTGATTGTTTAATCTGTTCTTTTTACTATATAAAAGTAAGTTTTTGAGCAACGCAGTATTTAGTTTCTTAGTGGTTTTATCAGGGCTCAATATTGAAAAAGGGATTCAGATTGGATCTAGTTCAATTCATGGAATTTAAAAAGTAAGGTTCGATATCTTGTGTGAAAGTTTTATTTGTAAGTATTTGAATCCTGAATTTCGACGCATATTACCTGAGCGGTGTTTTGAATTAGAGAATTGTGAGATCTGCCCTTGTATATTCAATTGTCGTTACTGTCTTAAATCGAAAAATTGCATTAAAACTAAAAAATAAAATAAATAATATACCTAAAATTAGATGATTTTATTGAATTTCTAGATGAATGATATTATTTTTAACCATTTTATCCATGATATCGTTGAGTTCTTCACGAGTTATTTTTAATGCTTTCTGAATATCTTCAACGGTTTTTTTCCGATCGCATAATTTACTAATTTCGAATTCCTTTTTATTCACAACACCCAGTTGAACCGCCATCGGGGGAATTTCTTTGGTTAACACCGGAATGAAGGTCGGATGCCCTGTATATGTAATTTTAATCAAACCCTTTTTGGTGTATTTGTCTAAAATTTCCCAGGTCCCTTTCCGGTCGAGATTGCCACCCCGCATAATCTCTTCAAGGGTGTTTTTCCCATTACAGTAATTAAGAATCACCACTTCTTGTAATGGGAATTTATCTTTCTTGCCAATCGCTTTGAGAAGTACCGGAATAATTTGTGCTTTCGTGGGTGCAGGAACTTCCTTTAATACTGCAGGTTCTTCAGTTACGGGAGCCACGGCGGTTTCCTGTAATTGTGGCGTTTCAGGAATTAAGGCATCTAACTTATCCTTATATTTCATCATACGGGCTTTAAAAATAAGTAGTTGGCCAATGAGTCCTTTCTTGATGTAAATAACAATGAGTGCCTTACTACTGAACTTGAAAAAGGCAAGATTGGTGCCGGAGACTGGCATCGAATGGTCACCAATATTTAGGAGATTAAAATTAGTTTTTGAAAAGGAGGAGATAAATTCCTTGTATTGGTCAAGTGCCGGCTCAATATATTTGAACTCTCCATCGTACTTCACGATGGCAAGGTAAGGTCTAGTCCCCAGAATAGGACCAAGTTCTGTAATAATTTCGTTCGCAATCTTATAAAACGGATCTTGACCTGAGCTGCTCACAGAAAAGCCATCCATTTAGAGTGGACATTATTAATAGTTTTAATTAAAATTTTTCAAGGAAATATTATTTTCAAATAAACACTTTCAATTAATGTAGGTGGGTGTTTTTATCTTTTCTGAATAGCGAAAACTAGTGTCATTCAGGTTCAGTATATATTTTATCAGAAGGAATAGAGGGTGCCTTTACAGTAACTAATTTTACCGTTTCATTTGAGCGATTATGGAGCGCATGAATTTCTTTGGGGGAAATATGGGCGACACATCCTTGTCTTAGGATAATTTCCTGATTGTCTACTAGAAGAACTATATTGCCTTGAATAATATAAAAAATCTCTTCGACTTCTTCGTGCCAGTGCATTTTCACTTGCTGATTCGGTTGAATAAATGCAATTCCAAAATCAATTTTACTTTGTGAATTCCAAGGCCCAATCAGCCATCGCGTCGTGTATCCTTTTTCATCCATTTTCTTTTCGTCCACAATTATCATAATGTCTTTCCTTCCATCTGAGAACATTATCATTTTGAATTCTAGATAATAATTTAATAATAAGATTTTAATTTAAAGAAGGCGAAGATCAATAAGTAAATAGGAATAGAAGAGATCGAAACGCATGGACGATAAAGATGAATTGAAGGAAATGGAAAGAAGAAGGACTTTAAAGAAAGGCATTGAAGATGAGTTGGAACAACGACTAGCCGATGAACGAAAGAAATGGGAAAAATATTTCACCTTGGATTTTTCAAATTCCTTCTTTTTAACTCTAATGGATGACAATGGCGATAAACGGGATTTCATATTAGTTTCAATGCGGGAAAAAAATGGAGTTCTTGGAAAACCCTTGAAGGTTGAATTGAAATATTTAGTGAATCTAGCGAATAAAAGGAAATTGAGTTTTTTTCCCTGGATTTATAAGATTGATTATCGAACTAAGCCATTTTTTCCGCATGCCCCCAACCAAGACAGTGTAACAGTCTCACCGACCTTTTTACTTGCCGAGAACCACGATTATGTCCCCGATAACATTGATCCTTACAATGTGGAATTAACAGGGTTCCTATTTGTGAATTACCCGAAATACGGAAATTTTTTAGAAGCAGTCTCGGGCAGCGTGGTAGGGAATTTAGCAGTCATTGAAAAGATAATGCAGCGCAATAAGGAAGCTTATTCTAGGGAAAATCATTTACTGAATTGGCTTTTCTTCTTTTTAAGCAAAGAATGCCAGAACTTTACCTTCCAAATTTTTAATATGCATTCAAATTGGGTTCTATCCTATACAAAATATTTGGAATCTTTATCCAGATGATGTATTCTCATAAAATCTGAGGAAATATGTTCTAGCGGGGAAAATTTTCTCAGAAAATGCAGTGATTCAATGGTTTCTAAAGGAGTTTTAATCGCTTGAATTCATTTTGATGCAAATAAACCTCCCAGGGAGAAGGTGATTGAATAGAATCACAAAAAGGCTTAATAATTGGAAATCGAATTATATTTACAAAGATATTTGACTTAAGAATTTAAATCAAAAAGTGAAGTTAGAAATGTAGGAGGAAGTATTTAAGGTAATGATTTTCTGAAAAAAAACTCAGGGGATGAGAAATTGAGAAGAGATAAGTTCAGAATTGTGTTTTTAATCATTTTTTCAATTACCATTTTCAATTTTTTG
>Ga0315279_10003945_pt1 | contig 20204 bp, 19 predicted proteins | sample YL17G06_20_MG_FD_203694 | JGI IMG/M metagenome (GOLD analysis project Ga0315279, IMG submission 203694) | Sediment microbial communities from Yellowstone Lake, YNP, Wyoming, USA - YL17G06_20 | ecosystem: Environmental > Aquatic > Freshwater > Lake > Sediment | place: USA: Wyoming | collected... | reverse complement strand
CCCGCTCCCGCAACGGCTCGGGCAGCTTGCGGTTGGACGTCCGCCCCCGCAGCCGGTGCACGATGCCTCGGTCGCCCTCCTTCCGCAACCGCTTCAGCAGCTTCCGCACCCAACGATCCGTCAGCCCTAGTTGCGCAGCCGCCTGCTTCTGACTCAGCTGCCCCTTCCGTACTTCGTGCAAAACCTTCAGACGATCCCGTTCTCTCTGGCTCATTAACAACAGCTCCGGTTGGCTCATCCCTCCAGCTTGCCTCGCCTCAACCGGAACTTTCTACTTTGCTAGAAGAGGAACTTCTCACTTTGCTGCGACAGAGGCGAGAGCCAGCTTGACAGGTTGTACAATCGTCCGTAGAATTGTTGTTTTGCAAAGCGCCCAGGGAAGAAATAAGGCAGGCCATGGATAAGAAGAAAGCAGAATCTTACAAGAAGCGGTTACTGGCAAAGCAGGAAGAACTGCTCCGCCTGGTTACAAAAACCGAGCAAGACGGGCGCGAGGCGGACGAAGAAGCCACCCAGGATATTGCCGACAAGGCCGCCAACTCCTACACCAAGGAATTCCTATTCCACCAAAGCGACGAAAACCGCCGCCTGCTGCAGCTTGTGAATGAGGCGCTTGAAAGACTCAAGACCGGCACCTACGGTCTCTGTGTGGCCTGTCAGGAGGAAGTTCAACAAAAGCGCCTGGAAGCAGTTCCCTGGGCTCGTCATTGCATCGAGTGCCAGGAGAAACAAGACCAGGGCCTCCTCTAGCCGGGTCTTCCGGGAAGGAAAGCGAGGTTCGCCTTCTCCTCGACGGCGCCCTATCACTCTCGCCCCCCTTCACTTTTTCAGGAACTAGTTCAAAGTCTGTTTGCCGTTGCCTTTCCCACGGACTGTCCGCTGTGCGCGCAGGAACTCACCGAGGCTACGGCCCTGGGTATGTGCCGGACCTGTTGGCAAAGCCTGGAGCCCTGGAGAGGGCCGGTCTGCGCGCGTTGTGGCATAGCGTTTGCGACCGTGAATACCCCGGATTCCGCCGGGTGGGAGTGCGGTCAATGCCGGCAGGAGGCTCAGGAATTTGACTTGGCGCGCAGCTTCGGCCCCTACGCCGGCAAGCTGCGGGCGGCTATCTTGCAACTGAAATTCCATCGCCGGGAACGTCTGGGCAAGCGCCTGGGAGGGCTCCTGGCAACGGTTTGGCTTTCGGTTGAAGAATTTCGCGAGGCGGAAGCGCCGCTGCTTGTCCCTGTGCCTCTTCACCCCTCGCGGGAACGCGAGCGAGGGTTCAACCAGGCGGAATTGTTGGCCCAGGGCCTGAGCTTGCGCCTGGGCGAGGCCTCGAAAGGACGAGGCCCGGCCGTCGATTGCCGTTGCTTGCTTCGCACTCGCGCGACGGTCCCGCAAACCGGCTTGAGCCTCGAGGCGCGTCGCGAAAACGTGCGCGCGGTTTTCGCCGTGGCGAAGCCGCAGTCCGTCCGCGGGCGCGTCGTGGCGCTGGTGGACGACGTCATGACCACGGGCGCCACGCTCTCGGCTTGTGCCCGCGCCCTGAAGCGCGCCGGAGCTCGCCAGGTTCTGGCCATCACCCTCGCGCACGCCACGCCGCAAATGCCGGATGTTGAATCGACCAGGGTCCGCAGCCCAGTTGACGATATTGGGGCGACTTGGGCATAATGGGAATTTGAGGCGGCGCGCCGTGCCCTTTCTGGATAAACTGCCATGTCGGAGGACCATCAACAACGCTTGCTGCAACAGCCGGTGCTCGTACTGAACGCCACGTACGAGCCGATTAACGTTACGGCCGTGCGCCGCGCCATTGTGCTGGTGCTGAAAGGTGTGGCCTCCGCGGAAGAGGAAGACGGCGCGTACGTGCACGGCGCTCGCCTGGTCTTGCGCATCCCCTCCGTCATCCGGCTCACCGAATTTCGGCGCATCCCTTATCAGACCCGCGCCCTCTCCCGCAAGAACGTCCTCCTGCGGGACCGTTATACCTGCCAGTTCTGCGGCCGTGTCCTGTCGGCGCACGAGTTGACTCTGGACCATGTGATCCCGCGCTCGCGCGGCGGACACACCGATTGGGACAACCTCGTTGCCTGCTGCCACAAGTGCAATAACCAGAAAGGGGATCGCATGCCCGAGGAGGCCGGGCTGGAGCTGCTGCGCCCGCCGCGCCCTTTCACCCTTCACACCAGCCGCCAGATTATGCGCATGCTGGGCCGCTCCGACGAACGCTGGCGGAAATACCTGTTTTACTGAGGGTAGGGGAGCCCTCCGAGCTCCCTCGTTCCCGGCTGGCGCGGACCTTATCGGTCCGCCAAGGGGGGCTGAGCCGCCTCCCGTCTGGCAGAATCCAGGTTTTTCGAGTAAACTCTCGAAGTTGGTAAGGCTTGAAGAGCCGCAGTCGCTGGCTCTTCAATCTGATCGTCGCGGAGAGGTGGCCGAGTGGCTTAAGGCGGCGGTTTGCTAAACCGTTGTACGGTCAAAAGCTGTACCCAGGGTTCGAATCCCTGCCTCTCCGCCATGTACCGAACGGTAGATGGCGGCGCCCTGCACCGTCTGGTGCATGGCTTCGCCGGGTCCTGAATTCTGTTAACGATCCCATTGGAAAAGGAAACCCGGGAGCAAGCCTGGGTCGACGGACAGGCTTCCCTGGGTTGTTTTGGTGATTCCCAGTGGAGACAACGCTCAAGGGCGCGCTGGAGCAGTCGCCGAGCGTGACTACGGGAAAACGACGGGCGCTGCGGTTGACAGGATTGGAAGCAATGTGACAGAATCGAACCTTTTAAGGCGAGAGGTAAAGGCTTCCCAGTAAGCATCAATGGCAAATGACTGACGAACCTAAGGAGCCGCCCAAGGCGGCCGAAGGGGACGAGACCCCTGCCCAGCAGCCTGCCGCGGAGGGCGGTGGGGGCACATCCCCAACCGGGCCGGAGGCCGCGGCGACTTCCGAGCCTCCGGCGGCTGCGCCGCCCGCGCCCTCCACACCGGCGGGCGCTGGAGCTGTTCCTCCCGCGAAACCCGCTGCGCCTGCTCCGCCCAAGCCAGCAGTGGCGAAATCTCCGGTGAAGCCCGAGCCGTGGTCAAGCCCGCTGCTCGACGAGCTTCAGAAGGGATTCCCGGGGGCGATCAGCGAGGCGGTGATCTTTCGCAACCTGCCTTCCCTCACCGTCAGTAAGGACTCTCTCCTGGCGATCTGCCGGTTCCTGAAAGGCGAGGACGGCGGGGCGTACACCCTCCTGACAGATGAGACGGCGGTGGATTACCCCAAGCGTGAGAAGCGCTTTGACATCGTTTATCACCTCTACTCTTTCAAGAGGAACGATCGCTTGCGACTCAAAGTTATAGCGGGTGAGGGCGAGAAGGTACCGTCGGTCACCAGTGTCTGGCCCACCGCCAACTGGCTGGAGCGCGAAGTCTACGACATGTTCGGGGTTCTGTACGAGGGCCACCCGGATTTGAGGCGCATCCTCTTACCGGACGGGTGGGTGGGGCACCCCCTTCGCAAGGATTACGATATTCTGCGGCAGGACGATGCCTGGGTGCAGGCCAACCTGAACATTAAGAGTGGACAGTAGGAAGAAGTCGAGAGTCAAAGGCCGAAAGTTGAAAAGAACCACAGGTTGTGAGGATGAAAGCTGGATTTTGACTGACCAGCGGTAACCGACGGCTGACGACTGACTACTGACAGCTAACCAATGCCGGAAGCTACATTTCTCGATTCCAGTGAACTGGTCATCAACATGGGGCCGCAGCACCCGGCCACCCACGGAGTGCTGCGCGTCAAGCTGAAGCTCGATGGCGAAAAGGTGCTGGGGTCGGAATGCATCATCGGGTACCTGCACCGCGGGGTGGAGAAGATCGCGGAGAACCGCACGTATCAGCAGTTCACGCCCTATGTGGACCGGATGGACTACGTGGCCGCAGTCACCAACGGCATGGGCTACGTCGAGGCGGTGGAGAAACTGCTGGGGGTTGAGATCCCGCCGCGCGCGCAATACACCCGGATGATCCTGGCGGAGCTCCAGCGCATTGCCAGCCACCTGATCTGGCTGGGGACTCACGCGCTGGACCTGGGCGCCATGACGCCGGTTTTCTACACCTTCCGGGAGCGAGAAGAAGTCCTCAAGATTTTTGAGAAGTATTGCGGCGCCCGGCTCACCACTCACGCTTTCCGCATCGGCGGCCTGCAATACGACCTCTACGACGGGTTTGAGAAAGAGGTCGCAAGTTTCTGCGAATACTTCGGGCCCAAGATTGACGAGTACGAGCAACTGCTCACCCTGAACCGCATCTGGATCAACCGGACGAAGGGCGTGGGCGTGCTCAAACCGGAAGACGCGATTGCCCTGGGGGTGACGGGACCGGTCTTGCGCGGCTCGGGGGTGAAGTGGGATGTGCGTAAGGCGCAGCCTTACGAGGCTTACGACAAAGTGGAGTTTGAAGTCCCCATCGGCCAGAACGGCGACACCTACGACCGGTACCTGGTGCGCATCCAGGAGATGCGCCAGTCCACCCGCATCTGCCGGCAGTGCGTGGAGCGCCTTGCTCCCGGACCCATCTTCGGCAAAGTGGGGAAGGTCATCAAGCCGCCGCTGGGCGAGGTTTATCACAGCATCGAGGCTCCCAAAGGAGAGCTCGGCTATTTTGTGGTCAGCGACGGTTCGACGAACCCCTACCGGGTCCGCGTCCGGCCACCCTCGTTCGTGAACTTGCAGGCTTTGGACAAGATGGCCCAAGGCCACCTGGTGGCCGACGTGGTGGCCATCATCGGAACGATCGACATTGTTCTGGGTGAGGTGGATCGTTAGGAACAATGACGAGTGAACAGTGACAAGTGACCAACGAAAGAGCGACGGGCTCTTAACTTGTCACCCCTCCGCTACCACTTGAGACTGCTTTTAAGCTCTATGGCACACAACGCAATGGAGTTTCTGAAAGCCCACCTGCTTCTGCTGGCCACCGTTAAAATCGTGATGGTGTTTGCTGTCCTGGCGGGCATCGTCGCCTACCTTGTGTACATGGAGCGCAAGGTGCTGGCCTTCATGCAAGCCCGCCTGGGGCCCATGCGCGTGGGACCCTGGGGTCTCCTCCAACCCATCGCGGATGGCATCAAGTTGCTCCTCAAGGAAGACATTGTCCCCGCCGGCGTGGATAAGTTCGTGTTCCTGCTGGCGCCGGCCATCAGCGTCGCCGCCGCCTTCACGGTCTTCGCTGCCATCCCCTTCGCCGGAAACTTTTTCATTACCGACATTAACGTCGCTCTCCTCTTCATTCTTGGGGTGTCCTCGCTGGGGATCTACGGCATCATCCTGGGTGGCTGGTCGTCCAACAGCCACTATCCCTTGCTCGGGGCGTTGCGCTCCTCCGCCCAGTTGGTGAGTTATGAAGTTGCGGCGGGAATGGCGCTGGTGGGGGTGCTGCTCGTCTCGAATTCCCTGAGCATGGTGGAGATCGTCCAAAGCCAGTATAAGATGGGGGTCTGGAACATCTTCCTTCAGCCCGTGGCGTTCATCATCTACTTGATCGCCGCCGTGGCAGAAACCAACCGCAACCCCTTTGACCTGCCGGAAGCAGAGTCGGAACTGACGGCAGGTTTTCACACCGAATACAGCGGTTTCCGGTTCGCCCTCTACTTCCTGGCTGAATATACCAATATGGTGGTGGTGTCGTGCATCGCCGTGACGCTGTTCCTGGGCGGCTGGCTGCGGCCCTTTCCCAACCTGAAGGCGCTGGATTTGCTGAAGTACGCGCCCGTGGTCGCCTTTCTGGGGGCCGCCGCGTTCATCCTGTGGCTGGGCCTCCAGAGTCTGGTTGCTATGGAAAGGTACTTCTTCGTGGCTTTGGCCGCGGTGTGCATCCTGCTGGCCGGAGTGGTAGCGATCCCGGTGGTCCTGAACGCGGTGCAGGGAATCTTTTGGTTTACGGTTAAGGTGCTCATATTTCTTTACGCCTTCATCTGGTATCGCGCCACCTTCCCACGCTATCGCTACGATCAACTTATGAACGTGGGCTGGCGCTGGATGATTCCTTTGGCCCTGGCCAACATGATTGTCACGGCGATTGTCTGCTACTTAGTGAGTGTGCGTCCCCACTCCGCGCTGACTGCGTGGTTGGGCTGGTGAGGGCATGAAATTTACCGAGTTGCTGCGGCGGATCTTCCTGGTTGACCTCATCCGAGGTCTGAGGCTGACGTTTTCCTATCAGCGCCCCAGCGCCACCTGCACGGAGCAGTACCCGCTCGAGCGGCCCCGGGTGGCGGAGCGCTACCGCGGCGCGCCCCGGCTGAACAACCACCCCGAGACCGGCGAGACGCTCTGCATCGCCTGCAACCTCTGCTCGCTGGCCTGCCCGGAGAACCTGATTGTGGTGAGTTGGGAGCGCACGGAAGACCGCAAGAAGAAACTCACCACCTTCACCTACGACCTGTCGCGGTGCATGTTCTGCGGGCTGTGCGAGGACGCCTGCCCGGTGGACGCGCTGGAGTTGACGCAGGATTTTGAGATGGCCCACTACGCCCGCGAGGGGATGATCTGGGACCGCCAGGCGCTGGAAGAAGGTCCGCGGCCTACGCGGTATACTCGCTAGTGGGCAGCAAGACAGTCAATCGGCAGAAGGCAGAGAGCAAGAGCCGATGAAAGTGTTTGCTGGCAACGGACTACTGACAACTGACTACTGGCTACTTTCTTATGATGCTTCCTTTGATCGCATTTGGGATTCTATCGGTGGTGGCGCTGATCTCCGCCGTTCTGGTGATCACGCGCCGGAACGCCGTGCATAGCGTGATCTGGTTGATCGTCACGCTGCTCTCGGTGGGCGGGATCTATCTGCTGCTGCACGCGGAATTCCTGTTCGCCGTGCAGATCATCCTTTACGTGGGCGGCATCATGGTATTGTTCCTGTTCGTCGTGATGCTGGTGAACCTGGACGTGGCCGTGAGGCAGTCTCCGTTCAGCCGCCAGTGGCTTCTGGCTCTGGGGACGGTGTTGGTCCTCCTGCTGGAACTTGCTTACGGGATTTACAGAGGGCAGGGGCTCCGCTTGCCTCAGGTCGCGCCGGTCGTGGAGGCCCAGGGAAATACCCAGGCGCTGGCAGGCGCGCTCTACCAGAATTACATGCTCCCGGTGGAAATTGCTTCCCTCCTGCTGCTGGTGGCGATGGTGGGAGCGGTCATCATGGCCAAGAGGAAAATCGAATGAATCCCATCCCCACGGAGTGGTACTTGTTCCTGGGCGGCGGATTATTCACCATCGGTGTGATCGGGGTACTCACGCGCCGCAACGTCCTGGTGATCCTGATGTCCATTGAAATTATTCTGAACGCCGTGAACATCAACTTGCTGGCCTTTGCAAAGTACTTCCAGTCGGTGGACGGGCAGGTCTTCGCCCTCTTCGTGATCACGGATGCGGCGGCGGAGGCGGCAGTGGGGCTCGGCTTGATTATCGCGCTCTTCCGCAACAAAGAAACAGTGAACGCGGACGAGATCGACCTCCTCAAATGGTAGGGGGTGGGAGGGGAAGCGAGCAACGATGAATTGTGAATGATGAATATGGGCGTTTCTGAATTCATCATTCATCATGTGTATAAGACTTCAGCTTATGATCTTTCTGGACTTCATTTGGCTGGTTCCGTTTCTGCCCGCGCTGGGTGCGCTCATCCAGCTCCTCTGGGGCCGCAAGCTCTCCAACACCGCGGTCTCCGCAGTTTCCGTGGGCCTGCCCGGTATCTCCTTTGCCTGGGCGCTGGGATGTTTCTTCCAGTTCCTCCAGCTTCCTGTTCACACCCACACGAATGTGCTTTACACATGGTTCGCGGCGGGCGCATTCAAGCTTGCCGATGGCTCGCTGGGGCAATTCAACGTCGACGTGGGATTCCAGCTCGACCCGCTTTCCGCGGTGATGATGCTGGTAGTGACGGGCGTCGGCTTCCTCATCCACATCTACTCCATCGGCTACATGGGGCACGAAGGTGGCTACTACCGCTTCTTCGGGTACATGAATCTCTTCATGTTCTCGATGCTCACCCTGGTGCTGGCGGACAACTACCTGATGATGTTTGTGGGGTGGGAGGGGGTGGGCCTCTGCTCTTATTTGCTGATTGGTTTTTACTTCCACCGCAAGTCCGCCTCTGATGCCGGCAAGAAGGCCTTCCTCGTGAACCGCATCGGTGACGCGGCGTTCCTGCTGGGGATGATGTTGACGACCGTGACCTTCGGGACGCTCAATTTCACCCAGGTCACGCAGCTGGCGCGCAGTGGCCGTTTCTCCGTCGGCGACGGTATCATCACCGCCATCTGCATCCTGCTCTTCGTTGGCGCCTGCGGGAAATCCGCGCAAATCCCCCTTTACGTCTGGCTGCCGGACGCCATGGAAGGTCCCACGCCCGTCAGCGCCTTGATTCACGCCGCGACCATGGTCACCGCCGGGGTTTACATGGTGGCGCGCTCGAACGCCCTGTATGTTCTGGCGCCGACGGCCCTGGCGTTGGTCGCCGCCATCGGCGCGGCCACGGCCCTCTGGGCGGCGTCGATCGGCCTGGTTCAGAACGACATCAAGCGCGTCCTCGCTTATTCCACCGTCAGCCAGTTGGGTTACATGTTCCTGGCCTGCGGGGTGGGCGCCTTCGCCGCCGGCATCTTCCACCTGATGACCCACGCCTTCTTCAAGGCCTTGTTGTTCCTGGGCTCGGGCAGCGTCATCCATGCTCTGGCGGGCGAGCAGGACATGCGCAAGATGGGCGCACTGTGGGGAAAGATTCCCACCACCGCCAAAACCATGCTCCTCGGCACGCTGGCCATCAGTGGCGCCCCCCTCCTTTCCGGGTTCTTCAGCAAGGATGAAATCCTCTGGCAGGCCTTCGCCAGTCCTTACGGCGCCAAACTGCTCTGGGTGGTTGCCGTGCTGACCGCGGGGCTGACCGCTTTCTACATGTTTCGGCTCTTCTTCATGACTTTTGGGGGGAATTCGCGTGTGCCGCACGAGCTGGAGCATCACCTCCACGAATCGCCTCCGGTGATGACGGTTCCGCTCATTTGCCTGGCGGTGGGAGCGGTGGCGGCGGGCTGGGTGGGCTGGCCGAAAGTGCTGGGCGGCTCGAACCGCCTTGAGCGTTTTCTGGAACCGATTTTTGAGAACCCCGCAATGCGGCCTTCCAGCCAGCATACCTGGAGTCTCGAGTTCGGCCTCATGTTGCTTTCGGTGGCCATCGCTGGGGCGGGCTTCTATGTTGCCTACCGATGGTACATCGCGCGTCCGGAGGCGCCGGAGCGCCTGGCGGCTTCCGCGGGTCCCATTTACCAGATTGTTCTGAACAAGTATTACGTGGACGAGTTGTACGACGCGCTCTTTGTGAACCGCGCGAAAGACCTGGGTAATGGCCTGGCCGCCTTCGACCTGGGTGTGATCGATGGGAGCGTCAACGGGGTGGGCTGGTCAACCCGTCTGACCGCGGAACTGTCGCGCCTGTGGGATTTGTGGGTGATTGATGGGCTCGTGAACGTGGGGGCCTTCGCGGTGAAGCTCCTGAGCTATCCTGCGCGCGTCCTGCAGACGGGCCTGGTGCAGACTTACGCTTGGTTCATTACCCTGGGCGTGCTGATTTTCATGGCGTATTACTTGATCCACTTCTGATTTTGGATTTTGAATTGAAGGCCAATCACGCTTTTGCATTCGAGGTTGCCACTTGCGGGGGTGAGATGGCGACACGGAGAACACCGCCGCGGTCCATGATCTGTTTTTGGCTGTCAACTGTCGACTGCCTACTGCGAACTGGTTTTTCGAGGTCAACATGCAGTTCTTTCATGACCACATTCTGAGCATCATCCTCTTCACTCCACTGGTGGGGATGGTCCCCTTGTTCCTCGTTCCCGGCGAGAACAAGCAGGTGGTCCGGTGGTGGGGGAACATCGTGTTCTTCGTGGGCTTGCTGGTATCCCTGCCGCTGGTCTTCTGGTTCCCGCGCGAGGCCCCCGACCAGCAGTTCAAGTTTGTGGAGCAGCACACCTGGATTCCCTCCATCGGCGCGCAGTACCACCTGGGCATTGACGGGATCAGCTTCCTGCTCATCATGCTGACCACCGTGCTGGGCTTCCTCGCCGTGCTCTCCTCCTGGACGGCTATCGAGGAGCGGGTGAAAGAGTACTACGCCATGTTCATGCTCCTCCAGGTGGGCATGCTCGGCGTGTTCATGTCGCTGGACTTCTTCCTCTTCTACGTTTTCTGGGAAGTCATGCTGGTGCCGATGTACTTCATCATCGGCGTCTGGGGCGGCCCACGGAAACTTTATGCCGCCATCAAGTTCTTCCTCTACACGCTGGCGGGCTCCGTCCTCATGCTGCTGGGGATCCTGACCCTCTACTTCCGGTACCATGTGGATACCAATGTTTACACCTTCGATGTGCTCGCGCTGATGCAACATTCCTGGCCCTTGAACATGCAGCTCTGGGTCTTCTGGGCGTTCATGATCGGCTTCGCCATCAAGGTGCCGATGTTCCCGTTCCATACCTGGCTCCCGGACGCCCACGTGGAAGCGCCCACGGCCGGTTCCGTGATCCTGGCGGGCATCCTGCTGAAGATGGGGACGTACGGGTTTATCCGGTTCTCCCTGCCGATGCTTCCCCAGGCCAGTTCCGACCCGAAGGTGGTGAAGATCATGGTGGTGCTCTCGATCATCGCCATCATTTATGGCGCGCTGGTCTCCATGATGCAGCGCGACATGAAGAAGCTGATTGCCTATTCTTCCGTGAGCCACCTGGGCTTCTGCACGCTGGGGATCTTCGCGCTGAACCCGCACGGGCTTTCCGGCAGCGTCATCCAGCAGGTCAACCACGGGATTTCCACGGGCGCGCTCTTCTTGATCGTGGGTCTGATCTACGAGCGCCGCCATACCCGCGAGATCAAGGAACTGAGCGGGCTGTCGAACGTCATGCCCGTTTACGCCACGCTCTTCATGATCGTGATGCTCTCTTCTATCGGCCTGCCGCTGCTCAACGGGTTTATCGGCGAATTCACCATCCTCCAGGGGGCTTTTGAAGTGAGCTGGAAGTGGGCCGCCTGGGCCGTCACCGGGATTGTCCTGGGGGCCGCCTACATGCTCTGGCTATACCAGCGCACCATGTTTGGGACGTGCGACAACCCCAAAAACCAGACGCTCAAAGACCTGAGCTTCCGGGAGATCATGACGCTGGTGCCGCTGATCATCTGGGCGTTCTGGATTGGGCTCTATCCCAAGCCCTTCTTCAGCGTGCTCGATAAGCCGGTGACGGCGATTGTGGAGCGGGTGAACCCGGGGTTCTTGAAAGCTCCCGCGGTGAATGCCGGCGCCTCGCCCGCCTTACAGAGTTCTCCGGCGACGCTGGCCGACCCTGTCTCGCCCCCCGCACCTCAGGCCGCAGGAGTGGCGCGCTGATGTGGAATGCCTTCTTCCAACGCGGTGACTACCAGGCGATCAAGCCTGAGATCCTGCTGACGATTTTCGGCCTGGCGATCCTCCTCTTCGATTTCCTTCTGGAGAAACGCGACAAGTATCTCAACGCCGTGCTGGCGCTGCTCGGTCTGGCTTTTGCCGGGGTTCAACTCGCCATGTTCTGGCCCGTCCTGGTGGGCCAGGCGCCTTACAGAGGTTTTTCCGAGAGCTTCACGCTCGATACGTTCTCGATTTTACTTAAGCTCATTATTGTGATGGCCACCGCGCTGGTGGTTCTGCTCTCCATCCGTTACCTGGAAATCGAAGAGTCGAACTTCGGGGAGTATTACGCCCTGCTGCTCCTTTCCGCGGTGGGGATGATGTTCATGGCCTCGGGGACCGACCTGATCGTCCTCTTCCTCGCCCTGGAAGTGATGGCGCTTTGTGAATACGTCCTGACGGGTTTCCTGCGCGGCAGCCGGCGGTCGAATGAAGCGGCGGTGAAGTTCTTCCTGCTGGGCGCGTTTTCTTCGGGCCTGCTCCTTTACGGCATGTCGCTGCTTTACGGCATCGGCGCCTCGACCAACCTCGGCATCATCGCGCAGCGCCTGGCGGAGCGCCCGCAGCCCGACCTCCTCTCCTGGGTGGCCCTGATCGCGCTCCTGGCGGGGCTGTACTTCAAGGTGGCGGCGGTGCCTTTTCACCAGTGGACGCCGGATGCTTACGAAGGCGCGCCCACCTCCATTACCGCCTTCATCTCCGTGGCGCCCAAGGTGGCGTCCTTCGCCCTTTTTCTGCGCCTGTTGCTTGCCTGCCTGTGGCCCCTGCGCTTCCAGTGGCAAGTGCTGACCATCGGCGTGGCCGTGGCCACCCTGACCCTGGGCAACCTGGCGGCCATCACCCAGACCAACATCAAAAGGTTCTTCGGTTATTCCACGATTTCGCATGTGGGATACCTGCTGCTGGGCGTGGTGGCTACCGCTGACGGCAATCCCAACGGCCTCGCCGCGGTGGTGATCTACTTGTTGGTTTACGCCTTCATGAACCTGGGCGCCTTCGCCGTGATCATTATGATGCGCCGCAAAAACTTGCTGGGCGAGGAGATCGATGACCTCTCGGGATTGATGTCTCGAGCGCCGGGCCCCGCCATCCTGATGCTGATCTTCTTGCTGTCGCTTGCCGGCATCCCTCCCACCGCCGGGTTCATCGGCAAGTATTTCATCTTCCTTTCGCTCATCGAGACGAACCATTACGTCCTGGCGGTGCTGGCGGTGGCGTTCGCGGTGGTGGCGCTGTACTATTATTTGCGAATTGTTGTGGCGATGTTTATGAAGGGGGCCTCGGAAGATGTTCCCCTGGCCACCAGCCCCAGCCTCTCCGTGGCGCTGGGGGTGAGCCTTGTCCTGACGTTGCTGATTGGGATTTATCCGGAGCCTTTTATTGACCTGGCGCTCAAGGCGATCCGACCCCTCTTTTCCTAGCGAGGAGGGTCTCTTGTTCCCACGCCGGGGGAAGCAATTCGACCTCTGGGCTCAGATCGGGTTTTACACAAGCCTAGGTTTTATTTTACCTGCCGGGGCGGTGGGCGGTTGCGGCTTTGGTTGGTTGCTGGACCAGCGGTTGCACACCGCGCCGGTCCTGATGGTGGTGATGGGATTTCTGGGCGCTGCGGGCGGTTTTATCGAAGTCTTGCGAATCTTGAGGCGAGCGGAAAAGGATGCAGGCGGAAACAATTCAGATACGGGAACTGGCCCGCGCTGAAGCGCGCCTGCCGCGTTGGATGATGGCTTGCGCCATCGCGGGTTTGCTGGCGACATTGCTCCGTGGCCAGGTGAGGTTTGCGGCGGGTTTTGCGCTGGGCGCCGCCCTGGCCATTCTGAACTATTATTGGCTCCATCAGGCGGTCGTGGCGCTCATGGCGGCCGGGCAATCCCGCCTGCCGAAGCGCCTGGTGGCGAAGTTCCTGATCCGTTACCCCCTGGCTTTTGCTGGAGTGTTGGCCTTTTACTGGACCGGCTGGCTGCCTTTTACGGCAATTCTCGCAGGGTTCTTCGTGCCGGTTGCCGGCGTTTTGATTGAGGCCGTGTTGCAATTACGTGAGGGTTTGCGACAGACCTAATTCTGCGGGTGTCGCGGCGCTCGGAGTTTACCCGCCAGGGCGGGAGCGTTCCGCCTTGCGGGATCAGAGACCGCCGGTCCAGTGGGTAACTGAGAGCTAGCAATTGTTTCATGGAACATCAACTTTGGTTTACGGCATTTCTAAATAAGTTACTGGCCGGCATCGTGACGCCCGTGCTCGTTAAGATCGGGGTGGCGCCCGCTGACCCTGCTCATCCCATCCCGAACTACATTGCGATGGAAATCCTGGTGATCTTGCTGATGGTCACGGCTGTGGCGATTTTGCGCTCGCGCCTGTCACTCGAGAACCCGGGGAAATTTCAGCACGTCATGGAAGTCGTAGTGGAATTCGTCCAGAGCCTGGCCGACGAGATTATTGGGCACGGTGGTCGCCGCTATGTTGCCATGATCGGGACGTTGGGCATTTTCATTGCCCTGTGCAATTTGCTGGGGCTGATTCCGACCCTGCAGACTCCCACCGGTCATATCCAGGTGACGTTGGGCTGCGCCGTGTCGGCGTTCCTCTATTACAATTTTCAGGGCTTCCGTCAGCACGGTGTAATCGGCTATTTGAGGCGCCTCTGTGGGCCTATGCTGGCCATCGCCGTGATCATGTTCCCCATCGAAGTCGTCGGGAATCTTGGCCGGTTACTTTCACTCAGCGTCCGCCTCTATGCCAACATGATGGTGGGCGACCTTCTGGAAACCGTTTTTGGCGGGCTGGTTCCCGTTGTCGTCCCTGTGGCGTTCATGGCCCTGCATGTTTTCGTGTCGTTTTTGCAGGCATATGTCTTCATGCTGCTACCGGCGGTTTATATCAGCATGGCGGTAGCGGAAGAGCACTGATTTGGCAGGGGAGGGCTTCCCGACCTCGTCGGGACCCGAGGCCGCCCCTACCATTGATCGACCGCCAGCGTGAGTCCCGCCTGCACCAGGGTTGGCGGGAAACCACCTACCGGCGGAATTTCATGCGGGACTTCTCCCGCTTCGGCGGGGTGGTCCCGAAGGAGGAACAAAGTGAAACGTAATGTTGCAATGTTTTTGACGGCGCTCGTGGCTCTGTTGGTGGCCGTGCCGGTGTTTGCGCAGGAGCCGGCAGCGGCGGGAGCCGGGACGGCGGAGGCCGCTAAGTGGGTGATTATCACTTCCGGGTTTGCCATGGCAATTGCTTCGGCGGTGTGCGGCTATGCGCAATCCAAAGCCACTGTGGCAGCCTGCGAGGGCCTGGCGCGCAATCCCGGCGCCCGCCCGGGCATTCAGTTTGCGCTCATCCTGGCGCTGGTGCTGATCGAGTCGATGGCGCTCTACACCTTCGCCATCATCTTCGCTAAAGTCGCTTTACCCCGGTAAGTTGTTGCTGCGCCAGTTCGGGGAATGGGGAGGCTGCGGCTTCCCCTTTTTCTTTGTAGCGGCACTCGGAGTTTACCCGCCGTGCGCGGAAACGCCGTCACGTCGAAACTCGAAATTGGAAACTGGAAACTCGCGCGAACTTGTGCGCGCGCATCTTGTCTGCTGTCGCGGCGCTCGGCGCCTGCCTGGTTTGCCGGGGAGCGCCGAGTTTCGAATTTCGTGTTTCGTTACGGCAGGGGATTCGAGGCGAACCTGGCGAGGACAAGGAAGTGATTGGGATAAAGTCCCAGGTAGAAAATCCCCGCCACGCTCACGGCCAGTGCCGCGCCGAGAGGCCAGGGGACGGCGGCGGTGGAAGCTTCCGTCTTTCCTTGCCGCATGTACATCGCCACCACCAGGTGCAAGTAATAATAGACTGACACAACGCTATTCAGGAGCGCGATGATGGTGAGGCCGATCAGGTGCGAATGGACGGCGGCGCGGAACAGATAAAACTTCCCCAGGAATCCGGCGGTGGTGGGGAAGCCGGCGAGCGCGAGGAGGAATACAGAGAGGCACGCCGCGATGCCCGGCCGCTGGAAGGCGAGTCCCGTGTAATCTTCGATGTTGGTCGAGCGCTCACCTGTGCCGGCCAGGTGCGCGATCATCACAAAGGCACCCACATTCATCAACGCATAAGCCAGCAGATAGAACAGCACCGCGGAGGTTCCCTCCGGGCCGCCCGCGGCGATCCCCACCAGCACGTAGCCCGCGTGGGCGATGGAAGAATAGGCCAGCATCCTTTTGGCATTCGATTGCGCCAGGGCCGCGAGGTTCCCCAGAGACATGGTGAGAATGGCGGAGAGCCAGATGACCCAGAAGGTGAGATTCCCCGCCGACGCCATGCCGCCCAGGAAGATGCGGAGCAAGACCGCAAAGGCCGCCGCCTTGGGGCCTACGGAAAGGAAGGCGGTGACGGGGGCGGGCGCGCCCTGGTAAACGTCCGGCGTCCAGATCTGGAAGGGGACGGTGGAAACCTTGAAGGCCAGTCCCACAAACATCAGGATGAGCGCCACGTGAGCCAGCAGCGGCCACTGGCTGGGCCGGGCGAGCCGCTCGCTCAGGGCCAGCAGGTTAGTGGTCCCCGTCAGGCCGTAAACAAAGGCGATCCCGTAAAGGAAAAAGGCCGTGGCAAACGAGCCCAACAGGAAATACTTGAGGGAGGCCTCGTTCGACTGCACCTCGTGGCGCTTGAAGCCCGCGAGCACGTAGGTGGAGATGGAGGAGACCTCCAGGCCCAGGAAGATCATCATCAGGTCCGTGGACGCAGCCATGAAGCACATGCCGACCGTCGCCAGCAGGACCAGCGCGTAGAATTCCCCGTGGTTAATCCTATCGCGCTCCAGATAATTCATGGAGCCGAGCACGGTGAGCCCGGCCACCAGCAGGAACAGAGCGGTGAAGTAAAGGGCAAAGTGGTCGGCCGCGACCATCCCCCCAAAAGCCAGGATCCGTTCCTTTCCGGGCAACAGGGAAGTCTCCAGCACGCCCACGCCCGCGGTGATCACGCCCACAAGTGAGGTCCAGGCAAGGAAGCCTTTTCGCCCGGCGGGAATAAAGGGTTCCAGCACCATCACCAACACCGCGAAGGCGGAGAGAATAACTTCCGGCAAGATGCGAATCAGGTCGGCGGGCTGGAAAGTGATCATCGCGTGCGCTCCGTCGGTCGTGCCGGCGCCTGCAAGGCATAATAAGGGCCGCTCTGACCCACGCGCTGGAGGACTTGCGCGACGCTCTTATCCATCCGGCGCAAGAACGGCTGAGGGTAAATCCCCATAAAGAGAATGACCACGACAACGGCGACTAGAATGATCTTCTCGCGCAAGTCGCAGTCCGGGAGGCTGCGGTTCTTTTCGTTCGTGACCTCGCCGTAGAACACGCGCTGGTACATCCAGAGCAGATAAACCGCGGCCAGCACCACTCCCACGGCGGCGAGCGCGCCGTAAGTGACTTTCGCGCGGAAAGCTCCCAGGATAATCAGGAACTCGCCCACGAAGCCATTGAGCATGGGGAGGCCAAGAGAAGAGAGCGTGACAATCATGAAGAAGGTGCTGTAAACGGGAAGAATGGTGGCCAGGCCGCCGAACTCCTTGATGAGGCGCGTGTGCCGGCGGTCATACAGCATGCCCACCAGGATGAACAACGCTCCCGTGGAGACGCCGTGGTTCACCATTTGGTAAATGGCGCCCTCGATGCCGCTGATGTTGAAGGCAAAAATCCCCAGCACGACGAACCCCAGGTGAGCCACAGAAGAATAGGCCACCAGCTTCTTCAGGTCAGGCTGCACCATCGACACCAGCGCGCCGTACAGGATGCCGATGATGGCCAGGACGCTGATGATCGGCGCGAACGCCCGCGATGCCTGCGGGAAAAAAGGAAGGCAGAAGCGCAGCAGGCCGTAAGTGCCCATCTTCAGCAGCACGCCGGCCAGAATCACCGAGCCGGCCGTGGGCGCCTCCACGTGGGCGTCCGGCAGCCACGTGTGGAAGGGGAACAGAGGGACTTTGATGGCGAAAGCCACGAAGAAGGCCAGGAACAACCAGGTCTGCGCGGCGCCCGAAAGCGGATATTCGCCGGTGGAGAGTTGCCGCAGGATAGCCTGGAAGTCGAACGTCCCGGTGACATTGTAAATATAGAGGATGCCCACCAGCATCAGGGCGGAGCCGATCATGGTGTACAGGATGAACTTCACCGCAGCATAAACACGCCGCTCGTGCCCCCACACGCCGATCAGGAAATACATGGGGATGAGCATCGTTTCCCAAAAAATGAAGAACAGGAAAAGGTCGAGGGCGACAAACACCCCGATCATGCCGGTCTCGAGCGCCAGGAGGAAGGCGAAGAATTCCTTCACGCGGCTGGTGATGCTGGTCCAGGAGGCGAGCACCGCGAGGGGAGTAAGGAAAGCGCTCAGCAGGATGAGCACGACGCTCAGACCATCCACCCCCAAGGTGTAGTTGATGGGCGGTTCGCCGATCCAGGGACGCTGCTCGACGAACTGCATCCCCGCTTGGTGAGGGCTGAAGTCCACGAAAACTCTTATTGCCAGAAGAAAGGTCAGCAGGGAGAAGATGAGGGCCACCCAGCGGATAACCTTCGCGGCGTCGCGGCGAAGAAAGGCGATGAGGAGCATCCCCGCCAGGGGCAGGAACGTGAGCACCGTCAGGGAGTGGTTTTGTAACCAAGCCATCATCAGAAATTGAGCGTTCGCTCGCCTCTCTTTAATGCCACAGCAGGACGTAACCCAGCCAGAGGACCGCGCCGAGTAAGACCCATGCGGCGTAGCTCCTTACATAGCCGGACTGGATGCGCCGGAGAATACCTCCGGCTCCCCGGGTGAGGCGGGCGGTGCCGTCCACCATCAGGGTGTCGATCGCTCCGGCATCGATGGCGCGCCAGAGAACCTTTTCGGAACCCACGCTGACCGGGCGGACGACCAGCCAGTCGTAAAACTCATCGACGTAGTACTTGTGGACCAGCACGCGGTACAGACCGCTGAAACGCTCGGCCAGGCGCCCGGGGATTTCGGTGGACTTCCAATAGAACCACGCCGCCACAAGTATTCCCAGGCCCGCCGCGATGACCGAGAACCCCATCAGAGCTCCGGTGCTGAGAGCCTCCGCGTGGCGCGCCGCCGTTGAACGCAGGACCTCCTCTGAGTGGCCGAAGACCGGCTCGAGGTAACGGTCGAAGGCCTCGCCTCCGCCCAGGGCCTTGGGCCAGCTCACGTAGCCCGCGACCACGGAGAAGAAGGCCAGCACGATGAGCGGCACGGTCATCTTGGAGCCGCTCTCGTGGACGTGGTGCTCGACTTCCGGCTCGACGCGCGAAGCCCCGCAGAAGGTCAGGAAGACCGCGCGGAACATGTAAAACGCCGTCATGCCCGCAGTGAGGGTGGCAAGCCAGTACAGCCAGGGCTGCCCGAGAGGGCCTTCGTACGCCCCCGCCAGGATTTCGTCCTTGCTGAAGAACCCGGAGAGCATGGGCACGCCGCTGATGGCCAGTGTGGCGATGAGGAAGGTCCAGAAAGTGGTCGGCATCTTGTGGCGCAGCCCGCCCATCTTCCTCATGTCCAGCTCGCCGCTCAGGCCGTGCATCACGCTGCCGGCGGCGAGGAAGAGCAGCGACTTGAAGAAGGCGTGGGTCATGAGGTGGAAGATTCCGGCGGCGAACACGCCCACGGCGCAGCCCACAAACATGTAGCCGAGCTGGCTGATGGTGGAGTAGGCCAGCAAGCGCTTCAGGTCGTTCTGTGCGAGGGCGATGGTGGCGGCATAGAAAGCCGTGAGGCAGCCGACGGTTCCGACGATCTGGAGCGCCAGGGGCGCGTGCGCGTAAAGGATGCTCGAGCGCGCCACCATGTAGACCCCCGCTGTCACCATGGTGGCTGCGTGGATCAAGGCGCTCACCGGCGTGGGGCCTTCCATGGCGTCCGGCAGCCAGACGTAAAGGGGCAACTGCGCCGATTTCCCGCAGGCGCCGAGGAACAGCAGGATGCCGATGGCCGTGAGTGTGCCCTGGTATTCCCCGAGGGGGAGCGCCCCGACTGTCTTGAAGACGCTTTGAAAATCCACGGATCCGAAAGTCCAGAAAAGCAGCGCCACGCCCAGGCTGAACCCGGCGTCGCCGATGCGGGTAACGACGAATGCTTTCTTGCCCGCATCGGAAGCCGACTTCTTACGGAAGTAGAACCCAATCAGCAAATAGGAGCAAAGGCCCACGCCTTCCCAGCCGACAAACATGAAGGGGTAATTGCCGGCGCTCACCAGCGTCAACATCATGAACAGGAAGAGGTTCAAGTAGCTGAAGAAGCGGTAGTAGCCGCCTTCGTGTTCCATGTAACCGCGAGAGTAAAGGTGGATGAGGAAGGCAACGACCGTCACGGTGACGGTCATGACCAGGGTCAGCCGGTCGTAATAAATTGCGCAGTCCGCGCGAAAACTGCCCGCCTCGATCCAGGTGAAATAGCTGTGAACGAAAGGAATCAACTCGGGGGAGAGGCGTGAGAACGTCCAGGCCGCCAGCAGCGCGAAGAGCATCGCCAGGCCGGCGGCGCCACAACCGATAAAAGACACCACCGCCTGGGGAAATCTTCGGCCAAAGATTCCATTGAGCGCCGCACCCAGCAGGGGTGGAAGCAGCATGAGCAGCAGCAAGAGTTCCATAGGTTGTGCGCAGTCGCGCGACACTTGCTAGTGTAGTGCGTCTAACGCTTCTTTACATTTGGCGATCTTAGCCAGGATGCGCTCCACGGGCGCGCTCCAGACGAACACCTGGGGATTTTGATTGTGATTCGAGATGTATTCCTGGATAGCGGC
>Ga0315279_10003944_pt1 | contig 20205 bp, 19 predicted proteins | sample YL17G06_20_MG_FD_203694 | JGI IMG/M metagenome (GOLD analysis project Ga0315279, IMG submission 203694) | Sediment microbial communities from Yellowstone Lake, YNP, Wyoming, USA - YL17G06_20 | ecosystem: Environmental > Aquatic > Freshwater > Lake > Sediment | place: USA: Wyoming | collected... | reverse complement strand
CACAAGAGGTATCCTGATAGCAAAAAGCATAACGGACACGGCTTTGAAAGAGCTCAGAAAAGCAAACCTAGAATTTAAACCTCTAGAGGCAATAGAACATGCCGTACACGAAAGAGCAAGTTGAAACTTCATACAAGGCTTTGGTTGAAATCAGTGAGGCATTCAACCGTAACAAAAATCTGCAAAACCGATTTGTACTCGCGGGCGGATGGGCACCATACTTCATTACATTAGGCAAATTCGATCACACTGGCTCCCGAGACGTCGATCTAGTTCTATCTATGGAATTGATGAGAATCTACACGAACATCGAAAGACTGATGACTGAAACACTAAGATACGAGAAGACCCGACCTTTTGAATTCACAAGAACTGACAGCAACGTCACATTTGAAACTCACTTCCTCTGCGAACCAGAACACGTACCCAACAACATGCAACTCTACAGAATGCAAAGAGGCCTGTCCCCGTTCATAGTCAAAGGCTGCTCGATTGCATTCGAAGACAGCTTCCGTCAGAAAATCGGCAACACCGAAATCCTAGTTTGCGGACCTGCCGCTTCAGTCTCACTCAAGATTCACGCGTTCGACAACGACGGCAACAGAATCAAAGACCCCTACGATATCTACTCAATACTAACATCCACAGACAAGATTGAGCAACACCTATCCACTCGGGCATCAACCAACCCATTCGTAGCCGAAAGCATAGAACTGCTAAGAACAGCATTCGCCTCAGAAACCGCGCCAGAACCCACAGGCGCAGCAGAATACCTCATAGCAAACCCAACCGAAAGAGCAGAATACGCAGCCAGAGTCTACACAGCAGTAAACAGCGTACTAAACAAGATTCCCAAACATTCCTAAGCTCTTCGCGTTCCAATTCTCGAATTGTTGATGCTTTTGTCGTACCACTCTTCCACGAGGATAGGATTAGTGTCATTCTGTGCCATCTGCTGATAAGCTAGTTGATATGAGTCTATTCTTTTGGTTATTTGTTTGAAGTAGTCTTGTTGGGCGGCTAGGGCTGTTTTCGTAGTTTTGTTCCCAGTACCACGGGCTGCTGAAGGTTGAAGTGTAGTGTCAGCTGACATGAGTTATCGTGACGCTGGTTTGATTTATAATTTGCTCGTTACGTAGAAATCATAGACTTTAGGTTCTTCTTCCTGTAGTTCTTTTAGGATCTCAAGTAGCTTTTCGATTGCTTCTATGTCTTCTTTGTGCTTTTCTTGAAGTTGTTTTACAAACTCTTCGGTGGACATAGAGCCTCAATGAGGATAATGCGCAGGTCTTGCACATATCTTTTTTGCATCCAGAATAAAGCATCGCAGTATCTAGGGCTTCATTGAGGTTTGATTGAAATGCCTTTTCTCATTCACTCGATGCGCGCTTGTGCTACCTTGTTCGTGCCTGCATTCTGAGCAAGTTTAGGAGACTGATAGGCAGTACTTTGAGCTGTAGTTGCAGCAGTTAAGGTGGTGTTCATCTGGTTCCAGACTACGTTTATCTGGTCCTCTATTCCTTCGAAGGTTGCCTGATCCATAGCCATCATGACATGAGCTCCGAAAAGCTTGTTATACTGTGCCGTTGCAGGAAGCCAAACAGCGAACACAGCCACAATCGGTACCGCTATCAAAAGAATGACAAGTACTGCTACAAGCCATACTACTTTCAAATTCCTCATCATTCCTCCTTGATTAAACAGTCTCGATTTTCTCATTGCATAAGAAACGTGATTTAGGCATTTCGGATTGGCTCGGGGGTTTCTTTCAGGCTTTGGTTGCCGGCGTGTGGTTTTTCTATATCCATCTTGTTTTGATTTCTTTGATGTTTTCTATGTGGGGGTCGTCTGTGAGGATTGTGGCTTTGAGGGTTTGGGCGGTGGCGGCTATTATGCTGTCTGCCATTGGGATTCTGTATTTGTGTCTGAGTTCGGCTGAGGATTTTGCGATTTCTGGGGTCACATTTACTATTTTGAAGTCTTTTTCTAGGAGGTCGGTTCTTGTTTTTGCGGTTTCTCGTCCTTCTTTTTGTAGTGTTAGCTTGTAGACTTCGTGGATCACGATTGTTGAGATGTATCTCTGGCTGGTGTCTCTGAGTGTTTGTTTGGTTTTTTGGAGTGTTGTTGGGTCTTTGGAGTAGTAGTGTTCCATGAAGAATCTGGTGTCGTAGACGGTTTTAAGCATCTTCTTCCCTTGATTTGTCTAGTAGGCGTTTCATTTCTTCGGGGGTTGCGTGTTTTGCTCCGGAGCCTGCTAGGTCGATGGTTGATTTTTTGGGTTTGAGGAGGATGCCTTCGCTGGTTTCGGTTACTTCGAGTCTTGTGCCTTTTTGGATTTTGTATTTTTTGCGGAGTTCGGCTGGGATTGTGGTTTGCCCTTTTCTGGTTACTACGACTTCTTGGGTTTGCACTTATTCTTCACAAGTAGTACACTGCGCAGGTAGTACATATAAGTATTCCTACCACGGATTTTTGATGCCTAGGCTGTTGATGGCTTTGAAGGGGGAGCCAAAACCAACAGAACAAGTCGGTACCAGTGTTATAGAAGATGATTTCGAAAGTGTTATCTGTCTAAACAGCCCCATATATGACTTGGAGAAAGGGTCCGTGAAGAAACTCTTACAGAGAAGCCTCTCAACCCTCGCACCCATCCTGCTCATATCAGCGCTCTTCACAGTTCTCCCAAGCTTCGCCCAAACACCCCGCATCTACGTCAACCCATCAGCAATCAACTACTCAACAAGCACAACCAACCTGGGCGACAAGTTTAACGTAACAATCTGGGTTGAGAACTCACCGCCTGTAGGCGCATGGCAAGTGTACATGGAATTCAACGACAGCGTGATCAACGCAACCCGCTGGTTCGAACCCACGTGGGACCCATCGTACATGTTCTACACGAAGACGACAAGCGCCATGCCCACCCCGCCGACCCCGATGTACCGTCACATCTCAGCGGGCAGGGGCAGCGTGATGGTGGCAGCAAGCCTGTTTCCACCGCCACCGGCACAGCAGCCGAGTGGCGGAACCAAGAAACTCTGCATCCTAGAGTTCATGGTCACGGCGCTTCCGCCCAAATTGGGGAACCTCACAAGTGTCCTTAGCATAAGCCAGCCTAACACCTATCTCCTAGACCCCGATGGTGTTGAAGTTTCTCCCTGCACGAAAGAAGATGGCTCTTACAGTTTTGCGTGGGATCCTCCGGCAAGCCCGCACATGGGGATTTACCCGCATTCTATCTTTTTTGATCCCTACGGAATTGCGGTTGGCCGAAGGTTCAACGTCAGCCTCTACGTTAAGAGCCTGTCCGAGCTGTGGTACATGACTTCGGTGTCGTTTGATTTTGTCTATGATGCGTCCATAATCGATGTCGTAGATCGTGAGGCGGATGTGGCTGTTGATGGGCTTTGGGGCGCGTTGTCAGTGTCGCAGGCGTACGGTAGGCTATCGATGAGCGTGGGTTCACCGTCGACGAACCCGAGTGGTGACGTTCTGATTGCCGTTGTGACGTTTACGGTGATGCGTCAAAACCACTGGCCAGACGGGGATCTCGTGGCTTACTTGACGTTTGAGAACGTTTTATTGTACGATCATGTTGGTGCAGTGCCCACGGGAGCTTCTGAGTCCTGTTTGGTCGTGGTTCCTGCTTTGCTTAGCACTACTTTCCGTCATACGCTGACGATAGGTGCTTCGTTTGGTGGGACGACTCTTCCGTCTCCTGGGAGCAGGGAGTACGATGAGGGTTCTCTTGTGTCTGTTGAGGCTGTTCCTGACCCTGGTTTTGTGCTGGTTCACTGGCATCTTGACGGCGTCAACGCTGGCAACGATAACCCGTTCGTGGTGACGATGGATCAGAATCACAGTCTGTACGCGGAGTTTGTGTCTCAACTTGGTCGCAACTTGGCTGTTTTGAGCTTCACGTGTGTGAGGGCTGTTGTGGGCTGGAACTACGTGGTGAACGCGACCGCGACGATTGCGAATCAGGGCGGCTACACGGAGACTTTCTACGTTGTGTTCTACGCTGGCGCGACAGCTATCGGTCAAGTGCAGTTATGGTTACCGGCTCAGAGCACTGTTGTGGTCTTGATGGTTTGGAACACTTCGGGCTTTGCGAGGGGCAACTACACGATGAGCGTGTGTGCTGGTCCTGTGCCGGAAGAATCGCGCACGGACGACAATTTCATGGCTGACGGGGTTATCTGTGTTGCAAACCCAGGCGACGTTAACGGTGACGGGAAAGTGGATGTCCGAGACCTTTATGCTGTGGCGAGAGCGTACGGTTCCATTGAGGGTCAGCCTAACTGGAATCCGACTTGCGACATAAACTCGGACGGGAAGGTTGACACGAGAGACTACTACATCACGTGCAGGAACTACGGAAAAACATAGCAGAACAGTGTTATCTGAGTATAATCTTTCTTTTTTTTGGATAAACGAGTTTTGCAGATAGAGATAGAATTGAGAGAAAGGAGGGAATGTTAGCTTGTTGGGGGTTGGGGTGCTTGTGGTGGTGCTGGTGGTTGTGGAGATGTTTGTTTGGGTTTTCTTCTGCGGAGCACGAGTGCGGCGGCGATTATGATTACTATGGCTATGATGCCGATTAGTAGGATTCCGCCTAGTTTTTGTGGGTTTAGGATGTCTGGTGTTGGTGTTTCGGTGGTTAGGTAGACTGTTAGTGTTGGATCGTGTTCGACGCGGTATCCGCTGTAGGTTGGGTAGCCTATCACGTAGAAGTAGTTGGCTTTGCTCATGTTGGTTATGGTTGATAGGGCTCTCATGTACAGTCCTGGGAACATGTGGACGACGACTAGTGGGAGGAACCTCATCAACCCGATGTGGTAGGAGAATAAGCCTGCGTTGCCTGCGTATCCTGCTGCTTTGGCTGTTCGTGCTGTTGCGTTGTAGGTGTCGTAGTCTGTTTCTGTTGGGTCGGCTGTGTAGTTGAACAGGTTGTAGGTCTTCTTAGCGCCGAAGTTTGCTTCGGAGATTTTTTCTCCATCATCAGCGTACGTGCCTATCGACGTGTCGCTGATGGCTGTTTCTGTGTTTGTGACGTTTTGTCCTGTGGGTGTTTGGCTGTAGGTTTCGTGGTCGGCTAGGATGCTGGTTTGGAAGTTTACGATGCTCATTTTTATTCCGTTGTTTTGGATGTAGTTGTAGATGGTTTCGTCGCTTAGTTTGTTGCCTAGCATTCCGTATTTTCCTGTGCTGTTGTAGTGTACCCAGAGTAGCGGTATGATGCCTACTAGGAGTTGGCGCATTCTTCCGATTATGTGGTTTTCTGTTAGCGTGGCTGTGTGGGCTGTTGGGTCTATTGTGAGCTTGTACGTGAAGGTTAGTTCGTCGTAAACGGTTAGGGCTATTGGCCAGCTGTTGTCAAAGTGTGGGTAGATTGGGTCCATCCATGTTTGCCACCAGAGGGCGGTTACGTTTGTGTATTTCATGCCCCATTGCCATGTGAGCTTGTCGTCGGAGTAGGTTAGTGGGATTGTTTCGGTTTTGCTGTTGAGGAATGGGATTGTTGTGTTCAGTGCGGATAGGTCGAAGCCTAGGCTGAATGATGCCCATAGAGTGTCGTGGATGTCGGGTGAATCTGGGTAGATGGAGTTTCCGGTTTCGTTGAATGCGAGGAGCATGAGGAACGTTGAGGCTAGGATGACGTCTCGTGTGCGGTTGTTGGTTTTGTAGTGCATGATGAAGCTTTGCATGGGTATTCTGAGGGCCGCTTCGTTGCCGAATGTTACGTTGTCCAGTCCAGCGTAGAACAGGTGCAGTCCGCTTGTGTTGATGTAGTTCGTGTACAGGTAAGCATGGTAGTTTTGGGCTGCTGGTGGAACGGTTATGTTGTTGTTTGCTGCATACGCTCTTACGTAGTCGAAGAAGTCAACGGTCTTCGAGAAGCTGTCTTTGAGGAAGTCTTCCTTGGTCAGGGTGGCTGCTGCTTTGACGGATGGTGCTATGATGTTGATTAGTGCAATGGTGATTAGCAGTATTGCTGTTAGGTTTTTGATTTTCATAAATACTCTTCTTCCGGTATTTTTCTTGCCCTTCATGGAAGGGCAGAGTACGTATTAAAGCATTGCGAATTCGGAATCCAACAAACAGGAAAACCGCATACTCACGCACGCAGAGAAAATTATACCCCCTATATATAGGCTGAAGTCTGATGGTGGATGTTGGAACTCTTATTAGTCTAAAGTGTAGCAACATAATTAGATGCACTATTCAATAAGGCGCTTGTGGTAAGAATGTCGTACAGCGATAAGATCAAAGAATATCTGCAGGTAACTGGTCGCGCTCACACTCATGCAGCAAAACTGATAGCATTTTCTGATCTTTTGAAATCGGTTTTCGGTGTTTCAAGTTATGAAATCGTTCAAAACGTTGAACAATACATCAAAACTGGCGGCTTGATAATCCTTAAAGGTCGGTTGGACATGCGTCTTGGCCAGACAATCATAGAATTCAAGATAGATCTAGCCAAGGAGCTTGATACTGCCAAAGAAGAGATTGAAAGATATACAGCTATCTTGAAGAAGAACGATCAGAAAGTAGCCGAGTGTATCGTGACCGATGGGAAAAGATTTAAGGCGTTTATAGTTCGTGACCACAAAGCTAAGGAAGTTCGAGCGATCAACTTTGAGGAAGTTACGCCTGAACAGGCGATAATGTTTCTTGACACTTTCATGTTTAGCGGCAGGCAAGTTCCTACAGCTGACGACTTGAACATGAGGTTTGGTCCCGGCTCCCCAATCTATGAGGAAATAGTAGGAGAGCTAACTAATCTTTTCAAATCGATAAAGGACCCAATCAAGTTTGAACTTTGGTCAAAGAACATGCAGTTAGTTTACGGCTCGGCTCCACCTGAAGAAGCGTTTGTGTCACAGACTTACCTCATGATCTTGGTTAGGCTTCTGTTGGCTAGATATTTGATTAAAGAGGGCACACCACCAGCTAGAGAAGCTTTGAATGGCAAGCTTTTCGAGTCCCAAGGAATTAACATCATAGAGGATGACTTTTTTTCATGGATACTCAATCCACTGTTTTGGTCTCAAGTCAACTCTTTAATCGAGACTCTTACAGATGCACTTGATTGCTATGACCTTGAGGCCGTTGATGAAGATATCTTCAAAGAAATATATCAGGAGATAGTCAAGCGTGGTGATCGGCACAGAATTGGAGAGTATTACACTCCTGAATGGCTAGCTGAGCTTACCCTGAATGAAGCAATCGCAGCACTCGATCCGAAGCAGAAGAGATGCTTCTCGATTCTTGACCCTGCCTGTGGTTCTGGTACATTCCTCACAAATGCCATATTAATGTTGAGAAAAAACGGGTGTTATCTAGAGGAGATTCTCGACAATGTATATGGCATGGATGTTAATCCGCTTGCGGTTGCCATAGCCAGAGCGAACTACTTGCTTTCACTCAATAAGCTGATTGAGAAGAAAAAAGGGTCTGTTTTTATCCCCGTGTATATGGCAGATTCAATAAAACTGCCTATGATACGCAAGGAACTTCTGCATGGAGTAAATGTGCTTGCGATTGATGTGGACAAAGGGATTCAGCTTGATCTACCTGTGGAAATAGCTCTCGAAGATGATAAGCTAAAACAGGTTTTGACAGTTTTCGCGGAGATCTTGGCTGAATATAAAGCTAAGAGACTTGAACGAAAACAAGCACTGAAGGCTTTTGATAGTAGATGCGAGGGCACCAAGGCGACAAAAGAGGTTCTTGCAGAGACTTTGACAACAATAATGGATCTGATTGATGTTGACAAGGACTCTGTCTGGGTATTTATGATGCGGAACATATATGCGCCACTAAGGCTGAAGGAAAAACGTTTTGATTTGGTGATAGGGAACCCCCCATGGGTCTCATTCAAATATATAGAAAACCCCGCCTACAAGGAGTTCATTAAGAAGACAGTTTTTGAATACAAACTTTTGGATAGCAGACAAACAGATCTCTTCACCCACTTGGACACATCCACAGCCTTCTACGTCAAGTCAGCCGATATCTACTTGTCAGAAAATGGGGTTTTGGCTTTCGTAATGCCAAGGAGCGTTCTTACAGCATCAAAGCAGCATGAGGCATTCAAGAGACAACAAAAACCGCGCATGGCCATCACTAAGATACTGGATGTTGAAAAAGTCAGTCCATTGTTCAATGTCGATGCTTGTGCAATTATTGCCAAAAAAGGAAGAGCAACAAAATATCCTGTTGAAGCTATCACCATATCAGGAACTATACCGGAGAAGAATATGCGTCTTAAGCTGGTCTCAAAGTACCTTGTTTTGGATAAAGGTAAGTATGTTCCTACTGGAAAGAATGAAAAAGTAAGTCCATATTACTCAAAAGTCTTAGAAGGAGCCAGTATTGTTCCACGAACATTATGGTTTGTGAAGTTTACACTTGGGGCATTTGGACTAAATCCCAACACACCATCTGTTGAAAGCCTGGTGCTTCCTGATGCTAAAGAACCTTGGAGAAGTGTCAACCTAAAAGGCGTGGTGGAAAAAGAATATGTTTTTTTGACTGTCACCGGCAAGTTTGTATTACCTTTCAAGCCTCAATTCCAACCCATAGTGCTTCCGCTAAGGAAGGACGCAAGCAAATTTACGATACTAACATCAAGTGATCTTAGGAAAGAAGGGAGTCTTGGACTGGCAAATTGGGTTGATGACGCTAGAAAAGCATGGAAGAAAAATGCTACAGAGACCTCTCTGAAGAATTTTCCTGAGCCGATGGATCGCGTAAATTATCATAGTGGACTTGCCCTTCAGAAACAAAACATTAGATATTTCGTCATCTATACGGGATCTGGCACGCACATAGCAGCGGCGGTCGTTGATACAAAGAAAATACCCGACCTTCAAGTTGGAAAGACAAAAATCCCTGCTAGTGGTTTTGTTGCTGATTATAAGACATACTGGCTTAGCACCAACAACCCTGAAGAGGCTTACTATCTTGTTGCAGTATTGAATTCTGATGTATTGGATCAAAAAATCAAGCCTTATCAATCAAGAGGAAAATTCGGTCCGCGAGACATCTGCAGGCTGCCTTTCGAACTTAGTATTCCAGAATTTGATTCTGAAAACGAAGTCCATAAGCGCATTGCCTCTCTCGGTTCAAAGGCAACAAAAGAGGCAGGCAGTTTGCCGAAAACATCTCGGCTGAAGATGAAAACTGCAATTCCGTCAATGAAAGAAATTGATGAATTAGTATCAACGATTCTGATCAAGTGAAAACATAAACTGTAAAGACCTTTTCTATCAGACAAAATTTCTATGTAAAAGGATGCTAGCATAAAATGGCAATAGCAGAATCAGGAAGACAAATATACTACAGCAAAAGCTGAAGAGGCTCAATTAACTGAAGAAGAACTCAGTTATCTCTGAGTATGCAGATGGCAGGGATCATTAGTCGAGGTGAAACTTACCACACCGCATCTGAACCTGAACCAGAAGACAATACAATCTGTCAAAAACTCAACGCGAAAGGAGTTACCGACAAAAACCCAATGAACATCGAGGACAGGCCTAAACGAAGATGAACAAAAATCGCTCAAAAAAGCGAAAAACGTAGAAGTATAGCTGAAGTCAAGAAGTACTACATTCCCGCCTAAACCCTTTTTTTATCCCTGATCACTCTTGCGTTCTAATTGCAGTGTACATCTTATGTATAGTACATAGTAAGGAGTCACCAAATCGGCAGCGAGGAAAATCATGAAAAAGCGAGTAAGCCTCTAATACAGACTTCTATTGGCATAAGATGCTTTCAGAGTCTTTCCCACCCCATTCCTGGTGGTTCTACGCCCATCTGCCACAATAATGCTATGGTCTCGCCCCTGTGATGAACCTCCTCCTCAAACACGTGGATAAGTATGTCCTCAGCTGTGACCGTCTCTATATCACCAGCATCATGCTTGACTTCGTACTTCTTGTAGACTCCTTTCGGAGGCAATGAGTCGAGGTACTTGTGCATTCTGTTCTCGACTTGTTCCATGTAGGCTTTCACGTCCTGTATAGTTGTGTAATCGTCAAACTTTTTGCGAGAGCAAAGGTCTTCTTTTTGCAGGAAGTCGAGCCAATAGTCTACCGCGTTTAGCGTGTGGATGAAAATGTTTCTGAGCGAGTGAAAGCTTGCTTCTCGGTTCTTGACGAACTCGCTCCAAGGTAGCCGCGCAAGAGCATCGAAATACCTATGCCTTATCAGCTCATTATACTCTAAGAGCTTCTTAACCTCAACCACTAAGACCACCTTTTGCATGTTGTCTCAGGAGATTCTCGGTTGATCAATATTAGCTTTCCCCAGCGCAAACACGAAAAGGAAAAGGAGGAGATGAAAACTAAAACACGATTGACTGGTTCTAGGCGTTTTCTGGTTAGCTTGTGCTAGCTTGCTAGTCGCCTTCTAAGGATTTCTCCTTTTCAGATTCTGTCGATTCTTCCCTTCTTCTCTTTTCCTCGGCACGTCTCCTGGCAGCCGAACTGTTTATGGAAGCCAGTGCACCGAGGTCCCCGATTCTTGCGTATTTCAGAGTCTCAAGAGGCAGCGCCATGATAATCGTGTTCGCAGCTTCTTTGCTCGCTTCACTTACAGTTGCCAATATCCTCAATTGCATTGCATTCGGGTCCTTCATGTTCTCTGCGGCTAGCTTCAGCTTCTCAGACGCTTTAAGCTCAGCTTCTGCCTTTATCTGAACAGCTTGAGCTTCCCTCTCAGCCTCAGCCTGAACAGCGAAGGCTCTCTTCATATCCTCAGGCAAGGCTATGTCCTGTATCTCAGCCTTAGTTATGTCCACTCCCCAGCTCTTGGACAATTCGTCAACCTTCTTTTCCAAGGCTGATGCTACTTCTTCTCGATTTTCCAAGAGTTCATTGAGCTTGTATTTGCCGATTATGTCGCGCAATGACGTTTGAGTGTATTTCATAACGCCGTCTTTGTAGTCTTCGATTGCGACTATGGTTTTCTGCGGGTCTTCAACCTTCATGAAAACGACCGCGTCTATTCCGACTGAGATATTGTCCTTCGTGATTGTAAATTGCTTGTCCAGTCTGATTGGCTGCATGCGCATGTCAACAGGGTAAGTTGACTCAATGAGAGGTATTCTGAAGTTCAATCCTGGTTCTGCTATCCTGACTATCTGACCGAATCTGAGCACCGCGGTTCTTTCCCATTGTTTGACGATAAACACACTGCCGATAATCAGAATCACAATTATCACTACTACTAGAACGACCAACATAGACAGCAGGGCAACATCCACATCCATAAAACTCTCACCTCCTGATCAACCATTTCCCCTCAAGCCACAAACGCCTATAATACACATGCACGTATAAGAGTTATTAACTCCCACTGGCATCCTCAGAAAAAACCTTCTCGTTCTCTCCAATCTTCTGAATCCTTCATCGACCCCTTAGAAGTGGACTCCGCCGAACTCCACATAGCTATTCCAATATCAGAAGAGGCAAGAAGATACTTGAGGAAGGAAAATGCCGAGCAGTATCTCAAGAAGATTCTTAACATCAACCAAAACAGATACCTAAACTAGACGAATGACAAGACCAAACATTAAAACCCGCTGAACTTGTCACACAGATTGACTCTGATATTGACTGAATTGAGAGGCGAAGAAAGCTTGCTCAGAGCAGACTCTACCCCCATTATATACACCTTAAACAACTGGCTGAACCTGGCTAGGATGGTTTTGTAAGGCTTATATGAGACTATGCTCATGAGCTATCCCGTAAACAGACAGGAACCATGTTTAAGAAAAGAAGACACTGCCGTGAATTGGGCGGGTAGATCAGCTTGGTATGATCGCAACGTTGGCATCGTTGAGGTCGCGGGTTCAAATCCCGCCCCGTCCACTGCATGTGAACCTCAGCATCTTGAAGACAGAGTTGCTGCTGCAACAATAATCAAATCACCTTCATTTTCCACCTAGAATTCTGAGAATACTTCGATTTGAGTGTGATTATGATTCTGGAAAGCTTCTACAGCAAGTTGCAGAGGGTTTTTCCGCAAATGTGTAATTTGGAGATGTATTTCAAATTCATAAAGAATATCTTGCTTTCAAGACAATGAAATCTACGATTATTATGCCAAAAGAAGCTAAATCAAAAGAGAAAAAGGGAAAAAACCTAGGTATAAGAGTTGAAGGTAATGCCGTCAGAACGCTAAGGACTCTAGGCAACGAAGAGGCATTTCATTTCTACGAAACTATGGGCAAACCCACTGGGCAATGCGCTAAAAGCCTTCAGGAGTTTCTGGACAAAATCGAGTCCATGAAGCTTGAGAGTCTGGTCTTCCACCACGGAAGAAACGACTTCAAGAACTGGATCGCAAACACTCTAGAAGACCCCAAACTGGCGCAGAAAATCGAGATGATTCCCATGAAACACAACAGCCAGATCAGAACTGAAATCTGCGCAACCGTCAAAGCACGCCTCGAAGAACTGGAAGGAATTTCGATGCAAGTCCACGAACCCGCAACCGTCTACGCGCCGCGTTCCAACCAAAGATTCTCCCATTAAGGCTGATTCACAGACGCTGCAAGAATACACAAGAAAACGATATGAAAAATACAGCGTAGCCTAAGATCGGTTTCCCACTCTTCTTCTTCGTCCAACCTGCTTCACTTCTGCAGGCACTGCACAAGTTGTACATTTAGCCTTTAGCGAACAGGCATACACAGTTGGATTCAACTTTACTCACCGAGCTGAGAGCATTTCTCTCTATCGAAGTATTCGATTTCATCTTTAATCTCGATTTGGAAGCCTGAACCCGAAAGGAAGTCTAACACTTCATGAACGTAGTCTGCATGGGCACCGTAAGAGACTTCGAGAAGCCCATGTCCACCCGCGCACGAGACAATCTCAGCGCTTGTCTTGTTCGAATCTAGTTCTTTCAGAACTATCAGAATTGCGGCGTCGCTTTCCACTCGGAAGAAATAGTGTTCGCCCATGATGACACCCATACGCAATTCGCCAGGTTTTCCATGCTTTCTTGCGTATATGTCGCCGAAACGATCGCTCAAAGCATCAAACACCGAGTCGAAAGAATCTCCTATAATACACTCCAAGTAATGCGAGGTCACTTGCGCACCATCCTAGAACCTTCTTGCCTGCTAACCACTTGCGCCTTCTCTTTTGCACTTTCCACGTAGAACTCGACGTAACCGCAGTTTTTACACTTGTACCCATAGATTCTCGGACCTGTTTCCAAAGTCCAAATGCTTCTCCCGTGTACCCAGCGTATGGCATTAGACAAGTGGCCAATCTCCATGTCTCCGCCACACTTAGGGCATTTCTTAACTTCAACAACATTCACGGTTTTATCAAACTCCAAATGCATTAATTGATTCTATTGCAAACCGTAGTATACTTTCGAATTAACTTAAAACTTTCGAAAACCCTCCAACCTCAAATAGCAAGAACAATATTCTAACACGCGACTATCCTAAAGAAGCTTTTTAACATGCAAAAAACACACACTAAACCCGATGCTAGACCCTCATAATGTCGACTTCAAGAAGCTCGGTTTCCGTGCTGGAATAGAGGTTCACCACCAGATCCGCTCGGACAGAAAGCTGTTCTGCCGCTGCCCAACTATACTCGAAGAAGACCCAGAGAACATGGACTACACGTTCTACCGCTACTTCCGCCCTGTTCTGGGCGAGATGGGCGACTTTGACCCAGGCATGCTCGTTGAATTCGAAAAAGGCTACAAAGTGATCTACTACGCCTGCGAACGGAACACTTGCACGTACGAGATGGACGAAACCCCACCCTTCTATCCAGACATGGATACCATAAAAAAAGGCTTCATTCTAGCCTTCTACTTCAACTGTTCCGCACTGGCAGAAGAAATCGTAGTAAATCGTAAACAGTATCTTGATGGGTCTATAACGACTGGTTTTCAGCGAACCTTCATCATCGGCAGAGACGGCTGGGTTCCCGTCAACGGCAAAAAAGTCCGCATAACCAACCTCCACATTGAAGAAGACGCCGCCAGAAGAGTGAACTGGAAAGACACAGCTGACCGAACCGTCTACTTCAACCTCGACCGCCTAGGAGTCCCGCTGACTGAGATCATAACCGACCACAACGACGTAGAAACACCAGAAGAACTCATCGAGTTAGCGAAGCAGATCGGCAGAGTGTTGAGGATAAGTCGCGTCGGCAGAAGAGGCTTAGGCACCGCACGCCAAGACATCAACCTATCCATAGAGGGAGGAAACAGAGTTGAAATCAAAGGCGTCCAAGACCTCCGAATGTTCGACAAGCTATGCCGCCACGAAGCCTTGAGACAACACACCCTAATCCAGATAAGCAAAGAAATGAAAAAACGCGGAATAAAGAAAGAAGATTTTGAACACACCTACGTTGATGTCTCCCACGCTTTCAGACTTAGAGGCGATGGCAAGGCTTTCGTCACGATATTTCCGAAGATGAGAGGAATATTCGGCACGGAAATCCAACCCTGCAAGGACTTCGGCGAAGATATGTTCGAAAAAAGCATGCTCATTACAGGCATTCCCCGCGGGGATCACTTTCACAGCGACGAAATGGAAAAGAATGCCGTCCGCAAGCGTTCAGAACACCCATGCAGACTGCCGATTGACGAAAAGAAATACGGTGAAATCTGCTCGCTCCTGAACACTAAACCAGAAGACGCCTTCATCCTTGTCGTCGGTCCTGAACGCCGGGCCATGCATGCCATGAAAAAAATCGTGGAGAGAGCGAAAATCGCTCTGGATGGGGTGCCACAGGAAACCCGAAGGCTCCTACCCAACGGTAACAGCGAATTCCTCAGAGTAATTCACGGAAAAGAACGTATCTACCCAGACACCGACACCCCACCTATCGTCATAAACAAGGATTTGGTTGAAGAATGCAGAAGCAAGGCGGGCAAACGTCCATGGGAAATCAGCGAAGACCTACACGTCGAATACGGCTTCAACCAGAACCAGGTAGACATGCTCATTAGGGCTGAAAGAGTCGAGATATTCTACGACTATGTGAAGCATCTGCGGCTCAGCGGCGCGCTTGCCTATCGTCTGCTAATCGAGTTACCCCGCAGAAAAAGACGGGAGGGTACACGATTTAGCATTCGAATCAGCGATAAATTGGTCGAAGCCCTTTCCCGCAAACTCATAATTCCGGAACAGATCGATCCACTCATCAACATATTCGCCAAAGAACCAGACCTCACCATCGAAGAAGCGTTGAAGGAACTCGGCGTTTCATCCGTTGCTGAAGCAGAGCTAAGCAGGCTTATTCAGCAGAAACTGCGGGTTTTTGACGAAGCCAAGATTCGCTCAGACAAGGATTACAGAAAAGTTGCAGTTCCAAAAGTAGTTGGTGAGGTTTTGAAAGCGGTTAACCATTCTGTTTCTGGAAAGGAAATAGTCGAAAAGATTCATACTTTGATTGATAGGAGATAGAAACGATGTCAGAAAGAAAAGGCAATAATGAGCCTGAAGGATACCGTGGTGCCCTACGAGAACGCTTAATCAACGAGGGAATACGCACTTGGAGCAAGGTAAGAATAGCAAAGGGCAGCGCAACCTACGAGGGAGTGTTGCTTCCCAGAAGCCAGCACACGTCAGATTTCTACGTCACACTAAAAGTGGACACGGGATACAACCTAGGCATTCTGGTAGACGATAGAACCAAGATCGAAGAGACAGGCTACAAGAAGGGACACTACCAGCTTCCCAGCGTCGACGTGAAGTTCAAGAAAGAGCTACCCAACGTCACCCTCTTGGGCACAGGAGGCACAGTGGCCTCACGCTTGGACTACCGAACAGGCGCAGTGCTACCAGCCTTCACGCCCGAAGAGCTATTCTCCGCTGTTCCAGAATTGGTCTCAACCGTCAACCTAACGCCTAAGACGCTGTACCAGATACTGAGCGAGAACTTCAGGCCTGAGTACTGGGTCAAAACCGCCGAAGCCATAGCCAGAGAAATCCAAAGCGGGGCAAAGGGCATCATCATAGGCCACGGAACAGACACCATGTGCACCACAGGAGCCGCACTCTCCTACTTCCTCCGCAACCTACCCGTACCAGTGGTTCTCGTCGGCAGTCAGCGCAGCAGCGACAGGCCGTCTTCAGATGGACCGCGAAACATACTGTACGCGGCCAAGCTCGCTGGTTATGAAAACTTTGCTGAGGTCGTCGTCTGCATGCATGGTGACACCAGCGACAGCTACAACCTCATCCATCGAGCCACACGCTGCCGCAAGATGCACTCCAGTCGCCGAGACACCTTCCGAACCCTAGACGACATACCACTCGGAAAAATCGACGAGTCAGAAGTCACATGGTTCAAAAACGACATTCGCCCTCGCAGTCCGACAGAAGACTTCTACTTGGACACGAAAATCGACTCCCGCGTGGGCATGCTCTACTCTTATCCTGGCATGAGTCCAGATATTCTGGAATCCATGGTTGACATGGACTACCATGGGATAGTCATTATTGGCACAGGCCTAGGCCACGTTGGCACCGACATGTTCCCAGCTTTGGAACGCTGTCAGGAAGAGGAAATTCCTGTAGTCCTTGTCGTTGAGCCACTCTTCGGTTACATTCACCTACGTGTCTATGAAACGGGCCGAGACATGCTCGCCAGAGGCGTCATCGAAGGCGCTAACATGCTTCCATCCGCAGCATACACGAAACTCATCTGGGTTCTGGGACATACACGCGACATCGAAGAAGTGAAGACACTCATGCAGACAAACATTGCAGGCGAGATCACACAGAGAGAAGGCCCAAGAGGCTTCCTGCTCCTCCAAGGTGTGGAACGTGGCATTGAAGAAATACTCAAGAATCTCTAGCGTCTAGAAAGCTTCAAATTCACATGGTTACTGGTGGCGTTAGTGCCGTAGCATTGCTGTTCAGTTTCTAGAACCATCCTGTTCTGAAACATAGCATTATGCAGAGCGTTTGCGCGTCTCATTCTTGGTGAGGTTGATGAAAAGAAAACTGAAAATGGAGTTAGTATTGGCCATTATGATGACGGCAGTAATCTCTCTTTTCACAGTCTATGTGAACAGTCAGAGCCGGTTGATAGGGGGATCAAACCAAGCTTCCACGATGAGAGAGGAATCTAGCAGTTCCCCTTACGCCTTGTTTCAGCAAGTAGTCTGGGAGGACATTCAAGGAGAGCTGAGAAAAGGTTTATTCGAAACAGTCGTAGAAGGTCTGAGAAACGTGACCTTTCACTACGCCGGAAGCGTCCCGTACTTGAATATGCTCTACGAAAACGAACTGTGGAGCGGTGAGCTAAACTGTAACGTTCCAACCGAAAACGTAACTTCATACACTTTCGAAGTGAGGCACCTCATAAGTGAGAACGGAAAAGTCACTCACATCAGCATAAGCATCACAGAAACCAAAGTCAACCAGACCGTAGAACAGATGTCAACCATAAGCATAGGAATAAAGGAAACTGGCAACATCGAGTCACCAATCGTAGACCAGGTGGGAGCAGTCGTTCCTTGGCTAGTCACGAGTCTAGTATGGATTGCTGAGGGGCTTATCGTAGGAGTGCCATTGTGTTTCGTCTCCTTGGGAATAGTCATGATGATTGACAGAGGAATAGTTCCGGCATGGAGAAGACAATTCAAGGGCAGAAACGTGGTCAAGGCTACAGTTACAGAAAAGAAAAAGGAACCCAACAGCGACCCAAAATCCCGATCTGACGAATCATAGATCGCTTCAGCTTCTCTCTTTTTCTTGCACGGTTTTAGGTTGATACGTCTTGGTGACGTTTACTGTCCTTTTATCTGTTAGAGCGTAAACTCTGTTCACGTCTTTGTTCCACCCTAGAGCATACATTAAAGGTTGATTAACCCTCTTTTCAGTCGGATCGATGTGAATCCAAGTGTTGTCCAAAGACACTTCTACCCAGACATGGTCTCCAGCCACTTTCTTGGATTTATCTTGAAGAATCGAACAGTCCACGACCATCCTGACCTTATAGCTATTTGCCAAAAGCAAACCGTTGTAGAGCAACGTGAACTCGCCACACCTGCCTTTAGCCTGCTCAATAACGTCAATCGGCAGTTCCGCTCTGGGCTTTGGCAATTCACGTTTAGTGTATTCGAGATGTCGGTGTTCCCACTCCAACAATAGCTTCCAGTCAAGACCCTTAATGGAATCCTTTAAAGCAGATTTCGCGAAATCAATGAGCTTCTTCCTGTACTCAGGCGTTGCCATCTCTACATAACGCTGTCTATATCTTTTGACTATCGGATGCTCTTCTGGAGAAAGCTGGCCTTCATGGGTTTTCATGCCGTTCCTTCTGCAGGTATTCTTAGTCTAATGTGTGCCATTCACGCATTTTAAGTCTAGTTCCGCTACTGGAAATATTCGAAAAAAGTTCTAGAGGCGTGAATGATAAGGACAATCTTATAAAGACCAGCAAAGATACATAACTAGAATTGCGCTATGACAGGTCATGAACAGAAATGTCAACAGGCTTTGAAAGACTTGGAAACGACTCTCAACTTCAAGATCACTGGATAAGGAGACTTGTGGCTTTCATTATCGACAGCATCTTGGTCAGCGTGGTTACCTTCATAATCACTATCATAGTGTGGATACCGTTCATTCTGATGGCCGTCGCAACAGGCTTGCCTTGGAACCTGTTCAACCCCTTCTCGTTCCCGTTCTACTCAGGAATACTCAGCGTTTTATATTTCACCTTGTTCGAGACATACTCCGGGTCGACTTTTGGCAAGAGAATAATGAGCCTGAAAACCACAAGCCTTGATGGACAAAGACCATCCTTGAGGTCGGCTTTCATCAGAAACGTCAGCAAGATTTACTGGATTCTCGTTCTGGTGGACACGCTAATCGGTTTGGCAAGCTCACGTAACCCGCGGCAAAAAGTAACTGACCGTGTTGCTGAAACAATCGTTGTCTCAACCAGTGTTTCTCCACTGACACAAGCAGCTTCCAACCAAGCTGGAGAGAGGTTCTGTCCCCATTGTGGGCAGAAATTATCTGCAGACGCTAAGTACTGTCCCTATTGTGGGAAAGAGCAAAGCTAGAAAAAGTGTTAAAGCACTTGCAGGGTTGAAGATGCAGATCGGTACGAAAAGCTTACCTGTGAGCAGCTAGGACAATCGCTCTCACGATTAGAGACAAGCCGAGGAGCATTATCATTGTGGCCCAAAACGCAAACCATGTTGTTGTTGGATCTGTTGCAGTCTTCATCATATCAATCAAGTACATGTTGATGAGATAGTACGCTCCCAGCCAGAAAACTACGTTGGATGCGGTTTCTGCTTTCCTGCGCAAGGGTGAACCTCCAACAAACCTGAGCGCTAAGAGGGCAATTTGGAAAAAGCCCAAGATTAAACTGAACTGCCCAACAGTCGTGTAGACCGTCATATGCTCCTCTGGAGCTGTCGGAGCAATGAGCTTAATGTGTTCCATGTTAGGAACAGCCACTACGTCGAGATTGCCAAAGAAGGCTGTAATCTTGTCATAGAGGTTAGGTGTGAACACGAAGAGTGATCCGATCAGAATGAAGAAGAATCCTGCTGAGATTGCAGTGAAGTATCCTTCTCGATACCAATGTCGAAGAGCTGGACGTTCCGTCAACTTGCCTGCCTCAGCAGCAGTATTTGACGGAATGAGCATATAACGTTTTTTGATTCACGTCAGGTGTAGGTCTTAAATACTTGCAATTGGATAGAAGCAGATGGAATGAGCTAAGGTGAACATGATGTCCTTTTGTCCGAAATGTGGAGAAAAAGTGGATGAGGAAATGGCTTTTTGTCCAAAATGCGGTGCACCTTTGAAGGTCGAGCAGTCTCAGGATCTGAAAGAGACTGGAAAGGAATTTGGCGAAGGGATGAGAGAGCATGGAAGAGAACTCAGGGAGAGAATGAGAGAAGAGAGAAGACAGCTCAGAGGACAGAGAAGAAGGGACGAGAAGGCGGAGAAAGACGAAAAAGGAGAGAAGAATGAACAACCAGAGAAATACGAGAAACGTGAATTCAGCTTCGTAGGACCGCTCATTGGCGGCCTAGTCCTGCTGTTCTTGGGCCTCATGTTCTACGTACAGCTAACTGGCTACCTCAAACCTGAGATTGTATGGGCTTTAATGTTCGTCACAATCGGCGCGATAATAATAGTCGCAGTGATTTACGGAGCAACCATGGCCGCAAGAAGGC
>Ga0315279_10003943_pt1 | contig 20206 bp, 17 predicted proteins | sample YL17G06_20_MG_FD_203694 | JGI IMG/M metagenome (GOLD analysis project Ga0315279, IMG submission 203694) | Sediment microbial communities from Yellowstone Lake, YNP, Wyoming, USA - YL17G06_20 | ecosystem: Environmental > Aquatic > Freshwater > Lake > Sediment | place: USA: Wyoming | collected... | reverse complement strand
AGGACGAAGGCGGCCTTTCGCATTTCAGCAGGCTTGCGGCCCGAGACCTCAGTTCGTGGTCGTGGTCGGCGGCTGGGTGGGGGGCTTGTTGGACGGCGGCTCATCGGACGGCTTGTTGACCTCGTCCTGAACCTCGCGGAGGCCCTTCTTGAACTCCACAATGCCCTTACCCAGGCTGCGACCGACTTCGGGCAGACGACGGCCGAACAGCAGCAGGGCCACGATGGCGATAATCACCATCTCCGCCGGGCCCGGCATCCAGAAGGCAAGATTCGTCACAGATTCTCCTCCTCAAAAGGAACCGTTAACATCGTACATCCCCCCGGGTGGCGAGTCCAGCGAAATCGCCCCGTCCTCATGCCCCCCGGTTACCCGTGGCCAAAACGGTCACTTGGCTGGCCGGGGCTCCCCGCGCCGGGCGGCGCGGGATTCGGCCCGGACCCAGTCCAGCCAGGCGTCCAGCCCCTCGCCCGTGCGGCACGAGAGTTCCAGGACCGGGACTCCGGGGGCCACGCCGCGGACGTACTGGCGGAAGGCCTCGCGCGAGAAGCCGGTGGCCGCCAGGAGGTCGATCTTGTTCAGGACCACGCAGTCGGCCTTGTGAAACGCCACGGGATACTTCAGGGGCTTGTCGTCGCCTTCGGGCGTGCTGGCCAGGACGACGCGGCGGCGTTCGCCCAGGTCAAACTCGGCCGGGCAGACGAGGTTGCCCACGTTCTCGATAAACAGGACGTCCAGGTCCGCCAGGTTGAACGCCTCGAGGGCGTCCAGGACCTGCCGGGCGCTCAGGTGGCATCCGCCGCCGGTGTTGATCTGGCGGCACGGGATGCCCGCGCGGAGGATGCGTTGGGCGTCGCGGTCGGTGGCCAGGTCGCCCTCGATGACGGCCATGCGGCATGGCCCGGCCATCCGCCGCGCGGTCTCCTCCAGCAGGCTCGTCTTGCCCGAGCCGGGAGAACCCATGAGATTGGCGACGAAGACGCCGGCGGCGCTGAAGCGGCCGGCCAGTTCAGCCGCCAGGCGGTCGCTCTCGGCGACAACGCGCTTGGCCAGGCGAATGCGTTTGGCCATGTTCCCTGCCCTTGATATGACAGCGCTTTTCAGGCTGTAGCGCCCGTACGGGCGTCTTCCTGCGCGGGGCACAAGGCCCCGCGCTACGGCGCGTAAGTTGCGCCGATTGCCGGCACTTGTGCCGGCATGCGGCAAAGGCGCACGGCGGGTACGGAGACCCGCCGCGCCAAGGGCGCGACCGCATCAGCCGCCAACGGCGCGCGGTCGCTCCGGCGACCGGCTAAACAGGCTCATCGATGTCGAGCGAATCCAGGTACACGTCCTTGCCCCGCGTGATGTCCACCTCAGTGGACCGGCAGGCGGGGCACGCCAGGTCAAGTTCGTCCGGCTGAAACTCGCGGCCGCACCTGCGGCACTTCAAGGCCAGCGGCTCGGTGCGAATGCGGATGCCGGCCTTCGGCCACGGGGAGTCTGCGGCCAGGATCTGGAGGACGAACGCCAGCGATTCCGGGTCCGCCCCGCTCCATCGGCCCACGGTCAGATGGACGGCCAGCAGCGCGCATCCGGCGTGGCGCTCCATTTCGGCGCCCACGCGGCGCCAGACGGACTGGGCTAGTGCCACTTCATGCACCGACCTTGGGTCCTCCGCGCCCTTGTGGCACGGCCGGCTTGTCCAGCCGTGGCGATGCGCCGCCGATGCGTCCCACGGCCGGGCGAGCCGGCCGCGACACGCAAGAACGGGGTTTCACCGCAAAGAACGCGAAGAGCGCAAAGAATGACTTGATTAAGAAAACAAGATAAATCTTCTCTTGGCGCTCTTTGCGTTCTTTGCGGTTAAGAAACGCCTCCGGCAACAGGGGGCCCACCGCGCAAAAAATGTCGGACCGCTCAGTCGAAGACCACCCTTGTGCCGGTGTTCGAATTGATGGGGTAAAACGCGTAGGCCACGACGCGGGTGCCGCCGACCTGCACGACCGTCAGGCCGTAGAGGACGCACTGGCTGGCCTCTTCCTGGGTGATCCTCAGGTAGCCGGCCGGGTCGAAAATGGCATAGAACTCCCTGTGGTTGGTCCCCAGTTGGCCGCCCGGATAGGCGAAGGTCGTCAGCGCGTCGAGCACTCTGCCCTCGTAATTCTTCCACGCGTTCACATCGGTCTCCTGGACCTGCCGAGGGTCGGAGGCCGCGGCGGGAGGCGTCGGCAACGAGGTCGGCATGTCGCGGCAGACGAACATGCGGTCCTTCAGGCTGACAGGGGTGCGGCCGCGGACGGCCATCCACCCGGCGCCGCCGGGGTTCTTGTACTGCAACGTCATCGTTGTGCCGTCTTCGGGCTTTAGGGCATTCGCGGTAAAACTGATGCGGGTCAGGACGCCGTTGGTGGCGGCATAGTCGCGGGCGCTGTTGAGCATGGCCTGAATGGTGGCCAGGGCGCTGTCGGGACCCATCCGCTGGGCAAACAGGCCGAAGACGCCGAACGTGGCCACCATCAGGACGAGCATGATCCCGATGACGGCGAGCATTTCGGCAAGCGTAAATCCTTTGCTGCTTTTCACGGTCATCCCTCGCGTGGGCGGCCGCGTGTGCGGCCGCGCTCACTATTTCTGGTTGGAAATATCATCGTCGACGGAGTACTCATCGGCGCCCAGCGACTTCAGGAGCGGCGCCGGGGACTGGCCCGCAACGAGCGCCGCAGGCGTGCTGTAAAGGACTTTCCGGCCCCAGCCGTCGACGAAGACAAGATAGGTCTCTCCCGTGGTGGTTTTCCTCTGCCGTGCCGCCGTCGCGGCGCCGCGGTAGTAGGGGCCGTTCCGCTGCATCATGGTCATGGCCGCGTAGAACATGGCGTCCCGTTTTTCCTGCAGGACTTCGGCGGCGGGCACCTTGGGCGCCTTGCTCGCCAGCGGGAGGTAGTTGGGGGCGGGTGCGGCAAAGTTGGCCACGATGCCGTAATCCGCCTGGAACGCCGCGCCCAGGGACGAGTCATCCCACGGATACCTGCCCCAGTCGCCGTAGTACTGCTGGAGCGCAGCGTCCAGGGCGGCGAAGAGTTCCAGGGTGGCTTTGCGGGCAATGTGATTGCGCGCCCCCTGGATGGCCCCCACCGAGAGCATCACGAGAATGCTCAGGATGGCAACGACCGTGAGGAGTTCGACGAGCGTAAACCCGCGCGCCGACCGGATGCCAGGAACCCGGCACGCCAGGGCGACGCCGTGGCAAGCCCGGCGTTTCATCCGCTGCACCCCTTCCTTTGTGGCGAAACGCTCAACGCTCGAAGTTGCAGACGTCGTCGCAAGCGGCCACGCCGGCGGTCATGTCCGCCTCCGTCGCCGCCGTGGGCGTGCCGCCGGTTACACCTTCCACCACGTACCCCCACAGCCGGTCGGCGCCGGACGAGATGAGGAGATAGTCGGTGCGGACCCACCGCCGGCCTGTGGTGGCTGGGTCCTTGGGCTTCACCAGGAATTCAAAGTGCGTCTGGCTGGCGAAGTTGTTGACCATGGTTGAATCCTCGGCGCCGCAATCTTTGACATCGTACGGAGAAGAGTCGGCCGGCTCGTAGCGGAAGTAGAAGATGTACTTGCCGGGCTTGAAGGCGTCCACGACGTAATCCGCGATGCCGCTGCCCGCTTCGGGCTTGAAGTAGGGTCCGTAGGCGGCGCTGGCCTCTCCGCCGAAGGGCGACCTGCGGTAGTAGGAGACGTTGGGGGCCACGTTGGCGCCCCAGCCGGTGGCGGTGGGGCCCATGAGATACCAGGCGATGGCATTGAAGCCGTAGATTCGCGCGCCGCCGTCGTGCTGGTTGTCGCTGGGGGGATAGATGCCCCAGTCGCCCCTGAAGGCTTCCAGGCCGGCGATGAGGTTGTCGATGATGTTCCTGGTTCCGGCCGTGCGTGCGGCCCCAATCGCCGCGTTGACGGCCGGCATCAGCAGGCCGACCAGGAGGACGATAATGCCCATGACGACCAGGAGTTCCACGAGCGTGAATCCGCGCGCCCGACCGGGCGTGCCGCACCGAATGCGTTTCATGTCGGTCCTGCCTTTCCCGGCCGCCTTGGCCCCCCGCCCCCGGGCCGGCCGTTGCGGCTACCAATTCGTGACATCGTCATACGTTGGGCTGTTCTGGTCGAGTCGCGACGCGGCCTTGAGGTTGTCCTGGCTGTCCCGAATGACCCATCCGTACCGGCCGTCCAGGCCGGGCGAAACCAGGAGGTAATCCTGCCGGACGTAGCGCTTGACGCTGACGAAGCCCGTCTCGACCTGGACGATTTCATCAAACTTGGCCTGGTCGCCGTAATTGACCTCGGCGGAGGCGTCGCCGCCGTCGGTGCCCGGCGTGGGGATGGACGGCGAGAGGCGCTCGTTGTCGCGGACCCGGTAGTTCGGCTCAAAGACCGCGGTGGACCCCGAGCCGGAAACGAGCCGCGGCCTGGGCTCGTAGCGGAAGTACAGGATCCGGCCGACCGGCTTGAAGGCGTCCAGGAACGCCGCCGGAAGGGTCTGGCCGCTGACAGCAGGGTCCGGCCCGTAGGCCATCGCGTCGGGGGAGGTCTGGTAGTAGGGGCCGAACGCGCGGTTCGGGCGCGAACCCATGGCGCTCGTGCCCGTGTCATAGGGCATACGCCCGCCGGCCTGGGTGCCCCAGCCGTTGCCGGCCGGGCCGCGCAGGTAATAAACCAGGTTGGCGGCGCCGGTCTGCATGGCGCCGCTGAGCGCCTGCAAATCGGCCGGGTCCGAGACGCGGAAACCCCTGGAACGCGGGTAGTCGCCGAAGTCGCGGTGGTAGGCCTCGATGCCGATGCCGAGTTCCTTCAGGATCTTCTGGGTGGCGTTCTTGCGGGCCGTCAGGAGCGCCATGGACACGGTAGGCACCAGAAGGCTCACCAGGAGGCCGATGATGCTGATGACGACCAGCAGTTCAACCAGCGTGAAGGCGCGCGGCTTGCCGATTTCACGTTTCATCAATCTGTGCCTCCCGCCACCGCTATCCTTTCGAACACGCCCCGGCTCGCCAGCCGTCAGGCCACGGCACGCCTGCCGTGCCAGGGGGCGACGCCATGGCAAGCCCGGCGCGCCGGGACGCGTCGAGAAACCCCGCCGCGGCGGCGCGCCCTCGGGGCCGGCTCGTGCTACGTAGCGAAGAAGCACCGCTACTTCGCAGAGTAGCAGCGGCCAACCGGGTTACTTGCGCCCGCCCACCGACTGGATCAGCGTCACCAGGGGCAGGAACAGCGACACGACGATGAACCCGATGGTGCCGCCCAGGAAGATGATCATCACCGGTTCCATGGCGTTGACGAGGCTGCCGACGAGGTGGTCCACTTCCCCGTCGTACGTGTCGGCGACCTTGAGGAGCATCTTGTCCAGTTCGCCGGTCTCCTCGCCGACGTCGACCATGTTGACGACGATGGGGTCGACCACGCCGCTCTGCCGGAGCGGGCCGGCGATGCTTTCGCCCTCGCGGATGGAGTCGTGCACCTGGAGGATCGCCCGGGAAACCACCTCGTTGCCGACGGTCTCGCGCGTGATGTTCAGGGCTTCCAGGATGGGCACGCCCGCGGCAATCAGCGTGCCCAGGGTGCGCGCAAACCGGGCGACGGCCTGGCGGTTGACGATGCTGCCGACGATGGGGATCTTCATCTTGACCCAGTCGATGGCGTACCGGCCGACCGGCGACGCCTTGATCGTCCGCATGGCCGCGTACAGGCCGATCGGGATGAGCGGGATGAGGTACCAGTACTTATAGACGGCGTGCGACGTGCTGATGAGGAGCCGGGTGGGCGCCGGCAGGCCGCCCTTGATCTCGAACCGCTGGAAGATGTCCTCGAACCGCGGGACGATGAAGACCATGATGAGCGCCACGATCAGGACGGCGACGCCGATGACCATCGTCGGGTACACCATGGCGCCGACGATGCGGCGCCGGAGGGCCTGGGCCTTCTCCATGAACTCGGCCAGTTTCTGCAGGATCTGGTCCAGCACGCCGCCGGCCTCGCCGGCCCGGACGGTGTGGATGTACAGGCGGTCGAAGGCCTTGGGGTGCTTCTCCATGGCCTCCGACAGGGTGGAGCCGGCCTCGACGTCCTCGATGATGTCCATGAGGGCGTTCTTGAGGATGCCGGGCTTCGTCTGGCCTTCCAGGATCCTGAGGCTCCTGAGGATCGGCAGGCCGGCGTCCTGGAGGGTGGACATCTGGCGCGTGAACTGGGTGAGTTGCTTGGCGTTGATGCGGCCGATGGCAAAGGTGTGGGCCTTTTTCTTGGGCTCCGCGGCGGCGGGTCCCCTGTGGGCCCTCTGCCGGACATCGCGTGCAAACAGGCCCATGGCCCTGACCTTGTCGGCGGCATCCTTCTGGCTGGCGGCCTCGATCTCGGCCTTGACGTCGCGGCCCTGCGCGTCCACGGCTTCGTACTCGAACAGAGGCATGGCCGGTCTCCTTGTTCCCCCGCAGGGGCTACTGTTCAACCACGGTGGCCTTGACGACCTCCTCGATGGTCGTCACGCCGTCGTAAATGCCGAGAAGGCCGTCGTCGCGGAGGGCCCTCATGCCGCCCTTCCTGGCCTCGTCGCGGATGACGTTTGTCGACGCCTGGTGCAGGATGAGGTCGCGCAAGTGGTCGTCCATGTGCATGATCTCAAACAGGCCCGTCCGGCCCTTGTAGCCGGTGTTGTTGCAGAGGTCGCAGCCCCTGCCGAAGAAGAACGTGCGGCCGCGCACCTCCTCGGGCGTCAGTTCCAGTTCCCAGAGCATGTCTTCGGTCGGCTCGAACTCGGCCCGGCAGTTCCTGCAGATCTTGCGCACCAGGCGCTGGGCCACAATCGCCTCCAGGGTGGCCGTGACCATGTAAGGCTCCAGGCCCAGGTCCAGGAGGCGCGTGATCGCCGTCGGGGCGTCGTTGGTGTGAAGCGTGGAGAACACCAGGTGCCCGGTAAGGGAGGAGTGGATGGCGATCTGGGCGGTCTCCAGGTCGCGGATCTCGCCCACCAGGATGATGTCGGGGTCCTGCCGCAGGATGTGCCGCAGGCACCGCGCGAACGTCAGGTCGATGTCCGGGTTGATCTGGACCTGGATGAGGCCCTCGATGTCGTACTCAACGGGGTCCTCGGTGGTGATGATCTTGACGTCGGGGGTGTTGATGGCCGAGAGGGCCGAGTACAGCGTCGTGGTCTTGCCCGAGCCGGTCGGCCCGGTGACGATGACGATGCCGTTGGGCCGGTGAATGAGTTCGTCCACCACCTTCTGTTCGTCATCGCGGAGGCCGATCTTGGTGATGTCCAGTTCGACCTGCGTGCGGTCCAGGACGCGCATGACGACGCTTTCGCCGAACATGGTCGGCAGGACGGAGACCCGCAGGTCCACGGGCTTGCCGCCCACGGTGAGTTCGATGCGGCCGTCCTGCGGGACGCGCCGCTCGGCGATGTCGAGGTTGGACATGACCTTGATGCGGCTGGCGACGGCGAGCGCGATGTGCCGCGGGGGCGGCACCATCTCGTACAGGATGCCGTCGATGCGGTACCGCATCTTGAACTCGTCCTCGAACGGTTCGAAGTGGATGTCGGAGGCCTTGTCGCGGATGGCGGCCAGGAGGACGAGGTTCAGGAGTTTCTTGACCGGCTGGCTCTCGCTCATCGCCCGGATGTCGTCCAGGTCGATGTTGTCCTGGTGCTCGGCGATCCACTCGGCGGTGGTGTCGAGTTCGTCGATGACCTGCTCGACGGACTCGGCGTGGGCGTAGTACTTGTCGAGGGCGCGGACGACCGCCGCAGGGTCGGCCACCGCCGCCACGATTTCGTAACTGAGGAGCGTCCGGAGTTCATCCACGGCGCGGAAGTTGTTCGGGTCGGCCATGGCCACCGTCAGGCGTCCCACGTCGAATTCGATCGGGACGACGTTGTAACTGCGGGCGGTCATGGCGTCCATCTTCTCGATGACTTCGGACGGGATCTCCAGTTCGTCGAGTTCGACGTGGCGCATGCCCATCTGGACGGCCAGGGCCGCCCCGACGTCGGACGGGTCGCAGGACCCCAGGTCCACGAGGACCGCGCCGAGGGCGCCGCCCTTGGCCTTCTGGACCTTCAGGGCCTCGTCGACCTGGGCGGGCTTGACCTTGCCCATGGAGACGAGGATCTCGCCCAGGCGTTTGCGCCTGGCCGGGCCCGCGGGCGGTTCGCTGGAAGATGCGCGGCTCACGTTCTGTCCTCTCCGATTTCAGCCGGTTGCATTACCGGGCGGCGGTCTTCTGGAACGTCTTCAAGTCGTTCTCGTCCAGGAGGCCGCCGATGCGTTTGAGGGCCTCGCGTCCTTCGGCGGTCTGCAAAAGTTTTTCCTCGAGTTCCTCGCGGCGCTGGGCCCGCTCCAGCATGTCCTCCGCCCCGATGATCCCGCGGCCGTACAGGTCCCAGAGCGAATCATCGAGCAACTGCATGCCCCACTTGCGGCCGGTCTGGATGAAGGATTCCAGGCGGTACGGCTCGTTCTTGCGGATGAGGTTCTGGGCCGCCGGCGTGATCATCATGAATTCGTAGGCGGCGATGCGGCCGGGCATGTCGATGCGCGGCACGAGCGTCTGGCTGATGACCGCCATGAGGCAACTGGCCAACTGGATGCGGACCATCTCCTTCTGTTCCACCGGGAAGGCGTCCACGATCCGGTTGATCGTTCCGGCGGCGCCGGTGGTGTGGAGGGTCGAGAAGACGAGATGGCCGGTCTCGGCCGCACGCACAGCCGCCGCCATGGTGGGGAGGTCGCGCATCTCGCCCACCAGGATGACGTCGGGGTCGGCCCGCAGCGCCCGGCGGACCGCTTCCTCGAAACTGACGACGTCGGTGCCCACTTCGCGCTGGTTGATCATGGATTTCTTGTGGGCGTGGTAGTACTCGATCGGCTCTTCAACGGTGATGATGTGGCGGTCGAAGTTCTCGTTGACGTAGTTGACCATCGACGCCAGCGTGGTCGTCTTGCCGGAGCCGGTGGGGCCCGTCACCAGGAAGAGGCCCCTCGTGCGGTTCAGCAGCGTCTCGACGACCGGCGGCAGGCCGATCTCGGTCAACGTCATCAGCCGCGACGGGATCAGACGCAACGTCAGGCTCACGTAGCCCCTCTGCTTGAAGACCGCCACGCGGAACCGCGCCTTGTCCTGGTAACTGAAACCGAAGTCCGTGGATCCGACCGCGTCGAGTTCCTGCTGGTTGCGGTCGGGGGCGATGCTGCGCATCAGCGTGACCGTGTCTTCCGGGCCGAGGGTCTCGGTCTCCAGGGGGCGGAGGCGGCCGTGAAGCCGGACCACCGGCGGCTGGCCCACGTGCAGGTGCAGGTCCGACCCGTTCTTGGAAACCACAAACTGGAGCAGTTTATCAATCTGAATCATCGCCGGGCCCTTGAGACCCCTTTCGCAACCTACTTATTCTAGGAACGGCGCGACCCCCGCGGCAACCGCCCCCCCGGGGGGCTACAATACAGCCCCTTCCTTGGCGGCCAGGCCCAGGACCTCCTCCAGGGTGGTGATGCCCCGCATGACCTTGATCAGGCCGTCCTCCAGCAAGGACCTCATGCCCAGGAGGCGGGCCGCCTGCCTCATCTCGCTCAGCGGGCGGTGTTTGAAGGCCAGTTCCCTCAGTTCCGTGTTCATGATCATGATCTCAAAGATGCCGAGCCGGCCCCGAAAGCCCATATTGTGGCATTTCGGGCATCCCACCGGCCGGAAGAACGTGGCCCGGCTGAGTTGCTCCTCCGTGATGCCCATCCCCCGCAGGGTCGCCAGGTCGACGGTGTTGTTCTTCTCCTTGCACTCCGGGCACAGGATCCTCACCAGCCGCTGGGCCATAACGGCCTGCACGGAACTGGCAACCAGGAAGGGCTTGACGCCCATATCAATCAGGCGGGTGATGGCGCTGGGGGAGTCGTTGGTATGAAGTGTACTAAATACCAGGTGTCCGGTCAGCGCGGCCTGGATGGCCATCTCGGCGGTCTCGATGTCGCGGATTTCGCCGATCAGGATCACGTTCGGCGCCTGCCGCAGCATCGCCCTCAGGATCCGCTGGAACGTCAGGTTAATCGTCTCGTTGACCTGGCACTGGTTGATGCCCGCGATGTGGTACTCCACCGGGTCCTCGGCCGTAATGATCTTGCGGTCGGGGGTGTTCAACTTGTTCAAGGCGGCATAGAGCGTGGTGGTCTTGCCGGACCCCGTCGGGCCGGTGACCAGGAAGATGCCGTTCGGCCGCTCGATCTGTTTCTGGAAGACTTCGAAGTCGTCCGGCAGGAAGCCCAGCCCCTCCAGGCCGATGTTGATGGATTCCCGCCGCAGAATGCGCAGCACGATGCTCTCGCCGTGGTACCCCGGCAGCGTGGAGACGCGGAAGTCCAGGTCCTGCCCGTCGAGTTTCATGCGGATACGGCCGTCCTGGGGGACGCGCTTTTCCTCGATCTGCATCCCGGACATCAGTTTGACGCGGGTGGTGATCGACCCCTGGAGCCGCTTGGGCGGGGCGTCGCGCTCCACGCAGACGCCGTCGATGCGGTACCGGATCCGCAGGCGGTTGGCGAGCGGCTCGATGTGGATGTCGCTGGCCCGCATCCGGACCGCCTCGGTGATCATCAACTGCACCAGGCGGATGATCGGGGCCGACTCGGCGTTCAGGGCCGATCCCTTGTCCCCGCGGTCCACGAAGTCCACGTCGGACGACGTGAACTCCTGGAGCATCGTGTCCACCGTTTCCGACTCCGCCTCCTCCGTGTAGCCCGTGATGATTTCCTTCACCTTCTCCCGCGCTGCCAGCACGCAGTCCACGTCCATGTTCAGCCGGAACCGGATGGCGTCCACCGACTCCAGGTCCAGCGGGTCCGTGATCGCCACCTTCAACTTCCCGTCCTTGTAGTCCAGCGGGATGATCTGGTACTCCTTCATCATCGCCTCGGGCATCATCTCCAGCACTTCAGGCTTGATGCTGCCCACGTCCAACTCGACGTACTCCATGTCGAACTGGAGGGCCAGCGCGCGGCTGATGTCCTCTTCGGTGCAGGCGCCCGTGGCCATCAGGACTTCACCGAGGCGGCGGCCGCTGCGGGCCTGGCGGCCCAGGGCGTCGGAGAGTTGCTTGTCGGTGACCTTACCCCACTCTTTCAAGATTTCGCCGAGGCGCTTACGCGGTCCGGGCATGGCTCCCTCGCTTAAAACAGAAAAAGGCTCCCGCACCCGCCACCTTTGGCGGGTCGAAGGTCCGCATCACGGCTTCCGTAGGCTCGTGCTACGTAGCGAAGAAGCATCGCTACTTCGCAGAGTAGCAAAGGAACGCGACCCCTCGCGCCACCCACCACGCCTGCACCCTGGGTAACCTGCGGTTGCACCCCGCCCAAGGTGCAATTTAAGCCGACGCCGGCCCCGGCGTCAAGCCCTATAATCGCCGGCCTCACGGCCGGGTGCGGCCCGTCTGGCGGAACCCCTGAAGGAGCGACGCCAGTTCGGTGACCGCCTCCGGGTACTTGGCGGCGAGGTTGGTCGTCTCCTTGAGGTCGTCGGCCAAGTTGTAGAGTTCGCCCGGGGCCGGGCCGCCCTTGCCCGCCTTGCCGGCCTTGGCCTTGCCGGTGTCCTCGGCGGCAGGGGCGCCGGGCGCGCCGCCGATCAACTTCCACGGCCCCTTGCGGACCGCCAGCGCCCCACCGCCGGAGTGCATGACCAGGTGCTCGCGGGGCGGCTTCCCGGTCTTCTCGCCCAGGAGCGACGGCAGGACGTTCAGGCTGTCTGATCCGGCGTCGGCGGGCAGGTCGCACCCGGCCACGGCTGCAAACGTCGCCAGCATGTCCACGTGACAGATAAGGGCGTCGGACGTTGCGGCGGCCTTGATCCGCCCCGGCCAGCGCGCCACGAGCGGCACGCGATGCCCGCCCTCGTACAGGCCGCCCTTAAAGCCCCGCAGCACGCCGTTACAGGCATGGCCGTTGGCGTCGGCGACCGCGCCGTCTGAGTAACCGTCGTCCATGACGCCGCCGTTGTCGCTCGTGACCAGGATGAGCGTGTTCTCGGCCAGGCCGAGGCGGTCGAGCGCCTGGGCCAGTGCGCCCACGCTCCAATCGAACTCCTGGATGACGTCGCCGCGCAACCCGCACTGGCTCGTCCCGCGAAACCGCGGGTGCGGCACGCGAGGCACGTGGATATCGTGGGTGGCAAAGTACAGAAAGAACGGCCTGTCCTTGTTCTGCTCGATGAAGGCGACGCCCTTGCTGGTCAGCACGTCGGCCATCTCTTCGTCGTTCCACCGCGCCGCCTTGCCGTCGGCCATGTAGCCGATGCGGCTGATGCCATTGATGATGGTATTGTCGTGCCCGTGGCTGAGTTTCATCTTCAGCAGTTCAGGCGATGTGCGGCCGGTCGGCTCGTCGCCCACGGGGGCGCCGTAACTGACGCGGATGGGGTCCTTCGGGTCCAGCCCGACCACGCGATGGTTCTCGACGTAGACGCACGGCACACGGTCGCCCGTAGCGGGGTAGATGAAGGCGTAGTCGAAGCCGATTTCCAGCGGGCCGGGCTTCACGTCGGTGTTGTAATCAGGCGCCGGGTCGCCCAGGCCCAGGTGCCACTTGCCGACGACGCCCGTCGTGTAGCCGGCCCGCCTGAGGAGCGACGCAGTGGTGGTGGTCCCCGGCTTGATGGCCAGCGGCGCCATGCCGCTCAGGACACCCCGCGCCACCGGCGGATGCCGCCAAGCGTACTGGCCCGTCAGGAAGGCGTACCGCGTGGGAGTGCACATGGCGGAGGGCGAATGCGCATCGGTGAAGCGGACGCCCTCGGCCGCCAGGCGGTCGATGCCGGGCGTCTTCGCGCGCGTGGCACCGTAACAGCCGAGGTCGCCGTAGCCGATGTCGTCGGCCAGGACGAAGACGATGTTCGGCGGCCGCCCCTGGGCCGCCGGGGCGCCGCGCGCCCAGAGTCCCAACACGCCCACCCCCGCTGCTTGCATCAGCCCACGCCGGTTCATGCCATCGCCTCCCGGAACCCCGCGAAAACGCTTTCCGCCACCGCTGCGAATTCGGAGCACATGATACCAGAAAACGGAAGGTCGCACACGTGGAGAATCAACTCTAGGCAGGACGGGTGTGACCGGTCACACGTGCAACTCGACGATGTCGCGGTCCGAAAGAACGTGCTCGCGCGGGGCCGGGGCGCCCTCGTACATATTGGCCCCCCAGATGCGGGCGCGCTTCAGGTTGGCCGCCAGCCCCTTGTGAATCACGGCCGCAAGGTCCAGCACGGTGCTCCCTTGCGGCAGGACGAAGGGCCGCTCCTTGTCGGGAGGCTTGCCGGGTTCCTTCGGGTAGATGCGGACCACGCTGAGCATCTTGAAGCACGTCCGGGCGATTTCGCCCAGGTTGTCCCCTTTCTCGGCGCTCACGGCCAGCAGGGGCACGGCCGACCCGTAGAGTTCCTTCATCGCCTGGAAGTTCTCGGCGGCGCCGGGCAGGTCCAACTTCGTGCCCGCCACGAGCATGCGCTTGGCGGCGCCGCCTTCGGGCACCTGGCGGCCCGGCGGCACCAGGCCGCGGCCTTCCAGAAGGCCCATGCAGACCTCCATCTGCTCCAGCACGTCGGCCCCCAAGTCGATGCAGAGGATAAGGCCGTCGGCCGCCCGGATCGCCCCTGTCATCCCCGGAACGGGGCCCTCGGCCGTCACGGGCGGCATGTCGACCAGTTGAATCTGGACGTCCTCGTAAACCATCATCCCCGGCACGGGGGCGTGCGTTGCAAAGGGATACGGGGCGACCGTCACGTGGGCCTTCGTCAGGGCCCCCACCAGGGCGCTCTTGCCGCAGTTCGGCATGCCGATGAGGACAAACTGCCCTGCCCCGTGCTTTTCGACGTAAAAGAGGTCGATGCCGCCGCGGGCCTTGGGCTGCTCGCCGGCCTCGCGCAGTTTGGCCATGCGGTGCTTGATGTCCGCCTGCATCTTTTCCGTCCCCTTGTGCTTGGGGATGGTGGCGTACATCTCTTCCAGGGCCGCGATTTTCTCGGCCGTGGTCTTGGCCTGGCGAAAGGTCTCTTCGGCCTTGCGATACATCGGTGTCAGGTTGGCAGGCATGGCCTTGCGACCTCAACTGGTGCCCATCGCGCCCTATTCTATCCGCCCCCGGTGGCCATGCAAGTCGAAGACTCGACTGGGCGAGCGGACTTACCAAGTACGACGGCGCAGGACTGCGATTTGCGCGGCCCTCGGCCCTATTTAGCCCCCCGTAAATACACGGGGGGCGGCACGCGGGAGGCGTTTGTGGCCGCACCGCCCCCGGTGTATTCACCGGGGGCTAAATAAACGCGCGCTTTGCGCGGCGGGTCGGAGTTTACCGGCCTGGGCGGGTACGCACCGTAGCGCGGGGCCTTGTGCCCCGCGTAAGGAAGGCGCGGGCGTACGCCCGCGCTACGGGCTGGGCATGCCTGACACCTGGCGGCAAAACGGCGGGCGGCCCGTGTAGAGCCGCCCGCCGAAGTATCCGCGCGCCGCCTGCGGCGGCGAAGGATAAAACCGCACGGGGCTTACGCCCCGCTAAGATAAGGGTAAAAGAGCCAAAGAGCAAAGCCTGCCTGCCGGCAGGCAGGGGTTATCCTCGAACGCTCCTTCGCCTCATCAGCATCCCCAGGCCACCCAGGGCCAACAGGCCCATCGTAGCCGGCTCAGGAACCTCGGAGACACGGAACCCGATATTGCTGTCCTCGTTCGACGGGAAGTAGTAGTCGTGGCTGTACCGATACGCCGCGCGCAGGTAGTTGTCGTTGTACCAGAACGACCCGCCCCGCAGGCCGCGATAGGACTCGCTTATGAGCGCCTCATTCCACTCCCAGACGTTGCCGCCCTGGTCGAACGTGCCGTAAGGGCTGTCGGAGTTCTCGAACTCGCCGGCGACCGTGGTGTACTTGCCGGAATCGATGGGGTAGGCATAGGGGGCCGGCCAGTAGTTGGCGTTGTTGCCGGAGGCGTCGGCCATGTCCCGCCCTGGGGCCGTGTTGCTGCTCGTGGGATAATCCCAGTAGTTGCCCGTCACGCCATCGTTCTTATGGTACGCCGCCTTGTACCACTCATCCTCGCTGGTAATCGCCCACTTCCAATCCACCTCGCGGCTGACGGCTATAAGTTGGGCATCGCTCGTCGCGCCGTTGAGGTAGTACGCCCCGTCCTCGGTCGTCGAGAGACCCTGCGCGCCCGTCGGCTGGCCGTTGTGCAGCCAGTTGGCGAAACGGGCCGAATCGCCCCAACTCACATAGTTCACCGGGCGGTTGACGAAATTGGCGTCCACCGTGTAGGTGAAGGGGTTGCCGACGGTCCCGCCGCCGCTCCGCGCGATCCCGCTGCCGTATTCGGTGTTCGACATGTACGTGTTGTAAAGGGCGTACGTGTCAACGCCGCCCACGGCATTGAGGAACTCCTTGTACTGACCGGCCGTCACCTCGAACTTGCCGATGTTGTAGGTGTAGGCCACCGCTCCGCAAATGCGGTCCGGACCGTAGCCGCCATAGCTCTGGCCAGACCATTCCCCGGCGTTGCCCAGATTGCCCACGGGGACGGTCTGGATGTCGACCGCCGCCGAGGCGGCCGAGACCAGGGACACACACACCACCGCCACAATCGCCGCCCTCGTCACGCCTCTTACGCTGATCATCGCCAATCTCCTTCTGTACTGAGCCGTTTTCTGCTCCTCACGGCGTTGTGCCGCGTGGCGTAATCGTTCCGCGCAAAACAAAAGGGCCGGGCTCCGGCTGTTCGCCGGAGACCGGCCCTGAAGGGGGCGAGGCAACGCCAACTTGGCATCCCCCCCTGCAAAACAAAGCAGGCCGGACTCCAACAGTCGGAATCCAGCCCCGCAACGACGACTTTAGAGCGTTTGTACGGCCCCTCCGCTCTTGCCCGATACTATACCACAAGAAAGCCGCCTTGTCAAATCGGGGAGGCGAATTTTTTACGAACTATCAAGGTGGTGCTTCCCCTGTAGTTCAGCGGCGTTCATCCGCCCGTTCTTTCCCAAGTTGTGACCCGCCTTCCACAGTGGCGGCACTCCCAGCGCCGCTGGTAGCCGCAGCGGCTTCATCCCATCCCGCGTTTGCACGAAAACCTTGCATGGGAATCCCTTTTCCGGCACAATAACTTGCTGCACGGTCATCGGCTAAGAAAGGCCCGCATGCTCGATCTCGACGTCATCCGCACGCGAACCGATGAAGTCCGCCGCAACACCGAGAACCGGCGGATGAAGGCCGACATCGACAAGGTCCTCCGCCTGGCCGAGGAGCGGTCGGCCCTCATCGTCGAACTGGATGCGGCCCGCGGCCGCCGCAAGGACACGAGCGCCCGCGTGCCCAAGGCGTCTGAGACGGAGCGCCCGGCCCTTATCCAGGAGGTGGGCGGGCTGAAGGCAAGGATCGCCGAACTGGAAACCCGCCTCGAGGCGGCCGAGAAGGAACTCCGCGACGAGCAGTCGCGCATCCCCAACCTGACGCACCCCGATTCGCCCGTCGGCCCGGACGAATCGCACAACCAGGAACTCCGCCGCTGGGGCGAGCCGCCCGTGTTCGACTTCAAGCCCCTCGACCACGTCGCTATCGGCGAGGCCCTCGGCCTCATCGACTTCGACGCCGGCACCAAGGTCACCGGCTCGAACTTCTACTTCCTGAAGAACGAGGCGGTGCTGCTGGAACTGGCCCTGGCGCGCTTCGCCCTGGAGACCCTCCAGCGCGAGGGCTTCTCTCTGCACGAGACGCCCGACCTGGCCAAGATGAAGGTGCTGGAGGGGTGCGGCTTCAGCCCGCGCGGCGACGAGTCGCAGATCTACCGCATCGACGGGTTCGACCTGGGCCTCATCGCCACGGCCGAGATCACCCTGGGCGGCATGTTGACGGACGAGATCCTGCCGGACGACCGCCTGCCCATGAAGGCGGGCGGCATCAGCCACTGCTTCCGCGTCGAGGCCGGCGCCTACGGCCGCGCCAGCCGCGGCCTGTACCGCGTCCACCAGTTCACCAAGGTCGAGATGTTCGCCTTCACGCGGCCCGAGGACTCCGACGCCATGCACCTGGACCTCCTGCGCATCGAGGAGGGCCTCTACCAGCGCCTGGGCATCCCGTACCGCGTCATCGACATCTGCACGGGCGACCTGGGCGGCCCGGCCTACCGCAAGTTCGACCTGGAGGCGTGGATGCCCGGCCGGGGCGACGGCGGCCAGTGGGGCGAGATCACCTCCGCCTCCAACTGCACGGATTACCAGGCCCGCCGCCTCGGCATCCGCTTCCGCCGCGGGCCCGGCCAGAAGCCCGAACTGGTCCACACCCTCAACGGCACCGCCATCGCTATGAGCCGCACCCTTATCGCCATCCTCGAAAACTACCAGCAGGCCGACGGCTCGGTCGTCGTGCCGGAGGTGCTGCGGCCGCTATGCGGTTTTGACCGCATCGGCCCGCGCTGATTCGCGGCGACCCCACCCAGATGCACCAGGCGGCCATGAACCCCTTGCCTTCTTTCGCCAGGTTTGCCATAACTGCGGGCCAGTACGCCCGCCCGTACTGGGCGGCGGGCAACCGGAGCGGCACACGGCATGGCGCGCGGCAAATCGGGAAAATCCACGGACGGCATCCGGCTTAGCGAGTTCGAGAAAACCTCGCCCGCCAAGCCGCTGCCTATTTATGTTCTCAAGGGGACCGACCCGTACCTGCTGGAGCACGGCCGCAGCCACGTCCGCAAGGTCGTCATAGGCGATGCCGACCCGGGCCTGGCTCTGACCGAGGTCCTCGGCCCCGACGCGGTCCTGGCCGACGTCATGGACGCCCTGCGGACGCTGCCTTTCCTGTCGGCGCGGCGGCTGGTCATCGTCCGCGAGGCCGAGGAGTTCCTGGAGAAGCCCGCTCGCAAGGACGAGAAGGTCCGCGATGTTCTCGTTGAGTACCTGGACGCCCCGTCCCCCACCGCAGCGCTCTGCCTGGAGGTGGCTTCCTGGAACACGAGCACCACGTTGCACAAGCGAGCGGTCGGGATGGGCGCGCTGGTCCTGTGCGAGTTGGCCGACCCGGGCCATCTGCCCGCCTGGCTCAGGGGCGAGGCCAAGCGGCTCTACGGAAAGAACCTGACGTACGCGGCCGCGCAGATGCTCGTGGACTACCTGGGGACGGATTTTGCATCGCTCCTGTCGGCCCTCGATGCGCTCGCGCTGTACGCCGGCCGCGAGGAGAAAATCGACACCCCCGACGTCGATGCCCTGGTGGCGCGCGGCCACCACGAGCGCATCTGGGCCCTGTGCGACGCCGTGGCCGCACGCCAGACGGCCCGGGCCCTGGAACTCCTGGAGGCCTTCTGGGCCGAGGGCCTCGTTGCCCCGCAGATCATCGGCCTCCTCAGGCCGACGTTCAAGCAACTCCTGCGCGTCCGGGCACTGGCCCGGCGCATGGACCTCGTGAGGGCCATGGACGAGGCGGGCATCAACTACTACGGCCGCGACCGCGTCCGCCGCGCGCTCGCGGGATTCTCCGACTCCGGGCCGGCCGCCGCCTACCAGGCCCTCGTGGACGCCGACCTGGAGGCCAAGACCACACGGAACGACCGCCTCATCATGGAGACGCTCATCCAGCGGCTGTGCCTTCCCGAGTCGCTTGGCGCCCGTACGGGCGCCTCGTCCGAGTAGGATCCGACCATGCCGCAGCCAGAGCCCGCCGCGCCCGTCACCGTCCAGTTCGGAGCCGGAAACAGGAGTAGCGGATGAACCTGGCCATCTTTCAGCCCGTGCCGGACGCCCGCGCCGCCCGCTGCCCGTACCGCCACGACGTGGCGGCGCTGGCCGCGGCGCTGCGGGCTCGCGGGCACAGCGTCACGCTGACGATCCTGGAGACGTGCGACGAATCCGCCGTGGCCGCGGCGGCGGGCGGCGGGCGGCCGGACCTCGTGTTCATCTACATCGAGAGCCTTGCGGCCGACCTGGCGGTGCGCATTGCCGGCGCCATCGCCCAGGTCCACGGCTCGCCGCTGGTGCCGTTCGGCCCGCACGCATCGTGGCGGCCGGATGAGTGCCTCAGCCTGCCGGGGGCCGAGGCCGTGGCCGTCGGCCCGACCGACCTCGTGGCGCCCGACTACGTGGCCACGCGCGCCGGCCTGGACTACCTGCGGACACCGGGGTTCTGGATCAAGTGCGAAACGGGCATTATGCGGAACCCCCTGCCGCGCGCGTCCGAGCCGCCGGCCGATGCGCCCTTGCCCGCGCGCGACCTTTACCCGTCGGACCGCCTGGTCGACCCGGCGGGCTTTGCCGAGGTGCGCGTGGCCCGCGGCGGCGAGGCCGGGGCGGCCGACCCGGGCGCCGCGGCCCCGGGCGCCCCGGGCCGGCCCTGCTGGCCGCCGACGGCCGCGTGGCCCGTCCAGCATCGGCCCGTGGAGTCGGTCCTCGTCGAGATGCTCCAGATGGCCGATGCGCTGCTGGACCTGGGGGGATTCCGGATCGGCAACGAGCGGTGGGCCTCGTCGCCGGCGTGGCTGGCCGCGTTTGCCGAACGGTACGCCCGCCAGGTGGGTATGCCGCTGCGGACAACGCTGTATGCCCCGGACGTTTCGCCCCAGGTTGCGGCGCTCCTGGCCCGCGCCGGATGCGAAGAGGTCCGCCTTCCCCTCGGCAGCGGCACGACGCTCATCCGCAACGACGTGCTGGGGCTGAACGTGTCGGCCGCGGCGGCCGAGGCGGCGGTTGCCGCACTCCGCGGCGCGGACGTCCGCGCCGTCGCCTGCATCGAGATCGGCACGCCGTACGAGACGCCGACCAGCCTCGAGCAGACCGTCGAGTTTCTCCGCCGCCTGGGGCCCGACCGCGTCGAGGCCGCGATGCACTACCCCGTGCCGGGAACGCCTTCCGACCGCATCGCCCGCGAGAACGGGTGGCTGGTGCCGGACGCGGCGGCGGCCCACCTGGCAGGCCGGCCGGCGGTCGCCCTGCCGCGACTCTCGGCCGACGACCTCGTGACGGCGTGCGAGGAACTGCCCTTTGCCATCCTGCGGCCGCGAATCGTCCCCTTGATACGCCTGAGCCGGCGCGTCAGAATCGGCAACCGCGGCACGTTGTACGAACTGGTTGTCAAGCCGTTCCTCGCGCCGCCGATGCGCCGCCGTTAGAGCAGTTAACGGTTGGCTGTATCTGGATCTCGCGCGGTGGGCAGTCTTGCCCACCGCGCCACGAGACGCCTAGGCGCG
>Ga0315279_10003941_pt1 | contig 20209 bp, 19 predicted proteins | sample YL17G06_20_MG_FD_203694 | JGI IMG/M metagenome (GOLD analysis project Ga0315279, IMG submission 203694) | Sediment microbial communities from Yellowstone Lake, YNP, Wyoming, USA - YL17G06_20 | ecosystem: Environmental > Aquatic > Freshwater > Lake > Sediment | place: USA: Wyoming | collected... | reverse complement strand
GATGAGCAGCGGAGAGCTGCTGACCAAGTTCGCCTTCTTCTCCCCAACGAAGAATGGCACAACAAAACCAGGAGTGTGTGGGATAATTTCTCTCTTTTTTCGTCCGATTTATCTTGCGCCAGCGCACCGGCACCATTTTCCCTAGATAATCACGGTAGCAGCAGTCCAGATAGGCTCATAGATGGCCCGCTGCAGTTTCTCGTCATGTTCGACGATATAAGTCGGTTTCTTCTTGGCAGCATCCTTTATGGACTGGCCAGTCAACCAGACCCTGTCATCCGCAAAGATGACCCTGTCATGGATTGCATTCGAACTGCGAAAATGCAGATTTCCGCCGGCGGCATACTTCAGAGCCAAAACTTTAACGACATTAGGCGCTTAAGGTCATGATTCGACAAAAAGATTGTCGAATACGTTTCATGCTACCAGCCCCAACTCCTCGAAAAGATCGAGCATGCCAGCCCGCAGGGCATGGTAGTGCTTGTCGACCGAGCTTGTGATCTCGGTTTGGCACCGTGCGGTCGGTCGAGCTGTTGAAGCAAGCAACGGTTGAATCACTTTGTCGCGCAGAAGCACCAGGGCTGCCATCGCTCGGAAACCGTCCCGGTTTGGTAGGTACCGACGAGCCCCGATCTTGCGAACCATCTGTTTTCCACGCAGTTTCTTCAAATCATACGCAGCTCGTCGTGGGCCATAGTCCGACACCGTCTGACCACTCATGCCACCGACTTTCTGAGCCAGGTCCGAAGCGGTAAAGCCCGCAGGAGAGGCCGACAGTGCCAACACTGCGTCCACCACCCTCCGGATTCTGGATTTGTTGAAATCGATCCCACCGACCATGGTCTTGCCGACCTGAGACGGCATGGGCAGCCGCTCGAGAGTCTCGTCAGCAATAAAACATGCGTCCACCCATGCGAGGGCATTCATGAATCTCTCGAGAACAACTTTCAGTTGACGAACGATTTGGGGGAACTTCTCCAGCGACCGACCGCAGCTCAACTCATTGGTGTTGTGAGCGATCACCTCGATGCGGAGCACGCGTTCGCCTTTGGTATAGATCTTCAGGGTCAGCTTGCCGCAACGTAACTTGAACACCGTCAGATCATACGTAGGTTTCTCGAGCACGCTCTCCCACTCTATCGCGCTCTTCTTTCTCTTTCGGTATCTGGGACGCCTCTTGTATCCAAAGATGGTTTTGATCTTGTCCAAATCGAAAGGCGCACGGCTGCGGTCAATCAGGGCCTGAAAAACCTGGTCCATTTGACCGCCTACCTCAAACAGCAGGTTTCGGCTCGATTCGATCTGGTAGGTTGAGTATTGGAAGTGAAATCCGCTTCGGGCTCGCTCTTCGGCGTCCAGAGCAAACCAGAGGCAGGTGGTATAAATCTAACGCTCGCAGACCCGGCTTAAGCGCCCTATAGTCCGTTGGCCGGACAAGGTGTCTGCGACTCTCGCCAAGCCTGCGGCGTCAGAGATATGAGTAAAGCAATTGCCTTCTTTTGTAAACTGAATCCCGGCTTTCCTCGCCTGACAACCAACGTACTCGTGGCCGTTCAATATCACCTGAGCTGGAAAGGGCGGGTGTCCACAAATCTTGATCGTGATATGGCCCCACTCAGGATCCACGATGTGAAATGCGTAGTGGTTGACGTAGGGGAACTTTCGGTTTAGATGACGGGCCTTGCCGTCTTCAACATCCCAGACGGGCGCTTGTGCACGCGCAACCAGGACCAGAAAGAGGCCACGAGTCTCCGGGTGTTTCACGAGGTATTCTTCCGCGATCTCATGTTTTCTCTCGCCGGGCGCACAATCGATGACAGGAATGCCTTTGGCTTTGGCCCAGGCACGGAGGCGGCGACTGAATCGACCGGCCAGGCGCATCAGATGTGTGTTGTCCAGATTATCATCGGTACCGTGCAGCAAGCGCCACCAGTGACGAAATCCGCCGGGGCTGTGAGCGATGCGGAAATAGGCGTTGAGAACAATGCGGTCAATGCAATCGTAACTACCTGCCAAGAGATCCTCGTAGCGACGGCTCAGTTCGTCCAGCATCCTTCGCACTCCTTCAAGGGAGAAAGATCTCTGAACGGTAAGATAACCTCCGCATAGGTTCAAGAACCCACTGTTTGTCTTTCAACGCGCAGCGTCGTATTCTGGCTCCTGACTCCTGGCTCCTGGCTTCTCCAGCCCCGAAAAGGCTCTCGTTCGGGGCGAAGTCCCCGAACGAGCCTAGAAACGTTATTGCTCAACAAGCGGAATGAAATCGAGCGCGTGATCCCTGCCACATAGACGTCGAATATCTGCTCATCGAGATAAGGATCAACTGCGAGAACATCCCTGGAAGCCAAGCCCAAGATGAATTTGATGTCTCTGTAGAACTCGTATTCTTCTCCAGGCGAATACACACCCTTAACTTCCTGCTCAGGCAGAAGAAACTCAAGTTCTGCGATACAGCTCTTGATAACAGCTTCGAAGGCATTTATATGGGATTGATACAACCTCTGAATGTTTGAATCCGACATTGAAGGTGCCCACAGTGTCCCGGTCCGGCGGGCCTGCTCGAACTTGGTGAGATTCGAACTCGGTTTTCCAAAGGACCTCTCGATGACACTCTGCGCCAGATGTTCCCACCCCCGAGCTGCATCCCACCCTGTCGAGTGATGCATTGTCTTCAGCGGTTGTAATGCGTCCAGTTGGTTCCTCAATGCCACGACCGCTTTCTCAGGCGGAAAGCTGGGAGGAATTTGCATCGTTTGGGCCTTTCTTGCCATTGTACTTCGCTCCTTCGTGAATCGGCGTGGATTCCGGGGAGGCAAGCCTTATCTGCCAATCTTAATGAGTTTTGTGTCTCTTTTGTGTGCGTCCCTTTCGACTTACATATATCGGCGTTCATGCGACCCCGCGGGCGACACGCGATGGTCTCAGCACGAGCCGCACGCGAACGCCCAGGCGCGCCAGCATGTCGATGAGTGCATCGGTGCTGAACAGGTCGATCCTGCCGCGAAGGAGGTCGCTTACTCGAGGCTGAGTTATTCGCAGGATCTTCGCCACTTCAGTCTGTCTGCGACCACCGGCCGCAATTCGCTTTTGGACCTGAATCATAAGATCAACGCGGATCCTAAGATGCTCGGCTTCGTCCGGGTCGAAGCCGAGGTCACGGAAAACATTGCTGGTGGATCGAGTAATCTTGACGCTCATGGTATGCCTACCTTCATTTAGCATTGTTCGCTCGTCTTCTTGCCAGCAGGGCGTGGAGATGCTCCGTCGCCAGTTCCAAATCAATTTTGAACGTTTTTCTTGTCAGCTTGCTCGGTACTCAGGATTTCCTTCGCCGATACTGAACGCCCGGCATATCCTTGAAGTCTGAGTCCTGCGTCCAGACGGTGGCACTGTACGCCCGAGCCGTGGCCAGAATAATGCTGTCTGCCATCGGCAATTTGCTGTTGAAGCTGATCCGAGCTGCATCCAAAGCAATACGCCCATCGAGGTCTATCACTATGCCTTGTTGCATTGCGGCCACGGCCTGCAACGCATGGCCCTCATCTCTTTGTTGAAGAACCCGCTTGAAGACTTCGTAGAGAGTCAAGGAAGGGACCAGAAGTTTGTCCATCTGTTCGATGGCAGTGGCAAAGAACGAAGCATTTGGGCCATTAGCGAAATACTCAAGCCAGGCACTGGAGTCAACGACGTTCATACTCGATCCGCCTCGCGTTCGATCTTGGTGTCAATTCCCTTGAGAAAACCACGCATTTCTTTGATGGGACGGATCGGAATGAGTTCGATCCGATCACCATATACGATCGCCTGGATCCTTTGTCCAGGCGACAGGCTGAGCTTTTCCCGAATCGACTTGGGAATGACCACTTGAAATTTGGGCGAGATTGTTACTGTTGGCATAATTGCTCCATCGATACAGTATTCGTATTCCCGATATGGTATCGATATGACTATTGGGAGTCAATCCCTGCGATTGGTATTCAGCGCACCTAACCTTGCGTGGTTGCTTCCGTCGGGGATCAGGAAAGCCAGCGATCAAGGTTCTGAGCGACGAATTCGTCATCATTCAGGTGCGGGTAGCTCCGGCAGACGCGGTCGATCTCCTCCATCTGGCCTGGCGACAGGTCTTCGCCTGGATCTAGGCACCAGCGTCCGGCAAGAAGGCCCTGCCTGCGGAGTACCTCGTGGATTCCGGCAATGCACCCGGCGAAGCCATTCCGCACGTCGAAAAAAGCGGCATTGGTGTCCGTTATCTCTGCAGCGCATCCCAACAATTCAGATGCGTCTTTGCCTCCCTCGCGGCGGCATTCCTTTATGCTCTCGAGCAGTTCCACGGCGCGCTGCGTCCACACTGCCCAGTGCCCCAGCAGTCCGCCGGCGCACCGGACGGTTACCTCGCCGCCAGCCCGCGCGAAGCGGTAATCGGCCAGTAGATCAAAAACAATGCTGTCATCGTTGCCGGTGTAGAGCGCAACTTCATGGTAGCGTCCGCTGTCGGCAAGGGCTCGGGCGACATCCAGGGTCTGATAGCGATTAAATGGAGCCACCTTGATGGCAACGACTCTCTCGATTTCCAGAAAATCGCGCCAGAAGGAATAGCCCAGGGGCCTGCCGCCAACTGCCGGTTGCAGGTAGAACCCGAATAGAGGGATCAGTCCCGCCACACGGCGGCAATGGTCTATCAGCTCGCTTTCCGTCGCATTGCTCAAGGCCCCCAAGCTCAACAGACCGAGGTCGTATCCAATTTCGCGGGCCAGTGCAGCCTCGCGCAAGGCCTGCGAAGTGGGTCCGCACACCCCGGCCACCCGGACAAGCCGCTTTCCGTGCTGCTTCTCGTGTGCCTGCATCGTCTCGAGCGCGAGGCGGAGGACTGGTTCGAGCAGGCCTACATTGGGATCCCGAATTGCGAACTGCGTGGTATGCACGCCGACGGCAAGGCCGCCGGCTCCTGCATCGCAATAGTAGCGCGACAGCGCCACCTGTCTGCGCTCGTCGAGTCTTCGGTTCGAGTCCAGTGCCAGTGGGTGTGCGGGAATTACGATCCCTCCCTTCAGGCTCGCATGCACAGCCGGATCTATGTGCCGGGAGCGGCATTCACAGGCCTCAGAACTTCCCATCGCTGACCTCGAAACGAGTAGGCTTATGAAGGCTCACACCGCCGGCCTCGATCCAGTGCGCGACCCCCTCCATGAGTTCTCGGGCTGTCACCCTAGGCGGCCCAAGCAGGGAATGGCATCTGCTGGCGTTGCTGAGCAGCGCCTTCCCCGATTCCTCACCCGAAAAGACGGCCTCGCGCCCGAACCTTTCAGCATAGAACAGAGCGGAGTGTCTCACCGTGATGATCTCCGATCCCGTGACATTGAGCGCAAGGGGAGGCGACTGACAGAGTGCAAGACTGCGCAAGGCGTATGAGTTAGCGTCCGCCTGCCAGATTGTGTTGAAATGAGAGACGGCCAGCGGCACCGGTTTTCCTTCGTGGATTTTTCGTGCGATATCCACGAGCACCCCGTAACGCAGATCCATTGCATAATTCAGTCGATAAAGCAGGACGTTCGTTCCATTCTCGCGCGAGTAATACTCGAAGATGCGCTCCCGCCCCAGGCACGATTGTGCATACTCTCCTACCGGCTCCGGCGGATCGGTTTCAAGAGATCCACCGGAGGAGACCGGCACGAGCGGATACACGTTTCCGGTGGAAAAGACGACAATGCGCGAAGCCGAGAAGCGGGTGGCGATAAACGCGGGCACCAGCGTGTTGATCGCCCAAGTGGCATCCGGCCGGTCGGTGGACCCAAACTTGCGCCCAGCCAGGTACAGCACGTTCTCACAGCGAGGTAGCCGTGCGAGGCTTTCCGTATCCAGAAGATCGCACTTCACCGTCTCGACGCCTGAGCGCTCAAGTTCGGCGCGTGCTGTCGGCACCGAGAAGCGGGAGACCGCAATCACGCGGCGGCGTGTTCCGGCATGGTCGGAGGCCCGCCGGACAAGGCGTGCCAGCGACGGTCCTATTTTCCCGCCCGCGCCGAGTACCATGATGTCGCCGGCGATGAGGCGTGTTGCTTCGATATCGGCGGCAGTGGGAGTTGAGAGCGCGTCCTCCAACTGGGCTTCAGTTTCGAAGTAGATAGTCATTCAAATCCCCGCGCCTGATTCTACACGGTTTGAAGAATAAAGCCTCACCACAAAGACACAAAGAACACCAAGAACACGAAGCCGCTAGAAGGAGCCCGCGGGGAAGATCTTGGGCCAAAGGGCGTCGACGCGCGCAACGGTCTCCTGGAGCGGCTCCACCAGGGGTGGATACCAGGGTTTCATCCGGCAGTCGAGCACGAGCGGCGCCGAGAGGTTCGCATGAAATCGCTGAAGTCGAGCCTCGCGCACGACTGCGGAAGCAAGCGTGTGGACGCCGGCGTCATCGTAGGCCCAGACAGAAACGACGCCATTCCTCACAAGTGGGAAGATGGGCGAAAAGAACTCCTGCAGATACTCCCCGATGTAATGGTCCTCCTGTCGCGGCCGCCCAACTACAGTGGCAGGGAAGATGGCATCTTTCCGATGATAGATCTTCTCCACCTCGAAAACGGGGAAGGGATGTTCCAACGAGTAGTAACCATAATGGTCGCCGAAGGGACCCTCTGTCCGGCGCACCTGCGGCGGAACCCTTCCTACCAGTGCAAAATCGGCCTGCGCAAGCAGGGGGAGCGGGCTCAGGTTTGCATCCCGGATCTGCGCAACCTTGCCGTCCTACTGCTTCTTAAGCAGGGAGGCGGCTTCCTTGTCGACCATCCAGGTCAGATTTCCCGAAGGTGGTTGGATTCTCTTTGCCGGGTAATCGCTTGCCGGGTCTTCCAGTACGCCCGTTAGAGCCCTGGCTTTCGCGGCGCCGGATATCAGGAAGAAGACGTTCCTGGCAGCGTTCAGCAGGCGCGGTGTCATCGTGACACGATTGGCCGTCAACCTGCCTGTTGCATGGTTGGCAACCACCCACCTCTCCTCGTTCCAATGAGTGCCGGGGAAGAGCGACGCGGTGTGGCCGTCCTCTCCCATCCCAAGCAGGACCACATCGAATGAGGGCGGAGAGGAATCCGGGATAATGCGCCTGATTTCAGCCTCGTACTGCAGCGCCGCCTTTTCGGGTTCGTCCATTTCGCCTGGAATTCGGTGTACGTTTTCAGAAGCAACCGGGAGTTTGGAAATGAGTGCTTTCCAGGCCACGCCATAGTTGCTCTCTGGGCTATCGGGTGGAACGCAGCGTTCATCACCCCAGAAGAATTGGATATGGCTCCAGTCCAGCCGCTCGTGATACGGCGAAGCTGCAAGCAATTCGTAAAACGGCTTTGGCGTATTCCCTCCCGTCAACACGAAGGAGGCGGTGCCTCGTTCGCGCAGCGCAGCTTCCAACATGGCCGCAATCTTCTCTGAGGCCGCACGAAACAATGCATCCGCATTGTCATAAACCTCGACTCTGGGATGAAGCATGACTTCTCCACTAAGCAAAGCTCTTCTCCAGCGCCAGAGCCTCCGCGAGAGCCGCCTTGAAACCCACATCCTCTCCAGTCAGGGAAAGCTCTCTTATGAGCAGCGATCCTTCATCCAGCGCATCTTGCGGCACGGAGTGGATCAGTTGAGAATCCTGAAGCGAGGCCGTCGACCTGATGTAGGAAGATCCCGTCTCACGGATAACCGAGAATGTTGCGCCAGTGCGTGTCCTCAGGATTATGGAACCGATTCCCGGCGTCTCGTCCGAGGGAGAGAGTTCGCCGGAAAATCTCACGAGTACCTCACCACCTGGGCTGTTCCAGCGGGAAATCCCTTGATCGCCGGACCGCTCGGCTGATATTCGCTGCCAGCCAAGACGGGAAGCCAACCAACCCGTGATCAGCAATGTGCGTGTTGGCACGTTCCCTCGCGCTGCGATGGCCCGAACGATTTCGACCTCGGAGATCTCCTTCACGTAATGCCTGGAGGAGGGTGCATCGAAAAACTGCGCGATAAGATCGCGCCAGGCTGTGAGGCGCGACCAGTTCAGATCCCTCACGGCGATTCCACTGGGAGAATTTGTCAGAAGCTCAAGCAGGCGCTCGCGGTTGTGGCGATCATCTTTCGAGGCGTGCGAATCGACGATCAGCAGGCGGGAGAACTGCGCCAGCCGTTCGACCAGTGCTTGATCACCGATCTTGAAGGACCTCCAATAGAGGAAGGCCGGAAGGTCCGGGACGAGCAGAGAGACAACAGTGTTCGGCAGATCCGCGAACGCTTTGCCCTGCGCGGAAACGGTGATTGCTTCGCAACAGATCTGAGGACCGCCCGAAAACGGAACCGAGCACTGGGCGCTGATCCAGGCATGCATGTGTGGCGCCGCTTCGTGCTTGGCGCCCTCCTCGTCCGTTTCACGGCAGGCGATGATGGAGCGGCACGGGTGCCACTCTGAAACCTTGGCCAATACCGCCGGCATCAACTCGGCCTCCAGCTGGTTTTCAGCAACAGCGACGAGATTGCACGAGCACGCGCGGATGACAGCGCCTTCTCCCTCGCGCTCCGATGCCAGTTTCCAGAACGAAGTTAACTCCTGCTCAATCGCGGCGACATCGACCGCGACGGGAGTTCCAAGGTTGTGAATGATACTTGTGCGGCTCATAGCAAACGCCAGTGACGGTTTTCGCGGGCGAGCAGTGCGTCGGCTTCTTTCGGGCCCCAGGAACCGGACTGATACTTTGGAATCGGGTTGGTGCTGTTCGCTCCCCAGGAGTCGAGAAAGGGCTGCACAAGCGTCCACGCAGCTTCCATGGAATCGATCCTGTCGAAGAGAGTGGGGTCCCCAAGCATGCAATCCAAAAGCAGGCGCTCGTAAGCGCTGGCCAGATGCATGCCGAAAGTACTGCCGTAACGGAAATCCATGTTCACCGGCCGAATGCTCATGGCCTGTCCGGGTAGCTTTGCCACGAATTTCAAAGTGATTCCTTCGTCGGGCTGAATGCGCATGGCCAACACGTTGGAGTCGACTTCGTCCAGGGAGGTCTGGGTGAAGATTAAGTGGGGTGTTCGCCGAAAGGTAATCGCGATCTCGGTAGCCCTCTTGGGCAGGTTCTTGCCGGTGCGGAGGTAAAAGGGCACTCCCGCCCAGCGCCAGTTGTCGATCGTGAATCGAATTGATGTGAAGGTTTCGGTCTTCGAGTTCGGCGCAACTCCTTTTTCTTCGAGATAACCGGGGACCTGCTTTCCGCCGATGAACCCGGGACCGTACTGACCTCGGATGGAAACTTGATCGATTTCCTCTGGAGTGAAAGCGCGGATGGAGCGCAAAACCTTGGCTTTCTCGTCGCGCACCGAATTCGGCCCAAAGTCGGGCGGAGGCTCCATGGAGACCAAGGCCAGCAGCTGCATCATGTGATTCTGAATCATATCGCGAAGCGCCCCGGCTTCTTCGTAGTAGGCGCCTCGCGAGCCGACACCAATGTTCTCCGCCGCCGTTATTTGCACATGGTCCACGTACTGGCGGTTCCATATCGGCTCAAAGATTCCGTTGGCGAAGCGGAACACCAGCAGGTTTTGAACCGTTTCTTTACCCAGGTAATGATCGATTCGGTAGACCTGGTCTTCCGAAAAGACGGCACTCACCTCGCGATTCAACGCGCGAGCGGACGCCAGGTCGCGGCCAAAGGGTTTTTCGACGATGATGCGCATCCAGCCTGCCCGGTCGGTGAGCTCGCGGGCCATTCCTGCAAGCCCGAGGTTACGGATGATGTCCACGTAATCGCTGGGTGCTGTGGCAAGATAGAATATCCGGTTTCCTTCAGTCCCGCGCTGGGTGTCGTACTCGGCAAGAACAGTTTTTATCCGCTGGTAGGTTGCAAGATCGTGGAAATCGGCAGACAGGTAGTGGATTCCCTGGGAAAATGGCTCCCAGGTCTCTGCGTCCGATGGAGACCCCTCAGGCTCCTTGTCCACCCATTCACGCAGCCGGGCGCGGTACTCATCGTCAGTCATGGGCGAACGGGAAAGTCCAAGGATTGTGAATCCCGCCGGAATCAGCCGCTTTCGGGAGAGGCTATAAAGCGCCGGCACCAGCTTTCGACGAGTCAGATCGCCGGACCCGCCGAAGATGACCATTGCACACGGTTCGGGACTGCGGGTCATTCGCCGTCCATGACGCAAAGGATTCGTATCTTCCATCATTTCCACCCGATAATCCCGACCGCGCGTTTCCCATTGCGCGTCTTTGTGATCTTCGTGTCATCGTGTTGTCTTTCGAGAACAACACGATGACACGAAGAGCACGAAGAGTCACAAAAAACTCACAGGCGGCTTAAAACCCGCTCGGCCACCTTTTCAGGCGTAAAGCCGAATTCCTTCATGAGAACTTCGTAGGGAGCGGATGCGCCGAAGCGATCCAGCCCTATGATCAAGCCATCCTCTCCAACCCAGCGCTCCCAGCCGAACGAGACTGCGGCTTCAACGGATACCCGCAGGCGCGCGCTTTTTGGGATCACGCTCTCGCGGTATTCGGCGGGCTGAAGCGAAAAGAACTCCCAGCTGGGCATGCTGACCACGCGCGTCCTGATACCTTTGGACTGCAGGATTTCCCGCGCTCCGAGCGACGAACTTACCTCCGATCCCGTGGCAATTATCACCACGTCGGGCGCTCCGCCTTCGGATTCGGCCAGCACATAGGCGCCGCGATGGAGGCCCGATGCCGGCGCGTACCTGGTGCGGTCGATAATCGGAAGTTTCTGGCGCGTGAGCGCGAGTGCCACTGGACCCGAGGTGTGCTTCAGCGCGGCCTTCCAAGCTTCGGTGGTTTCGGTGGCGTCGGCTGGACGGATGAAGGTCAACCCTGGAATCGCTCGCAGCGCCGCAGCATGCTCCACCGGTTGGTGTGTAGGGCCGTCCTCGCCGAGTCCGATGCTGTCGTGGGTCCAGACATATATGACGCGGAGCTTCATCATGGCTGCCAGCCGTACGCTCGGCCTCATATAATCTGAGAAGACCATGAATGTTGCGCCGTAGGGGATCACTCCTCCGTGGAGGGCCATGCCGTTGAGGATGGCTCCCATCCCATGTTCTCGGATACCGAAGTGGAAGTTGCGTCCGGCATAGTTGTCCGCCTCGAAGTCACCATAGCCCTTGACGTAGGTGTTGGTCGAGGGGGCCAGGTCGGCAGAGCCTCCAATAAGACCCGTTACGTACGGGAAAATCGCGGCGAGGACCTTTCCGGAGGCCTCGCGTGTTGCCAGCGGCTTGGGTTCGGTCATGAAGGAGGGAACATGGGCTTCCCAGCCTTCCTTGCAGCCGCCGTTCATCAGGGTCTCGTATTCCCTATAGAGCTCCGGCTTGGTGGCCGCGAGTTTATCCAGTACTCGACGCCACTCTGCTTCGAGTTTCTCTCCTCTTAGAACCGCTTCTCGAAATACGGCGAGCGCTTCCTGGGGAACAAAGAATGGCTCTTCGGTAGGCCACCCGAGATTTTTCTTGGTGAGGCGGATTTCATCCTCGCCCAGCGGGGAGCCGTGCGCCTCGGCAGTGTCCTGCTTGTTGGGGCTTCCGTAAGCGATATTGGTCCGAACACTGATGAGTGAGGGGCGGTCCGAGATGGTTTGGGCCTGGCGAATGGCTTTCTCGACGGCATCGAGATCGTAACCAGATGTTTCCTGCACGTGCCATCCATACGCCTCGAATCTCTTGCTGACATCCTCGGTGAAGGCCAGAGAAGTATTCCCCTCGATGGTGATGTGGTTATTGTCGTAAAGGTAGATCAGATTGCCGAGGCGCAGGTGCCCGGCGAGAGAAGCTGCTTCCGATGCCACTCCTTCCATGAGGTCGCCGTCGGAGACAATCGCGTAGATGTAGTTATCGAAAAGCGGCAACTCGGGAGTGTTAAGCAGCGCGGCGAGGTGACGGGCGGCGATGGCCATCCCAACACCGGTTCCGAAGCCTTGTCCGAGGGGGCCCGTGGTTGTTTCTACCCCTGGAGTCTCACCGTATTCCGGGTGCCCTGGGGTGCTGCTTCCCCATTGGCGGAAACGTTTCAATTCCTCAAACGGCAGATCGTAGCCCGTCAAGTAGAGCAGGGAATAGAGCAACATGGATCCGTGCCCCGCCGAAAGCACAAATCGGTCACGGTTGGGCCAATGCGGGTTGCGCGGGTTGTGCCGCATGATGCGGGTCCAGAGCACGTAAGCGACGGCTGCCATCCCCATCGGCATTCCCGGGTGCCCGGATTTTGCTTTCTGGACTCCGTCCATCGAGAGAGTTCGTATTGTGTTAACGCAAAGATCGTCGATGTTGAGTTGAGTTGGCATAATCGGTCGGCCTCGAATTGGAAATGTTACACCACGGAGACACAGAGATCACCGAGATTGAAGCCATCTCGGTGATTTCCGTTTCTCTGTGGTAGAAAGGTCAGGCTGTGTAGGTGCTCGAGGAGACACTGCCGCCGCGGCCGGTCCAGTTCGTGTGGAAGAACTGGCCGCGCGGCCGGTCGATGCGCTCATAAGTGTGGGCGCCGAAATAGTCGCGCTGCGCCTGAAGCAGGTTCGCGGGCAGGCGGGCGCTACGGTACCCGTCATAGAACGCTAGCGCAGTCGAGTGCACCGGGATCGGTACACCCAGCTTCACGGCCTTGGCAACAACTCTGCGCCACGAGGGCTGGCAACGGTCGATCACGCCCTTGAAGTATTCATCCAGCAGCAGGTTATGGAGGTTCGGATTCTTGTCGAAAGCTTCCTTGATCTTGCCGAGGAAGACGCTGCGGATGATACAGCCGCCGCGCCACATGAGCGCGATCCCGCCATAGTTCAGGTTCCAGCCGTTTTCCTTCGCGGCCTCGCGCATCAGCATGTAGCCTTGCGCGTAGGAAACGATCTTCGAGGCGAGCAGCGCCTGACGGATATCCTCGACCGAGCTCTTCTTGTCGCCCGTGAATTTTGCGCGGGGGCCGCTCAGCACCTTGGAAGCCTCCATGCGGTCATCTTTGATGGCTGATAGGCAGCGGGCGTAAACCGCCTCGGCAATAAGGGTGACCGGGACGCCGAGGTCGAGCGAGCTGACGCTCGTCCACTTGCCCGTGCCCTTCTGGCCGGCGGTGTCGAGGATCTTCTCGACCAGCGGCTGTCCATCCTCGTCCTTGTAGGCGAGGATGTCACGGGTGATCTCGATAAGATAGCTGTCGAGTTCGCCCTTGTTCCACTCGGCGAAAACCCGGTGCATTTCGTCCGCGCTCATGCCGAGCCCCTCTTTCATGAGCTGGTAAGCTTCACAAATGAGCTGCATGTCACCATACTCGATGCCGTTGTGGGTCATCTTCACGTAGTGGCCCGCGCCGTTTTCTCCAACCCAGTCGCAGCAGGGGGAGCCATCAGGGGTCTTGGCCGAGATCGCCTGGAAAATATCCTTCACCAGAGGCCATGCCTTCGGGCTGCCGCCCGGCATAATCGACGGGCCGAAGCGCGCGCCTTCCTCGCCGCCCGAGACGCCGGTGCCGATGTAGAGAAAGCCTTTTCCTTCCAGGTATTTTGTGCGGCGGATGGTGTCGGGGAAGTGGGAATTGCCCCCATCGATGATCAGGTCACCCGGCTCGAGGTGCGGAAGCAGGTGCTCGATGAAATCATCCACGGCGCTCCCCGCCTTCACCATCAGCATGACCTTGCGGGGTTTTTTGAGCAAGCGCACCATTTCTTCCACGGAGTGAGCTCCGAGGATCGTGGTCCTGCCTTTCGCTGCACCTTGCAGAAACTCGTCAACTTTGCTGACGGTCCGGTTGTAAGCCACAACTGTATTGCCGTGATCGTTCATGTTGAGGATGAGGTTCTGGCCCATTACCGCCAGCCCTATCAATGCGATATCGCCCTTTGGTTCCATTTATGACTCCTCACTGAAGTAGGGTTGAAATGAAGCACACCCAACGATTGATTTCCATCGTATTTTCAATATTTATCAATCAAAAATGGCCTAGTTTCCTTTGATATGAGGAAATTAAAATACGGCAACAAACGCACTCGTAGCAAGTAAGAAGCACGACTTCTCGCAGAATCCTTGGTGAATTTTGGCGTTCTTGGCGGTGAGGTTTTAAAAAGCCTCACCTCCAGGACACCAAGGGCACCAAGAACACAAAGCAGATTGATGGTGTGCGCCATTTTATGCGAGCTTTGCCGCGCGCTTCACCGTCCTGAGAGGACAGGGTTGACAACCCGGAGAAATGGAAACTTCCGGAAGTCGGTGTCCGCAGTCATGATCTCCGCCACGCCGTGCTCGCGCATGAGAACTGCGGTGTGCAAATCGTGAAAGATGTTCCCCGATGGGCGCCCGAATTCGGCAATCGTCTGTCGGAGAATCTCCCGATGCCTCGGCGTCGGCGCGAGCACGGTGACAACGTCCGACGAGAGGATTGCATCAAGGAACGACATCGCCCGCACGGCCGAGAGGGGCCGGCGGAAGATCCTGGGATGGGTCGACACGCGCAGGAACTCATACAGGGTGTTCCATCCAACCGCCCAGGGAACCGATCCCGAAAGCCAATCCTGAAGCCGCCGTATCGCCAGGTCGTGCTCCTCGCAGTCCTTGTTTACAGCGTAGGCAAGAATGTTGGTGTCGACCAGGAATCTCACCGTGGCTCCATTATTTCGTAAAGCGCGTCACGGTCGGCGAGGTCCACTGCCGGTTTGCCCATTGAAAACGAGGGAAGTCTGACTGTTCTGGGGCGACGGACGGCCCGCTCCCGGACGGATAGGCCGAGTCGCAGGGCTTCCTGAGTTATCTCCGAGAGAGTGCGACGCTCTTGGGCCGCCAGGCGCTTGAGCTGACGGAAAAGAGCATCATCTATAACGAGTGTCGTACGCATATGAAAAATCATACGCCTCATTCGTCTTTGTGTCTAGGACCAGTTTCACGGAGACCCGTTGGTGGGGTTTTCGGCCAGCGAGTTAAGGTAGCAGTCATAAGTGTGCTTGTCGAAGCAAACGACCGCCACCCTTTCTGGAATCGGATTTCGATCCAGGAAAGCCCTGATCTCCCTGATCGCAATTCTGGATGCCCTGTCAACCGGGAAACCGTATGCACCGGTGCTGATGGAAGGAAAAGCCAGCGAGCGTATGTCGTACTCCTTGGCGAGTCGGAAACAGCTGAGGTAACACTCGGCTAAGAGACGATCTTCGTCGTGCGTGCCTCCTCTCCAGATCGGTCCCACGGTGTGGATAACCCAGCGCGCAGACAAGTTGTAGCCCTTGGTGATTTTTGCCGCGCCGGTGTCGCAGCCGCCAAGGTTGCGGCACTCGGCGAGCAAACCCGGGCCCGCGGCGCGGTGGATGGCGCCGTCAACACCGCCGCCCCCCAGCAGGGTGTTGTTTGCAGCGTTGACGATTGCGTCAACCTTCTGCTGTGTGATGTCACCACGAATGATATCTATCCTGTTTGCCATAGTGTCTCCCAGGGAAAAGGCTTGCGCAATGGCCTTGCTATTTATTCCTCAACAGCGCCTTTGCTTCCTGCAGGGAATTCAGGGATGGATCCGCACCGTCGAGGACCCAGAGATAGCTTCTGAGATACTGCTGAGTTTCGGATCTCCTCCCCAGCTTCTGCATGCACAGGCCTGCGTCATGCAGAGCGCGCACCCAGGTGCCCATGAACCAGGTGCGATTGGACGGAAACAACATGGCGGCCTTCTGGTTGATGATAGCCTCGTACTCCCTTGCTGCCTCGCCCCACCGGCCGGCTGACGCCAGCGCGCGTGCCAGAGGTTCGAGGGGTCGTCCGGCGGCATCAAGTTCCTTGGCCTTGCTCAGCGAGCGGACAGCGTCATCCGTCCGGCCTGCCGCCAGTTCTACCTCTCCACGCAGCATCTCAGCCTGGGACTGTGCAAGAGGAGTGGACGGAATCTGCTCAATTTGTTTCAGCAATTCCTGTGCTTCGGCCGCATGACCCAGTCTGGCGTAGATCGTACCCAGGCAGCCCATGCGAATGGCATCTCCTTCCACAGAAGGCACCTGCCTGCATACAGACAGAGCGGTCGCCTGATCGCCGAGCAGAAGGTGGATCTGCGCCAGGGCGAGCCATTTGTCCGTTGCAGATTCCATATCCCCCCGGCGCAAATCTTCCTCGATTCCTGCACTGAGGGTTTCGAAAGCCAGATGAAAGCGTCCGCCATAGATTTGCGCCTGTCCGAGAAGCAGGGTCCCAAAAGACCGGATCAGGGCCGATGAGTTGGACACAGCTCTCTGGAAGGCACGTACGGCGGAGCTCAGGTTGTTTTCAACCAGATCGATTAGGCCGCCGGTATAGACGACTCTGGGATTTTCGGGCTCCAGTGCGAACGCCCTATCCCATGCCTTGCGCGCGGCATCGGTATTGCGGTTCAACAGTTGAGCCATGCACAGGCCCAAGTGGCTATCCGCTTGTGAATCGTCGAGACGGACAGCGGTTTGGAATTCGTACATGGCCTTGGCGATGTTTCCTATCAGCAGCGCAGTGTCTGCGAGTTCGAAGTGTACCTTCCAATCGTCCGGATAGATGGCCGCTAGGGACTGCCATTGTTGCATTGCTTCGGGGAAGCGCTGCATCATGAAGAAATAGGTTCCCAGGATCCCGTATTTTTCTTTGGGCGGCAGATTCTCTACGTCGTCTTTGGCGAGAGAAATGTGATCGAGTGATTTTTTCGTTAGGCCGAGATGTGCATATTGCGATGCAAGTTGCATCTGGGCCACGGCGAAGTGAGGGTCAAGCCGCACGGCCTGCTCGAGGAGAGAGATCTGACCTTCGTAATCCTTCATCCTGTAAAGAGCTAGGGCTTTGGCAAATAGCTGAAGAGCTTCGGTGCTGGTCGTTGCATAAGGCGGGAGCGGGCTGCTCGTGACGGCCAGTGACTCGCGGTTCTCCCCGAGGGTACTGCGCACGCGTTTGCCAAGCTCATCGATGGCGGCAAGCAGACCTCCTTCGTCCTTTGCTTGCACCATGTCTACCGAAACCTCGCGGACGGCGCCGTCCTTGACGGCAACCAGTTGGGAACTCATGACGAATTCGTTCCCCAGTCGGCTGACCCGGGGCTGCAGAAACGCAGGGATGCCCTCTCTGACACATATCTGCAGTGCAATGTCTGAAGTGACAGGCAAATTAGGATCTCGTACGAGCCGCCTGAGTGACTCCTGAACTTTGGCTTGCGAGCAAAGCATGAAGTGCTTCGAGTGGTCGAGAGTGAGGTCGAGGATCTCTCTGAGCTCCGGACCCAGATCGGGATCCGCCGTCTCGTTGATGAAGTCCGCTACCAGCAAGCGGTTTCCCTTAGCCATGCCCACTTCAGGCTTGCTTGGCTGCACAAGACCGAGAAAGATCAGTAGGACAAGCGCCAGAGAGGCAGCCCGCGCCGAATCGCTCATCCAGAGTTTCTGCCAGATGTTCATAGAATGGATATACCACAGAGACGCAGAGATTACTGAGATGTCTCTGTGACCTCTGCGTTTCTGTTGTGGGATGCAGGTGTTACTATCTCGTGCGTCGCCGCCATCACGGCGGACTTCACCAACAGTGGAACATCCAGGGCGCTTTCGGCGTGCTCCAGCTGTTCTATGCTGGACGCTGTCTCTGGATGGCGCGGGACGAACATCGTGCAGCAGTCCTGGTCAGGCAGAATGCTGATCCCATAGGTGCCGAGGTCTCTGGCAATCCGAATAATATCCTCTTTGTCATCCCCAATGAGAGGCCTGAAAATCGGCAGCTTGGCGGCCGCTGAGACAGTTCGCAGGTTTTCCAGCGTCTGGCTGGCAACCTGGCCAAGGCTGTCACCGGTCACGAGTGCCGCAGCTCTTTCTCTGTGTGCGATCGCTTCCGCAATGCGAATCATGAACCGGCGGTAAAGAATCACGCGCAGAGTCGGCGGAGCGTAGGCAACAATCTCGCGTTGCACCTCGGCGAACGGGACCAGGTAGAGTTTGCACTCCAGCTGATAGCGGGCCAGCCTTTGGAGAATTCGCCGGACTTTCTCCTGGCTTTCCGGAGTTGTGTGAGGAAAGCTGTGGAAATGTACGAACAGCACGCGGCAGCCTCGCCGCATAAGCCGATATGCGGCGACGGGCGAATCGATTCCCCCGGATAGAAGACAGAGCACCTTTCCGCCGGTCCCCGCTGGAAGGCCTCCACCGCCCTGGATCTTTTCGAAATAGATGAATGCCTGGCGCCCAACAATCTCCACGTAAAAGACGAGGTCGGGATTCTCCATGCGCACTGCAGCGCCTGTCAGGTTTTGCACAAAAGCACCAAGGTTTTCGTTCAGCTGTTGGGAGTTCAAAGGAAAGTCCTTGGTGCCACGCCGCGTATCAATCTTAAAGGACTGGAAACGGCAGGTTGGCATAAGTTCCTTCAGGGCGGCCTGTATGCTTTCCAGTTCAGCAGGGATCTCCCATGCGATCGCAAAGTTGGCGATGCCGAACGCTCTGCTGAGTCGGCGACGAATCTCTTCAACCGGCGACTCGGATGACAAAACTACGAGCATGCGGCCGGCAAACCGTCTCACTCCCTCGTGCGGCAGATCCCGGAGGAGGGCCTGGACGTGCTCGAACAGGCGCGTCTCAAACCAGCCGCGGTTGTTCTTCTTCAGGTTGATCTCGTGGTAGTGAATGAGGACGATCTGCTTCACATATGGCCCCTAGTAAAGACCGCCGTTATGGTACGAGAATAACACCGCAGCGACGACCTAATGGACGATTTTAGATTGACGATTGAAAAAACTCAGGGTCTTAAAATCGTCAATCGCCAATCGTAAATCGTCAATCCATTGTGCCCGCACCTGCGGGAGAGCTATACGTGTCAGGAACCCCCGCCGTACCCGAAAAAGACTTGGCCTTTCTCAACGATGATCGGCACGACGCGCTTTCCTTTGGAAAACTCGAGCATCCGCTTCATCGCCCTGCCGTCATTCAAGACGTCGTAATACTCGAAGGGTACTTTGTCTCGCGCATAGTCCTCACGGGCTTGTGAGGTGTACGGTCAGGTGTTTTTTCCAAAGATCAGCACTTTTTCTTGCATATGTCCTCCTACTCTTGGATAACATGAATGAAATGCGATCTTCTAGACCTTTTTCCCTCCGCTCGCATCAACTGACGCGAAGGGAGTTTGCAAAACAGGTTGCTTGCGCTTCCGCAAGCGTTGCCCTTCGCCAAGGGCAGGAGTCCGCAAAGGAGATCCAGGTACCGGTTTCCCTGATCAAGGCCAGTGACCGGGCATCGGGGCTGCGCGCGGTGATGGGTGCGCTTGGCCCGTTTTCCTTTGATGGCAAAGATGTCTACCTCAAAGGCAACTTCAACAGCGCCGATGCTTATCCCGCGACGACGCACCCGGAAACCCTTCGCGTTGTGGTGGAGCTTTTAAGGGAAGGGAAGTGCGGCCGTGTCCTTCTGGCCGAGCGGAGCGGTATGGGTTCCACTCGTGCTATTTGGGACAGGCTGGGGATTTCCGAGCTGGCAAAGGATCTGGGACTGGCGTTGCTTGCGTTGGATGATCTGACTGCCGAGAATTGGCGAAAGGAGGAAATCCCCGAATCACACTGGCGCCAGGGTGTCGAACTGCCGCGCTTTCTGAATCGGGACACCTGTGTCGTGCAGATCTGCAACCTGAAAACTCACCGCTTTGGCGGGCAATTCAGCGCCAGCCTCAAAAACTCCATTGGACTGATCGCCAAGCACTCTCACGCCGGTGCTCCATACAATTACATGGAAGAGCTGCACGGATCCACGAACCAGCGTCTCATGATCGCAGAGGTCAACCAAGTCTACAAGCCGCAGCTTATAGTGGTGGATGCGCTGCAGGTTTTCGTGGATGGCGGTCCCGAAGCCGGCGAACTGGCCAGCCCGGGACTTTTCCTCGCTTCGCGGGATAGAGTTGCGGCAGATGCTGCCGGATTTGCACTCCTCCGCCATCACGGTGCCGGGTCCGCATTGGGTCGCTCGGTGGTTTTTGAGTTTGAGCAGATAAAACGCGCCGTGGAGTTGGATCTTGGCGCAAAATCCGGCAAGGAAGTTCAATTTCTCACACGCGACACCGAAAGTGAGAATATCGCCTCCCAGTTGAAGGCGATTCTCACCGAAATGCCGGCAGAAGACAAAAAGTAACAAAACACATGGTTAGGGTCTGTCAATGAATAACGTTTGCACTTTGGCGCGAGCGGCGGGCGGGCAGATGCCCGCCCGCCGCCGCGCCCCTCCGGGCTGCGGCCCGCAGGCCCGCTGGCGTT
>Ga0315279_10003939_pt1 | contig 20219 bp, 24 predicted proteins | sample YL17G06_20_MG_FD_203694 | JGI IMG/M metagenome (GOLD analysis project Ga0315279, IMG submission 203694) | Sediment microbial communities from Yellowstone Lake, YNP, Wyoming, USA - YL17G06_20 | ecosystem: Environmental > Aquatic > Freshwater > Lake > Sediment | place: USA: Wyoming | collected... | reverse complement strand
TTGAAGCTTCCCCGGTCGATCGTGTATTCATATCCTTTATCGAAGATGTTATAAACACACTGGAACCACGCATCCGGCAAATCTCTTGCCTGAATGAATTCGATCTTCATCATTCCCCTCAATTGCAGGCAAATTTTATTAAATTGATACGTTCGACGGCGCCAAACCCCGATTTTTAAATCGGGGTAAAAAGCGCCGCTCAGTATCAACCCTGAGCATACCCCGGGCTTAAGACCGGGGAGTCGAATGGGTTGATTTTTATTAACCCACCCCTCCTGAAGTTGTCAATATCTGATGATAAAACAGGTTCAAAAGGCTGGACAATTCAGACTAAATCTTGTATTTTGTAATTAATTCTTTTTTACGGACACGAAAACCTCACACGGTCAGGTCATTTTATAGCTCGTTCGGGGAGTAGCGCAGCCTGGTAGCGCGCTTGGTTCGGGACCAAGAGGTCGGGAGTTCAAATCTCCTCTCCCCGACCATTATTATATGAGGGAATCCAGTCAGTTGCAATAATATTAGTTTGACCTTGCCGGTTTAGATTTAATCGGTTTCACCTCTTTTCCCTGTTTGATTGATTCACTCGTTTTCTATAAACCCTTCTTTTCCTTTTCTTGATTTCTTTGATTGCCTCCATGTCGAACTTGACCTTCGGCATCTTGGAAATTACTTCTCCCTTCTTGCGTCCCGTATTTGCCCTTCTTCCACCTCTCATCTTTATTTTTTTCACCTCCTTTTTCCCCAGGTCCAAATCCTTTCAGAACATCCCCTCAAATGGGGAACAAGTGGGGGGAAAAGGTTAGAAAATTTTAATCTTTTTTTAATCTTCTTTTAATGTTGATTGTATATAGTAATAGCCAACAGAAGAAAATAACTCTTGTCCTCCTCAGCAGTACCTTTTTCCCCAAAGAATCCATCGGGCTCAATGAGCTCGGTGGATTCTTTTTTAAAGCCAACATCCCAACACCCCTTCTTTGAGCTAAAGGCCATTATAAGATTAATCGGTTTCACCCCTTTTCCCATTTATTTGCATACGGCGTTGTATAGGCTCTCGCCAACAGCTTCACGAGAAATAGATTTCCAAGCCGAGGGGCGACTTTTAGCTGGATTCATGTATAAAATACTTCCTTCTACGGAATATTCGGTAATCGATAAAATACGCTGCTTTTTTTTCACACAATCAATTTCCCATAATTCCAATGAATAACTCAAATTCTCATAATGTTTCCCAAACTCTTTTACAATCCCACTGATACCTTTCTCGGTATATTCTAATCTCGCCCAAACCCCCACAATGTTTTTTGATGAACGAGCGATATTTTCCGCATCATAGAAACATTTATACGAATCAGTTGAGCTGATCAATCTCCAATCCGCTCCCCACACTTCCGCACAGGCAAAGATAGAAAGTCCAACAATGAAAAGGATAAATCCCGTATTAACTGATAATAATTTCATCCTGGTCGCCACCCTTTCTTTTCCATCTCCTGATTTACCACTCTCACCAACTCCGAAACTCCTCCTCGGTGGAACTCCCTTTTTCAATCGTTCCCCAAAACGGACTTTCTTTGCCATATACCCCTTCATTACGGAATGTTGATGGGAGAACTTATTATTTTAGTCGGTTGTGTCTTCCCGTCTCGAATATACAGAACATAAGTTTCCAATACATACGAACCAGAACTCTTAGCACGGGGTTCTACGTTGATCGTCCCTGGGGATCCATATCTTACATCTTGTACCTTAAAACAGTTTGGCCCGTCACCTGACCAGTAAAAACAGGCAGTCCTAATCTCTGGTTTACCGTCTGCCTCAAAAATAATATTCACCGCAAAAGGCATATTTCTTTTGATGCTTCCTTCATACGGAACATCTATTCTTAATAATTTTACCTCGCCTGGAGCAAGTGGCCCAGTTGGCACCGTAGCGCATGAAGAAATCAACAGGATCATTCCGCCCATTAAAACACCTATTAATAAACTATTTGCTCGTCCCATGGTTACCTTTACCTCCTTTCAAATTTATCCCCGTAATCATCAATCGCACTTCTGATATGCTCTGAAACCGAAATTTTTGTCAAGTAATTTCTATGCTATTTATTGGGCAAATGGTTGATACGCATTAATAAAAATGCATTTCCAAAATTCTTTTTAATCCCCTTATCTTAATTTAATACACTCCTATTGAAACTGCTGGATAGTCTAAGACCTGAACGAAGGAGGTAGAAATGGTTAAGGGGTTTTTACCCGTATTTCTCTCTGTATTGACAAGGATGGCAAACTAAGGATTTTTAGAGAAGGAGAAACGGGAAGTTAAAAAATCGCCTTATCAGGCCAACGTTACCTGTCTTCAAAAAATCTAATAAATTTTATGCAAAACACCTCATCGCTTTTTATCAATTATCTTTATTTACAAAAAGTTAAGTTTTCTCTCTTGAAGAGTTCGAGATCAAAGGGATCAGGCTACAAAGGTTCCCTTTTTATATTTCCAGATCACCAACTTCTCCTTCCGTAAACGAAGGAGTGCAATCTGAATAGGATTTCTGCTCACATTTAATCGATGGGCAAGTTTTTCCTCAACTAATCTTTGACCCTTCTTGAACTTCCCAGAAAGGATCATCTTCTTCAGTTGGCCATATACTTCCTCACTGAGTTTGGATCTTTTTACCAACCTTGGAAAAATCTCGTTTATGACACTATCTGGTATCTTATTTTTCATTCTTAAAACCCCCTATTCGAAATGATTTAGGATTTTATTTTTGATAACAGCCTTTTAATTATCCCTTGCCGCCTTCAATAATGCAACTCCTTCATTGGTTATTTGCATACTTTTTTATGTAAAGTATCCATGATGGTATCTGGGGAAATAGATTTCCAATCCGGGGGCAGCCAAACTTGAGGAACTGAAATCTCCATTTCCTTGGAAGTATGGGAGGTTGATAATAAACACATCTTTTTGTCTTTGCAATCTATTTCCCATAAACCTATGGTTTGGCTTAAATGAGTCAAATCTTCCTGCTCCTTAAATTTTTCTGAATAAACTATTTTTAACCAAACTCCAACAATGTTTGCTGCCGAACGAGTAACGTTTTCTGCATCGTAAAAAAATTCTCCTTCAACATTTGCCTTTAGAAACTTCCAATCCGCTCCATATACTCCTGTATAACTAAAGATTCCGAAAAGGCTAATCAAAAGTCCAAAAACTATTAAATTTATTTTCAACATATTCCATGCTTAAGCGTTTGGGTTAATCTTGATTCTTTGGTAAATCTCAGGATGTCCTTAAACAATGTGAAAGCCTACTAAAATAGCAGAACGAAGTCAACAAAGATTTGAGATGGAGCGATACTCCAAAAGGTAGAAAATCGATGGATATTGCAAAAACAGGTATTTTAAGGTAAAAACCATCAGAAATGGAGAGCAAAGATTATTTAGACCTTAAAGCCGTTGTCATCCTGATCGTTGTGACTTTGTTTTGGGGTTTTAATTATCCTGCTATTAAAATTTCGAATCAAGGCGTTTCGCCAATTTTTGCATCAACCTTACGATCCGTCATCGCCTCAATTTGTGGATTGATCTACTGTCTCAGGAAAGAAGAGAGGTTATTCCACACGGATGTGATGCTTTTTCACGGGGTCATGGTAGGGCTACTGTTCGGAGCCGAATTTGCCTGCATCTATTTCGGACTCCTCTATACAGATGCTGCCCGCTCTGTGCTCTTTGTCTATCTGAGCCCCTTTGTCGTTGCCATTGGAGCCCATTTCTTTCTCAAGGGGGATCGGTTGACCTTCCTAAAAATTCTAGGCCTTGTCTTGGCTTTCACTGGCATCTTTGTCGTCTTTGGGGGCAGACCCAAAACAGCCAAAGCGACCATGGTTTTAGGAGATATTTTGCAGATCACGGCGGCGGTCTTGTGGGGAGCCACAACTCTTTACATCAAGAAATTTATGGCGAATAGGGTTGAACCGATACACACCTTCCTTTATCAGCTTGTCTTCTCGATTCCCATCCTCCTCATCGTTAGCATCATCCTTGAACCAAAGTGGATTTACAAAATTAATCCTTATATCGTCGCTTCTCTCTTCTATCAATCGGTCATCATTGCCTTTATCACTTATTTATTATGGTTCAAACTCATCCATACCTATTCGGTCAGCAGGCTCTCTGCTTTCACCTTCTTCACCCCAATCTTCGGTGTTCTTTTTGGCATCCTTTTTCTCCACGAGGAACTGACTGTCTCTTTAATGATCGGACTTCCCATGGTCTCCATGGGAATTTTTTTGGTGAACTGGAGAAAAAGGATAGCCATTTGATGTGAGGTCTTTCTATGCCTATCGGAATTTTCATCGCTCTCTTTGGTTACCTTCTCGGTTCGGTCCCCACCGGACTGATCCTCGCCAAATTCTTTTCCAAAGTGGATCCAAGAAAAATAGGAAGTAAAAATATCGGGGCGACCAATATCTTTCGAACCGCAGGAAAGGCATTAGGGATCTTGACCTTGGTGGGAGATTTATTAAAGGGGGTTGCTCCAGTAGTGATTGCCATCCAATGGGGCGAATCTGATCTATGGATCGCCATCGCAGGGCTGACCCCATTTCTTGGGCATATCTTTCCCATTTTTCTTGGGTTTAAAGGCGGAAAAGGGGTTGCCACTGCCCTGGGCGTCTACCTTGTGATATCACCCATTGCAGTCCTTATTGAATTTTTAATCTTTGCAGGGATCGTATGGAAATGGAGATTCATCTCTCTTGGGTCCATCACTTGCGGGACAACCATTCCAATCCTGATTGCCTATTTCAGGAGTGATTCTCAGGCCTACTTCATTGTCAGTGTGATTATTGCCGCCCTGATTCTCTATCGACATCAGTCTAATATCTCCAGACTTTTGCAGGGAACAGAAAGTAAGTGGAAAAGGTAACGCAGCAAAAGATAATGTCGAAGTTCAAAGTGCAAATTCAAAACTTCCCTCTCCCCACGGGAGAGAGAGATGGGGTGAGGGCTAAAGCTTTTTTGAGGCCGCTCTAGCCCTTTTCTCTCTTTTTGAAAGTCTTCTTGAAGGTCCCTTTTTCTTAATTCCCTCCTCCTCTTCTTCAGGGTTCTCTTCACACTTGTCAGAAGGTCCTCTCTCCAGCTTTTCCCGAAATTGTTCGGACGGAATTACGGCAACTTCCATTCGCTCAGCAAATCTTGAAACATCCCGATCTGAAGTGATAACAATCGCTCTAGAACCTTCCCCTTTCACCAGCCGTTTAATCACTTCATCCGCCTTTTCTCCAAGTTTGGAATAGATTAACTCAATTCCCTTTTTCCTCTCTCTCTTCTCTGTGTTCCAACCTCCCTGCCACCCATCGAAAATAACAGTGATTCCACAGGGCTTAAGTTTTTGATAAGCTGAAAGTTGATCAATGAGGCGATCTCGCTCCCATTGGAGCTGAATGGCATTGAGGTGGATCAGGGAACGACTAACATGCAGGAGGTTATAACCATCGATGATGAGATGCATGGAAATTCGTGGTTCGTTGATCGTGAATCGTGATTCGTGAGAAGAAAACCCTTCCGTAGCTACGAGTCACGAACCACGAGTCACCAGCACGATTATAGGTAGTCCAACCACTCTTTATAGGCTGGGTTTTTCCCCTTTACAATATCAAAAAAGGCAGCTTGAAGTTCCTTGGTTATTGGCCCTGGTTTCCCATCACCGACGATTCGGTCATCGACTTCTCGAATGGGGGTCAGCTCAGCAGCCGTTCCTGTAAAAAAAGCTTCTTGGGCTGTGTAGAGTTCATCCCGGGTAAATCGCTCTTCCAATAGAGGGATCTTCTTCGCTTTGGCGATCTGAATCACAGCATCCCGGGTGATCCCAGGAAGAATTGAGGTAAGGGGAGTTGTTTTCAATACCTCATTTTTCACCATAAAGATATTCTCTCCGCTGGCCTCTGAAACATAGCCTTCGGTGTCAAGCATCAGGGCTTCGTCATATCCCATCTTCATCACTTCTCTCTTGGCTAGAACCGAATTGACATAATTGCCGCAAATCTTCGCTTTGGTCATCATCACATTGACATGGTGTCGAGTGTAAGAGGAAACCTTTATCCGAATTCCCTTTTCCAAAGCCCCTTCTCCCAGATAAGCCCCCCATGACCAGGTGATAATTGCTACTTGGATCGGATTATCTCCAGGATAAACCCCCATGACCCCTTCCCCAATGAAGACGATCGGCCGGATATAACCTTCTTTCAATTGATTTACCCGCAGAGTCTCCTTACAGGCTTCGGAAATCTCCCTCTTTGAATAAGGGATTTTGATATCTCCGATCTGCGCAGAATCGAAGAGTCGGTTTACATGTTCCCTTAATCTGAAGACTGCGGATTTTCCGTCATAACAGAGATAACATCGGATTCCTTCAAAGACAGCCAAACCATAATGAAGGCTATGCGTCAGAATGTGGACATTGGCCTCTTCCCAGGGGATCAGCTTCCCATCCATCCAGATCTTCGATACTTTCTGAACCATAAGTCAAATCCTCCAGAATAAATTCAATGATATACGGGTATCATTTTTTATCCTATTTTAGACCAATTGTCAAAAGAAAGTTTAAGGGTTCTCAATGGAATGTTTACAATTTCTTCCTGCTATGATAATGGTTAAGTCTCCATCAAACCATCGGCAGGAGGAACAAAATGGAAAAAACCTTGATCACAGGAGGGGCAGGGTTTCTCGGTTCCCACCTCTGCGATTTTTTTATTGTTCAGGGGCATGAGGTTATTTGTATGGACAACTTAATGAAGAAAGAGAATATTGAAAATATTGCCCACTTAATAGGACACGAGAGGTTTAAATTCGTCAAATATGATGTGACGGAATATCTTCATGTCGATGGAACACTCGATAATATCCTCCACTTTGCATCCCTCGCCAGTCCAAAGGATTACCTGGACTATCCCATTCAAACATTAAAGGTGGGATCATTGGGCACCCATAAGGCACTCGGTTTAGCAAAGGAAAAGAAAACAAGGTTCCTCCTCGCTTCGACCTCAGAGGTCTATGGCGACCCCATGGTACATCCCCAGCCAGAATCGTACCCGGGAAATGTTGATCCAGTTGTTCCAAGAGGAGTGTATGACGAAGCAAAAAGATTTGGCGAAGCCATCACCATGGCTTACCATCGAACCCACGGTCTTCAAACTCGAATTGCCCGAATCTTCAATACCTATGGTCCACGCATGAGGCTCGATGATGGAAGGGCATTACCCAACTTTATGGTCCAGGCATTGAGGGGAGAAGATATCACTGTCTATGGAAACGGTACTCAAACCAGAAGTTTCTGCTACGTAGACGACTTAATCGAAGGAATCAAAAAACTTCTCTATTCCGATGAGGCTGAACCTGTCAATTTGGGAAACCCTGAAGAGATCACCATCTTAGACTTTGCAAAAGAGATCATCAACTTGACAGGGAGTAGAAGTCGGATCCTCTTTTGCTCTCTACCCGAGAATGATCCTAAGGTGAGGCAACCCGACATCACTAAGGCAAAAACGATATTAGGATGGGAACCTAGGGTAGGTCGTCAGGAAGGTCTGAGGAGAACGCTTCAATATTTTAAGAAGAAACTATCAGGAGCTTAAGTTGAGATCCTAGAACTTGGAGTAGAAGGATCTTCTGAGGGGGAGAAAATTCTTATTTGAATTCGTTCTTCTAAAATGGACTTGGCGGTTTGGACTCCTAAGAGAATTTCAAAGAAATTCTCTTCTCCCTCGGCGAAATAAAGTCGAAGGTTCTTGATCCATCCTTCATTAAAAGGATATCCACTGAGATCTAAGCAATCCGCGATTCCTTCGATGAGTATCTCTGCCAATTTGCCACAATCGATATTGGTACTCTCTTCATAGGGAAGGGAAAGGCATACGTTTGAAGCGTCCAGTTTCTTGAGCGTCTCTAAGAGATGGGGAGAGAGTTCCCGCAGACGGGGATAACTGTATTCTTTCACCCCTCCCAGACCGAGGAGAAGGATCATTCGAGGCTTGATCCTTCCCTGTGAAGGAATTAAAGTCATCTCCTCCCAATCACCGGTCAACTTCTTTTCCATTAAAAACCGAGAGAGCATTCCATTGAGCCTCCAATCGATCCAACCGCTCGATCCCTTAAGAGGCTTCTCGTCTTTAAAAAACCCGGTGACCAAGACATCGCACTCCTGAACATCAACCCTTTCTTTGGAGAGAATCACATCCATCATGGAATCTCGTGATGGTGACTCATGTGGGTGATTTGTGTATTAGGTTCTTTAATCACTATCACCATTCACCATCACCCTCTTTGGCTCGAGAGGTTTTCGTACAACCTCGTTCTGGATTCGGTCTAAAATGCCATTGATGAAGCTTCCTGAATCCTCAGATCCATATCTTTTTCCGAGGTCAATGGCTTCGTTGATGGTAACCTTGGGAGGAATCTCTTCGCAGTAGATAAGTTCAAAGAGAGCCATGCGGAGGATATTACGGTCAATAATGTCGATACGATCTAAACGCCAATTTTCAGAATATTTCTCGATAAGCCGATCCAATTCAGGAAAGTGCTCTAAAACGCCCAGGACAAGACGTTTCAGAAATTCATCTGCCTCTCCATCGGATAAGAAATGTCCCTCAAATTGAGTAAGGGCCTGGATGGCGTCCTGCTTCGTAATATTCAATTGATAAAGAACCTGGAGGGCAAACTCCCTCGATTTTCTTCTTCTCCCCAAACTATGCTTTACCCTTTCCTATTTCCTTCATGAGATTAGCCATCTCGATGGCTGACATCGCCGCATCAAAACCTTTATTCCCGACTTTGGTCCCCGCCCTTTCAATCGCCTGTTCGATGGTATCAGTGATCAAAACTCCAAAGGAGATGGGAACTTCACTCTCCAAGGTGAGACTGGCAATTCCTTTGGTGACTTCGTTTGCAATATAGCCAAAATGAGGAGTGGCTCCACGGATCACACAACCTAAGCAAATGATGGCATCATACCGGCCGCTCTTGACCATCTTTTTGGCAACAAGAGGAATCTCAAAGGCCCCAGGAACTCGAGCCACATGACAATCCCCCTCTTCTGCCCCGCTTCGCCGTAGGGCATCCATTGCCCCTTCTAAAAGTCGCTCGCCAATAAAATCGTTGAACCGACTCAACACAATCCCAAACTTGAGTCCCTTGGCCATCAGTTTGCCTTCGTAGGTCTTCACCATCTTCTTCTCCTTTCCTTGTTCATGATTCGTATCGCGTAACTCGTGAACTTACCTTCTCTTGATCACGAATCGCCAACACGATTCACCAACACTAAAGATCTACTCTCCTGATTTGATGGAAAGCAGGTGACCCATCTTCTTTGCCTTGGCCTTGAGATATTCAATATTCTCTTGATGGGGTTTTGTCTCGATAGGAACCCTCTCAACCACCTCGATGCCATATCCTTCCAGACCGATGATCTTTCGAGGATTGTTTGTCATCAAGCGAATCTTATGAAGGCCGAGATCTGCTAGAATCTGTGCCCCGATTCCGTAATCCCTCATATCGGCTTTAAATCCCAGTGCCTCATTGGCCTCCACCGTATCCTTCCCTATATCTTGGAGACAATAGGCTCTTAATTTATTGACCAATCCGATCCCTCTTCCTTCCTGTCTCATGTAGACAATGACGCCCTTCCCTTCTTTTTCTACCATTGCCATGGCAGTATGAAGTTGTTCCTCGCAGTCACATCTCTTTGACCCGAATACATCACCGGTCAGACATTGGGAATGGACCCTCACCAGGACCGTGTCCTCTGGTCTGATCTCCCCTTTGACCAAGGCAATATGATGATAGGGATCCACATCATTTTCATAGGCAATGGCTGTAAACACACCCCCATATTTTGTGGGAATGGTAGCCGTGACAATCCTACGTACTAAAGATTCCTTATTGAGGCGGTATTTGATCAAATCGGCAATGGTTACAATCTTTAACCCATGTTCTTCAGCAAAGATCTTGAGATCAGGCATCCTGGCCATCGTCCCATCATCTTTCATAACCTCGCAGATCACCCCTGCTGGCTTCAGCCCTGCTAATCTTGCCAGATCAACCGAACCTTCTGTCTGACCTGTTCGGACTAAAACTCCACCCTGTCTCGCTCTTAATGGAAAAATATGCCCAGGTGAAACCAAATCTTCGGGTTGAGTGTTTTCATCGACAGCAGTCAAAATAGTTGTTGCCCGGTCAGCTACTGAAATACCCGTGGTCACCCCCTTCCGTGCATCGACAGAGACGGTGAAAGCGGTCTGAAATCGGGAAGTATTCTCAGAAACCATCATTGGGAGACGAAGCTCATTGAGCCTTTCTTCCGTTAATGAAAGACAGATCAGTCCCCTTCCATATTTGGCCATAAAATTGATGGCCTCCGGCGTCACCTTCTCTGCTGCCATGGTGAGATCGCCCTCATTTTCCCGATCTTCGTCATCAACTAGGATCACCATCTTTCCCTGGCGGATAACCTCTAATGCTTCTTCAATTTTATGAATCATGAATATTCCTCAATCTCCTTTGATAAATCCGTGTTCTTTTAGAAAAGACAAATCAACGTGTCCAGGTTTTTTATCCCCCTGATCCAAAAGTTTTTCTACATATTTCCCTAAAATATCAGTTTCCACATTGACTCGATCTCCAACTTTTTTATCCATGAGAGTCGTTTTTCCAATCGTGTATGGGATCAGGGTCATCTGAATCTCGCCTCCCTGATATTCATTTACCGTCAGGCTGATTCCATCAATGGCAATGGATCCTTTTAGCACAACATACCTTGATACGGATTCAGGAATTCTTATCTTTAACTGGAGGAAATCCTTTTCCTCCCTCTTCTCTACGATCACTCCAATCCCGTCAATGTGCCCGGTTACAATATGCCCACCTAAACGGTCCATCAGCCTTAAGGCTCTTTCCAAATTGACTGGGTCCCCTTCTTTCAACTCTCCCAATATAGTTTTTTGAAGGGTCTCTTGTGAGAGGTCAAGCTCAATTTTCTGTTCCTTCTTCTGAACGACGGTAAGGCAAACACCATTTATATTAATACTATCACCAAGTTGCACTTCTGTCAAATAGGGTGGCAATTTTATGGTCAATCTCTCTTCTTGTCCCCGATATTCTATCCTCAGAACCTTCCCTTTATCTTCTATGATTCCGGTGAACATAACTCTGTTCCTCATTCCAAATAACCTTCTAGAAGTATATCTTCTCCAACCCTTCTCGTCTTCATTTCCTTCAGAGCAACTGCTTCTTCGAGGCTGGATACTCCTCTCCCACCAAAGATTCCAAGAGCTTGGTGATCACCGATCAATTTCGGGGAGAGAAAGAGAAGGAGTTTATCGATCAGGCCTTCGTCCAGGAATGAGCCATTGATCTGACTCCCCCCTTCCACCAGAAGGCTCATCATTCCGATTTCCCCCAGTTTGGAGAGGCAAGATTTCAAATTAATCTTTCCCTCTTGGGAGTCGAGGATTAAGATCTGAACTCCTCTCTTTTCTAATTTTTCAATTTTATCTTTAGGAGCGAACTCTGTTGCAGCGATAATTGTTTTGGAAGGGGAGGTTCCGATCACTTTAGCATCTTCTGGAATCTTCAATCGACTATCCAGAACGATTCGATAGGGATCTCTCCCCCCCCTGATACGGGCTGTAAGTTGAGGGTCATCTTTTAATACTGTTCCAATGCCGACGAGAACTCCATCTACTTGGTCCCTCAATTTGTGGACGAAACGTCTCGAGGCCTCTCCTGAAATCCATTTGGAATCACCATTTCGGGTTGCTAATTTACCATCCACCGTGGCAGCCACCTTTAAGATAACAAAGGGTTCTTTTTTCAATATATATTTGCAAAAAGCCTCATTTAATCTTTGACATTCTTTCTCTAAAATCCCTACTTCAACATCGAGACCGGCTCTTCTAAGCATCTCGATCCCTTTCCCTTTTACCAATGGGTTGGGATCTTCCATACCGATCACTACGCGCTTCACACCCGATTCAATCACCTGGGGAGCGCAAGGAGGAGTTTTCCCATAATGCGTGCAGGGTTCCAAATTTAGATAAAGAACTGCTCCTCTGGCTTCTTCCCTTGCCTGTTGGAGTGCGATGATCTCTGCATGAGCCTCTCCTGCTTTCGCATGGTATCCTTCCCCAGCCACTTCACCATCTTTCACGAGAATGGCACCCACCATGGGATTGGGTGAAGTCCTCCCCCTTCCCATTTCTGCGAGACGGAGAACTCGTTTCATCCATTTTTCATCGTCCTTCATAACAAACTCTACTTCTTTTTAGCCTCTTCCCTATTCCCAAGGAGATCCTTCAACTCATCCATAAACTCTTGAATATCTTTGAACTGCCGATAGACAGAGGCAAAGCGGACATAAGCTACTCCATCTAAACGATGGAGTTCCTCCATCACTCTCTCCCCAATCTCAGAGCTCTTGACTTCTCTTTCTCCTCTCTCCTGAAAATGGAGCTCGATGCGACTGACGATTTTCTCAATCAGATTGATACTAATGGGTCTCTTCTCACAGGCTTTTTTCAGGCCATTGAAGATCTTAAGTCGATTAAAAGTTTCTCTCCTCCCGTCTTTCTTCACGACCAATGGAAGGGCATCCTCTGCCCTCTCGCTGGTGGTAAATCGCTTATGGCAGCCGAGACATTCCCTCCTCCGCCGAATGGAATCCTTATCCTTCCCCAGACGGGAATCCACCACTTTGCTCTCGGGATGATTACAGAAAGGACATTTCATTTTATTCGATTGTGGAAAGTTGAGAGTGGTTTTTCTTATATCCACTTTCTACCTTCTACCCTCCTTTTTCTGTTAAATTTATCAATTTTAATTCCTGACTCTTTTAACATCTTTCTGGCCAAAGCGTCGGCATAGCCGTCCTCATAGACAACCCTCTCAATTCCGGCGTTGATGATCATCTTTGAACAAATGATACAGGGATGGTTTGTGCAATAAAGGGTAGCTCCGCGAATCCCCACCCCGTGGTAAGCGGCTTGGATAATCGCATTCTGCTCAGCATGAAGGCCACGGCAGAGTTCATGCCGCTCCCCAGAAGGAATGCCTTGTTTTTCACGGAGGCACCCGATGTCCAAGCAGTGTTCGAGCCTGGAAGGAGCTCCATTGTAACCCGTCGCTAAAATCTTTTTATCTTTAACGAGAACAGCTCCTACCTGCCTTCGCAGACAAGTCGCTCGCTTGGCAACGAGATGGGTGATATCCATGAAATACTCTTCCCAAGAGGGCCGATGAGGAAAAACCTTTTTTTTCTCTTTCTCTTTCAAGGGCGAACCATTTACAGGATATGATGATTGAAAAATTACTTTTGGAGAATCCAGGATTCCGAATCAGATAAAGAATATCAAATGTCAAAGTTCAAATGAAATCCAAATTCTAAATGACAAAGGAGATTTATGACATTTATTCATTTGTCATTGATTTGACATTCGGATTTCTATAAAATGGGTTGGATTTATCTCTTAAATTTTTCGCGTTCTAGGGCTTCGATTTTTTCTAACCTCCTTTTGTGTCTCCCCCCAGCAAAAGGAGTCTCCAACCAAACCTTCACAATTTCTTTTGCTAGTTCTTTGCCTACAATTCGGCCACCGATAATTAAGATATTGGCATCGTTATGCTCTCGACTGCAACGAGAAGAATAAAGATCGTTGGCCAGAGCAGCCCTGATTCTTGGAAATTTATTCGCCACGATGGACATCCCAATGCCAGTGCCACAGATGAGGATTCCCCTCTCTAATTCTCCCCGAGAGACTTTCTCTGCCACCAAAACTCCAAAATCTGGATAATCCACTGAATCTTCATTGAAGGTACCCATGTCAATGGGTTCGACACCAAGCGATTTCAAAAAGGTTTTCAATTCCTCTTTGAGCTCGAAACCGCCATGGTCACAGGCCAAACCAATCTGCATGCTTCTATCCTTCAAATTTTCTGAAGACGAGCGTGGCATTGGTTCCGCCAAACCCGAAGGCGTTAGACATGGCCACCTTCAAAGGTTTTCGTCTTGCCACATTGGGGACATAATCGAGATCACATTCTGGGTCGGGTTCCTCATAGTTGAGGGTGGGCGGCATCAACCCATCCCGAATGGCTAAGATGGTGAAAATGGCCTCTGTGCTCCCGGCTGCCCCTAATAGATGACCGGTCATCGATTTGGTCGCACTGATGGGTATCTTTTTGGCATAATCACCGAATACTGTTTTAATAGCAATTGTCTCCGTCAAGTCATTTAGTGGAGTAGAAGTTCCATGGGCATTAATGTAATCCATCTCTTCAAACTTCAGCCCAGCATCTTTAATCGCCATCCTCATACATCGTACAGCACCGTCGCCATTCGGGGAAGGAGCAGTAATATGATAGGCATCTCCTGTGTAACCATAGCCTACCAATTCCCCATAGATCTTTGCATTTCTCTTTAATGCAAACTGCAATTCCTCTAAGATAACAATTCCTGCACCCTCTGCTACGACAAAACCATCCCGATTCTTCTCAAAAGGCCTGCAGGCCTTCTCGGGTTCGTCATTTTTCGTAGAAAGGGCCTTCATCGCATTGAACCCACCAATGGTGAGGGGTGTGATATTGGCTTCGGTCCCCCCGGCAATCATTGCCTCCGCATCTCCATAAACAATGGCGCGAAAGGCGTCTCCTATACAATGAGCCCCTGTAGCGCAAGCTGTGACCACACAAGTGTTTGGTCCTTTGGGACCAAATTGGATAGCAATCTGTCCAGATGCCAAATTGGCAATGAGCATCGGGATGAAAAATGGCGAGATTCGGCTAGGCCCTCTCTCCAAAAGGACCTTGTGATATTTTTCGAGGGTGGGTAATCCTCCTAACCCCGTCCCCACGATCACACCGATCTGTTCGCAGTTCTCCGGTGCGATGTTCAACTGGGCATCTTCCAAAGCCTCCTTGGTGGCGGCGATGGCATACTGAACAAAGAGATCCATTCTCTTAATCTCTTTCTTATCAATGTATAACTCTGGGTTGAAGTCCTTCACCTCCCCTGCAATCTTCGTCTCAAACCCGTTTGTATCAAACCGCGTGAGGAGACCAATGCCTGATTTTCCTTCACAGACATTTTTCCACACTGTTTCGACTCCGATTCCAGTGGGAATCACCAACCCCATTCCTGTGACAACAACCCTTCTTCTCAAAACCTCATACCTCCTTCAATCGGTATCGAGTGAGAACCCTTACTGAGTTACATGGGCTTGGATATACTCAATCGCATCCCCAACCGTCAGGATCTTCTCTGCATCTTCGTCGGAGATCTCTATATTATACTCTTCCTCCAAAGCCATCACCAACTCCACTAAATCGAGAGAATCCGCTCCTAAGTCGTCAACGAATTTAGCTTCTGGATTGACTTCACTTTCATTTACGCCTAACTGCTCTACAATAATCTCCTTGACCCTCTTCTCAATGGACATGTAATCACCTCCTTATTTTGATTCCTCACATATAGATGCCACCGTTCACATTTAACACTTGACCGGTAATATAATTCGATTCTTCAGAAACGAGGAAAAGCACGGCTTCAGCCACATCCTCAGGTTTACCTAATCGCTCCATCGGAATCAACCGCTTCAATTCTTCCTTTACTTTCTCGGGAAGGACCTCCGTCATCGGGGTTTCAATATATCCGGGAGCAATCGCATTGACATTGATCCCTCTTTGAGCGAATTCCCGCGCAATGGTTTTAGTCAAACCAATCACTCCTGCCTTTGAGGCAGAATAGTTGACTTGCCCTGCATTTCCCATTTCTCCAACCACTGAAGCGATACTTACGATCTTCCCGCTTCTCTGCTTCGCCATGTGTCTGACAACCGCTTTGGTACAATTAAACGTACCTTTCAGATTGACATTGAGAACCGCATCCCAATCCTCTTCTGTCATCCTGAGGATTAGTTTGTCACGGGTGATCCCAGCATTATTGACTAAAATATCGATCTTGCCAAACTTTTCTAAGATAGACTCCACCATCCGCTCAACATCTTTTAAATTGGCCACATCCACTTTGATCGCTATGGCTTTTGAGCCGGTCGATTCAATCTCTTTGGCTGTCTCTTCGGCTTTCTCAAAATTGATATCCGAGACGACAATGTCGGCGCCATTTTGAGATAGGAGCAGGGCAACCGATTTCCCAATCCCCTGAGCTGCCCCAGTGATCAAAGCCACTCTCCCCTTCAGTTTCAATCCCTTCTCCCTAATGAATGAGATCAACATCCTTTCCCCTCCCCTTGCGGGAGGGGATTCACCCTGTTAGATTGAACATCTCTTACCTAAAGGGCTCAATAAACAATCTTATCTAACAGGGTTAAGGGGAGGGGGAATAACCTTACTTTAAACCACCCTCACCCCTGCCTACCGGCAGGCAGGCACACCCTCTCCCGTCAAGGGAGAGGGTAAATTGAGTTCCAAGAGATTTTCTTTAAAGTTTGAAGATCTTCTAAATTTCCAGTTTCTATACGGTTATCGATCCGTTTCATCAAACCTGAAAGAACCTTTCCAGGACCTATCTCCAAGACCTGTTCAATTCCTTTTCCGATCATCTTCCTCATGGACTCTTCCCAGCGAACAGGACTCGATACCTGAGCCACCAATAATCCTTTCACCCTGTCTTTTGAAGTATTGACCTCTGCCTCTACGTTCGTTACCACCGGGATTCTTAGATCGCTGACAGAAATCTCCTCCAATGCCTTCTCCAGCCGATCGCCTGCTGGTTTCATGAGGGGAGAATGAAATGGAGCGCTGACCGGTAAGGGAACCGCTTTCTTTCCATCCTTTTTCACTCTCTCGATGGCTCGCTCAACCGCTTTTGCATGACCGGCGATAACGATTTGACCTGGACAGTTAAAATTGGCAGGGGTCAGAACTTCTCCAGACGAAACCTCTTCACAAATTTTTTCAACCTGCTCCCGCTCCATCCCGAGGACAGCTGCCATGGCCCCTTCTCCCACAGGAACAGCTTCCTGCATAAATTTCCCGCGGAGATGGACAATCTTCACTGCCTCGGCAAAGGTAAGCGCTCCAGATCCAACCAAAGCACTATATTCTCCGAGGCTATGTCCCGCAGTGAATTGAGGAATCAATCCCTTCTCTGCTTGGAGTACTTTGAGCGTTGCAATGCTCGTCGTCAATAAAGCAGGTTGAGTATTTTCAGTCAACTTCAACGCCTCTTCAGGACCTTTAAAACAGAGGGCCGAAATGGAGAGATGAAGGGTATCATCCGCCTCTTCAAAGATCTTTTTCGCCACACTAAAATTTTCGTAGAGTTCCTTTCCCATACCCACATATTGGGATCCTTGGCCTGGGAAAATAAAGGCGATGGGCTTCATCGGGCTCCCTTCTTCCCAGCGTATTCCTTGTTCAACTCCAAACCGATGATATTCCGCTGGATCTGATTCGTCCCTTCATAAATCTGGAGAATTTTTGCATCCCGCATCATCTTCTCAACAGGATAATCTCTCATGTATCCATAGCCTCCCAAGATCTGAACCGCATCGGTCGTTACTTTCATAGCAACATCACTGGCAAAGACTTTGGCCATCCCGGAGACTTTTGAAATTTCCTTTGGGTTTTCTGCCTGATCAATATAACGAGCAATAGAATAGACCAATGCCCTGGCAGCCTCCACGAGTGTAGCCATATCCGCTAAGAGATGTTGAATCGCTTGGAAGGAAATAATCTTCTTTTCAAACTGCTCTCGTTCTCTGGCATAACGAACAGCCTCATCGAGGGCCCCTTGGGCTAACCCAACACCCTGGGCACCCACCCCAGGTCGGGTTCGATCAAAAGTCCTCATGGTAACGATAAACCCCATCCCTTCTTTTCCAATGAGATTTTCTTTAGGAATAAAACAATCCTGGAAGACCAGTTCCCGGGTAGCAGAGGCCCGGATCCCCATCTTCTTCTCCTTCCTCCCAAAATTAAAGCCTGGGGTTCCCTTCTCGACAATCAAAGCGCTCGCTCCTCGGGGTCCCTTTGACCGATCGGTCATTGCTATGATCGAGTAGATTTCTGCTTCCCCTCCATTCGTGATCCATTGTTTTGTTCCATTCAGGACATAACCCTCTGCGGTTCGAGCAGCAGTCGTCCGGATGGCACCTGCATCACTTCCTGCATCCGCCTCAGTCAACCCAAAAGCAGCTAACTTTCTCCCCTTTGCAATATCAGGGAGATATTTTTTCTTCTGTTCAGGGTTTCCAAAAAGCAGGATGGGCATAGCGCCCAAGCCGCTTGCTACTACACTGGTTGCGATCCCGAGACAGACACGGCTCAATTCTTCTGCTACCAAACAATATTCTAAGATACCTCCTCCAAAGCCCTCATACTCTTCTGGCATGGAGACACCCATGAGACCTGCTTCCGCGCTGATTTTAACAATCTCCCACGGGAACTCTTCCTTCTCATCCAATTCCGCCCGGACCGGCAGCATTTTCTCCTCGGCGACCTTCCTCGCTAAATCTTGAATCATCTTTTGTTCTGGCGTGAGAAAATAATCCAATCCTCTTTCCTCTTAATTCATCTTTTAGGCAATCAATGAATCGTTTTCACTGATTCGTTCACCTTCTCTGGGCGTTTCTGTCCCAGACGAAGCATGTCTTGCTTTTCCTTGAGCTCTTGGATCAGGTGTTCATTCAGTCTATTCTTGGTCAGGTTCGAGGCCAAAAGGATGGCATTCATGATGGCTTTCGCATTCGAGGCACCATGGCAGATGACACAGTTGCCGTTAATCCCCAAGAGGGGGGCTCCTCCATGTTCCGAATAGTCCAGTCTTTTTTCCAACCGTCGAATAGCCCGTTTCATTAGGAAATAAGCCACCTTCGCCCTGATATTATCCTGCGCCTCCCACTTGAGAATGGCATGGATGGTTTCCCAAAGCCCTTCACTTACTTTGAGTGCCACATTTCCCACGAAACCATCACATACAATAACATCTACCTCTCCGTTATTGAGATCCCGGCCTTCCACATAACCGACATAGTTCAAATCGGTCTCGGATAAAATGTCATGGACCTCCCGCGTCAATTCATTACCTTTCCCCTCTTCCTCTCCATTGCTTAGAACGCCAATCCGGGGTTCTTCCCTTTCCAAGATATATTTTGCGTAGGCATCTCCCATCATGGCGAACTGGACAAGATGAATGGGTTTGCAATCTACATTACCACCGGAATCGACGAGGACCGTGTTACCTTTTGTGGTAGGATGGATGGTGGCGATAGCAGGTCGTTCCACTCCTTCCAATTTTTTTAGGATATACATTGCCAAACCCATGGCTGCCCCTGAATTCCCGGCGGAAACGACTCCGCTTACCTGTCCTTCTTTTACCAAATCGAGGGCGACTTTAATAGAGGTATCCTTCATCCTCCGGATCACGGTAGATGGAGAGTCGTGCATGGCGACCACTAATGGAGCATGGTGGATAAAGATAGGAAGTTTGGAGATGGGATACTTGGTCAGTTCTTTACTTACCTGATCCTCATCGCCTACCAAAACCACCTTTGTTCCATGTTCTTTAGCAGCTAAAAAGGCTCCTTCAACAATATTTTGGGGGGCAAAATCCCCTCCCATAGCATCAACGGCAATCTTCATTTCACACTTTCTCCTAACATCCTCCTCATGATTTACCCCGTTAGAACGCCTCGCCATTCATGACGGGGACGATATCCTTAAAACTTCTCATAGAGTCGAGTCTTCGACAATTCCTCCTAGAAAGGGCGGGGTCAAAGGCCCGTCCGTTCTAACGGGGTTTATTTCTCTTCCTCTACCTTGATGACCTCTTTCCCCTTGTAAGTGCCACAATGGGGACAGATATGGTGAGGGAGTAAGGGTTCATGGCATTGAGGACAAAGGGAGAAGTTAGGAGCACTCAATTTTTTATGGGCTCGGCGTTGATCCCTTCTGGCTGATGATGTTCTCCGTTTTGGAACTCCCATTTGAAAGCATCCTTTCTCATCCGCTGAAATTTATTTCAGATGTTGATTTAAGAATTTGGCCAAATGGCCTTATCTTTTCCACATAACAGATTCGTACGGCATTAATCAAGCTTTAATTTTTTAATGTCATTTAAGAATTAAAAGTGCACCGTTTTTGATGGGTTTAAAGTTTAAAATTGCACACCTCTTTGGTCTGACGGAAAGACATAATCTAAAGAAACAAAAAGGAGGT
>Ga0315279_10003938_pt1 | contig 20220 bp, 19 predicted proteins | sample YL17G06_20_MG_FD_203694 | JGI IMG/M metagenome (GOLD analysis project Ga0315279, IMG submission 203694) | Sediment microbial communities from Yellowstone Lake, YNP, Wyoming, USA - YL17G06_20 | ecosystem: Environmental > Aquatic > Freshwater > Lake > Sediment | place: USA: Wyoming | collected... | reverse complement strand
CCGTTCGGGCTGTCAACTTCATCGGTCTTTTTCCCCGTGGGGTCGTAGACACGGACAACGACATCGATCCCGCGCTGGTCCACTTCGACGTAGACGAATTCGCCTTTGTCCACGGCGAGACTGTAACTGTGCGACTCTCCTCCCTTCAGCTCTTTCTCAATTGATTTTCCTTTCAGAAGAGAATCGGCTCCAGTCTGTGCCCGAGCGGATACGAAGCCGACCAGAATCACGGAGGTCAGAAGAACCAAGAATGACCTTTTCACGGTTTCTCCTTTCCAATGGCATTGGATGAGAAGCGATCGCTTGAATATTAGTGAGACGAACTGACGCAGGAGAAGTTGCATATCTTAGGCGACGAAACGCACCAGACCGTCACAGGCACCACGATCTAATTGTCAATTGACAATTCATATTTGAAAATTGTGTAGGACCCGGAGCATGAATTGCATTGAACAGGCAAGACGCGAAGAATGACGGGAATCTCTGTCACAGATCAGTTCTCTGTTCTCTCGAATCAGCACGACCTAACCACCTTCACTGTACCGCTTCCCGGGCAGCCATCGACCGACGCGCCTGCAGTAGTGCTCATATGATTCACCGAATTGATCTCTCAAAGTTGGTTCCTCATACAATATTACGAACAGGTTGAAGGCGACAAATGCGACGAGAGCGTACTCGAGGAGCGCGAGGGATTGAAACAGGAGTGTCTCTCCGAGTAAGATCGTGACAACTCCCACATACATCGGGTTACGGACGTAGCGATAGAGACCTTTCACGACGAGCTTCTTTGGGGGATCGACAGGTGAAAGAGTACCGCGACCGACGGCCGCAAACCCCCAGATGCAGTGAAGAAGAACTGCAGCTCCGATCCCAATGGGAATCAAGGCGAAAAGCTGCCAATTGCCCCACCCGGGAAACGCTGTAGGACTCCAACGCGTTGCGATGAGATGGGGAAGATAAACAGTAACCGTCCCCGGCAGGACAATGATCCAAAAAAGGCTTTTGGAAATCAGGATGGCCTGTGAGATACCCTTTGTCATGGCGAGAGTTCTTTATTCCGCTGCCCGAGCTATGTACTCCTGTAAGAAGCGGATCGTCTTCGACAAACGTACAGATTTTTCTTGAAATGTGCAGAGGAGACCGGAGAGCCTCTGAGAAGTCTCAAACCGATTGCACAGGCGGGCATCAACATTGTCGGGATGAGCGCAATTGCGTTGAATGTCGTGGATGTGGTGACCTATTGTGTTCGATCTTGCCTTCGAGTGGTCGAACCGTCGTAACTTCGACAAGTGCTTCAGAATCTCGGTTGTGCAAAATGGTTGGCAAAGAGTGAGCGTGAGCATGTGAGAAAGGACTTTCTCGTCACCCGTAATCTTCGCGACTATTTGCTCCTCTTTCATTCGCTCAGCCACAAGGAAGAAAGTATCGTCTATCTGTAGACAAATCCCGCGGCCACTCACCACTGAGCATCCCCAAACCAAAGGTTCCCGGCACGCCGTTGAGAATTCTGCAGCTCAGGCCGGAACTCCATCATCATACCCCGTGTTCTTTCTCAATAACTGACGCACAAAGAGTTCCGCATAGTTGAGGAGGAGCAATGATCCACTATCCGCTCACCGAAGACCAAATCCGCTTCTACCAGGGAAATGGGTATATCCGTTTGGACAATGTGCTGACCATGGATGAGGTGGAGGTTCTCCGGAAGGCTCTCGCGCAGGCCGTCGAGGACAAGAACAAATACAATCTCAACCTCGGCCCTCGAGCGGACGAAGGATACGCGAAAGTGTTCCTCCAGATGGTGAACCTCTGGGAACGCTATCCGGTGATTGAGGACTACATCCACAATGTCCGGATCGCGGAGATCGCTCGCAGGCTCACGCGATCGAAATTCGTCCGGCTCTGGCATGATCAGGCGCTGATCAAGTATCCGAAAGACAGTAAACCGACCGCTTGGCATCAGGACACCGTCTACTGGCCGATGAACGAAGCTGGAGGGCTTTCCTGCTGGATGGTGCTCGATGAAGCGACGGTGGACCGAGGCTGCATGTGGTTCGTCCCGGGATCCCACAAACTGGGTCCGCTTCCCCCCGTCGATCTTGGCAACGTCTCAACTGCCGACCTGAACTCAATCCTGCCTGAATCCTCCCGCGGCCTGAAACCGGTTGCAGTTGAGCTGATGCCCGGGAGTTGCACGTTCCACAATGGCCTTACCTTCCACTATGCCGGCCCAAACGTTACCGATATTCCTCGACGGGCGATGGTGACGATCTTCATTCCGGCCGGAACAACCTATAAGAAACACCCGCATCTGATCGGGGACCGCAGCGGACTTCTGCCGGGCGAGGAGTTTCACGGGCCACTCTTCCCGACTCTTGCGCGGGGTTGAGTGCCGACGCCGCGATATCACATCGGAAATAGCTGGTCCCGATGTGCTTCATCGGCATGTTTTCCGTCGTGGCAGGCCCCGACACAAAACGTCGGGGCGGGCAGGAACTTCTTCCCTCACTCTCAATGTTGGATGTATACGCATCGTAAGCCTGATGTTCCCCCCATTTGAATTCGTGTTTCAGGATAGAGGCGGTGTCGAGCAGTGTTATGAACCGCTCAGACGCTAAGGACGCCAAGTAGAACGAATTTGACTCCCTGGTGGCTTTGGCGGCGAAATTTAAGTCAAGGCCTGTCACCACATCACACCCCACACCACACGCTTGAGGCGTTGAATGGAGCAGAAAGACTCAGCAGCAGAGGGGCGCTTCCACAGGCGAATTGAGGCGGGAGAAAAGATCGAACCGAAGGATTGGATGTCCGACAAGTACCGCCGCCAACTCATCAGGCTGATCTCACAGCACGCACATTCCGAAATCGTCGGCATGCTGCCTGAAGGGAATTGGATCACCCGGGCTCCCTCGCTTCGCCGAAAGCTCGGACTCCTCGCCAAGGTGCAGGATGAGGCCGGGCATGGTCTTTATCTTTATTGCGCTGCGGAGACACTCGGAGTCAGCCGCGAGGAAATGACGGAGCAGCTTCTCTCCGGCGCCGGGTCCGGTGCTGGCGAATTACGGACTGGAAAACCTCAGATTCACAAAACCGGTGGTCGCGGGAGATACGCTGCAAGTCTGCCTGACGTGCAAATCAAAGCGGCCGAAGGAGGGTGAGGGTCGTGGGGTCGTCGAGTGGGACGTTACGATCTTCAATCAAGATCGGGAAGAAGTCGCATCGTACGTGCTTTTGACTCTTGTCAGAAGATCGCTCTCGAACGCGAAGGTTGGTGTCTCATGAGGTATCAATATCTTTCGTTTACAGTTTCAGAACACATTGCGCACGTGCGGCTCAATCGCCCGCCGGTCAATGCGCTGAACGGGGAGTTGGTGGCGGAGCTGACCTCCCTGGCGCGCGATTTCGTCCACTCGACAGACGTCTGGGTGGTGGAATTGTCCGCAGCAGGGAAGACATTCTGTGCAGGCGCCGATCTGAAAGAGCGGGCAACGATTCCGGAAGCTGATGTCGCGACCGTGGTCAGGAACATTCAAGCCATGGCTGTTGCGTGGATGCAAGTACCACAACCGGTGGTGGTCGGTATCCAAGGGCCGGCATTGGGTGGCGGCCTGGAGCTTGCGCTTGCCGGCGATTTGCTTGTCGCATCTGAAGAAGCCGTGCTAGGATTTCCGGAGGTAGGGTTAGGGATCATTCCCGCTGCGCGTGGCACACCGCGGCTGGCACAACGGGCTTCGATGGGGATTGCCAAAAAATGGGTCCTGACCGCGCGACAGTTTTCGGCACAAGAAGCCCTTGCGGATGGCGTGGTCGACGCCGTCGTTCCGCCCCGCTGGCATTACGTCAAGCGAAAGCGGCACTGAACGCTTCATGTGACGAGTGGTTGAAGCGAGGACTTCAGCAAGAGCTCGATATGTACGCCCCATTGATCGCGACGCGCGACCGGCGTGAAGCGCTTGAGGCGTTCGCCCAGAAGAGAAAGCCGGTCTGGAAGGGAGACTAAATCCGTTCTTCTTGAACCTCGTCCTTTGGCTTATCTCAAGGTCGAACCTTGAGCTCGTCGAAAGGTTCGGCTCGTCCCGAGAATCCTGAGTTCCACCAAAGAGCGTGGCAACCAAGCGCTCAGGACGAGTCACAAAACGATACGCCCCCGCTTCCCGGAGGCGTTTTTTTTGGTGCTCACGGATGGAAACGCAGGATCAGATCAAAGATTGGGGGCGAGAAGATTTCTATGAATAATCTTCGCTCCGTCGAAGCCGTTAAACTTGGTTGACGACGCTGTGCTGTAAGCGCCGATGTTTTCCGTCAACAGATAATCGCCGACCTCCAGATTCCCCGGCAGCTCCACTGAGAGAGAAATTTTGTCGAAACTATCGCAGGTAGGTCCGACGACTGCGCAAATTTCCGTCTCGCCGTGCTTCAATGCACTGAAATTGGGAAGCCAATGATCGTACACGACTCCTGAAAAAGTCTGGTACACGCCGTCATTGATATGATAGAACACCTTGCCATCCCTGCGGGCTTTGCCGATTATTTCTGAGACCAGCGTGGCGGCAGTGGCCACAATAAACCGACCGGGTTCGGCAAGAATTTCAATATCATCCGGGAACAGCCGCTTGAATTCGGAATTCAACAGGCCGGCAAGTTTCTCAAAGTGCGGGACGTGCGTATCGTACGGCACTGGAAAACCGCCGCCGATGTCCAGCAAGTTCAGACCGTATCCCTTCTTGCGAGCATCGTCGAAGATCTCAGAAGTTATCGCCAGCGCCTGAGTGTAGTTGTCGAAGTTCGTGCATTGGCTCCCAACGTGAAAGCTGATGCCCTCGACTTTCAATCCCATCTCGAACGCCTGATCAATCAGCGCTGCAGCTTCACCCGGCTCGACGCCGAATTTTGTGCTCATTTCCACCTGTGAGCCGGTGTCCGGCACCTTCACCCGCAGCACCAGTCCAGCGGTATCGCAATAGTCTTTCAACTTCTTCACCTCGGCACTGTTGTCGTACGTAACCAGCGGCTTGTACTGCCTGATCTTACTCAGCGTGTGTCGATCCTTGATCGTGTTGGAGAAGATGATCTTGTCCCAGACAAAGTACTTCTTCTCCTTCCTCTCGAAGTGCCGGATATACTGGTACACCTGCATGAATTCGTTGTACGAAGCCACATCAAAACTCGATCCTTCCTTGAACAGCGTTTCGATGATCTGCTGAGTGGAATTCGCCTTTACGGCGTAGTAGCACTGAACGCGCGGAAGATGCTTTTTGAATGTCCGATAGTTCTCCCGGATCTTGTCGTGGTCGAGGATACACAGCGGGGTGCCGTGTTGTTCCACGAGCTTCAGAAGCTCCTCTTTCAAGTCCAGTTCTTTTTCTGTGGAGCCAGCTATGGTCATCTCATCACCTGGGGGTGATTGAATGCAAGTGAGATATTCGAAATTCTACTTCCGAAACTTGAAGAAAACCCAAAACTCGAAACTGAAAACTCAAAACTTGAAACTCAAATGGCCTTTATTAGGAAGGAAGCTCCTTCATCATCCCCTTCAGATCTCCGATCTCTTTGTTGTTCTCCAGATACGACTTGGTCAGTTTCTCCCGCAGCTCATCTCCACGATCATACAATCGTTTCAACTTTTTGGGCTTGGTTGTTTGCAGCACGTATGCGGCGAGGAGCGGGAAGGCGACCGTCACGTCGACGTACGCTGTCACGGTCTCCTCCAGTTTGGTGGGATCGATTTTTCCCCAGCTGGCGGCTTCGCTTGGAGGCGCTCCGGAAAGTCCGCCTGTGTCGGGACGCGCGTCGGTAATATTGATGTCGTAGTCCTGACCCGCTTCGGGAATCATCAGCACTTCCTGAATCTGCGGCTCGGTTTGAAGCAAGAAGTTCTTCGGGCTGCCGCCGCCGATCAGGAGAACGCCCGTTTTTCCGTTTTCGTATTTCTTGGCGTTCAGAATAATGGCCGTCGAATCATTGACGTCGATACTCGGATTAATCTTGAGTTTGAAGTAGTCTCTCAGGCCGGCGACATCTGCCAGAAGTTCCAGTCCGGCCACGTTCATGCCGATGGTCGAATCGCCTGGCGACGAAGTGAATACTGGAATGCCGTTGCGATAGGCTGCGGCCAGAACGCTGACCTCACCAAGATTGTTCTTCTGTTCGTACTCGTTCACCACCTTACCGAGGTGATGGTAATATTCCCGGGTTCCCATTTCTTTTTGGAATTCAGGCCGCAGCATGATTTTGCGCAGGATGCGATCCGTTGCCATCAGCACGTCTTCATAATCGAAGAGAATATCGTAGATTCTGGTGACGCCCTTGTCGCGCAGGTCGGCGTCGTCAACGGTGTGGCTTCCCCGGAAGAGCGGCATGTCGAAAGCAAAGTGCAGGTCGTGGTACATATTGGCGCCGGTGGAGACCAACCAATCGATGTAGCCATGATTCATCAACGGAATGATCGTGGACCGTCCCAGACCGGCCGGGATCAGGGCGCCAGCAATACTTACCCCGATCGTTACGTCCTCCGGCGAATACTTGTCTCGCATCAGTTGGCAAGCGGCCCGAAGTCTTCCTCCGTTGTAGGCGTCCATATTGTCTATGACGGCCGCTATATCGCTGTCGCGAGAGATCGGCTTTGGGAGAACCCGCTTTCCGGAGAGATATTGATGCTTTCCCGGATGTTCCTTCTTCATGTGTTGCATGATGTTTCCTTGACTTTTGAGATGTTGAGTTCAAGAACAAAACCGTCAAGACACAAAGAGTGTTGGAATGATGAAAAAGTGGTAATCTCAATCAAGTCCCGACACATGTCAGCATATTCTCGGCGTCTTGGCGGTTCAAATAACCTACAAATTTAGCGGAGAAAGAGCTCAGACGCAAGAAATGACAAGCATGAAACGACGACGAATCGGAGTCTTGATGGGTTTCCTCCGGGACTCGCTCAGTACAGGCTATCTCGCTTGAACAACTGCAGGACGCACAGACCGTGCGGCGTCTCACGAACAATCCTTACCAATGTGTGGAGGCGAGAGTCTCCTATGCATGTCAAGAGGCTGTCGTTCAAGCATGATATCACACGGGATTCTTCTCCTTCGCCAAATCGTGTCAATCTCGGTGAAATGGAAATGCGTGGATTTCGTGGTCCGAAGAGGGCTTTCTTCGTGAAATAGAGAAATTGACTTGTCTAACGCATAGCCCCGGCAGCGCCTCCCTGGCGGCCTAGCCTTTTGCCTATGAAGTTCCGGCTGATTAGATTTGTTGTAGCAGAAGGTTTCCGAGAAAGGAATGATCAATGCTCGTGGGCGCTCGAAGAGGGTCTCCGAAGAGAATCGGCAGAATGTTGATGCTCGAACTTTGGCTGGGAGCAGCGGTCTCGCTTCACGCATATGCCTCGATTCAGGACAGTGCGTTGGCGGCACGACAGAGCACGGTGGAATGGGAACTCGGTGTGTTGAACGAGTCCAATTCGGGGAGCCTGACGAAAACAGGAAGCCCCCGAACGATTGATTGTCCCTACGGAAGAGCTGTCTGCTTCGATGGCGTAGGCGATGCGCTCTTTCTCGACGCGAATCCCCTCCAGAACCTGCGTCAATTCACGGTGGAGGTCCTTCTCAGGCCTGATCCGAAAGGACCGCCCGAGCAGAGATTCCTTCATATGGGAGAAATAAGCGGCGATCGCATGATGCTTGAAACGAGAATGACGGACGACGGTCGATGGTATCTTGACGCCCACATCAGATCGGGAGATTCTGCAAAGACTTTGATTGACAGACAAAAGACGCATCCGACGGGAATATGGCATCATATCGCTCTCGTTGTGGACAGCGGAAGGATGGACACGTATGTGGATGGCAAGCATGAGTTGGAAGGGAACGTCAGGTTTTCCCCATTCAGCGGCGGAAAAACATCCATCGGCGCGCGAAGGAATAGAGTATATTGGTTCAAGGGAGCGATCTGCAAGATCCGAATCACACCAAAGTGTTTGAACCCATCAGATTTCGCGAGATAACAACTGCCCTCATAATACGACAAGTCTGAAGGAGCATCGAAAATGCGAAAATCTCTATCGCTTGTTCTCGCTTTCATGGCGATCGGTGGCATCGCGACTGCCCAGCAAACCCGCACCGAAGTCATCAAGGCCACCACTCCCGCTGACGATGCGAAAGCAAACAGTGAAACTGTGCCAGATGTGTATGCGGTGAGCGGCCAGTTCGAGAGGGTCGTAGTGTTGCGTTTCAAATACCAAGCCGATTTGTTAGCCGGGCTGGAGAGCATGGTGAAGCAGCAGAAGATTCTTAACGCCATTATCCTTGCGGGAGCAGGATCGGTGAGGAACTATCATGTTCACTCAGTGAGCAATCGTACGTTCCCTTCGAAGAATATCTATGTCAAGGATGCCACGGCCCCTGCTGACATCGTAAGCATGAATGGATACGTGATCGATGGCCGAGTTCATGCACATTTGACCATGACAAGTGCCGACAAGGCATTCGGCGGACACCTTGAGTCGGGTACAACCGTCTTCACGTTTGCCATCGTTACCGTGGGTGTCTTGAAAGAGGGGATAGATCTTAGCCGTTTCGACGACAAGACGTATCGATAGATCCCGTGCACTCGCCTTGCTGGATCGGCTCGACGTGAGTGGAACGTTGCAGAGAGGATCCGTCGAACTGAGACATACTTGGGGGTTGTCGGGGGTTTCCTGCTTTCCAGGCTCATCCGCCACAGTCGATCTCTCTTGCCGCACTACGCTGTGTGCGTCGCTTCTTTGCCAAGAATTGGAATACGCACGCCGCTGTCCAAAAAATAACTCTTGACAATTGAAAACTAAAGGCGTAAGCTTGTCATACCTAGTATACTAGGTGCTCGCCTTATGCCGATTGATCTGCACGACTCGACTCCTCTCTACCTTCAAATCGTCGACGATATCAAGTCGAAGATACTCTCCAAGAAATTGCGAGTGGGCGATCAGCTTGGCTCTCACGCCGAGCTGGCGTCGTCTTATGGCGTGAGCCTCATTACCGTCAAGAAGGCGCTGGCGACGATGATCTACGAAGGGATCATTTACAGCCGCGTTGGAAAAGGGACGTATGTGGCCGAGCCATTGCTCGACACGGATCGGCGTGAGCACCAGACCATTGGACTTGTCCTTCGCGACATCCGCAGCCCCTTCTTTTCGCGTGTGATGCACAGTGTAGAGGAGTCTGCATACGAGCTTGGCTACCATGTGCTGCTTTCGAACTCCTCCGGCAGAGCAGAAAAAGAAGAGGCTCAGATCGCGCGGTTCCGGAAGTTCGGTGTCCAGGGCATGATCATCGCTTCCATGACCCACAAGTATCATGCGACGCCGACCATCCGCAGGTTACTCCACGAACGATTTCCCTTCGTCATGGTGTCCTATATTGAAGATGAAGACGTTCCGTTTGTCGGCAGCGACCATGAGCTGGGAGGGTATCTGGCAACCGACTATCTCATTAAGCGGGGATATCAGAAGATTGGCTACATCAACGGGGAAAAAGGAAATTTGGTTGGTGGCTTGCGTCGGCGTGGTTACGAGGCAGCGCTCAGAGCACATGGTCGGCGGATCGACAAAGGACTCATTTTTCAGCTTCTCCGGCGAGGAGAGTGGCACGATTATCAATCTGGTTATGAGATAGGCAAGAGATTCGGGAAGCTGAACGTGAAACCCGATGCAGTCTTTGTGTACAATGATCTTTCGGCGCTCGGATTCGAGGATGCGATACTCGATCAAGGATTGAAAATCCCTGAGGATGTCGCTATTGTCGGTTTCGATGACATTGAGCGGGGCCGACATGCGGTGATTCCACTGACCACGATGCGGCAACCGACAGATGTCATCGGGCGGGAGGCGATGGAACTACTCGTCAAACAAATGGAGGGGAAGGAAACTCCCATTCGCAAGGTTCTCAAGCCGGAGCTGGTCATTCGAGAGTCCACGCGCGGTCAGAGGAAAGGTCACACTCAAAGCAAGAGTACTTCACGGTTTGCGACCGAACGCCAAAGATCCTTATGAGTGGCATGGGAGATAATAGTCCTGTCATCGACGATTCCACAGCGACAATGATGGTTCACAGCATCGCCATTCGAGCTCAGCAAATGAGGCAAGGGAAGCCTCTTCGTGAAGGGGGCCTTGGTCGGTGCAGCGATACTCGGACCGCAGGTGAACTCTATCGGTTCGCGGCAACACGCGCTCGTGGAACGGTAACTGCAAGCTTTGAAGGGTTTGAACTATCCTGATGAGGTCGCATCAATGAGACAAAGTGAAGTATTTGTGGAAGGTGAGCACCGACCGTGGGAGACGGTTGGCGAAGGCGTCCAACGAAGGATCCTCGGCTATGATACTGAGTTGATGATGGTATGCGTGAAGTTCAGAAGAGGATCCATTGGATCTGTACATAAGCATTCCCACCGCCAGGTGACGTACGTGGAGTCCGGCTCATTTGAGGTGCAGATCGGTAGTGAAAAGAAGGTGTTGACGGGTGGTGACTGCTACTTCATTCCGCCGAATGTCCCGCATGGTGTAATCGCACTGGAGGACAGCAGTCTCGTCGACGTGTTCACGCCAGCCCGCGAAGATTTTCTTGTCACGAAGTGAATCGCATGTTTCTCAGAGTTCTGGTCAAATCGCTCAGAGCAAGTAGCAGAAAGGATCTTGAATGAAGAGTATCTTCGATCTCTCGGATAGAATCGCGATTGTAACGGGCGGGTGCAGAGGCTTAGGGCAGGGGATGGCAGTAGGTCTGGCGGAAGCCGGTGCCGACCTTGTGCTCGTCGATCGTCAGGAAGCGAACGAGAGCGCCGACATGGTTCGGTCGCTGGGCCGAAAGGCCCTGACGCTGACAGCCGACCTTTCGACGATTGGCGTCATCCCCTCCATTGTTCAAAAGACGATCGAGACATTTGGAAAAGTCGACATCCTCGTCAACAATGCTGGCATCATTCGGCGAACGCCAGCGATTGATTTTTCAGAAAGGGATTGGGACGAGGTCATGGCGATCAACGCGAAGACGGTCTTCTTTTTCAGCCAGGCGGTCGCCCGTGACATGATGAAACGGAAGTACGGCAAAATCATCAACATTGCTTCGTTGCTGAGCTTTCAGGGTGGCATAATTGTTCCGTCGTACGCAGCGAGTAAGGGGGCGGTCGCGCAAGTGACAAAAGCCCTCGCCAATGAGTGGGCCCAGCATGGGATTAACACTAATGCGATTGCGCCCGGTTACATGGCCACGGACAATACGAAGGCGCTGCGCGAAGATCCCGCCCGCGCCAAAGCGATCCTGGACCGAATTCCCGCCGGGCGGTGGGGAACGCCGAAGGACCTGGCAGGTGTGGCGGTGTTCCTCGCGTCTTCCGCGTCTGACTACGTGAACGGTCACGTGCTCGTGGCGGATGGCGGATGGCTCGCACGATAGACGTGAAGAGCACCCTGCTCTCTCTTGCAGTCGTGGCGCTGACGATCGTCGCGTGGCAAGCTCCTGCACAGAGCTTGGACTCTCTTGTCTCGCACGCGCTGCGGTTTGCCGTACACCAGGTAGGGCAGACGGCACTCGAAATCCATGACAGCACAGATTTTCCCCGGAGCACAAATCCCGATGGTTCGTGGAAAACCAGCGCCGCGCGTGAGTGGACCAGCGGCTTCTTCAGCGGCTGTCTCTGGTATTTGAACGAATACACAGAAGACCCGGGCTTTAGGTACGCAGCTGAGCGATGGACAGCAGGGATCTCAGGGCAGCAGTTCGACACGGGCACACACGACGTCGGGTTCAAGATTTTCAACAGTTTTGGAAATGGGTATCGCGTGTACCCATCGAAGGGGTACAAAAAGGTCATTCTTCAGGCGGCTCAGACACTCACAACTCGATTCAATCCGACGGTCGGATGCATCAAGTCGTGGGACAATCCCAAGTGGGCCTATCCCGTCATCATAGATAATATGATGAACCTCGAGTTGCTTTTTTGGTCGGCGGAGCACGGCGGACCGAAACGGCTGTGCGAAATCGCGATCAAGCACGCAGAAACGACGATGAACAATCATCTTCGCCCGGACGGTGGAACGTACCGCGTCCTCGGCTACGACACGACCAGCGGAGCGGTCATCGCGCGGAACACGCATCAGGGGTATGCGGACGAATCCGTCTGGGCACGAGGCCAAGCGTGGGCGATCTATGGGTTCACGATGACCTATCGATTCACGAAGGACGGCAGATTTTTGAAAACGGCTCAGCGCGCCGCGGACTACTTCATCGATCATCTTCCGCCAGATTACGTGCCATACTGGGATTTCATGGCCCCCGACATTCCGAATGAACCCCGGGATGTTTCCGCAGCAGCCATCACCGCATCGGCGTTGTTTGAACTCTCAACGTACTCAGAAACCGAATCGCAGCAGGCAACCTATCTTGACGTTGCCAAGAAGATATTACGATCACTGTGCTCGGGCCCGTATCTGGCAGAGGGGACAATTTCTCACGGCATTCTGAATCACGCGGTCGGCAGCAAACCGGCTGATTCTGAAGTTGATGTGTCGCTCATTTATGCTGATTACTACTTCATCGAAGCGTTGCTTAAGTACCTTTGGCTGAAGAACTAAACGTTGGGCCCTCTCTGGACAATCGCGCATAGTGTCCAAGCTTGAAGAGATTGCTGCGAAAGAGAGGCACCAGGAAATTCGAAACAGCACTGACACAACAATGATCAATCGCTGGAAATCAAGATGAGAAAGACTATTCTGTTGGCGTTTGCTCTTCTCCTCGCGGCAAACGCACTTTCGCAGGAAAAGCAGGCAATCATTCGCGTCAAGAATCCCCTGTGGCTTGATCGCCCTGGCGAAATTGTCAGCGTGCCCTGGAAACACATCAAAACAAAATTGCCATCGCTTGATCCAGCAGCAATGTCAATTCGTGAAGCACAGTCAAACGTCGATCTTGTCTACCAGGTGGTCGACTACAACGAGGATGGCAATCCGGATGAGTTGGGGTTTCAATCAAGCTTCAAAGCGGGAGAGACGAAGGAGTTCGTCGTGAAGCAAGCGACCGAGAAGGCATCGACATTCCAACCGCTTACAGATGCCCGTTTCGTGACCCCGCGTGAAGATCTTGCCTGGGAGAATGACCGGATCGCTTTTCGGATGTACGGTCCCGCGCTTGCGAAGGAAGTCAATAACGGTATCGACATCTGGACCAAACGAGTTCGGCATCTTATTGTCGATAAGTGGTACAAAGGAGAAGAGCAAGACCCGAAAATCTCGTATCATGAAGACCATGGTGAAGGCGCGGACTACTTTTCGGTCGGCAGATCGCTCGGCGCCGGTGCTTGCGCCCTCTTGAAAGATGATTCACTGTATCAACCGGGCGTATTTGCGAAGCACAGGATCATCGCGACTGGACCACTGCAGGCGATCTTCGAACTAACATACAACCCCGTGGTGTATGAGCGTAGAAGGATAACTGAGGTCATGCGGATAACGCTCAACGCAGGGGTTAACTTGAACAGAATCGATGTCACATTCTCGACTGAGTCTGGCAAAGGAAAAGCGGCGTTCGCCTCTGGCATCGTCAAACGCAAGGGGACAACCACCTCTAGCGACAAGAAAGCTGGCTGGACGAGCCTCTGGGGATTGACGGCGGGTAGAGAAGAGATCGGATATCTCGGAACAGGCATCGTCATGCCAAGAGCCACGTTGAAGAAAGTGAAAGAAGATAGCGTCCACGCGCTGATCATCGGCAAAGCAGAGTTGGGAAAGAGCTTCACCTACTATGCTGGTGCTGGGTGGACACGCAGCGGGGACTTCGCAAGCGCCGAAGATTGGACCAAGTATCTCACTGAATTTGCACAAAGGGTTCAGACTCCGCTCGTTGTGCGTATTGTGACAAGGTAGAGGAGGCAGAAGGAGCATGGACGTTGGGATAGGCATTCGATGGTCGTGAAATTCGGTTCAAACCCGTTCCCGGCTCCAAGGCGGTGACTGAAGCCCGCAACCAGGATTTCAAGAGCAGCTAGTTGATCGTCAACGAATAACATTACCAGGAAATCACGGAGAGGAGTACAAGAATGGAAGTACGGTTCTCAACAGATCCCAACGGCTTCAGGGGGATGACGACCCAGGATCTCCGGAGGTCGTTTCTCATCGACAATCTCTTTCTTCCCGACGAAGTGCCCATGGTCTATTCCGACATCGATCGCTCGATTACGGGTACTGCTGTCCCTGTCAAGGGGACTCTCAAGCTCCTGAGCAGCAAGAAGGAAATGGCCGCTGAGTTCTTTGGCGAGCGACGTGAAATTGGCGTTATCAACATCGGTTTGGATGGAGTCATCAGAATCGACGGCAAAGAATTCCCAATGGCGCACAAAGACGCACTCTATATCGGACGCGGTGCAAGAGAGGTTGAGTTCGCCGGCAGGAGCGCTGACAAACCTGCGGTCTTCTATTTCGTGAGCTATCCGGCGCACAAGGAGTTCCCTACGACTCGGGCCAAGTTCACAGAGGCTGAACCCGTGAAGCTGGGCAGCCAGAAAGACGCCAACAAACGGACGATCTACAAGTACATTCATCCCAACGGGATCAAGAGCTGCCAGTTGGTGATGGGATTGACGGAGCTGGAGGAGGGGAGCGTCTGGAACACCATGCCTCCGCACACACATCAGAGGAGGTCAGAGGTGTACATGTACTTCAATCTCGATCCCAATGCGATGGTCGTTCATCTGATGGGACAGCCTGAGGAGACGCGTCATCTCGTGATTCGCAACCGGCAGGCCGTTCTCAATCCAAGCTGGTCGATTCATGCCGGTGTCGGTACACAGAGCTATAGCTTCATATGGGCGATGGGCGGCGAGAACCAGGTGTTCGACGACATGGATGGAGTGGGAGTGAAGGAATTGACCTGACGCAGCCCCGTAGGTCTTGCCCAACGAAAATCCAAGAAAGCAGACAAGATGAAATCCACACGACGTCTAGAACTCCATGAGGATCGATTTTTCGACCCGAACCCGGTCGTCAGGAGAATTGCCCGGCAACTCTACCGATCTGTCAAGGACCTTCCCATTATCAGTCCGCATGCCCATGTGGATCCGAAAATCTTTGTGGAGAACAAACCTTTCCCGAATCCGACTGAGCTCTTCATCATCCCGGACCACTATGTTTATCGGATGCTGTATTCGCAGGGGATACCGCTCGAGTCGCTCGGGATTCGGCCCCTCGATGGATCACCCTGTGAAGGCGATGCGAGGAAGATCTGGAAACTGTTTGGTGAGCACTATTACCTCTTCCGGGGGACGCCAACGGGCGTTTGGCTCAACCATGAGTTTTCGGTCGTATTCGGGATCAAGAAGCAGTTGACCGGTGAAACCGCTCTGCAGATCTATGACGAGATCAACCAGAAGCTGCAGCTGCCGAGGTTCCGGCCACGCGCGCTGTTCGGGCGATTCAAGATCGCCGTTCTGGCCACGACGGACTCAGCGACGGATACCCTTGAGGCGCATCGGGAACTTCGCTCATCCGGTTGGAAGGGAAGGGTGATTCCGTGCTTCCGGCCTGATGAGCTCACGGATCTGCAGGCCGAGAATTGGCGATCGAATATTGACCTGCTCGGTGAGCGCGCGGGGGTGGAGATTACATCGTACAGCCGCTTCATTCAGGCACTGGAGGACCGGCGTTCGTTCTTCCGATCGATGGGCGCTGTGTCGACTGACCACGGCGTCGATTCTTCTTATACTCACGAACTCACGAATCGCGAAGCAGAAAGGATATTTCGAAGAGCTCTGAAAGGCGCTGCGACGAACGATGATGCGGCGCTCTTCAATGCCCACATGTTGATGGAGATGGCTCGGATGAGTCTCGAGGACGGGCTGGTGATGCAGATCCACTCCGGTGCCGACCGCAACCACAATCGGATGATTTACGAGAAATTTGGTCCCAACACGGGGTGCGATATTCCGGCGGCCGCCGACTTCACGCGGAATCTCCACGAGCTTCTGAACAAATATGGGAACGACCCTCGCCTTACCGTGATCATCTTCACACTCGACGAGAGCACGTACTCCCGTGAGCTTGCGCCCCTTGCGGGCCACTATCCGGCATTGAAGCTCGGCCCCGCCTGGTGGTTCCATGACAGTATCGAAGGGATGATGCGGTACCGGCAGATGGTGACCGAGACGGCAGGAATCTACAACACGGTGGGGTTCAACGACGACACTCGCGCCTTCATCTCCATCCCGGCACGACACGATCTTGCGAGAAGAGTTGACTCGACCTTCCTGGCGGGGCTCGTTGCCCGACATATCATCGATTTGCAGGAAGCGTTGGAAATGAGCTATGACCTGGCGAACGGACTCGTCAAGAAAGCGTACAGGTTGTAGAGTTCCATTCGCCGGTTGTGGCCAAATGCGCTTTCCCCACGAAAACGAACAAAGGCAAACTCGACAATGACAGCGATAAGCGAAGCAACCGTCAGGCGCGGCTACTACCGTTGGACCATCTGTGCGCTTCTGTTTTGCGCAACAACCATCAACTACATCGACCGGCAAGTGCTTGGCATTCTCGCGCCTGATCTCCGGAGATCGATCGGCTGGAATGATATTGACTACGGGTATATTGTGACGGCATTCCAGGCGGCGTATGCTATTGGCATGGTGGTGGTGGGCAGACTCATGGATAGGCTTGGCACAAAGGTCGGCTATTCCGTGGCGATTACGGTATGGAGCGTGGCCGCGATGGCGCATGCGCTTGCACGTTCAGTCATAGGGTTTGCCATTGCTCGATTCTCACTCGGTCTGGGTGAGTCCGGGAATTTCCCCGCGGCGATCAAAACGGTCGCCGAGTGGTTTCCGAAGAAAGAGCGGGCGCTCGCAACCGGCATTTTCAACGCGGGTTCAAATGTCGGAGCCGTGGCAGCTCCACTGGCCGTCCCTTGGATAACGCTCACCTACGGATGGCAGATGGCTTTTATTGCCACCGGGGCCATCGGATTCCTTTGGATTGTGTTTTGGGTGGTGCTCTATGAAAAGCCGGAACAGCAGAAGCGCCTCAAAGCGGAAGAACTCGCTTACATTCAGAGCGATCCGCCGGATCCACCAGTTCGAATTCCCTGGCTGAGTCTGCTGAAGCATAAGCAAGTCTGGGCCTTTGCGATTGCCAAGTTCATGACGGACCCCGTCTGGTGGTTCTATCTGTACTGGGTCCCCTCATTTCTTAACAAGAGCTACGGCCTGACTCTCGATAGGATTGGACCGCCACTCATCATCATCTACGTGATGGCGGACGTCGGGAGTATTGGAGGGGGATGGCTCTCATCATTTCTTATCAAGCGAGGCTGGAGCGTCAACAGAGGGCGAAAGGCAGCAATGCTGATCTGTGCAATCTGCGTGGTGCCGATTGTTCTCGCCTCGCAGGCATCAGAATTGTGGATGGCAGTTGCGTTGCTGAGTCTGGCTACTGCAGCACACCAGGGGTGGTCGGCAAACCTGTTCACCACGACGTCGGATATGTTTCCGCGAAAAGCCATCGGTTCGATAGTCGGTCTGGGCGGGATGGCAGGAGCGATTGGGGGAATGTTGATCTCGACCTTGGCGGGTTTCCTGCTGGAGTTTACCGGAAGTTACCTTGTGCTCTTCATCATCTGCGGTTCAACATACTTGGTGACATTCTTGATATTCAGCCGCCTGGCTCCGAACCTGGAGCAGGTCGAAATGTAGTCAACGTGAACGGCAATTTTTCCAAGTGAAAGTATGAATCTCGAAGAACTCAAGAAACAATTTGATTTCACCGGACGCACAGTCGTCATTACTGGAGGAGGTGGAGTGTTGGGAGGTGAAATGGCCTGCGCCCTTGTCGGGTGTAACGCAAACGCTGCCATCCTGGACAAAGCTCCGGCGCTCGCAGAAAAGGTCGTCAAGCGGATTGAATCGTCCGTTGGTCAAGTGATCATCGTCTATGCGGATGTTCTCGACAGAAATACACTCGAGAAGGCGGCGGAATCGATCGTCAGGACCTTCGGGAGGATCGATTGCCTCATCAACGCTGCCGGCGGGAACAATCCCCGGGCGACCACCAGTTCTGAGCTGTCCTTCGTCGACCTTCCCAAAGACGCGATGGGGTTCGTCGTCGATCTGAACCTGATGGGAACGATTCTGCCGAGCCAGGTTTTTGGCAAGTATATGGCAGAGCAAAAGGAGGGCGTCATACTGAACGTTTCGTCGATGAATGCCTTTCGGCCCCTGACGCGAATCCCGGCATACTCGGCGGCGAAGGCGGCGGTGAGCAACTTTACACAATGGCTTGCTGTTCATATGGCACAAGAGTACTCGCCCAACATTCGGGTGAACGCGATCGCTCCCGGCTTCTTCCTGACGGAACAGAACCGATACCTCCTTACGGACAAGGATTCGGGGCAGCTCACTCAACGGGGCGAGAAGATCATCGAGCACACGCCGATGGGGCGCTTCGGAGAGCCGGAAGACTTGTTGGGCGCAACGATCTGGCTTCTGTCACCAGCATCGAAGTTTGTAACGGGCATCGTCCTTCCCATTGACGGTGGATTCTCAGCGTACTCGGGTGTGTAAGGGAATCTGCAAATGACAACAACAATACCTTGAAGAGGATAAGGAGCAAGAGATGAGCAATGCTTTGCATATCCGTCCGGATGGCGCGCTGGACCTGCTCTCGCTGGGCGCATTGGTGCATCGTCTGGATCCGGGCGTCGTCCCTTTCCGGAAGGCGACTGAGTGCAAAATTCATGTGAGCGGCGGGGAGTTCAACGCCGCCGCCAATTTGTCCGATTGCTTCCGCATGAACACGGGCATCGCGACGGCAATGGTGGACTACCCGATCGGCGATCTGATTGCCGAGCGTGTGAGGGCGATGGGCGTGAAGCCATTCTACAAGCGCTTCAAGCACAACGGCGTCAATGGGCCCAACATGGCCGCGGTGTACAGCGACCGGGGCCAGGGCGTTCGCCCTCCGGTCGTGTTCTACAATCGGTCCAATGAAGCTGCAGCGCAACTAAAGCCGGGAGATTTTGACTGGAACGCGATCTTCGCGGGAGGCGTGCGGTGGTTCCACAGCGGCGGCATCTTTGCGGCCCTGTCGGAGACAACCGGCGAGCTGATTATTGAGGGTATGAAGGCGGCGAAGAAAGCGGGGGCGATCGTGAGCTTTGATCTGAATTTCCGCGAGAAACTGTGGAACATCTGGGGCGGCCAACAGAAGGCGGTGACGGTGATCGCTCGCATCGTTGAGAACGCAGATGTCTTGGTCGGCAATGAAGAGGATCTGCAGAAAGGCTTGGGCATCCCCGGCCCCGAAGTGGCGGCCAAATCGAAACTCGATCCGAACACGTTCTTCGGCATGATCGACAAAGTGGTAGCCAAGCACCCGCAGGTGAAGGTGGTGGCGACGACGCTGCGCGAGGTGCACTCAACCAACCGGCATAGCTGGGCCGCGGTCGCGTGGATCAATGGCAAGACATACGTCTCGCCGACCTGCGAACTGGACGTGCTGGATCGTGTGGGTGGGGGCGATGGATTCGCGAGCGGACTCTTCTATGGCCTGTTGACTGGTGAGAAACCAGAACAGGCTGTGAAGCTTGGCTGGGCGCACGGGGCACTCCTGACCACGACATCTGGTGACACGACGATGGTGACCGTTGAGCAGGTGCGTTCGTTTGCCGAGGGCGGATCGGCACGCATCCAGCGCTAAGCCATTCCAACTCATTTGAGCGAACCAACTGAGGGTGGGATCATTCTTGGAATGAGTCCCGCTTTCTGCCAGCTCGCGTTTGGCGGGCAGGCAGATAGCTGGACATCCAAGCACAGTTTCTCTGCTACTTGAAAGGAATAACGCAATGGCATGGAAGATACGACCTGCATCTGACTGTGAGTTCGATCTGCTTGCACTGGGCGAATGCATGATTCGTCTTAGCCCTCCGGGCCACCAGCGCATCGAGCTTACGCCGGTGTTTGAAGCATATGCCGGCGGCGGAGAGTATAACGTCGCGTATGCACTGGCCCGCTATGGTATGCGGGCCGGCTGGATCTCCCGCCTGGTGGACAACCCGCTTGGTCATTTCGTCCGAAACCATGCGCAGACCAGCGGCATGGACATCAGCGAGGTGATCTGGGTACCCTATGACGGTGTCGGTCGGGCCGATCGGATCGGTCTCAACTTCACCGAGGTAGGGATTGGTGTGCGGGCGAGCGTGACGCTTTACGACCGCGGGCATA
>Ga0315279_10003937_pt1 | contig 20224 bp, 18 predicted proteins | sample YL17G06_20_MG_FD_203694 | JGI IMG/M metagenome (GOLD analysis project Ga0315279, IMG submission 203694) | Sediment microbial communities from Yellowstone Lake, YNP, Wyoming, USA - YL17G06_20 | ecosystem: Environmental > Aquatic > Freshwater > Lake > Sediment | place: USA: Wyoming | collected... | reverse complement strand
GCTCGTTGTAATGCGAAAGGACCCGGCCCGCCTTACCCAGCCCAGAAGGACAAGCTGTTGGGGATCCTGCACGGGCAGCAATTTGAACATTACCGCATCGACCAAAGTGAAGACAGCGGTGTTCGCGCCGATACCCAGGGCGAGGGAAAGCACGATGATGGCGGCCAAGCCTGGGCTGCCATGTAGTTGCCGCAGGCCGTAGCGGAGGTCTTGCATCAACTCCTCAAGGAACCGCGTGCCGCGCGCGTCGCGGCATTCTTCCTTGATTTGCTCCACTCCGCCGAAGGCCCGCAGCGCGGCGTAGCGCGCTCGCTCGGGGCTCATGCCTGCGGCGATCTTCTGCGCGATTTGCTGTTCCAGGTGAAAGCGAAGCTCCTCGTCAAGGTCATTGTCGATTGACGATTGTCGATCGACGATTGCGCGAAAAAGCTTCCACCTCATACTCCGCCTCCTTTTTTCGCTGTCTTGCGCGAACTCACGGCAATCGCCACCAACTCATGCGCTTCCTGGAGGAGCTGCACCAAGCGTCCTGACGCGATCAAATCGGATTCCTTCAGCAATTCAAGCCAGTAAAGAGTTTCGTCCGCCTCCTCGACCACAATAGAGATCTTGGACGCAAATTCGGCCCGTGATTGGGCTCGACACGCCGCCCGGTAATTGGCGCCCACGGAAGTGGCGGAGCGCAACAGTTGACGACCGATGGTCTGCCCCGCCTGACTGCGCGGCAGGCCGTCAACCAACTTGATGATCCGCAGTGCAAAAGCTTTGGTCCGAGTCTTCAGTTCCTCTGGGGTCATACCACAATTCCAAGTCAGGTTTTGTTCAATCGGCAATCGTCAATCGACAATCGGCAATTACTGCGCGGGCTTCTCACGCGGTTTCCAGAATCCGGGTGACCGCCACCGCGAGTCGTTCCCAGCTTGCCTTCTCCGCTCCCAGGCGCTTGCGGCCGGCTTTGGTCAGGCTGTAGTACTTCGCCCGGCGGTTATTCTCCGAAGCGCGCCACTCCGCCTGGATCAAGCCCTGCTGCTCGAGCTTGTGCAGGGCCGGGTAAAGTGAGCCCTGCTGAACTTGCAGCACGTCCTGCGAGATCTGCTGGATCCGTTGCGAGATGCCCCAGCCGTGCATCGGCTCCAGGGCCACTACCCTCAGGATGAGTAAGTCTAGCGTTCCTTGCAAGAGGTCGGTTTTGACAGCCATAAGTCGATTCCCCTAGGTATCCGACAGGAGTTTACTCTTTTCTTGTAGGATGTCAAGGGGAATCCGGTGGGGGGTTACGGTGTGCCCTCCGCGGAGCAGTTGCCCTGGGTTCAGAACGGATGCCAAGCCGAGCTTGATTCGAACACCAGCGCGCCGTGTCCGGTGCGACGATCCTCCCGCCTCAGACAGTACAGGCGACCCCTATCGAATGCGGCTTCGAGCTTGTGGGCGGTACCGACCCAGCCGAGGTGGAGTCCTCCGCGAAAGTCCGTGCTGCGCTCGTCCGGCGCGCCCAGCGCTTGTTCCACCTCCGCGATCGGCGGGGTCCCGCGTAGCCTTTGCGGATGCGGGTGCCCGCCACCGCTCGCCGCCGGCACTTCGACCTCCAGGCTTGCGTCGTCTGCAACCGCAGATTGGAAGAACGTCTCGATCCGCAGTTCGCGTTCCTGGGCCTCTGCCGTCGCCCTCTTCCTCTGCATGCGCGGTATGTACAGTTTGTAAAAGCCAACCAAGCCTGCAACGATCAGAAGCTGCAAAACAATCGTTCGGGTCCGCACTGAGCCGGAATCGTAAGCCCTCATGGCTGACGGTGTCCTCCCCACCCACAGAGCGGGCGCAGCGCCAGCGGTTCAATCCTTCGGAGAAGGCAAAACTCCCTTCCCATATGTCTTAAGAAGGTTTGGGAACGACATCCCGTGCTCAAGGGGAACCTCCTGGCCCAGGAGACTGAACCAATCGACATCGCGCTGGATCTCTGTGCTGCCGCCGTCCCAGGTCAATGTAGCTTTAATTTTGAACTGGTAGTTGCCCCGCTGGGCAAGGAAAGGAGCCCGGACGTTGAACTGTGTGTACCCGGCGCCGACAACTGCCGGTGGACCCACCGCGGCCCAACCCGGCAAGCCTTCCTGGGGAAGCGTGAGCTCATAACTCACCTTAGCGGGCCCGATGGCTTCGGTGTCGTAAAGCAGTCGGGTTTGTATCAGCGGCGACGGCGTACCAAAAGCTCTTCCCACCAGATCGAGGCCCAGGAGCTCGGCCGTCATCGAGCGCACTTCCTCCGGCAGAAAGGAAGCGCGGGCAAGGATTTCTGCCGCTTCCCGCGGCTCGCGCTCTGAGAGCGGCAGTGGAGTGGCGCGGGTGGACTCAAACGGTTGGTCGACAAACGCCTTGAGGAGCCGCGCAGTAATGGTCAGGAAATTCGGCGCGCGCTCGGCGCGACCGCGCGGGTTGGAAACCAACTCGTTGAGTTCCGTCTCCACCTGATCGGTTTGGCGAATCACGCGCGGGGGCTTCTTGACGTCTTTCCCGCCGAGCAGCATTGCCCACTTCAATTTCTCCTGCTGTTTGACCCTTCGAACACGGGCGCGGTAATCGAGCACCTTTTGGAGCATCTCCGCGTCGGCAAACGTCCCGGCGTTCTCGAGAACCAGCGTCAGTTTCCCGCTGACCGGGGTCGGTTCGGTAAGGCGAATGGTCGTAACTCGAGCCTCCTTATCCCAACTCCAGCCCTCGCAGCCCTCGCCGCACCTACCAGGCTGTTTGCCAGGCAGGGTGCGTCCGTTCACGAGGATTGTTTCGGGCTTAAGAAGCCCGTGTACCCGGACGAGGTAACTGCGGCTCTGCAATTGCCCACTGTAGCGCCCTGTCGAGGGGCCAATTTCAATCCTGTGGGTACCACCTGCTTCCGGGCTGTAAGTTAGAGGCGTCCACGCATAGGCACCCTGGCGGTAGTCGAGCGAGTCGCCGTCGTCCTCGTAGAGGCGGAACGCCGCCGCCTTGCCCGCATAGACATCGACGGTCAGGGGGTCCAAGGGCTGCTGGTCCGTATAGTCCGTCTCCGGCCCCATCGGCACAATCGAGCCTGCACGGACAAACAGCGGCGCGCGTTCGAGCGGGCACTCGTACGAAACCGCCTGCCCTCCTCCATAAATCCTGCCCATGAAAAAGTCGAACCAGTTGTCGCCTGCCGGCAGGTAGACGTCGGTGAGAACGGGCTTGCCGTTGCCCGGCTCGCTGACTGGCGCTACGAGGAGTTCCTGCCCGAAGAGATACTGGTGCCGGTAGGTATACGCCGGCTCCTGGTCGGGATACTCCAAGTACACGCCGCGCACCAGAGGCAAGGCTGTATCGTGCGCCAGGCGCGTGTACGTGTACATGTAGGGAAGCAGGCGGTAGCGGAGTCGCAAAAAGTGGCGCGTAATCTCGAAGCTCTTCGGACCATATTCCCATGGGTAGCGCAACCCCCACAGTCCATGCCACCAGAAAACGGGGCTCAAGGCGCTGAACTGGACCCAGCGCGTATAAAGCTCGGGGTCGACGGTCTCTTGGAAGACGCCGGCGCAGAGATTGATGACGTAATCGACGAGCATGTTCCCGCCCTGCACGTCGTAGGGGATCAACAGCTTGAGCGTCGCCCAGTAGGGGATCAGGTCGCCCGTGAAATAGCCGCCGTAGCGGTGCGAACCCCAAGCACCCAGGCGGCAAAAGGCAAACGTCCGCTTGCCGGTAATGCGCTCGCTGCCCTCGTATTCGATTTGGCGAGTCCACAATGCGGGGTCCAGACCCGGCATTTTCGCCCCTGCCCAGCCGTCCTGCCACCAGAAGGCCATGCCCATGTCGAGCCGGGGTTTGTGCAACAATTCCATGAACGCCTCGGCATACTTATGGTTCGCCAGGTCGTGCGGGATCTCCTGCGTGTTGGGAGGAAGCTGAAGGAGTTGGCGAATCGCCTCAAAGTTATGGTCATTTTCCCGCGTGAGCGCGTCGTAATGCTCGTTCACAGTCACGCGGAAGCCCCGCTTCAGCAGCTCCGCGAAGAACTCCTTCGGCTCTGGCATCTGCTCATAGTCAATGTCGTAGCCGGACCACGTGACCTTGCAGAAGGAATCGGAATCGAGCACCAGGAGGTCAGCCGGAACGGATTCTTCTCGGAAGCGGTTGGCGAGCATCTTCCACTCCTCCGCTGAATAACCCGCACGCGAACCGACCCACGTGCCGAGCACGTAGCGCGGAACCATGGGTACCCGCCCCAAGAGTTCGGCAAGTTGCCGCAGCATGAGCTTATAATCGCGCCCATAAACAAAGAAGTACCAATCGAAACTGTCCTTTTCTGGTCGAGGTTTGACCCACTTGCGGGACTCGTCCCAAACCGCAGTGTGACTGTCGTCGAGGAAGAAGTAGCCGTTGCGGCTCAGCGCGCCGGGCTCGTCACCAGGTTCGACGCGCAAGGCAATATCCGGTGAACGCACGCCGCCCAGGTTCTTGTCGTCCTTGTCGCCGGGCTTCCAGACATGCTCGCCTTGTTCGTCCTTCCACCGCACCTGGAGGTTTTCCGCTTGGAACGCTTGTGACCCCAGCCGGTACCGAACCGCCATCTTGCCCGTCTCGATTTCAAGCCACCCGCCCACTTCGCGGACTTGATAAGGCACGGCAGCCCAATCGCGTTTGACGACGGCGACACTTGGGGCGTCAACGAATTGTTGCGCGGGCGAGTACTCCATCCGCACCAGATTCGGCGCCAGGGCTTGAAACCGCGCTGGGCCCCGGATAATGGAGCGCGGCTGCGGTTCAGCACCGGCCACCAGACCAGCCGCGCAGATCACAAGGACACACCAATTGAAGACAATCCGGGTGACTCGAATTCGCCTGGCGTACATGGCTCCCTCCGTGAGGCTCCGAAAGTCGGCAGCAGTGTAACGCTATTCGGTAGACCAAGTAATGGGCAAGAAGGGAGGGCGCCGCGCGTGCCTTATCGCTGCCCCACGCAGGGCGTGCAGAAACACCGTTCGCAAAGTGTCGGGGTAGGGCGTACTGCGCCTCAAGGAGAATGCTGGCGTAATTCTACTGCTACCCGTAACTGTGCAGGCCGGGGAGCAGGTAGGTGACGCCAAAGAAGGTGAACAGGACGATGGCGAAGCCGATGATAGCGAAGTAGGCGGAGCGGCGCCCACGCCAGCCGCGCGTCAACCGCATGTGCAGGTACCCGGCGTAGGTGAGCCAGGTGATCAGCGCCCAATCCTCTTTCGGGTCCCAGCTCCAATAGGAGCCCCAGGTCCGGTTGGCCCAATAAGCGCCGGTGATAATCATCAAGGTGAGCAGCGGGAAGGAAATGGCGACGGTCTTATAGATCAGGGCGTCAAGCATTTCCCGCTGCGGCAAGAACGCCACGATAGTGTCGTACTTCCACTTCAGAACCAGCCAAGCCAGCGAGGCAAACAGCGCGGTCGCTAGGCCGGCCAGCAGGAACGGGCTCGACGCCAGGTGCACGCCAAAGCTCTGGCCATAAGCAGGGACGAAGTAAGGCCCAGACGCGACCTTCACCAGGAGAAACGCCAGCGCCAGGGCTTGCACCAGCACCACGGCGAGGAAGAGGCGCCTCACCCAGCCCCTCCCTTCCTGGGGTCTTTCCACGAGGTTCAGGGCGAGCGTGGCCGCTCCCAGGACCAGCACGATCAGGAATGGCCAGCCCATTCCGGGGATGGAAACCATGAGCGCCTGCTTGGGGGCCACCATGATTTTTTCCTGCGCCACGACGTCCCAGGCAGGCAGCGACAATCCCAGTCCCCGGTCCACCGCGGAGCCCACAATCGCCCCATAAACAACCAACACCAGCCCCGAAATCCAGCTCAAGAAGCTGCGCGCGCTGACGCCGTCTTTGATCAGATAAAGCAGCGCCACGGCGAAAGAGAGTGCGAAGCCAGCATAGCTGAGCATGGCTAGCGTCACGTGGATTTGCAGCCAGGTGCTTTGCAGCGCCGGGACCAGCGGGCGAATTTCGCCGGGCAGCACCTGCATCAGGATGAGCGAGAGCGCCGCAATGGGAACCGTAATGGCACCCAAAAGAGGAAGCTCGAATTTCCATTCCGCCACTTCGTGCAGGGCCACGACGGCCCACGAGAAGACCAGCACCATTTCATATATATTCGACAGTGGAGGGTGGCCGGAGGTCGACCAGCGCACGACGATGGCGCCGGTGTGCATGAGGAATCCCCCGCGCGTGAGAGCTACGGCGCCTGCTCGTAGCTTGGCTTGGCGAAGCGCCGCTAAAAGAATGTACAAAACCGAGGCTCCCAAGTATCCGAGGAGCGCCAAATAAAGGAATTTTTCACCCGTAGCCCAGCCTGCACGGTCGAATAAATGCGGTACCGAGACGGCCACCACAGTCACCACCGCCACCCCGACTACCAGAAGGATCCAGTTGCCCGCGCTGGCCGTGGGCTGTTGCTCGGCGGCAGGTGTGATCGCTTTCGCCATAGTCTGCTCCGTTAATTCGTTCCGACGTGGCGACCGTCTTGGTCGCTGCGTAGAGACGTTCCGCGGGAAAGTTTCGGCTTGGGACGGCCCAGCGGGCCGCCTCTACAATGCCGCCCTCAAGCGCGGCGCTACCCATCGGCGAGCGCCGCTAGAGAATCTTTCAGGACGCAACAGGCTCTGCAACGCTCGCTGGAGAAGCTTTAAGGCTCGTCTCCAATGCTCCGGCCAATTCATCGAACCGCCTTTGGAAGCTTTCCCGATACTTGCTCGGCTGCCCGCCCAGGATGAGCACCGGATGCCCCTTGCGATCGCGCCCGACCACGCCCCAAATCCGGAGGTGCGAGAGGTAGAGCGCCATCATCAGCCCGCCGGTCAGGGTCAGGCAACCGATCCAGATGAGCCATTGGCCGGGCTCATGGGCCACCTGGAGTCCCGTCATATACGCCATCTCCAGATCACGAAGTCGAAAGCCGAGTGCCGTTTCATTGGGCGGATTCATTTCCGGCGATTTGGGGAAGATCCACACGGAAGCTCGTTTCCCGTCAGGCCGGGTCACCCGCAAGCAGAGAGCAGGGTTGCGCGGTTCGTCCGAACGGGAGGAGATCTGGTTGCCTTGCAGCACGAAGTCGGGGACGAAATCGGCCAGCTCCACCACGCTGCGTTGAGCAGCGAGGCGCACCGGCTGACCGGGCCGCAGGGTGAAGGTTTCCTGCCCAGCCTTACCGCTCTCGGACCAGGTGGCGTCCAGCACCAGCTTGTTGGGCGCCCCTGTGGAGTCATAGCTGGCCTGGAAAAAGCGCACGCCCTTATAAGTAAGAGGATCATTGACGAAAATCTGTTTGCGAAGCACCTCGCGGCCATTCTCCTCGATGGCCAAGCGGCTCCAGTACTGGCGTGGCGAACCGTCAGGATATTTTTCCATTCCCGCCCCGTCGCAGCGGAGCGTGAACCCCAGTCCACGCGGCGTCCCCTGGGGCGTGAGCGGCTCCACAGACTGACTCCGCATCCCCGGACCCAGGCTTATGAAACCTCGATACCCCCACATCCCATCGATGATGGCGCCGGCGAAAATCATGAGCAAGCTCGCATGCACCACGTACGGGGCCAGGCGGGCGACGCGATGCTTGTCAATGTAGAGAGTGCCATGCTTCAGCGCTTCGGCATGTGCGGGATAGCCCAGGCTCGCAAGCTTGCGGCTGGCCAGCGCGAGCGCTTCCTCAGGCGTACAAGAACCCAGCGGGATTTCCCGCTGAAACGGCAGACGGCGGACAAACCATTCCTCGGCGAGCACGTGCGGTCGCGCAAAGAGACGCCAAGCTTGCGGCAGGCGTTCCAGCGAGGCCAGGGTAATAGTCGCCCCCAGCAGACCTAGCAGCAAGATAAACCACCAAGCGTGGAAAACATCGAAAAGACCCAAGAAGCTGAGAAGCCGAACGGTCTGCGGAGCGTAAATCTGCTCGATCTGCCCTTCCCGGGCCAGGGGCCGCTGGAGAATCACAGTCCCCATGATCACTGCCATGCTCAGCAAGCCCAAGAGGATGAGGCCGCACTTGAGCGAACTGAAGAACCGCAGAAACCTGTCCAGTCCCGACTGACGCTTAACCATGCATTGCTCCTGGCGAGTCACGGCGTGGCGCTGGCGCCTTGTCGTCATCAGCTTGACGAGTCTTGGGCCCCCCAGCATCACCGACTCCGAGGATCTGCGGGCGCGCATCTACTGTGCCAGGCAAGCAAAAATGTCCGGTCGCACTAATCTCTTGAAAATGCTCAAGAAACCAGTTGAGCAATGGCGGATTGAAGGGCTCAAACTGGCCTTCTTAAGCCGAATTTTGGGGCAAAAGCCACACGAAAATGCGTGAAGGGACTCAATTTGTCACTTTTCTGGCATCAGTCAACAATCTAGCGTATCAGTTTCTCAATAAGTTGCCAATGGGGACAAAAGGGAACCAAAAATGCAGACAAAAAGCACATATGCACTCTTAGCATACAAGCTTTCAGGAGGTCATTATGAACCCTTTTACCGCACCACAGGATCCAGGCGACGTGAAGGAATTTGCTGTCACTCCGAAAACCGTCACCCGCATCAAGGAGGTTACGCCCGTGGAGATGCAGCCTACCTTCACGCTCACGTTCTCACTCGGCACTTCTATGCGTGAAATCCACGATACCGTTATTCGCACGGTGCTGCAATACACGCGTGGAAATAGACTACGCGCCGCGCAGATGCTTCAAATTAACCCCCGCACGATTCGTCGCCGCCTGGGGAAGAAGGAAGCAGTCAGTTCGGCGCGAGCCGCGTAAGCGCGGCCCGTCACGATTCTCGCTTGCGCCTTGCAAACCGGGCAAGGATCCTTCCCTCGCATTCTTCCCTCAACGGAGTGTCACGGCACTCTGGATGCTTTTCAGAGCTATAGCGAGCCTTGACACAATGTCGTGGCAGGAGGGAGTTTTTCTCGTTATTCCAAACGCGCCAAGTTGGTGAGTGACGTGCTCTACGTGCGTCGGCAGGCCCCGGTTAGCCCATTTTCGCCGTCCGGGAAAAACCATGTGGGAAGTTTTGGGCGAGTCGGAATTGAAAGCGGAGGCTTCGCAAACGGAGCATCCCGTGGGTAAGGAGCTCACCGGCCGAATCCTCATCGTTGATGACGACCCGCACTTTTTGCGGGTCCTGAGCCGCATCCTATCGGGCGAAAAGTTCCAGGTAACTTCGGCCGGCGAGGCTTGTGAGGCCATTGAGCTTTTGCATGCGTCCTCGTTCGACCTCGTCATTTGCGACCTGCGCATGCCGGAGTGTGACGGCCTCAACCTCCTGCAGGAGGTACGTCGAGGCGGAAGTGCAGTCCCGGTGATCATTCTCACCGCCTACGGTGAAGTGGACACGTACCTGGAAGCCATGAATGCCGGGGCCGCCGAGTATCTCATAAAGCCCATCAACTCCGATGAGCTCCTGAAGATCGTCCGCTCTTGCCTGCACAACCGAAATGCTCGCCAGAATAACAGACGAGCTAACTCCGCGTAGCTACGCCCACCCCCCCCCCACGACCGGGTCTTCCCTGAACGCTTTTCGCTTTGACCCCCTTCACTCTGTCCTGCCCTGCCGCAGATGGTTCGGGGCCTGCCCTGTTACCGCACGGTACAGGGGCTGCATTTTGCATGGCCCAAAGGATAGGTCCCGCAGGGTGGGATTTGCCAAGATGAGTTGGAATGGCCCTTTCCGCTCTCCCGCAGGCGGGACGGGCAGACGGACGCCGTCAATCTTCCGCGTGCTGCGCGTGCTCACAATCCAGGAGCCGCAGAGCTCCAAACCGTATGGTTCAGGGCAGAGCCCTGCACCGTGCGGTACAGGGCAGAGTTAAAGAACCGGCCCGCCATTAAGATCGGCGGACCTTCGGTCGCGGCAGGCGCTACCTTGCTACCCTGGTGGAGGAATGTGAGAGGAGAGGGCGGGCAATTGATGGATTAGTCCTCCAGCCTTACCCTGGACCGGCAGCCCAGAACTAAGCTTTCAGTTCCACGATGGTGGCGCCCGAGCCACCCTCATGCGGCGGGGCAGGATAGAACTTCTGCACATGCGGGTGGGAAGCAAACATCTCGTGCAGGGTTTTCCTCAAGATGCCCCTACCGTGCCCGTGGATGATGCGCAGGCGAAGGCGTCCACCCAGGTATGCTTGGTCGAGAAACTTGTCCACACGCTCGCGGGCTTCCTCTGCGGTGCTCCCAATGACGTTGAATTCCTCCGGAACATCTTCGGCCTTCAGAGCCATCGACACGGGCCCCGGCCGGGGCCTCTTGTCCTGGGAGAGCAAACGCACTTCGTCCTTATGCACACGCATGCGCACCCCTCCGAGGGCCACCTCAACCCCGTCGTCACCTACGAGCGCTGTCACGGTGCCGGGCGTCGAGACATTGACCATACGGACCGGGTCACCTACCGCCAGGGGGCGGTTGGGTGGTGACTCCTCTGGGGCGCCCGCTGCACCCAGCGCCTCCAGCACCTGCGCGTTCCACTCCTCCCGGACCTGGCGCTCGAGCGCTACGACTTTGCGTTCCCCTTTGGCGACTACCTTGGTGGCCGCGCCTTGGCGGCGAAGCTCGGCAATCGTCTCATCCCAATTGCTGGCGTACTGCCGAAGCGTCTGTTCGAGGCGCGAATCCAGCTCTCGCAACCGGGCCCGGCGCTCCTGCTGGAATCGCTTTTCGAGTTCCTCGTGTTGTGCCGTCAGCTCTTTTCGTTGCTCGGCCAAGGCAGTGAGCTGGTGCTGCAAGCCGGCCTGCTGCTCATGCAGCTTGGCCACCAGGGAGGCGGCCTCCGCATCCGCCGCGGGGAGCAAGGTGCGAGCCTTCTCCACGATGCTCGGTTCCAAACCGAGACGCCGGGCGATGTCCAGAGCGCTGGATTTCCCGGGCAGGCCGCTCAGGAGCCGGTAAGTGGGCTGGAGCGTCGCCTCGTCGAACTCCATGGCGGCGTTCACCGCCTCGAAGGTCTCCGCCCCATAAGCCTTCAGGCGCGAGTGGTGCGTGGTCACGAAGGTCATGGGGCCACGCCGGCGGAAATACTCTAGGATGGCCACGGCGAGTGCCGCCCCCTCGCTCGGTTCGGTGCTGGCCCCGATCTCATCCAGCAGCACCAAATCGTTTCCCCCTGCCACCTCCGCCATGGCCTGGATGTTGCGGACGTGGGCCGAGAAGGTACTCAGGTTGGCTTCAATGGACTGCTGGTCGCCGATATCTGCCAAAACGCGCCCAAACAGGGGGAGCCGCGCTTCGCTCGCCGGGATGGGAATCCCTGCCTGCGCCATGAGGACCGCCGTGCCAAGGGTTTTCAGCGCCACGGTCTTCCCCCCGGCGTTGGGGCCGCTGATCACCATGAGCGTCTTGGGCGCCTTCAGCTCGATGGTCAGCGGGACAGGCTTGCGTCCCTGGCCGTGCAGCGCTTTCACCAGCAGCGGGTGCCGAACGTCCCGAAGCCAGAGCGCGCGGTCGGCAGTGAATTCGGGGACGCAACCATCGTACTGCCGGCTGAACTCCGCCTTCGCAAACGCCAGATCCAGCTCGCTCAGGATTTCCGTGGCCGCGAGGAGCTCGGCGCGGCAAGCCTGGAGCTTCCGCGAGAACTCGCCCAAGATCCGTTGGACTTCAGCAAATTCCCGATCCTGAAGCTCCACCAGTTCGTTGTTCAGCGGAACGGTCTCCAGCGGCTCAACGAAGACCGTCGCCCCAGACGAACTTGCCGCGTGGACCACGCCGGCAACCCGGCGCTTTTCTTCCGCGCGCACGGGAATTACGAAGCGGTCGTTGCGGAGCGTGATCACAACATCCTGCAAGACCCCCTCGTGAGCGAAGCGGCGCAGCAGCCGTTCGAGGCTTGCCTGGATATCCTGCCGCAAGCGCTCCCGGGCACGGCGAATCCGCGCTAGCTCCGGGCTCGCTGAGGAATCGAGTGTGCCGTCCGGCAGGATCTTGCCGTCCAGTTCGGCGACTAAGCCCCGGAAGTCCGCCATACCCCGCGCCAGATCGTCGAGGTGCGGCCAGGGACCATTCCCAAACCGGCGCCGAAATTCCACGGCGGCCTTCGCCAGCTCGACGAGGGCCAGAACTCCCAGCGCGGGGAGCGTGGCCCCCTCAATGCGCAGTTTCTCCAGCAGCGGCCGCGTGTCCTCAAGCGCTGCTAAGCTCGGCCGCGTGCTTTCGCGAAGAAACTCGCGCGCTTCCCTCGCGCGCTCCAGGTCCCGCTGGATCAGCTCTATTTGAGTGTGGGGTCGGAGCGAATCAAGAAGCGGCGCGCTGATCGGGCCGGAGAGGAGCCCCTGCAACAATTCGACTACCGCGGAGAATTCGAGCACGTCGCGGGAAAAAGCATCGGCTGTTTCGCTGCCTCGGTCTTCCATGTCCACGCCTTAATTGTAGCGCAAGGTCCGCCCTGCAACCCTGCGGTTGTTTCGCGCGGCTTACGAAACAAGAGGAAGGCCTGGATAGCACACACGTTCCCACGTGTGACAGGGCGCCGCAGGTGGACGCGCTGGGGTTATGTTGAAGCCTTAGTGGCACGGGCAGCTCTGGTTTCTGGAGTCCGATGGTCCCGGCGGGCCGGGACCGGAGATCGGACCTGCCCCGATCTATCGGGGTCTCGCCCGTCCCGTTCCAAACTCCTGCGGAGCGGACTAATTGAGAAGCCCAAGCGTTTGGAACGGGACCCGTGAGGGGTCACGGCCAGGATGGCCGTGTCACGGTGTGCACCGGGCGTCCGGTTCGACTCCGCTCATCCCTCGACTTCGCTCGGGACCCTGAGCCTGTCGAAGGGCCGCCCCGAGCTTGTCGAGGGGTCGCCCATGCTAGCTCACGGCCAGGATGGCCGTGCCACTTGTGGAAGCTTCATGCATCCGCCGGGTCAGTTGTGACTTGCCGGCGGAATGATTACCGTTGTGGACTGGCTCGCGAACGCCCCGAGATTATCGCGAACGGTGAGCACCACCGTAAACGTCCCGCGCGCCGCGTACTGGTGTGTGGGCTTCGCGCCCGCTCCAAAGGTCCCGTCTCCAAAGTCCCAAGAGTAGAGCAGAATGCTCCCACCTGTGTCGTAGGAGCGCGTGCCATCGAACTGCACTGCTTTCTTGAAGCTGCTCTTATAAGGTCCGCCCGGGTCTGCCACCGGCGTGGAGTCGCTGCGTGCGGGGTCGCAGCCGCCCACGGTCGACAACAGGTAGTCGATTGCGTCCTGATAGTTGACCACTCCTCCCGTCACCGTCTGTCCGCTTTGGGATAAAACGGGCCGGGCCGTCTTGAGCAGAATGCTCTTGATGGTTGCCCAATCCAAGTTTGCCTTGCACCCTTTTAGCAACGCCGCCCCACCGGTGACGTGCGCCGTTGCCATCGAAGTGCCGTCAAGAGTGCCATAATTCGAACCGGGAAGGGTGCTCAAGATGCCCACCCCAGGGGCTCCCAAGTGCACGGTCGAGGCGCCGTAGTTCGAGAACCAGGCCAGGTTATCTGCTTGGTCGGTCGCAGCGACGCAGATGATGTTGGTCGGAGGATTCGGATTGTCCGAGCTGGATTTGGTCAAGTCGCAGGGATAATAGAAGGGAGTGGTATCGTTGTCGGCGCTGCTATTGCCCGCCGCCGCGATGAACAAATGACCGGCAGTCTCAGCTTGCTGGATGTGCTCGAGCAATGCCGGATCCCAGCCCGTCGTTCCCCAGCTATTGTTCGAGATAGTCGCGCGGTGGGCAACGGCATAGTCAAGGGCGCTAATGGCGTACGCGGTTGTCCCGTTTCCCCAGACGTCAAAAGCCTTCAAGGGCATGATCTGGATGTCCCAGTTAGCTCCGGCTACGCCCAGGTAATTGTTGGTCATGGCGCCGATGGTGCCGCTGGTGTGCGTCCCATGGCCATTGTCATCGCCAGGATCGTTGGTGTTCGCGACGAAATTCCAGCCGCGGCAGTCATCAATATAGCCGTCGCCATCATCGTCAATGCCGTTGTAGCACTTTCCACCCGCCTCACCGGGATTGGTCCAGATGTTCAAGCCCAAGTCCGGGTGCGTGTAGTCTACGCCTGTATCGATGTTGGCGACGACCACCGTGAATCGCCCGTGCGCTTTGCCCCAGGCGAAGATTGCCCCCACATCGAGGCCCGAAGTATTCTTCCAGCCCCATTGCTGGCCAAACAGGGTGTCGTTGGGAGTCGTCTCGGTAATATGGTAAATGAGGTTCTTCTGCGCGTATTGAACGTCGGCGCAGGTCTGGTAGTAGGCCAATGCCGCGTCCAGGTCCACGCCGGCCGGAACACGCACGTGGTAGAGCCGCTCGTCTTGCGGAAATCGCCCCACCGTCGTGGCCGCTACCCCCCGGTGGATTTCATCTCGAACGTGCAAGGGAGTTCCTGGCTTGAACTTAACCAGAAGCTCGTGGGGAACAAATTGCTCGCGCTCGGCGGCGCGAGCCGCTGCCCCTGACGCCAGAACACAGAGGCTGGGCGCCCACAGTACAAGCGCCAGAACCACCTAGATCGGTTTCAGTCCTTGCATTGTCTTGTCCTCCTTGCCCCACACTCCGAGCGGGTTGCTCGGGAACAGCACAATCGGCTCACGCAGCCGCACCGTTCTAACAAGCAGCGGGAACACACGTGCCGTCTACCAGTTCACTTTGTAGCGAAGAAAGAGAGGGAACCCTCTCCTTGTGGTGAGCGCACCCCTGGAATCTCTAGCCTACCCCCCACCTTTCGACGGGCCTAGCCCCGACGACGGACCGTTCTGGCGCAGCTAACATTATTGTAGACAATACTCGGGCCAAGTCAAGCGAAAAAAGCACCCCGCCGGCTTGCCTTGGGGCCCGCCTCCCGCCGGGTACCGGCATACCTAGCAGACCGATTGCAAATTGGTGTTGCAACTCTATTCGCTGGCGTGCACGGGGTAGCGCAGACCCGTTGTATGGGTCTGCGGCTTGTGGTCCCTGGGCAGCGAAAAGCCGCGGACCTAAGAAACAGGTCCGCGCTACCTCCTACAGATTCTTCCGCAGGTGTTGCACGGCTTGCTCGGCGTCGGTCACCAACTTAACGATCTCCATCGCCGGTGACGGCCAACCCCCGTGTCCGGAACTGAGCTGGCCCTCCTGTTGCAAGCAATCGATGACCGGCTGCCAGTACGGCACCATCACAAGCAAGGGCCTTCGCCCTCCCACGGTCCTGGACAGGCTCGACTTGTTCATCATCTCCCAGACCAGCGCTAGTTCCGCCAACGTTCCTGTACCGCCGGGCAGGACGATGTAAGCGTCTCCGCGCTCGATCAGGGTCATGAGGCGCTCGGGAAAACTTTGGGTACGCACCTCTTCCGTGATCCAGCGGTTGGCCTTGGCGGGCCAGATGGCGCAGGTGACGCCAATGGTATGCCCGCCAGCCTCCCGCGCGCCGCGCGCCGACGCCTCCATCGACCCCCTATAGCCCCCATTACAAACGGCAAAACCCGCCTCCGCCAGGAGCTTTCCCAGCCGCCGCGCCTCGGCGTAAGCGACGCTCTCCTCACCCGGAAGAGAACTACCGAAGACCGTCACGATTTTCATGTCCTTCTACCTGCGCTAACTTCAATGGCGTTTACACGGGCATAATCCCTCACAGGGGCAAAGCTGAGTGCGAGCTTTGCTTCCGCATTAGGCTCGACGTTATGAAAAGTCTTGTCGGTCGGTGCCAGTGTACCGCCGGCCCCTTCAAAAATGTCGAAGTTCCGAAGCAAGGCCGTGCCGTTGCAATAGAGATCAAAGACCCGGCTCCCGACTCCTCCTACTGCCAGGAGAATTGCCAGTCCCGATGCCCGCCTTTTCCACAGCGGAGGTCCTATCCAACCGTTAAAGAGAAAAGATTCCTCCACCTTCAAAAGAGAAACCTCTCTCGAAAACCAAGAGAGAATGTGCCCGCTTCGCTTGCGCACCCTCCGATGGTACAATCGCGCGGTGCCTAAGGGTCGTCATGCGCTCGGCAGTGGTATTTTCTCGGATGATTTCGTGTTCCAGATCCGGAATCTGATTCGATCACACCACCTCATCTACCCTCAGGTTCCGCCCCAAGGCATCTACTTCGAGGCGTTGGTCGAGCACGCATTCAGGCTAACTCGAACACCCTTTACGCCCGTCGAACCCACGGGCCGGAATCAACCCACGCATGACCTCGTGGTTGCCAAGGCACGAATATCCCTGAAAACTGAGACGGGAACAAGCACAGATCCTGACGACATCCACATCACAAAACTGTGTACTATAGAGCGCGAGCCTTGGACGGCGAGGGTGCTCATCGGTCGCGTGATTGAGCATCTGTCTAGGTACGACATCATCCTCATGCTCCGGGCGATCTGGGAGATACCGGTTATTCATTACCAGCTTTTGGAGATACCGGTTGACACACTCAGGTTGATAAGGACGGCGAACCTGCAACGACGGGGAGGCGAGCGGGAAGGAAAAGTCTAGGCGCCGACGTCCTCCGGGGTGGCGAAGTGCTGTTTCATGTTCACTTTGACGGCTCGGACGGCAAGTGCTCATTACGGGGCCTGCACATTCGAGACTGCGTGATGCTCGCAACTTGGGACCTTCAAATCGAAGATTGACAGCTACTCACACTTCACTGACTTTCGGAAAACGAGCCAGTAACAGTGTTGCCGCCTCGTGTGGTGGGCCACTTTCCATTTCGGGTCGATGATCGGTCCTTTTCGTATCTTTATAATACAATCGCAGGCGAGAAAACCGACAGCGCTGGCTGCCTGGATAAGCTCGACGTGAGCCCATTGGTATCGATGGTGGTGAATATAGTCGGTGATTTTGCATAGCAGAATGCCTTCGGGTTTCAGCACCCGGTAGGCTTCCCGCACGAAGGGTGGGTAAGTGTGGGAGAAAGTATAGCCATTCTCTTTTGGGGACCGGAGGCCTAGTCCAAAGCGCGTATTGAAGTCCTTCAACTTGTCTCGCCCTTGGTTTGGGATGTGCGGCGGGTCGTATACAACAACATCGAAAAAAGCATCCCGAAAGGGCATGGACGTGTTGTCGGCAACAATGCTCGGTCGGTGGGAAGCCTCGATATCTAACCCTATAATCGGACGCTTGCTGCTGCGCCAGAACCTGCCCCCGTTTATAGTGGCGTCTAAGATCCTCTTCGGACTTTTACGGGGGTAAAAGCTTAAGAGTTTCTCAAGCAGCTCAGAATCCTCGCCGTGCCATACAGACGGCAGCGGTAGATACTCGGATCGGCGGACATGCGACTTCCCATTGGTGGCATCTTCCCCTCTTTCGCCAAGGTTTGGAAAGGGTGGCAAGGGCAGTAAGGGAGATGGCGTCTTTCGGATCGTCTGTCTGGGGCTTATAGCCATCGGCGTCTTGTCAGCAATTCTACCACAGCCCTCAAGAAGCACAAGCTGCAGGCCCACGGCGTCCCCCCGAACACAAATTGCGTTTGCCTGTAATCACCGGGCTAACTCTTCTATCGGCAGAAGAGACCGCGTTCGTGAGCGGAGGTAGTAAGGCAGGCTCGCCCCTTGAATCAACCGTGGGTTCTTGAACACGGCAAAAGCCCACGGTTGGGAAAATGCCAACCGTGGCTACGCGCTGTCCCGGCAAAGCCGGGATGCGGCGCCCACGCCGGTTACCGCATCTCGGGCCTTAGCTGGTCCTTGTACATACAAAAGAAGTCCTCGATTTCGTGCGGTTCGAGAACGGCGAGTTCCTTCCGCAAAGCGCGTGGATCCAGCGAGTCCGCTCGCCAATCTAGACCCAGAGCACGGGCGCCGTCGCGTGTCCCCCTGTGCAAGTAAACGCGCTTCGGCATTAGACGTAGGGAAGCACCGATGCGCAATGCTGTGTCGTAGTAATAAAGTCTTCCCAAGCCTCGAATACCGTTCAGGTGTTCTTTGATCAGGTTGTGGAGTTGGTCGAACGAATCGCACCGGCGTAGCTCTTGGGCTCCACCCGAGAGAATGTTTCTTGCGTTGCGAAGCGGGGAGCCTCTCAACCGCCTCTGGTGACTGAAGCGTTTTCCGTCGTCGTCTATGGCCAGGGCAGCCCTCTCAAGCGCCTCTTCAAACGGCTGCCTGGAGTGCGTAGCGCAGAGTTTCGCTTTCCAGAAACTCTGCGGCTTTTCGGCGGTTTCCATACCAAGAACCGCAGAGTTTGAAGTGCACAAACTCTGCGCTACCTGCTGTGCCAGCCGGCGGCATCGCGTCGGGAGAACGCGCGGCAGGGAATCGGGGCTTACTTTGAGCATTTATATACTTGGCTCACCCGACCCACGAACCGAACCCTTTTGATCGGTAAAGAAGAATTTCAGCTTGCGGCCATCCTGCATCGTCAAAAGCAGGTCGTTTTCTCCGAGGAAGCAAACAGGCTCGACCACCCCTTGAATCGTTTTCAAGCCGGGGATCGTTGCATGTGGGTTATCAAGGGTCCCGCAAGGAATCTCCTCTTGATAAACACGCAGTTCATACCGAACTGCTGTCGTCTGTCCGCTCTTGGCCGTAACAGTTCCGTTGCCTCTCATCGTTTCAACGTGTTTCATGTGCTCCTGTCTACCGCCTTTCGCTGGCCTTTGTGCATGGGTGAGTCAAGTATATAAATGCCTTACTTTGGCTCCCCTTCTGCCCTGGACTTGGCAGACTCAAGCAGCGCCTTCACGCGCAGATTGTGCTTTCCGTTTCGATTGTAATCCATCGTGCGCTCGCGGCCGTAGTGGTTCGTGGAAACGATGGACGTTGACGCCGACACCTTGCTAGTCCCCTCATTGTCAACAAGGGTGAGCCTTACGTTTTCCTGCGGGTCTGAGGTGCCTGCGCCGAACATGAATGCTGCGATGTCTGCTGGCGGCACCCCCACAGGCTTAGTGAATACCAAGAGAAACGTTGAATCGTTCTGTAGCGTGTACCCGCTATCCGTGAAAGTGCCGACAAGCGCGGCTTTGGTTTTCTGTGTTGGCGCGTTGACCATCACGCTCGGCGGAGACTTGCTAGCTTCCTTGACCTCTGCTTTGGTTTGGGAAAGAATTACGTCGGGAATTGCAAAGATTGGGAGAAGCAGAACTGCAATAATCTTCGTGCCGCGCATAGCTCACCCCAAATGTCATTGAAACTCGACTTTGCTCACCTTGAGTTCTACCTTCTTACTCCACTGGTAGCCACGACAAGTTCTTCACGCCGTGGGTTCCTAACGTTGTGGCCTTCAAAAAGCCCACGGCACAAAAATCCGTGCCGTGGCTACTCGCTACCGGGAGTCTTGCCAGCTAGCCAAGACGCCATCGTCAAAGTACAGGTACGTGTCGCCGTAAACCCACTGCTCCGTAGTGTGGCCCCGGATAACTGTGCGGTTGATGCGCTCTGGTCGTCCCCAGGTGGCACGAACCTGCTCGGGATTCATGCCGGTCATGGCCTTGCGGTTCACGATGGCCTGGCAGTACTGACGGTCCCAATCCTTGTGCTTTTGCCACAGCTTCCCCGCCGGTGTCTTGAGGTACTGCTCCTCGATCTGTCGAGCCCTTTGCTCAGCCTGCTTGTTGGCTTCGATTTGCGCGGGACCTGGTTGTGGTGGGGGCGTATCATTCTCGTGCCGGACGAGTGATCCGACAATACCAAGGGCGATTAATATACCTATAATGGCGAGGCAGCCGGCGCCCGCGCTCGCCCCTTGCTTCTTGCCGCACTGAGGACACACCTTGGCATCGCTGCTTATTTGGCGACCGCATTCCTTACAGGCGCGTAGCGACATATGCAGTCTCCCTGCGGCTGGACCAGCCATCGCGCTCCATGCGATGTGTGCGGCCCGCGCGGATTACCGCCGCGCTACCATTCCCATATACAACTACTCGGAGGGCAAGGCAAGGGGGAAACGGCGGTAGACGGTAGGTGGTAGGTGGCATGTGGATTTCCGCGATCGAAAGATTGCAGCCCCACTCAAGCTACGGGTCCGGAGTCCGGCGTCCGGAGTCGGGAGTCGCGGTTGAAGAGGGGACGGGGAGAGCAGGGACTGGGCGTTAGGGGCCAGGGGTTAGGGGAACGCAGAAAGCAGAGGGCGGAAAGCAGAAGGGAACGCGCAGCGGCCAAAAACCAACTTTTCCCTTGACAAGCAAACTACGCTAGGATAGTATCGGAGCTAGCCTAACGCGAAGACGGGGGCTAGGTGCTAGGTGCTAGGTGACGAATGCCACGACATCGTTTACAGGTGTAGGTGCCGCGACTTCGTTTACAATTTCGTGACGAAGAATCATAAAGGCTCGCTGGGTTTGGCGCGACCATCGATGAAACTTCCGAAAAGGA
>Ga0315279_10003936_pt1 | contig 20227 bp, 29 predicted proteins | sample YL17G06_20_MG_FD_203694 | JGI IMG/M metagenome (GOLD analysis project Ga0315279, IMG submission 203694) | Sediment microbial communities from Yellowstone Lake, YNP, Wyoming, USA - YL17G06_20 | ecosystem: Environmental > Aquatic > Freshwater > Lake > Sediment | place: USA: Wyoming | collected... | reverse complement strand
GCCGTGCTTGCGAAAAAAGGTAACAAGCAAAAACGCAAGAAAGAGACGAGATGATGATGAGGATCAATCACTTAGAGTGGGGCCAAAATAAACTTCCGAAAGGGGCCGATTATTGTTGCCGAAACCATGAAGCCCTCGCTAAATACCGTGAGCTGGAAAAAGCCTTCAACAAGATGCCTGCAAATGTGGAATCAAGAGAGAGGAGGGCTGTGAATTACTTCCTCGGGGCGTGCTCCTGCATGGACGCGACCGTGCGCAACATGAAGGAACGAATCACTTCCTTACCCTCACTGGACGTTGAAGATGCAGAGAAGGTGGTTCTGAAGGGCAGGCTGGAGAAGAAACTGTTCAGCTATCGACTTACTGCGGTCTCCCTCATCGATGGGATGGTGCGAATGGCCTCCGATGCAGACATCCCAAACAAAAAAATCTATATCGATTTGATGAATGAAATCCTGGGCCGCGTTCGCCCGCCGAGCGATACCACTTCCCCCCGGTCATAGGCAGTCGTAGAGGGCATCGTCTTCCCCCTCCCAAGCCTGCTGCAAGCGGGTTGCCGCGAGGCGTTTCCAGTCCAACTCCTCAAGGTCATTTTCAGCAATTGGCTGGATGAGGGCATAGGGTTTGCCATGAGGGGTCACAACAGTAGGCCCGTTTCTCTTTCTCGCCTGGGCCCAGTAACGAGAGAGCTTGTCTTTGACTTCTGCTACGCTGGCGAAGTGCATGCGGGCCTTCAGGTCATGGGCAGCAGTACAGTCAGAACTCCTCAGTATATCAACTTGGCGACCTTCCGCGTGAAGCGAAGGCAATCCTGGTAGTGCTCTGTTGGCGTGTTGCTGGTATTACCATTCGATGCTGGCACTCCCACCTGATTTTCGCCCTCCGCGCACTCGACCGATTGACTTGGCGCAATTTGGACATTTCCTGTACCCCTTTTCTCCATTTGGACCTATGTGCATTCTGGTATCGCTCACAATGAAAACCTTGGAACAAGCCGGACACCGAAAAGCAGCATTGTTGCCTTCCCAGTCTTCATCAAAGCCCAAATCGATCTCGCTTAACTGTTTGATCGGCATGGTTGCCTCCTTTTAAGTTAGCTGATCTTTGTTCCCAGCCCGTCGTCAGAATTCGCCCTTGACATTTCAGCAAGCCTTGCTGTATGTTTGCAGCATGGCTAAAAAATCTGATTCCTTCCTTTGTCCCCACTGCAACAAACCAATCCCCGACGAGCTTATCACAGCCAGGTCAGGTCGGATCGGCGGAAAGCAGACTGCCAAGCGTGGACCTGATTACTTCCGCAAGATAGCTGCCATGCGTAAGACGCGGGCTGGTGGTAGACCGCCGAAGCAATAACTTTGTTTCTGCTGTACGGAACAATGGACACTCCTTCAGAACATTATGACGACTAAAATAGAGATGAATTCAGATAGCATAGGATTTACAACTAACGACAGTCTATGGTCAGGCCCGATATACTTACTGTGAGTCCTCACACACATAATGTCACAACTGACTGCTCATGGGATTTTTCGGACAACGAATCATGAATTACAGAAATAGTTGTTGACGGTTCCTCTGGAACGATGTATTTTATCAGTGTAAGAGTACTGGAAAGGAGTAATTGCAATGCCATATGAGATCTTCACCCGCAAAGTGCCCCGCGCAGGAACTCCAATGATGTCGTTCTCGAAGATCGGGCAGATTGCTTTTAACCAATCTGCTGCCAGGATTCTTCAGAAGGACGCTATTGAATATGTTTTGTTGATGTGGGATTCAAGTGAAAAGAAGGTTGCGATTAAGTCCACAAGCAACAAAAAAGACCAGCGCACGTATCGGATTCGCTATGCCAGTAAAGGAAACGGCGCTGGGTTCTCAGCGAAGACCTTTTTGGATTACATCGGAATCGACTATTCCGAGCGAAAAGGAATGCAGATTGAAATTAACACGAACAGCGAACTGCTTATTGAGGCCAAAGTGCCAGACGGCTTCTTTAAGAAAAAGGCCTCTCAGCCTCGCATTATGGAGAAGGTAAAAGCAGGATGAAATCACGCATTAACAGCTAGGGGCCTCTGAATGTCAGTTCAGAAGCCCCTGTACTTAAAGCTAGTGTCCAATCAGCTTGTGAGAGTCAGAAAGGAACACAATGCATCTAAGCTTCGTGTGTATCTTAGCACGCCCGCCACCAGTGTCAAGGTAAATCTTCATTCTAAAGCAGTTGGGGATAGGTCCGCTTTTGCCTATCCCCTTGTGCGGGCGTAGTTTAATGGGCAAAACAGCCAGGATTCCCACCCGGAAAATGCCAGTCCAAACCTGGTCGCCCGCTCGTAGACTCTAAATTATTATCTGATCTGAAAAAACAATCAATATCCCTGTCAATTTCTCTTGACAAACAGCAAGCCTTGCTGTTTAATAGAGACATGCTGAACAAAACAAAAGCCCCTGAAGTTGCGGCAAACAACTCCAAGGGCCAATCCCACGCGATTGCTCACGTGAGCTACGACAAACCCATTGTGAGCCGATCGCTCGAGAAAGGCAAGGCTCATCATGGTGTGTTGCAACTGCAATCTCCTATGCAAGAAGTTCGGGAAGTTCGGACCCAAGAGGATTCAGCGCTATCGCTGCAAGAGATGCAATCGAACCTTTTCCGACCCTCAAGAAAAGCCCCTGGACGAGATGCGAGTTCCTCTTGAGAAGGCGCTACAGGCTCTCAATCTGCTTGTCGAGGGTTGCGGTATCCGTGTTACCTCTAGGATAACTGGGCTTCACCAAGAGACCGTGTTGGCACTTCTGGAGAAGGCAGGAGAACGCACAAGGCGGCTTCTTGATTCCAAGATTCGCAATGTCGCAATAAAGCAGGTCCAGGTCGATGAGATTTGGGGTTTCGTCAGATGCAAACAGAAGCACGTCAGAGATGCCGCAGATTACAAGAGCGGGGATCAGTACACCTTCGTTGCCTTTGATCGCAAATCCAAGCTGGTTCTATCCTATGTGATTGGCAAGCGCACTAGCGGTAACGCAGAGCGCTTGATGGATGATTTAAAGAAACGGCTTGCCAAACGGACCCAGCTTACCACCGACGGCTTCAGTGCCTACGTTGACGCGGTGGAGTGGGCATTTGGCGCCGATATCGACTTTGCGCAGCTCATAAAACTCTACGCCGGCGATGAAGCTGGCCGGGAGCGCTATAGCCCTTCGGAATGTATCGGAGCAGTCCCAACCGTCATCCAAGGAAATCCTGATCCTGCGATGATCTGCACATCGCATGTAGAGCGGAACAACCTCACGATGAGGACTTTCCTTCGACGGCTCACGCGGCTATCCCTGGGCTTCTCAAAGAAGCTGGAAAACCTGAAGCATGCCGTGGCTCTGCACTTCGCGCACTACAACTTTTGCCGTGTCCACAAAAGCCTACGTGTAACGCCCGCGATGGAAGCTGGGCTTACTGATCATGTGTGGACATGGGAGGAACTTCTCAATGGATGCTGATATCGCTAAAGGCGCCGTATGGCCCATAGTGCTGGCCGCGAGTTTCGTGAAGGAAGTTCCGGCGGAATTCAAAGAGACCTACTGCCCGCCTACTGCCCTTTTGGGGATTGACATGGCTGCTCTTACTATCGACTTTTGTTATGGTGTCAGGAGGGAATTGTTGGCGGTTAGTATGGACAGGCCACCAGCCTTGAAGTCCTCGTCGTCGGTGACCAACTGAAGCTCTTCTTCCCGGCAGATCTCGGCGATCATTTGGTCATTGAAATCGGAATCTCCGAGTTCGAATTCGACCATGAGCGTGTCAATATCTACCGTAGTGAATCCCGTCTTGCAACGCTGGCACTGGTTAAAGATACGCCTAGCGTTCTGGGCGATATCCTTGGCAATAGGCTTGAAATCAGCCGCTTTTCGAAAGTCCTTGAACGCGAGATTCTGAAGCGCCGATTGCTTATGTTCCAATCGAGCAAATGCGTTGATGAATTCGGAGATGACGAGCACGTCCAAGAAGATCGGGCATCCCGCACTCCGGATGCTCACGAGGGCACTGGAATAGGCGGCTGATCTTCTGCTTCTCCTGACAACCGGCCCATATATCGACAACCACACGTTGGCGTCGAGGAAGAAACGCTCCTGGCTTTGGAATACGTGCGCTTGAATGCGCTCAACCTTGGTTGTTGTCATCGCCTAGGATCTCCCTCTCGGCGTTGTCAAAGCGCTTGCGGTCTTTGAAGTATTCCTTGGCGCGCTCCACGACCCTCTTCAACAATACTAAGTCATCGGGAGACGCTTCGATTGGTGGAAGCAGCGATGCCTTTAGCTGCTGTTCATCAAACTCACCATACAACTGACCAATAGCGGAGTTCAGAAACGCTGAGGTCAAATCCTGAATCCCAGCAAAGGACAGTTGTACCTTGTCCCCACGCTTGATTACACCCACGATTTTTGCGTGGACCTTTTCCCCGTCGTCAGATGCAATGCAGAGACTGTTTCCGACAACATCAGTGATTCGGATAATATGGTCAGCCATCGTGGTGCTCCCTTGCCTTCTACTTGAACACGTCGTCTGGAGAGATCTCGTTTTTTAGAAAATAGGATGCCTTATCGGCGGTGTTGATTTCTATCGTTACTACTGTACCGGGGAATGGTCTGTTGAACAACTTCGATTGGAGTGTGTCTTTCACGGACTCCCAGTACCCATCGTTGGATACGACAATAATTCTGCCGCCGTTGAGCTTGATAAACTCCCGAATGAGTCTCAATCCGAGGCCACCGGGTCGCCCTCCCGTTCGAGTGGTGTTGCCTTCCATCGCCCAGGCGATTGCTTCAGGTGCGTCAAGTTCGCGCCCGAGATGCTTCCGCACTTTCTCTCGCATACCGACGCCGAGATCAGCAATGGAAAAATCGAGGCGGTGCGCCCGCGGATAGAACTGCCCGCATGCGAAAACTCCAAGTTTTGTCTCGGAATGCTCAATAGCATTTCCATATAGCTCGAAGAGGCTCGCACGGAACTTGCGCAGCAAGAGGTCGGACATTTTGGGAAGCCCTCGGCTGCGTGGCCGGAAATGCGTTGTGATGTACGTCTCAAAAGCGTCTCTATCTTGGCGTTGGAACTGATGATACTGAATTGTCGTTTTATTGCTGTCCTTGACGACATCCCGACCGAACTGTTGAAGAAAGCCGTTCTTGAGCGCAATCTTGCGTGGATCGCCAGCGTATCCCAGCAAGCGTATCCTCCGTCCGCCTTTGATTTGCCGGTGAAATATGGCACCAAGAGGGGCGCACATGTTCGCGTCCAGCCATTTCACCGGGGCCATATCTATCTCGTGACAAGCATCGTTCGAGGATTCGAAACCAGCTTCCAAGGCTAGTATGCGCTCGAAGCCCTCAAAACCGGTGCGCACAGTTCGCAACTGGATGCTCATGGCACGCTGCCTGGCAACTCGGTCATAATTCGGACACGCACAGCAAACCCCTAATATGGTCGCGTCAACACAGCGAAGAATCTACCACGCCAATGTGAAAACTGCAACGAACGGTCCGTACTCGGTCGTTTTCAGAATGGCCCACCACCTGAGACTTAGAAGTCAAGCGCAATCGCAAAGCAGCAACACTCTGCCAGAGCACTACCGCAATCCTCTGCGTCTCTGTGGTGTGCTTCAAACTCTCCGTCCCACCATTAAGGGAGCGCGAATGGGACAATGGAAGATCTTCGAATCCGCCCGTCTCTCGTCAGCAACGGAATGCGCTCGACGATGCTCGTGGCCGCAATGATCTCATCCGCAGGATCCGACGAGAAATCCAGTGTCGTGCTGGTCCGAGCGATCTCCAGGGTAATCGGAATAACCGTCAGCGCGCGAAGACAGTTTTTGAACTCGGCGGATTCAAGATCCAAGACCAATCGACCGATCTGGACGAGCTTTGCAAGCTCCCACAGAACGATATCCGATATCGCCAGCTGGGCGTTGACGATGAGCGCGAATTCCTTCTCACTTAGCTCGCCTCTTAATAGGGCGATAAGAATGTGCGTGTCCAGATTCAACATCCCACCGTACTCCGGTAGAAAAGATGTCTCCTTTGATGCAAATGCTGTTTTTCATGGAGCCGATCAAACTGCTGTTGTCCACGATGCCGGCCGGGATGACCCTGGCGATCGGCCGCCCTCTTTTCGTAATCAAAATGCCCTGCGGCTCGATCTGTTCAAGAATCCGGAGGCACTTCGCCTTGAACTCACTGGCATTGATGGTCTTCATTTTTGATTTCATGTAAACAATTTTAGCACTTGACCGGTCATCTGACTAGTCAGTAAGATCTCCCTCCCCTGCTAAGCGGTTGGCTATATAATTTAAAGGTGGAAGAGATTCCTACTGGTGCGATGAGCCACAAGGTGGCATTGGTCGGCTTTCCATTCGACGGAAATTCATCGTTCCTCAAGGGAGCTGCGCAGGCGCCGGCGGCCATCCGCAACGCGCTGTTCTCCGATTCGACTAACCTGTGGACCGAGTCGGGCGTCGATCTCGGCGAAGGTGGAGTCCTCATCGATGCAGGGGACATCGACGTCGCGGAGTCGGATTTTCCACGGGCCGTTGAGGAGGCTGTCGCTCTCCTACATGAAAAAGGGCTGCGCACCATAGCCCTCGGCGGCGATCACTCCATCACCTATCCCATTGTCAGGGGCATCGGCAGGAAACACCCAGGTTTGACTATCCTGCACTTCGATGCACACGCGGATCTTTATCACGATTTCCAGGGCAATCCCTATTCTCACGCATCCCCTTTCGCCCGCATCATGGAACAGAAGCTCGCCGCGCGGCTGGTGCAGGTAGGCGTGCGGACTCTGAATGCTCATCAACAAGAGCAGGCGGAGCGCTTTGGTGTGGGGATCATCGCGATGAAGGATTGGGATGAGGGGCTTCGCCTCGAACTCGCGGGCCCACTCTATGTCTCGGTCGATATGGACGTGCTCGATCCCGCATATGCGCCGGGCGTATCCCATCAAGAGCCGGGCGGATTTTCAACCCGGCAGCTCATAAAAATGATCCAGGCGTTGAGAGCAGAAATCGTCGGAGCCGACATAGTGGAGTTCAATCCCAGCCGCGATCCTGTCGGCATCACCGCCATGGCCTGTGCCAAGATCCTGAAAGAGCTGGCAGCAAGGATGCTGGACCAGGGGTGACGTCGCGGCCTCTCTGAAGTGGTCGAGCGCACGCAAGCCGACGTTCTTGCTGCCATTGAATCCAATGGCGCATCTTGCCTGAAAACACAGAAGGAGAAGCGCGGAATGAAGAAACAATATCAGCGATTCGTCACACTGGCAGCGGTCTGCGTGATTCTCAGCTGCGCAGTTTCGCTACTGGTTTGGGCGCAAGCCGGCCCGGGACTGCAATTTGAGATTACCTTTCCCGCTTCAGTGCATGCCGAACCGATAACCGGCCGGTTGTTTGTGGTGATCGCCAGAGACATCATAAGGGAACCGAGACTGCAAGTGGGTTCCTGGACGGGCCAAACGCCATTCTTTGGTTCGGACGTGGCGCAGTTGAATCCGGGTCAAGCCGCGGCGATTAATGCCGGCACATTCGGGTACCCGGCGACCAGTCTCAAGGACATACCGGCAGGCGACTATTACGTGCAGGCGCTTCTCAACGTGTACACGGAGTTCCATCGCTCCGACGGGTACGTGATCTGGGCGCACATGGATCAATGGGAGGGGCAGCAGTTTAACCGTTCGCCCGGAAATCTGTACAGTGAGGTTCAGAGGGTGCACCTGGATCCGACAGTGGGATATAGCGTGAAGCTGAATCTCACCAGGACCATTCCCCCAGTGCAAGTTCCGCCGGACACGGAGTGGGTGAAGCGTATCAAATTCGAAAGCAAGCTGCTCAGTAAGTTCTGGGGACGGCCGTTCTACCTCGGGGCGACAGTCCTGCTTCCCAAGGGATATCACTCGCATTCGGATGTTCGCTATCCAGTAGTGTACTACCAGGATCACTTTAATCTGGGAGCGCCACTTGGCTTCCGTGGAGAGAGCAGCGGATCCGGTCAGAGGTGGAACTCAGAGGACTTTCCCCGAATCATCCTGGTGAGCTTTCAGCACCCAACGCCATATTTTGATGACTCTTATGCAGTGAATTCGGCCAACAACGGCCCATACGGCGACGCCATCATGACGGAGCTGATCCCTTACCTCGAGGAGCATTTCCGCATCATCCGGCAGCCATACGCGCGCGTGCTGACCGGGGGTTCAACGGGAGGCTGGGAGTCGCTGGCGCTGCAAGTCTTCCATCCCGATTTCTTCGGAGGCACCTGGACCCTCTTCCCCAACCCGGTCGATTTCCGCCGATACCAGCTGGTAGACATCTATGAAGACGACAACGCCTTCCAGGCTCCCGGATTCACCTGGATGATACCCGAGCGGCCGATGATGCGCACGATCGAAGGGCAGGTTGTCCAGACCATGCGCCAGATGAGCCAGCTGGAGGACGTGCTGGGCAGCAAGGGAAGGTCGGCACAGCAATTCGAGGCCTGGGAGGCTGTTTACGGCCCAGTGGGCGAGGATGGTTATCCCAAGCCTTTATGGGACAAGCGTACGGGCAAGATCGATCACGATGTTGCCAAGTACATGCGCGACCACGGCTACGACCTGGGATACAACGTTCAGAGCCACTGGGCGGAGATCGGTCCGAAGCTGGTGGACAAGCTGCATTTCTACTGCGGCGATATGGACAACTTTTATCTGAACGTCTCTCTATACAAACTGGAGGATTTCCTGAAGACAACTAAAGACCCATATTATGGCGGCTCGTTTGAATGGGGACGCCCTATGAAGGGCCACGGTTGGAGTCCAATGCCAATGCCAGATCTAGTGAGAGTGATGGCCGAGTATATCAGGAAAAACGCTCCGGCAGGACAAGACACGGCAGCATGGCAGTATAAGTAGCTGCCGCGCGGGAATCGCTGCCAGCGTCGGCACGGCGATTGACAGATCAGCAAAAACCGCTGCGCGCCAGCAGGCAAATTTCGCTTATAGGAGGCTGTCGCGGAACCAGGCAAGGAAGTCGCCAGGTGTGCCGAGTTGAAAAGGGGCCTCTGCCCGCAGAGGCTGATTCTCCAAGAAATGCTCGCGGTCCAGAGTCACGAAAAAACCAACTCCGGCCGTCCAGGCTTCTGCCAGGACATGGGCATCTCCGGGGTGATTTATCAGGGCCCGGCTGCGGCGAAGAATAGCGCGTTTGGCGGGCGGTCCAACCTGAACGCCGCTGCGATCCAGCAACAGTGCCAGATCGGGCAACGCAGCCGGTGCCTTTCGGCGCACTACCGCCTCCGCCTCCTTCAGCACCTGTGGGCCCACCCAAATCTGGATCGCTTCCGCCTCGCCCAATTTTAATATCATCCGTGCCCCGCCGGCTCCAGACCAGATTCCCGCAAACAGGGCGCTTGTGTCGAGGAAGACGCGAGCTCTTTGTGTCATTACGCGGCGCCCCTCTTCCGGGAAGCAGCCTCACGCTCCCGCCGCAACTGACTTAAAATGCTATCGAGGTTTTCTCCTTGCGCATTCAGCGCTGCGCAAATTCTGTCAGCCAGCTTGTCTACCTCCGAGCGGCGTGGGCTAATAACAAAGATGCCGCCTAGATCGAGCAAGGTAAGTTCGTCGCCGGGACTCAGCTTATAAGCTTCGCGCAAGGCCTTGGGCAGGGTGAGAATTCCCCTCTGTGCAAGATGAATGGTGAAAGTGTCAGCGCCCATCGCTTGGTCCTTTCAAAATACTGATCGACTGATTGTCAGTATAGCGGAAAATCAGGATCAACGCACTCGATCCGCATCGTGGACCCACACAAGCACCGGGTGACATGTAAAGGGAAGACCTCCGACCAAGGGGCCGCCCTGGGCAGACTCCCGCGAAATCCAACCGCGGCTTGTGACATCCATGGTGTCCACCTGGTAGCGGCCGGCAGGCAGGTCCAGCACAAATTGGCTCGGAAATCCCACTTGAACATCCGCTCGCGGCTCGCACCAAAGCCAGAGGCCATCTGTTCCTGCCAGGATGCCGAATCGTGAGACCCAGCGCGGCAGTGTGGTCACCAGTGCAGGATCCGCGGCGGACAATGTCTTCAACTCATCCGGCGAGCCCAATGCCTTCTCGATGAGTGATCGGACCTCTTCAGCATCAATCAAAATATTCCACCACGGAGCCACAGAAGAGACGGAGGCAAACAAGGTTATTCATAGACTACCCGCTTCGGGTCGGCCTTGGACGGATCGTGCAGGTAATATCCGATTCCCTTCGCTCTGACTTCGGCATAGCGGGGAACGTTGCGGCAGATGAGGCCTCTCTCCGCATGATCTTCAGTCCATGACTCCATTATCTGCAATACCGTCGATGTATGTCTTCCGACTCGAACATTTATGGGCCAACCATTCTGGTCAATCTTCTCGAAAAGCAGGCCGTGTTTCCCCGCTTTGACCACGAATTCATCTTTTCCGGTCAGGAGCGTCTCTTCAGTCGTTTTGCCTCTTGTAGCATCGAGAAAAGGTTCAGGCGCTTCAACGAGCAAGGAGATCGCGTTCGAAAAATCGCCCACCTCACGGTGAGACAGCCCGTGCAGATTCTTGGGGGAAAACTCCGTTCCGATCTTGAAGCCTTCATTATCGCTCAGCATCATGGATGCCAAGGTGGCCAGTTCCTGACCCTTCTCGTGGGCTACGATTGTGCTGATAACCGGATATTGAAGCTCCGCCTCGTGAAGATCGACGAGGATGTCCACCTTTTCTCTCTTGATCAATTCCATCAAGGCAAAACACGTCTTTTCGGTAAGAGAACCGTTGGGTCTCCCGGGCCACGCCCTGTTCAGATTGCGGATGTCGACATAGGCTAGGCTTTGCCCGCTCGGATAATGGATGTAAACTTCCGGATCCGGCCACTGATCCAGAGGATTGGTCCACCGGTCACCCATCCTGAACTTCTGCCCACCCCATCCTGTCGGGATCGTAAAGTCCGCAGGGTAAGCACCGCTGAGGCGAGTGACCGTTGACGCGCTGCGGCTTGCGCTGAGCACGACAATCAATCGACCCTGCTCCATAACCGCATTCTCTGCCAGGAGCCAGGCGGCAAGCCTTCCTGCGGGTTCTTCAGGATGCGTTCCGCCCAGGACGAAAATTGTGGCGCCTTCCTTCTTCCCTTCGAGGAAGTAAACGTTACAGTCGTTTGTGGTGTCCTTTATGCCGGAGAAATAATCGCTCAGCCTCTTTACACCCGTCACTCCCGAACCTATTACGACAGGCTCCTTCAAGTTCCTGCTCCTGTGGAAGCTGATGCCTGAGGTAACCAAGAGAGCCAATCCTAATGTCCCCAGGATCATCTTTCGAATGTATGCCCTGACATTATCCATGGCGTGCTCATTTCAATCGGAATAATCGCAGCAGAAAGGGAACCAGCACTATGATGTAGAGGATTTCTTTGTCCCAACTCTTCGTTTTAATTAGATTCCAGAGCAGTATTGCCGCAATATAGGCAACAAGGCAGTAGTAAATTATCGTAATTAGCTTGGCAACAAAATCCATGTCTCGCTCCAATCGAGACTGGCAGCGGCTAGGGGCACGGCGCGCCCTGTTCCAATATCCATAGATTGCGCTACAGTCCGGTTAAGAAAGCCAGTTTGTTACTAAACACCACCATCAGAGTTCCCAGCCCTATCGTAATGATCGCGGGAATCACACAACATTTGAGAAAAGCCGCGTACGAGTCGCGGTACCCGACTACGTCAACGGTCAGTCTACCGATAATTGCCGTTGGTGGAAGAGCGTCTCCGAGCGGCCATATGAGGCTCATTCCGGCGAGAGCGATGATTGGATTCAATCCGATCGTATTAAAGAGAAGAACCAGGGGAACACCAAGCACAGGAGCGGCTGCATACATCAAAATCGCTTCTGAAACCGGCAGAAAAATGAATAAGGTCGCGTAAACCGCCACGACCGGCAGCGTAACGAAGGTCACGGCGAGCAGGCCCCTGACACCTGTGAGCGTCATTATCTGGACCAAAATCCCAGCACAAGTGAGCGTGGCTATCAAAGGCAGAAGTTGCTCAATGGTATCTCGCGAGATCTTGAGCATGTTTAGAGCAATTGGCGAAAGAAGATAGCTCGCCGCAGCAGCACAGACAAACATCAAAGGGAGCCCGATAACAGGGATCGAGTGCGGCCAAGTCCTTCCCACAAATATGAGGGTCAGGAGTACAGAAAACGGCAGAAGCACTCTGAACCAGTTCATCTTCTCGGGCGGTTCAGGGAGGTCTTCAAGAACCCTTGTCACATCCATTTCGGTGCCTCTCCACCCGAGAAAGAATATCGTGATAAGGGAAACGATCAGGCAGGGCACCAGAAGTGGAAAGAAGAAACCGACATAAGGCATGTTCACACCGGCCGCCGTAAGCATTGCCCAGAGGCTCACGGGCGGTGCTGCTGCGCTCATGCCCGCGATGATGAACACGATAGCAGAGGTCTTCTGTTTGGAAATCCCCATATAATGCAAAACGGTTGCCACCATACCACCCGTGATCAGCACGGTGATGCTTCCGGCTCCGGTGAAGGCACCGGGCACAAGCAGCAATATTGATAGAAGAATCAGAAGCAGCGCCCTGTTTCTATGGAACCTTCGCAGAATGGCCCGGACCACAAAGGCAACGCCACCCGATTCCTTGAGGATGGTCATGAAAAGTGTAGCCGTTATGAAGATGAGATTGATGTCGAGATAGGTGATGGCCCCCTCCGCAATCTGCCTTGGGGGAATCCAGAATCCTCCGGCCAGCGCCCCGGCAACTGCGGCGGCAAGCATCGACAATTCCGTCGAAGGCGTGAGCAGCTTTGTCAGTAGGTATACGGCCACCATGACGCCGAGAATGATCCCGGCATAAGCGAACATGCTCATTGGGTTTGACCTGGTCAGTTAGTAAAGAGAGTCTTAAGCAGATTCTCCAATTCCATGTTTTTTTCAAACAGGATCATGGGAATGTTCTTGGATTTGGAAATTCTGGTGAATCTGCCGTCTTCGTCTCCATCCTTGCGGACCAGGAGAAGTGAAGACTGTGGACAAACCGCATCAATGGAAAGCTCGTCCGAGTTATCACCGGCCGCGGCACCCTGAGCGCGCCGTGCCATTCCCTCGATATGCGCCCCGATGATTTTAATGCCCTGTTTTTTCGCCTCGCTGATCAGGGCTTTTGTTCTTTCTATTTCGTCGTTTATGGACACTCCGGCGGCGCCCATTCCCTTCAAGCTTGCACCAGTCACGATAATCACGGACTTGTAGGGAGTGCCTGCCTTCTTCTTCTCGATAAGGTCGTTTGCGATCGCCCTGGATATAAATGAAAAATCGAGCTTCAGTCTCTTCATGAAAACTTCTATCTTCACGGGTCCCGGGCTTTGGCCGCAGGAGGTAAGGAGGGTCGGCAAACCGGCCTTTTCAGGCTTATCCGCGGCCGGAAGGAATGAAGCCAGAAGCAGTGAGATAGCGGCAAGAACCATACTGACCGCTGTTGCTCTGAGGATTTGTCTCATGTTTTTCTCCATAATGACCAATCGTCTAAAGGTCGGCCCAACATAGTGCGGTGAGTCAACTTAATCAAGACTGATCTGCGTTTTCGCATGCCCCGGCCCCAGGGGAGACGTTTTCACTCCGTAAGCGCGTTATCTCGGCGCTCAGATTGTCCGCTCCACCACATCCCTGACTACCACAAATGAAGCATCAAAATGTCTATATGAGAACCACATTGACGCTGGATTCCGAAGTTGCCGCAAAGGCGAAGCGGAGCGCGAAAAAGCTTGGCAAGCTCCTCAAGGAGGTCATTAACCCAGCAGCGGGCGGCAGCGGCTCGGCTTGAGGTTTTGGCCCAAATTTCGGGTATCTCGGCGACCTGGCTGCTGGGATGAGGGGAGGAAGGAATAGAAGTGCGCTGGATGGAGAGGGGTAGGGACGAGGCGTTCCGGATTCAGGCAGCCTCAACCGGCTGGTAATGCAGAACCATCAGTTGGTTTGCTTTCAGTGCCAGGCTGGCGAATGCGCGTCCGTCATTGTCCGTGAACTCGACTTCAAACGCGTTTGGAGCTAGCAGTTCCACGACGGTTCCGACTTGCCCGCGGCGAAGCTTGCGGTCGGGTAGATCCTCGGTCAAGGCCACAACGTCCAGAAGCTTAATTTCCTGTTTCACTTTCGTCTTTGCCTCTAAAGCGCGTAACAGCTTGTTAATCTTGGAAAGTCCTCTCCACGACGGATGATCCAGCTGCTCCTGACCATAGCTTGTCCTGCCGGCCCGCTCGCCATAAAGTCTATCACACTCTCTTCAGTGGAGATCTCGCATGAGACCATTGACGGATAGATCTTCATCGATCAAAGGTCAATGAATCCCATAGCCGCCAGGCGATAGCTCGGCCTGCAACCGCTCGCTCTCCGTCGCAGCGGCCAACCGGCTCGAGCATTTCTCCCACGGCACACGCACTTTACGCTCGCCAGGCAGCAGGACCCGCGCCTCTGGCGTCGTCTCAATGGCTGTTGCAGCGATCGGCTCAGTTGCCTGCATTTCCTTTGTCCCCAAAGCTCTTTTCCCATTTTCCCACGATCAGATCGAAGTGGTCAAAAATGATTTTGCGCGCTTCCCGCCGCAGACGCGGCGTCAAGTTAAAAGACCAGGCCTCCTCGATCTCATAAAGATCGGGCCTCAGCCAGTACTTGCATTCCGCCTCTCCTTTACGCCCGTGGATGTGCGGGCGGCCGGGCCAGCGGATAAACATTAGATTTCGTTACCGTATACTGGTAACATGTAAACGTTACCATGATTCTCACTTTTGGGAACAAGTTGGCACTGGATCTCGTAGAAGAGAATCCGTCAAAGGAAGTGCGGACATTCTCGCCCGAATTGATCAGGGCCGCACGAAAAAAACTCGCCATGTTGCACGCTGCTAAAGAACTGCGGGATCTGCTCTCACCTCCCGGGAACAGGCTCGAAAGACTCAAGGGAGAGCGCAGGGAGGAATACTCGATAAGGATCAACGATCAGTGGCGTATTGCCTTTCGCTTTGCCGGGGGCAATGCCGAGAATGTCCGTGTGGAGGACTACCATCGATGAAATTTAAGCGTTTTTCGAATCCGTTTCACCCTGGCGAGATCCTGATCGAGGAGTTCCTCGAGCCAAGGGGGCTCTCGCAGAGGGCTTTTGCGCGGCGGCTCGGGTGGACACCGCGCAAGCTGAACGAGATCATCAAGGGGAAAAGAAATATCACAGCATCCACTGCCATTGACCTAGCCCAGGCGCTGGATACGACACCCGAATTCTGGCTGAACCTCCAACAGGCGTGGGATTTGAACCAGGCATATCGGCTCCGGAGGGCCTCATAGGAGGAAGGAGTACCGCTTGAGCAACCAGGAAGAGAAGAAGCGCAAAAACGTCGTTTTTGATTGGACGCGCAGATATAACAATGCCGTCCTAAATTTCATGCACAACCCGGAAGGGGAGTTCATGTTGTATGGGGATACGTATCACCGAGCCGCGAAGCAGCTCCTTGAAATAGCTATTTCTGGAAGGGGCAGCGACAGTCTTGAGACGTGCCCGATTGTCTTCCTCTATCGGCAAGCCCTGGAACTCCACCTCAAGAGCATCATCATCAACGGGAATAACATTCTGCGGCTCGAAGGCAAGGAGGAAACGGCCGGGCAGGACATATTCACGGACCACTCGCTGACGAGACTTCTTGCTGCTGCCGAGCCCATCATTGAGTTCATGGGATGGAAGGAAGGAGGATTCGAGAAGGACTGCATTGAGAACTTTGAGGACTGCAAGACCGTCATTCGGGATTTCAATGCAATTGACCCAGGCTCCTATGCGTTCCGCTATCCGGTGGATAAGAGGGGTCAGGGGAGCGTTGAGCACCACTTCGCCTTCGATGTTCGTCGGCTGGCCGCTATCCTCAATCCAGTACTTGAGCTCTTGTCCGGCGCGGCATACGCCCTCGATGATGCCTATGACAATCTCCAGCAAGCATATGGCGAGGCACAGCAGGAGGCGATGGCTAACGCCGAGTATGACTACGAACCCCCTGAAGTTAACTATGGGGATTATGAGCGGGAGTGAGCCTCCTGTCCCTTCGCTACCTTTTTCATCTTCACCGAAAAATCTGGGCCGTGCGTGTTTACCAGGTTATGGCATCCTAAAATCCAGTCAACAGTTCGGGCGTCCCCGCATTTTCGACTCCCGATTTTTCCGGCATAGCCACGCCTGCTTTCCTCAATTGCGGAGCCTTTCCATGAGGTCCACGCGGAACGTGGCGCGTTCCCTCCGGGTCTTCCCGGGAGTGCGTTATGGATGTTCACGATAATGCCCCTTTGGGAGAAGCAAGAGCGCCAAAGAAGCGTAAAAGAAAACTTGAGAAATGCCCCTCCAGTTGTATGGCCTCTTGCGTCCTTTCCATGCGTACGCAACTAGGAAAGACATCATTAGATTCCCAGTTGTTGCTCCCATCCCCTCCCACGAAAAATGGGCGTATGTCACGCCGTTGATGAAGCATAATAGAAATCCACCCATGAAGCGGAGCTTGTCCGCAATTGTCATTTTGCTGGTGGTATCCCTCAGATATGGTGCTAACACCCGCTTTTCTTCAAAGTCATATCCGCAATCACACCTTTGAGCGCTTTCGGGATTAATCAAACCCCATTTGGGGCATTTCATTTTTCTCCCGGCCTTTCCACGTCTGAGATGCTGCTTTTACCTCATCAGCCTCGCGCCCTTAAGTTTCGATTTCCTCTGAGGGGACGGTTCCCTCGGTCACCTCCGCGGTCTCACCGACTTTTGAGCCATTGTAAGGCTGGGCATATATTCCCAAACAGCAAAAGTGTCACCAGTTCCGCTTGTCCAAAATGCGGGGGCGAGAAAGTCGGGGACGTCCGAGCTGTATACCAGGTTATGATCTAAAACCCGGTTAACAGTTCGGACGTCCCCGCATTTTCTCTTCACTCAGGCTTCGCATGAGGCCTGTCCAAATTCTAAGGTGTGCGTTGCCGAGCCGTACCTCCCAGCCCAGCTTGCTGATGACGACCATCAGCTCGTGCGATGCAGGTGATGGTTGATTCTCATTTGAGTCCAATTCACTATACCTCAACTCTGATCTGACAGACTCGCGACTGCTCAAATGACTCGAGGTGTCCGATTATGGAAAAGGGGACGCTGCCCTATATTGCAGGGTCATCCTTGGCTTTCTTCGGGCGGCCGACCGGTTTGGCGGCCAATCTCCTTCCCACCAGAGCTTCCAGGCGGCCGACAAATCGCTTGCCTCCCATCGGCCGTCCAGTGCGCGTGCAAAGCCGAAGGGTGGTCAAGACCTCTTCATCATCTCTTTCAGCCAGCCAATCCGACCATCCTTCCGTTCCCGTCGGCTTCCTCACCGGCAGTGGTGACAACAGCAACGGATCCGTTCGAAAGCCACAGTGAGCCGCGGCGCTGATCCATGCTTAGTTTTCCGCTTTTCGCACCATGCGCGCACGCAACGGTGATGGTTTCAACAAAACAATAGGGTAGCGTCCCCTATTTCAAAGGCACGATGACACAAAGGCTCACAAAGTAACTGATGCACACGAGCCAGAATCGGAGTCCGAGAAATCGCGTTCCGCCAAACTCCGCGCGCTCTACCGCGTGTGGTAGAGGGATCGGGTCCCACGGGAGGCCGAATCTCTGCGTCAGTCCCTTGATATAGAGCAAGTGGATGACAGGTGTTGCTCTGGCCGCCATTTCAAAGAGGACACCGCGGGCTTCTTTCGGAGGAAGCACCATACGCGTATTCAAACCGGGCCTCAGCTTAAGTGCAAGCGGGCTTGTTCCGAGATTCGCATAGCCGCCTCCACTATTAACGAATGCCGCAATTCTGCCGCGGGCATTACGCTCATAGATCGCGATGCGATTGTCCACGTTTCGAGCGAGATCCGGCTCGTAGATAAATGGGATATCTTCATTGCGGATCTTCCGGATCAACCGCTCCCTGGCCTCTGGCTCAAAATCCTCTCCAATATCCTTCTCTCCGCCGAGAGAAACTGCAGCGGGCGGGTAACCGCAAACTCCTGACCGCTGCATGACTGCATAGATGTCCAGCAAGTCAAACTCACTGTCGGTCGCTCCAAAGGAGGAGGCGCCCAGCGAAAGGATGCAAACAGGATAAACATCCATCGCCTTGACTGCCGCAAGAGATGCCACAAGAAATGCAGGGAATGAGCCGGAACTGCCAATTGCGATAGTGTCCCCTGCCCTGACACCAGCCTGGTAGAGCAAATGCGCAATCAGGCCCGCCATGTTGGGGTTGGTTGTGCTCCTTTTTGCTTCCAACTGTCCGAGAGTCGTCATCAAAGGAGAATATTCTGGACCAATCAATCCCGTCTGATTGGGATCGATGTTCAGGTCGAGTGCGGCACTGGCGACAGGGCGATGGTTTCTGATCGCGGAGATAGCCCCTTCCATAATTCCGCCTGCTCTGGCCATCACCTCCGAATATTGCGAAGCACTGCTTGGATTGAGGAGTTGAAGTACCAAAAGGGCCGCCAGGCTCACAATCCCCGATCCCACAATACGCCATCCCCTGCAGTTCCTATCCGTCAGCTTCAGGTTCCGCATTGGAAACAGTTCCATCGCCGCGTCCTTCATGCCCAGGAAAGCGCCCGAAAAACGTGCGCCAGGAAATATGTCACGATTGTGGCCGTGGCAATGGACGCGGTTGTCACTACGATTCCCTGCTTTTCAAAATTGTTGGCAATCAATCCGGGGACAACCCAGCCAATCACCCTGAACTCGAGAGAGGCGGGGAGAATCAAAGGGAAGTAGCGAAGCCAGAGAAGAGTCCACAATCCTGCCACGAGAATCATGAACACGAATCGCCTCGTGCCGAAAATAATCAGATAGCGCGATGCCAGCCTGAAACAGAGCAGCGTCAGAAGAGATACGATGAGCGTCCCTGCAATACGCGTTGGGTGGTTTAGATAAAGGACCAGGTAGCTGGGTACGATTACGCCGCCGGGATACAGACCTGTAAGACCAGTAAATAGAAGAGAAATCATCAGTCCTAAGAAAGAGGTTTCATATTCCATAATCCTCACCAATCCTGTTCCAATATCCGACAAGATGCATCCCGGCACCCTTTATGTTTCCAAAGCCGAATACCAAGGCGCCATCCGGAATCCCGGCTGTGATGCCTGACATCAATCCCTCTGGCGTGCGGCCTCTCAGAATCTCGACATAGGGCAAACGTCGCCGGAGCATGCTGCAATGTCCCCCAGTGACATACAGTCGGCTGAAGCGGCGCATGGCGTCGTGCTTCACAGCCTCAATCCACTGGAGAGTCCTAGGGAGTCTGTCGGCCCGGAGATTCAGAACGCCTATCACTTTATCCGAAGCCGCCGGTAACAACTCGAGCACCTTTGAAAGGATTTGAAAGGTCGATTCGGGATCGTTCGCCGCAAATGCATTGACAAGGTAGAAAGAGCGCTCCCGATCGGTGGAACGAGCTATCCACACCTTCAGTCTTCCGATGTCGTGCTGCGCGTTGAGTATTCCCTTCAGAATCGTCTTGTGATCAATATGCAGATGTCGCGCAACTGAATAGGCAATGTCGAGGTTATCGACAAACTCTCTCTTTGCCAGGTCCGGTGCCATTTCGTGGATAGGCGCGGCAACCCCACGCGTGACTTTGAACAGGGTGCCGCCGGAATCTCCGACAGCGTCCACAAAAGGAGAATAAGGCGCCTGCTCCGGGACGAAGACCGTTGACTTCGGAGGGACATCCAGACCGAGCACGGAGGCAATGTCCTCGGCGCTGTCGCCCATTGCTTCGGTGTGATCTAGGCGGACATTGGTAACTGCCACTATGTGGGGCTTCAGGATCCGTTGCGATTCGAAGTAGTGGTTTTCCGGATGGATGCTCATTATCTCGGCAACCAGGCAATCGGCATGGAGACGAGAGGCCTTTTTGACTACTCGTTTTTGTTCGAGTATTGACGGCATGCCGCGCCTGCTGAGCTCGAGCCGGCTGCCGTCCGGCAGCAAGAGCAGCGCCTGTGACCCCGTAGTTTTGGACAGGACCTTTCTTCCATCCTCAATCAGAATCGATGCCAGAATCCGTGCAACGCTTGATTTACCCCGGGTTCCTGTCACGGCAATCCGGAGCGGAATGCGCTTCAAGCTGCGGTCGAGGGAAATGCGCTCACAGATGAGATAGAAAACAT